>Ga0210389_10001068_pt1 | contig 22844 bp, 22 predicted proteins | sample IncBWH28OmetaG_FD_160127 | JGI IMG/M metagenome (GOLD analysis project Ga0210389, IMG submission 160127) | Forest soil microbial communities from Barre Woods Harvard Forest LTER site, Petersham, Massachusetts, United States - Inc-BW-H-28-O ...
GAGGCGCCGAGCTGGGCTTTCCCACCGCGAACGTGGCGCCGCCGATGTATTCGGCCATCCCGGCCGACGGCGTGTATGCCGCGTGGTTCACCGTGCTCGGGCACGGACCGGTGACCGGCACCGTCGTCCCGGGCGAGCGCTATCAGGCCGCGGTGTCCGTCGGCACCAACCCCACTTTTTCCGGCCGCACCCGAACCGTCGAGGCGTTCGTCCTCGACACCGCCGCTGACCTGTACGGACAACATGTCGCACTCGACTTCGTTGCTCGCATCCGCGGGCAGCGCAAGTTCGATTCGGTGCGCGAGCTCATCGCCGCGATGGGTAAGGACACCGAGCGTGCGCGTGCCCTGCTGTCCGCGGGCAACTAGACGCCCCGGCGGCTGCTAAACTGCCGGACGACATCGGCGCGTGCTGCGGTTCGCGGTGGCCGCGCTGTGAAATCCAATGATCGCGGACCAATTGATGGAGATGTTTTCGTGGCGCTGACAGCCGAGCAGAAAACGGAAATTCTGAAAACCTACGGCCTGCATGACACCGATACCGGATCGCCGGAGGCGCAGATTGCGCTGCTGACCAAGCGGATCGCCGACCTGACCGAGCACCTCAAGGTGCACAAGCACGACCACCATTCGCGGCGGGGGTTGCTGCTGCTGGTGGGGCGGCGTCGTCGCCTGATCAAGTACATCTCCCAGATCGATGTGGAGCGTTACCGCTCACTGATTGAACGGCTGGGCCTGCGTCGCTGACCCGAGCGCAACGCGGGCAAATTGCCTCCTGGTAAAACCACCTGGTGGGCCGTGTAGAGTGGGAGCGTTCTGGGCCGGTTCGGTCCGAGCAAACGGTGCGGTTCGCGCAGATCCGCGCGTGCCGTTCCAGCGTGTCACAGGGAGCAGCCGGGTCTGTATCGGGCGGTCTTCGGTAGTGGCTGCCGGGCTCTCCGGATCTGGGGCAGGCCGGCCGCTTCGATCGAATGGCCGTAGCCGAATTCAGACATCCCTCTTAGGCCGGCTCCAGGCTGCGTGTGACGACGCGAAAAAGCTGAATAACCCAGAGAGGCCGTACGGACAACGTTATGTCTGTAGCTGAAATTGACGAGGGCGTGTTCGAGGCAACCGCCGTTATCGACAACGGGAGCTTCGGCACCCGCACCATCCGTTTCGAGACTGGTCGACTGGCCTTGCAGGCCGCCGGCGCAGTGGTCGCCTACCTCGACGACGAGAACATGTTGCTGTCGGCGACCACCGCCAGCAAGAGCCCCAAGGAGCACTTCGACTTCTTCCCGCTGACGGTCGACGTCGAGGAGCGAATGTATGCCGCCGGGCGTATCCCCGGATCGTTCTTCCGCCGCGAGGGTCGGCCGTCCACCGACGCGATCCTGACCTGCCGGCTCATCGACCGCCCGCTGCGCCCGTCCTTCGTCGACGGGCTGCGCAACGAGATCCAGGTCGTGGTGACGATCCTGAGCCTGGATCCCAACGACCTGTACGACGTGCTGGCGATCAACGCCGCGTCGGCGTCCACCCAGCTGAGCGGGCTACCCTTCTCCGGCCCCATCGGGGGTGTCCGGGTCGCACTCATCGACGGCACCTGGGTTGCCTTCCCCACGGTCGAGCAGACCGAGCGGGCCGTGTTCGACATGGTGGTGGCCGGCCGGATCGTCGGTGAGGTCGACGGCAAGCCGGACGTCGCGATCATGATGGTCGAGGCCGAGGCCACCGAGAACGTCATCGAGCTCGTCGAGGGCGGTGCCCAAGCGCCGACGGAAAGCGTCGTGGCCCAGGGCCTGGAGGCGGCCAAGCCGTTCATCGCCGCGCTGTGCGCCGCGCAGCAGGAACTCGCCGACGCCACTGGAAAATCAGGCAAGCCGGCGGCTGAGTTCCCGGTGTTCCCCGACTACGGCGAAGACGTGTACTACTCGGTGTCCTCGGTGGCCACCGAACAACTCGCCAGCGCCCTGACCATCAGCGGCAAGTCGGAACGTGACGAGCGCACCGACGAGATCAAGGCCCAGGTACTCGAGCGGCTCGCCGGCACCTACGAGGGCCGCGAGAAAGAGATCAGCGCCGCGTTCCGCTCGCTGACCAAGAAGCTGGTCCGGCAGCGCATCCTCACCGACCACTTCCGCATCGACGGTCGGGGTATCACCGACATCCGCGCGTTGTCGGCCGAGGTCGCGGTGGTTCCGCGCGCGCACGGCAGCGCGCTGTTCGAGCGCGGCGAGACCCAGATCCTGGGTGTTACCACGCTCGACATGGTCAAGATGGCTCAGCAGATCGACTCGCTCGGACCGGAGACGTCGAAGCGGTACATGCACCACTACAACTTCCCGCCGTTCTCCACCGGCGAGACCGGCCGCGTCGGCTCGCCCAAACGGCGTGAGATCGGGCACGGCGCGCTGGCTGAGCGGGCCCTGGTGCCGGTGCTGCCGAGCGTCGAGGAGTTCCCGTACGCCATCCGCCAGGTGTCCGAAGCTCTGAGCTCCAACGGCTCGACGTCCATGGGATCCGTCTGCGCCTCCACGCTGGCGCTGCTCAACGCCGGAGTGCCGCTGAAGGCGCCGGTCGCCGGCATCGCGATGGGCCTGGTGTCCGATGACGTCGAGGTTGCGGGGCCCGCCGAAGGCGGCATCGAAAGGCGGTTCGTCACCCTGACCGACATCCTGGGTGCCGAAGACGCGTTCGGTGACATGGACTTCAAGGTCGCCGGCACCAGGGACTTCGTCACCGCGCTGCAACTGGACACCAAGCTCGACGGGATTCCGTCGCAGGTGCTCGCCGGCGCGCTCGAGCAGGCCAGAGATGCCCGCCTGACCATCTTGGAGGTCATGGCCGAGGCCATCGACAAGCCCGACGAGATGAGCCCGTACGCACCGCGAGTGACGACCATCAAGGTGCCGGTGGACAAGATCGGTGAGGTGATCGGTCCCAAAGGCAAGGTCATCAACGCCATCACCGAGGAGACCGGCGCGCAGATCTCCATCGAGGACGACGGCACCGTGTTCGTCGGCGCCACCGACGGGCCCTCGGCGCAGGCCGCGATCGATCGAATCAACGCCATCGCCAACCCGCAACTGCCGACGGCAGGTGAGCGGTTCCTCGGAACCGTGGTCAAGACAACGGATTTCGGCGCGTTCGTGTCCCTGCTGCCCGGGCGGGACGGACTGGTGCACATCTCCAAGCTCGGCAAGGGCAAGCGCATTGCGAAGGTCGAGGACGTGGTGAACGTCGGCGACAAGCTGCGGGTCGAGATCGCCGACATCGACAAACGAGGCAAGATTTCTCTGGTCCTGGTAGACGAAGAGGACACCGCAGACAGCACAGCCTCGGCTCCCGATTCCCCGGTGGCCGCGCCAGCTGATGCCGCGACGGCCAGCAGCTGACCCCGCGACGACCGGGGCACGCCCTGGTCGTGCGGGCGCCCTGCGGCGCGGCAATCAGAGCGCTGAAGCGAAGGCTGAACACAAGTCTGGACTGCGCCGCACCACACTTCCGGGTGGGCTGCGCGTGGTCACCGAATACCTGCCCGCGGTGCGCTCCGCGTCGGTCGGGGTCTGGGTCGGTGTTGGATCGCGCGACGAGGGTGCCACCGTGGCCGGGGCCGCGCACTTCCTGGAACATCTGCTGTTCAAGTCGACTCCGACCCGCACGGCCGTGGATATCGCGCAGGCAATGGATGCCGTCGGTGGGGAGCTGAATGCGTTCACCGCCAAGGAGCACACCTGCTACTACGCGCATGTGCTCGACAGCGACCTGGAGCTGGCGGTCGACCTGGTCGCGGATGTCGTGCTGAACGGTCAATGCGCCGCCGACGATGTCGAGCTGGAACGCGACGTCGTCCTCGAGGAAATCGCGATGCGCGACGACGACCCCGAGGACGCGCTGGGGGACATGTTCCTGGCGGCGTTGTTCGGAGATCACCCGGTGGGCCGTCCGGTGATCGGCACCGTGGGATCGGTGTCGGCGATGACCCAGGCCCAACTGCACTCGTTTCATCTACGGCGCTACACACCAGAACGGATGGTCGTCGCGGTGGCCGGCAATGTCCAGCACGACGAGGTGGTCGCGTTGGTACGGGAGCACTTCCGGTCGCGTCTGGTCCGCGGGCGACACCCCGTTGCGCCGCGCAAGGGTTCCGGACGGGTCAATGGCAATCCCGGGTTGACGCTGGTGAACCGGGACGCCGAGCAGACCCATGTGTCGTTGGGCGTCCGCACGCCCGGGCGCAACTGGGAGCATCGCTGGGCGCTCTCGGTGCTGCACACCGCGCTGGGCGGCGGCCTGAGCTCCCGGCTGTTCCAGGAGGTTCGTGAGTCCCGCGGGCTGGCCTACTCGGTCTACTCGACGCTGGACATCTTCGCCGACAGCGGCGCGCTCTCGGTCTATGCGGCGTGCTTGCCCGAGCGTTTCGCCGACGTCATGCGGGTGGCCGGCAACGTGCTCGTGTCGGTGGCGCGCGACGGCATCACCGAGGCGGAATGCCGTATCGCCAAGGGCTCGTTGCGCGGTGGGCTCGTCCTCGGTCTGGAGGATTCCAGCTCGCGGATGAGCCGCATCGGCCGCAGCGAGTTGAACTACGGCACGCACCGCAGCATTGAGCACACGTTGCAGCAAATCGACGCGGTCACCGTCGAACAGGTCAACGCCGTGGCCCACCGGATGTTGAACAAGCGCTACGGTGCTGCCGTTCTCGGTCCGAACGGGTCGAAACGATCGCTGCCCCAACAACTTCGGGCGATGGTAAATTAGCTCCGATGGTACTGGGATTAGCTCCGATGGTATTGGGGTTCTGGGACATCTTGGTCCCCATCGTGGGTGCGCCGATGGCTGGCGGCCCTGGTAGCCCCGCGCTGGCGGCGGCGGTGTCGAACGCGGGCGGGCTGGGTTTCATCGCCGCCGGGTACTTAACTGCCGACGAGTTCGCGGACGATATCGCCGCCGCGCGCGCCGGCACCACCGGCCCGGTCGGGGTCAACCTGTTTGTGCCCCAACCCAGCGTCGCCGACTGGGTGCAGCTGGAGTATTACGCAGAAGAACTCGAAGATCTCGCCGACCACTACCGCGTCGAGGTCGGTTACCCGCAGTACGGTGACGACGACGACTGGGAGCGCAAGCTCGAGGTGGTGGCCGATCTACGCCCAGAGCTGGTGTCCTTCACCTTCGGCGTGCCGTCGCCGGATGTCATTCGGCGGTTCAGCGCGCTGGGCCTGTTGGTGCTGGTCACGGTCACTTCGGCCTACGAGGCCGGGGTGGCCATCGCCGCCGGCGCGGACAGCCTGGTGGTCCAAGGCCCGAATGCGGGCGGGCACCGCGGGACGTTCGCGCCCGACATGGAGCCCAATACCGAGTCACTGCACCAGCTACTCGATCGGATCGGCCACGCGCACGATATACCGCTCATCGCGGCGGGCGGGCTGGGCACCGCCGAGGACGTCGCCGGCGTGCTGCGCAGGGGAGCGGTGGCCGCGCAGGTCGGCACCGCGCTGCTGCTCAGCGACGAAGCGGGCACCAACCCCACGCACCGCTCTGCCCTGAAGCATCCTCTCTTCACCGCCACCACTGTCACGCGTGCGTTCTCGGGTCGATATGCACGTGGTTTGGAGAACGAGTTCATCCGCCTGCTCGATCGTGTTGCGCCGCTGGGCTATCCGGAGGTCAACCAGATGACCTCACCGATACGGCAGGCGGCGGTTGAGGTGGACGACCCGAACGGGACGAACCTCTGGGCGGGAACGGCTTTCCGGAAGGCCAGCACCGGGCCGGCCGCCGACATCGTCGCGAGTCTCGCGGCAACCGACTAGCGTCCAGACGCCGTGGCCAGCATGCGTGCCGGTTCGGTGAACGGCAAACTCAGGTCGGTGGCCACCTGCGCCGACAACAGTGCGCCGTCGTGCGTCGAAAGGCCTTTCGCCAGAGCGGGATCCGACCGGCATGCCGCTTGCCAGCCGTGGTCAGCCAGCTTGAGCACGTACGGCATCGTCGCGTTTGTCAGCGCGAAGGTCGACGTCTTCGGTACCGCGCTGGGCATGTTCGCCACGCAGTAGAACAGCGTGTCGTGCACGGCGAACGTCGGGCGATCATGGGTGGTTGGCTGCGAATCTTCGAAGCAACCGCCCTGATCGATGGCGATGTCTACCAACACCGCACCCGGTTTCATGTGTGCCACAAGCGAGTTCGAGATCAATCGGGGGGCTTTGGCGCCGGGCACCAGGACGGCTCCGATTACCAGGTCGGCACGTTTGACGGCATCTTCGAGCTCGTAGGCCGATGAGTACCGGGTGCGGACGCGGACACCGAACTCCGCGTCGAGCTCCCGTAGCCTGTTGATGTTGACGTCAAAAACTGTGACGGCCGCGCCCATGCCGCTGGCGACCCGGGCGGCGTTGTAGCCTGCGGTGCCGCCGCCGATCACCACGACGTCGGCGGGCTCGACGCCGGGCACCCCACCCATCAGCACGCCACGCCCGCCGTGGGTCCGCATCAGGTGATAGGCGCCGACCTGCGCGGAGAGTCGCCCGGCGACCTCGCTCATCGGGGCCAGCAACGGCAGCGCGCCGTCGGAGGTTTGAACGGTCTCGTAGGCGATTGATGTTGCGCCGGAAGCTAATAACGCATCGGTGCAAGGACGCGAAGCGGCCAGATGCAGAAATGTGAACACGATCTGGTCGTGTCGCAGCAGGCCGTACTCGGTCGGCATCGGCTCCTTGACCTTGAGCAGCAGGTCGGCGTCTGCCCACACCTGCTCGGCGGTGCTGATCACTTGAGCGCCCGCCGCCTTGAAATCCGCGTCGGTGATTGCCGAGCCTTCACCGGCACCCGTTTGGACAAGCACCTCGTGGCCCCGGTGCGTCAGCGCCGCGACGCCGGCCGGGGTGATGGCCACCCTGAACTCGTTGTTCTTGGTCTCGGTCGGAATGCCGACTCGCATAATCGCCCCTCCGCTGATTCCCACGAGATCTTTGAGCTTATGGTTCAAGTGTGAAGAAAGTTCGATGCTGCGGCAAACATGCTGATGATAATTCTATAAGCTGGTTATATGCCCGATAAATCAACGCACCTGGCGGGTGGGCAGGGTGACTTGCCGAAGGATGTTCGGCCCGCTGATCTTGATGGGGTAGACCGCAGAATCCTGAGTTTGCTGCACGGCGACGCCCGGATGACCAACAACGCGCTGGCGGACGCGGTCGGAATCGCGCCGTCAACGTGTCACGGCCGCGTTCGGCGGCTGGTCGACCTCGGCGTCATCCGGGGGTTCTACACCGACGTCGACCCGGTCGCGGTGGGATTGCCACTACAGGCCATGATCTCGGTCAACCTACAGTCCAGCGCACGCGGCAAGATCCGTAGCTTCATCCAGCAGATCCGCCAGCGGCGCCAGGTGATGGACGTCTATTTCCTGGCCGGCGCGGACGATTTCATCCTGCACGTCGCCGCACGCGACACCGAGGACCTGCGCTCGTTCGTGGTCGAAAACCTCAATGCCGACGCCGACGTCGCGGGCACCCAGACGTCACTGATCTTCGAGCATCTCCGCGGGGCGGCACCCATCTAGGATTTATGATCGTCGGATGAGCAACCCCGTCACGGCCACCGTGCCCGATCGGGTGGCCACCAATACCGAGCACATCCAGATCACCCTGCAGCGCCTCAAGCAACGCGCTGAGACCGGGTAGCGAGAGATCGGCGGACCCCCGATGACGAAACGCGATCCGGCCGTCGCCGTCGTTGGTGCGGGCATGTCCGGGTTGTGCGTCGCAATTGCGTTGCTGCGCAGTGGCATTACCGACGTCACCATCTACGAGAAGGCCGACGAGGTGGGCGGCACGTGGCGAGACAACACCTACCCCGGTCTGACCTGTGACGTACCCTCACGGGTCTATCAGTACAGCTTCGCGAAGAACCCGAACTGGACGCACCTGTTTTCTCCCGGCGGTGAAATCCAAGCCTACTTCTGCGGCATCGCCGACCGGTACGCACTGCGCGACCGGATTCGGTTCGGCACCGAGATCGTCAACGCCCGGTTCGAGGGTGGTCGCTGGGCGCTGCGCACCAACACCGGAGCCCAGACGTCGGTGGACTTTCTGATATCGGCTTGCGGCGTGCTGCACCATCCCCGGATGCCGTCGATCGCCGGTTTGGACGACTTCGGCGGCCATGCCTTTCACTCGGCGCGCTGGGACCATCGGGTTGAGCTGCGGGGCAAGCGAGTCGCGGTGATCGGCAACGGATCGACCGGCATCCAGCTGGTCTGTGGTCTGGCCGGCGTGGCGGGCAAAGTGATGATGTTCCAGCGCACCGCGCAGTGGATCGTCCGACTGCCCAACCCGCGGTATTCCAGGTTCACCAGCATCACCCACCAGGGGATTCCGTGGCTGGATCGGTTGGCCTACCTGGCATACAGCGCCGCCTTTGATGCCTTCGCGGTCGCCTTGACCAAGCCGGGCCTGCGCCGAAAGCTGATGGGAGCAATGTGCCGCGTCAGCCTGCGAGAAGTGCGCGACCCGGAGTTGCGTCGCGCCCTGACCCCCGACTACACGCCGATGTGTAAGCGGTTGGTGATGTCGGGCGGCTTCTACAGCGCGATCCAGCGCGATGACGTCGAACTGATCACCGCCGGCATCGACCATGTCGAGCGCCGGGGCATCGTGACTGATGATGGTGTCTTGCACGAGGCGGACGTCATCGTGTTGTGCACCGGGTTCGACACCCACGCGTTCTTTCGGCCAATGCGGCTGACCGGCCGGGACGGCATCGCGGTCGACGACGTATGGCGCGACGGTCCCCGGGCCCACCAAACCGTCGCCATGCCGGGCTTTCCCAACTTCTTCATGATGCTGGGGCCACACAGCCCGGTGGGGAACCTCGCGCTCACGACCGTGGCCGAATCACAGGCCGATCACATACTGCGGTGGATCCAGCGTTGGCGCCGTTACGAATTCGACACGGTGGAGCCGACCACGTCGGCGACGGATGCATTCAATGCGGAAGTGCGTGCTGCCATGCCGAACACCGTGTGGACCACCGGCTGCGACAGCTGGTACTTGGGCAAAGACGGTCTCCCCGAGGTTTGGCCGTTCACTCCAGGCGAACACCGCGCCATGCTGGCGAACACGGATCTCGATCAGTACGAGTTGCGCCGCACCCTCACCGAGGCTTAACGCTGGTGTTCGACGCGGCGGGGGACGTAACTATACTGACGACACTTGATGGATCGGTGTAAACGCCGAGGTTGGGGGCATATTGTTCACCGTCGACGACCGGGCAGCGGGTCCACATGACGCGTCTCTGGACGACGAGCGTCTGGTGCTCGAGGCGCGTGACGTCGAGTTCGACTGGGCGAAGCTGCCGTTTCACTACGTGCCGAACGAGCCGCTGGCCACCCACGTGCTCAACGTCCTGCACCTGCTGCTGCCGGCGGGCGAGGAGTTTTTCGTCGAGGTCTTCAAGAAGACGTTGCCGCTGATCAGGGATGATCAGCTGCGGCTGGACGTGCAGGGATTCATCGGCCAGGAGGCGATGCATGCCCAGGCGCACTCGGGAGTGCTCGACCATTTCGCCGCCCGGGGTGTCAACGTGACACCGTTTACCGACCAGAGCAGGTGGTTGTTCGACAAGCTGCTGGGGGACAGGCCTCGGCGCAACATCCGACGACGGCACAGCTGGTTGTTGGAGCAAGTCGCGTTCATCGCGGCAATCGAGCACTACACCGCCGTTTTGGGCGAGTGGATCCTGAACTCGCCGCAGCTCGACGTCATCGGTGCCGACCCGGTGATGTTGGACATGCTGCGGTGGCACGGCGCCGAAGAAGTCGAGCACAAGGCGGTGGCCTTCGACACCATGAAGCACCTGCGGGGCGGGTACTGGCGGCAGGTGCGCACCCAACTGGCCGTTTCGCCGGCGATGTTGCTGTTGTGGATTCGCGGCGTGCGGTTCATGTACTCGGTGGATCCATACCTGCCGCCGGGGACGAAGCCGCGCTGGCGGGACTATGTCAAGGCGGCACGCCGGGGTTTGGTGCCCGGGCCGCTGCGATTGATGCGGGTTGTCGGTGACTACTACAAGCCTGGATTTCACCCGTCACAGCTGGGCGGGCTAGGGCTGGCCGTCGACTACCTGGCGGTCTCACCGGCCGCCCGCGCGTCGCACTGATCTATGACCATCATCACCGCGTCCGACGGCGTCAGCCTGGCCGTACACCGATACACCGAGATCGATCCGCAGCGCCCGACCATTCTGGCCATTCACGGCTGGCCAGACAACCACCACTTGTGGGATGGAGTGGCCGAACAACTCAGCCAGCGCTATAACTTCGTCGCTTACGACGTGCGCGGGGCCGGTGAATCCTCCTGTCCAACAAGCAGATCCGGATACCGGTTCGATCAGCTGGTGTCCGACATCGGTGCGGTGATCGACAGCCTGGATGTCGGCCAGGTCCATCTGCTGGCTCACGACTGGGGCTCGATCCAGACCTGGGCCGCCGTCACCGACGAGTCGGTGATGGGCAAAATCGCCTCGTTCACGTCGATCTCCGGCCCGCATCTGCAGTACGCGGGCAAGTTCCTGCGATCGGCACGAACTCCCCGGACGTTAGCCCAAGTCGCCAGGCAGCTGATGGGTTCGGGGTATATCGCCTTCTTTCTGTGCCCGGGCCTGCCGGAATTGGGTTTTCGGTCCCGGCTTCTGGTGAAAGTTGTTGAAGCATTTGAACGCATCGGCCGGTCGAGCACCCGCAGCCAGCGCCGTGCGGCGCAGCGTTCGATCGCCGACTATGTCAACGGGCTCAACCTGTACCGGGAGAACATACGTGCGCCAGTGGCGTCGCCCGGGTCGCGGCTGCCCCAGGCAGGCGTCCCGGTGCAGGTTCTGGTGCCGCGCAAGGACGTCTTCGTGACGCCCGCACTGCAACGGTTCACCGGCACAGTCTTCCAAGAGGGCCCCCAACAAGGCAGGGTCATCCCGATTGAAGGCGGGCACTGGGTGGTGACGTCGCGTCCCGATGTCGTCGCCCGGCTGACCGGTGAATGGGTCGATCAAAACGCTGGCGGCGCCGCCAAAACGGAAGATACGGTCGTGCGGGGCGGCCCACGCGAGGTGCGCGGCAAACTGGCGCTGGTGACCGGCGCGGGTGCCGGCATCGGCCGGGCCACCGCGGTGGAGTTGGCCCGTCAGGGCGCCCGCAAGGTGGTGATCGTCGATCGCGATCTCGCCGCGGCCAACGAAAGTGCGGATGCCGTTCGCGCCGCGTGCGCCGAGGCCGCGGTGTACCAGGCCGATGTCAGCGACGAAGCCGCGATGAATGACCTTGCCGCACAAGTCCGTAACGATCATGGCGTGGTCGACATCCTGGTAAACAACGCCGGCATCGCCATGGCGGGCCGGTTTCTGGAGACCACCTCGGCGCACTGGGACGCCATCATGGGGGTCAACGTCCGCGGTGTCATCTGTGGCAGTAGGGCGTTCGGCGCCCAGATGGTTGAGCGCGGCGAGGGCGGAACTATTATCAATATCGCGTCGGCGGCCGCGTTTCTACCGTCGAAATCCATGGTCGCGTACAGCACCACGAAGGCGGCGGTGCTGGGGTTCAGCGAATCGTTGCGTGCCGACCTCGCCGACGAGGGCATCACCGTCACGGCGGTCTGCCCAGGCTTTGTCAACACCAATATCGCCAAAAGCACCGTGTACGCCGGAATGACCGCCGAGCAGCAGGAGCGCGCCAGGCAGAAGGCGGATGCGGCCTACCGGCGGCGCAACTACACACCGGAGGCCACCGCCAAGGCGATCGTCAAGGTCGTCAGGACCGGCCGACCCGTGTTACCGGTCGCCGCGGAGGCAAGAATCGGCTACGCCCTGCGCCGGATCAGCCCGTCGATGATCCGGCTCTTGGCGCGCTTCGACATCAGGCAGAAGTAAGGATTGCCCTGTGCCGGAAAGCATCTGGACTAGTAGGCCGCCCGACCTGTATGGCCGGCGCGACCGCGACCGCCCTGGCCACCGCGTTGTGCGGTGTCCGCGTGCTGTTCGGGGGAATCGCTCCGCCTCGCGGTGGAAGCCGTCGCGGGTGAGGCCGGTGCGGCGAATGCAATCTGCGGTAGTCACCAACCGCGAACTGGTTGCCCCCGACGTGGTTTCGTTGACCTTGGCCGACCCCGACGGTGGACTGCTTCCATCCTGGACGCCCGGCGCGCATATCGACGTTGCGCTGCCCTCCGGTCGGCGGCGGGACGCCGATCCTGCCGATGATCCGGCTGGCCCAGCAGCGCGAAATCGATTGGCGTGCAATCTATGCCGGTCGCAGCCGCGAGTACATGCCTTTTCTGGACGAGGTGGTGTCCGTCGCGCCCGATCGGGTGACCGTAGCCCGTAACGAACATGCCAACGCGCCATTGCATTACGAGCGGTTCAGCCCGCCACCGGTCGTCGACGGCATTCCCTTCGAGCTGCAACTGGCGCGGTCGAAGCTACTGTTCAGTGTTCCGGCGAATCGGTCGGCACTTGACGTCATGCTCGACCAGGATCCGACGACGGCGTACTCGTGCCAGCAGGGCTACTGCGGGACTTGCAAGGTTAAAGTGCTTGCCGGACAGGTCGATCACCGTGGCCGCGCCGTCATGGGTGATGACGAGATGCTGGTCTGCGTGTCGCGCGCGAAAGCGACCGACTGGTCATCGACGCTTGACTAGACGACGTCCTGCTCGATGAGGACGCCGGCATAGGCCGCCAGATCGGCGGCGAATGCGGTGGGCTGCTCAAAGGCGGCGAAGTGGCCGCCGCGGTCCTGAATCGTGTAGTGGACCAGGTTGTATCGTGCCGCCGCCCAGGCGCGCGGCGTTTGCAACAGCTCATAGGGGTAGACCGCATATCCGGTCGGGACGTCCACCCGACCGGACCATTCGCTGAGCCCGTCGGTGCCGGCGCGCTTGGATTCGCAGTACAGGCGGGCCGCCGATGTCGCGGTGCCGGTGAGCCAATAGAACATGAGGTTGTCGATGAGTCGATCGGTGCTGATGGGCATCCCGTCTCTGGTGTCGCACCAGGCGTGAAACTTCTCGAGTATCCACCCGGCCAGTCCGAGCGGTGAGTCGTCCAGGCCGAAACCCAGTGAATGTGGGCGCGTCGATTGTTGTTGCATGTACGCGGTGCCGTCTGTGATGCGTTCGGCGCTGGTAGCGATGGCGGCGAGTTCCGACTCGGAGACGCTCGCCAGCAGTTCGGGATCGCTTTGATCGGGTGGCGCGAACATCATATTGAGGTGGATCGCGGCCACATTCTTGGCGTAGTGCTCGCCGAGGTAGCGGGTGACAACGGCGCCCCAATCGCCGCCCTGTGCGATGTACCGCCCGTACCCAAGCTGGGCCATCACGTCGGCCACCGCCGCGGCGACACAGGCGACGTCGACGCCTCGCCCGCGAGTAGGCCCGGAAAAGCCATACCCGGGCATCGAGACCAGGACGACGTGAAATCGCTGCCGCAGCAGGGGAAGTGCGTCAAGGAACTCGACGATCGAGCCGGGCCACCCGTGCGTGATGACCAGGGGGATGGCGCGTTGGTCGTCCGACCTTGCGTGCAGGAAGTGCACCCGCTGTCCCGCGGCGTGGGTGACAAACGAACCTACCGCGTTGACCTCGGCCTCGGTGGAACGCCAGTCATAGCGGTGCAGCCAATGGTCAACGAGCGTCTTGAGGAACGCCTGATCGGTGCCGTAATCCCAAGCCGCTCCCGCGATTTCGGCCGGCCACCGCGCGTTGCTGAGACGATGGTGAAGGTCGTCGAGTTGAGCCTCGTCCACATTGAGAATGAATGATTCCACTGTTATTGCACCCGAGAATTTTCCAGATAAGCGGCCAGCGCGTTGGTCAGGCCCTGACGCGCCATGTCGAGGTCGGCATAGGAGCCCAGTTGGCGCTCCGACACCAGGCCACGCAGTGCGCCGGGAATGAGGGCGGCCACCTCGCGCACCCGGTTCGGGTCGACGTCGAGATCGGCGAAGGCATTCTGACAGGTCTGAAGCCAGCTCTTGCCCCAGGAGAATAGTTCGGCGGCGGTGCGCGGATAGAGGCGTTCGAGTTCGTCGGGGTCCCGAGGCAGCGCCGCTCGCAGGTTTTCGATCGCGCGTGCATCCCTCGACGACGCCAAGCCGTGGTACAGGGTGTCGATGATGGCGCCCACACGTTCACGTAGGGGCGCGTCCGGGTGGGCAGTGGTCGACAGCGTCGCGGCGCGTCGTTCGGCGGTGCGGTGCAGCACCGCGGCCCAAAAGCCGTCGGCGTCGGCGAACTGATACTGCACCGCGCCCCAGGTGGCGCCGATTTCCTTGGCGATGCGGTTGGCCGACACCGAGCCCGGCTCGCCCGAGGCCAATGACTTCAGCGCGGCCTCCAGCATGCTCTCGCGAGTCGCATGGCCACGCCGGTTGGTGCGCCGGCCCACGATTCCCGCTTCCGCTACCCGGCCAGTCACGGTATCGATCCTATGGTCTCGACTAACATTTTCATAGAGGGTACTGTGATTGTTCCAGGATCCGCCAAGGAGGAGACCCGGATGGCCAAGCCACCGCTGTCGATGAAACCGACCGGATGGTTCCAGGTCGCCTGGTCCGACGAGATCGGCGTCGGCGACGTCCACAAGATGACGTACTTCGATCAGGAGATGGTCGCCTGGCGTGCCGAGGCGGGCCCGCTCACCGTCATGAACGCCTACTGCGAGCACCTCGGTGCGCACCTGGGTTATGGCGGCAAGGTCGTCGGCGAGGTGCTGCAGTGCCCGTTCCATGGGTGGCAGTGGAGCCAGCAGGGCCGCAATGTCTGCATCCCCTACCAGGATCGCCCGAACCGCGGTCGGCGCATCCGCACGTACCCCGTTGTGGAGCGCAACGAGTCGGTCTACATCTGGCACGACGTCAAGGGGCGCCTGCCGTTCTTCGACGCGCCGGACGTGTTCGCCGGCTTCGACGACGGCAGCAGCGCCGTGGACTACCACCCGCAGCAGAGGTTCTTCCGGGAGAGCCTGGAACTGCATCCGCAGTACGTGCTGGAAAACGGGGTGGACTTCGCGCACTTCAAGTACGTGCACAACACCCCGATCGTGCCGGTGTTCACCCGCCACGACTTTGACGCCCCGGTGTCCTATGTCGATTTCACCATCACCTTCGAAGGCGACGACGGCCAGAAGATCGAGGACGTCAACAGCGGGGTGGAGGCGATCAACGGCGGGTTGGGAGTCGCGGTGACCAAGAGCTGGGGCATGGTCGACAACCGCACGATCTCCGCGATCACCCCGGTCGACGAGTCCACCTCCGACGTCCGGTTCATGGTCTACATCGGGCGCACGCCCGGCAAGGACCCTGCCCGGGCGGAGGCGAAGGCTAAGGAATTCGGGCAGGCGGTGATCCGGCAGTTCGAGCAGGACGTCCACATCTGGCAGCACCAGCGGTACTCGGACCCACCCGCGCTGACCACCGACGAGTTCAAAGGCTTCACCGCAATTCGCAAGTGGGCCAAGCAGTTCTATCCCGACGGCATCGGTGGCAGCGCCGCCGAGGTATACGCAGCATCCCAGAAAGGCTGAAACTTCAATGAACGCACCCGCTGGACCGATTCGCGTCTTCCAGGTGGCCACCGGAAACGTCGGTTCGGAGATGATCAGGCGGATCGCCACGCAGCCCGACCTCGAACTCATTGGCGTGCACTGCTACTCGCGGGAAAAGGTCGGCAAGGACGCCGGCGAGCTCGCCGGCGTGGCTCCCAACGGCGTGAAGGCGACCGGCAGCATCGAGGAGATCATTGCGGCCAAGCCGGACGTGCTGACCTTTCATGGCGTCTTCCCCGACGAGGAACTCTACGTCAAAGTGCTTGAGGCGGGGATCAATATCGTCACCACCGCCGACTGGATCACCGGATGGCACCGCGACAAGAACCACCCGCACCCGTCTGGCAAGCCGGTGACCCAGATACTGGCCGAGGCGTGTGAAACGGGCGGCGCAACGTTCTACGGCACCGGGATGAACCCGGGCCTGAACCAGATCCTCGGCGTGGTGTGCTCGGCTGACGTCGCCGAGATCGAGAACATCACCACCATCGAGTCCGTCGACGTGTCGTGCCACCACTCCAGGGAGACCTGGATCGAGGTCGGCTATGGCCAGCCGGTCGATCATCCGGACATCCCGGCAAAGCTGGAGAAGTACACCCGCGTCTTCGCGGATAGCGTCCTGATGATGGCCGACTGCTTCGATCTGACACTCGACGAGGTCAAGTTCAGCTACGAATTGGGTGCCTGCACAAAGGATGTCGACCTGGGCTGGTACAGCCTGCCCAAGGGTTCGCTAGGCGGCAACTACATCAAATACCAGGGCATGGTGGACGGGGTTCCGCGGGTGGAGACGCACCTGGAATGGCAGATGACCCCGCACACCGACCCGAGCTGGAACATCAAGGGCTGCTACATCACCCAGATCAAGGGTGACCCGTGCGTCTACAACAAACACATGGTCTTCCCCAAGCGCGGTGTGGACCTGTCTAACCCAGACAACTTCGCCTCCATCGGCATGACGGTGACCGGCATGCCTGCGCTGGCCGCTATCAAGTCGGTCGTCGCGGCGCGCCCGGGCCTGATCACCAGCGCCGACCTGCCGCTCCGCGGGTTCGCCGGACGGTTCAAGAAGTAGCGTCGCCGTCGTCGAACAGACGCTCCGGGTGGTGGTAGTCGTTGGTCCGCGCGCCGCGGCGGAACCCCGGCGGCGGGATCCATTCGGTACGCCCGTCGGGGCGTTTCCTGGTCCGCCAACCTTCGTCGACCAGTTTATGGTGGGGCTTACAGCCCAACGTCAGCTTGTCGATGTTGGTCAAACCGCCGGCGGCCCAGTCGTCCACATGGTGGACCTCACACCAGTAGCCGGGTACGTCGCACCCTGGATGGGTGCAGCCCCGATCCTTCGCGTACAGGACCACGCGCTGGTCCGGTGACGCGATGCGGCGGCTTCGGCCGAGATAAAGTGGGCGACTTTGATGTTCGTCGAACACCGCCAGGTAGTGGTAGGCGTGGCCGGCCATGCGGATCACGTCGCGCATCGGCAGCAGCGTCCCGCCGCCCGTCACTGCACGGCCCGTGCCAGCAGTCAGCTCCTTCAGCGTGGTCGACACTATGACGGTCACCGGCAATCCGTTGTGCGCACCGAGTTTCGGGTCGCCCAACTGACCGCGGACCAGGGCGTTGACCGCATCGTGTTGGCGCTGAGCATGGCCACGCAGGTCCCTGTTCGTGGCCTCTTCGCTGGGTTCGCCTTCGACGCACGGGGTTTGATCGTCGGGGTTGCACATGCCGGGCGCGGCGAATCGCGCCAGCCACGCATCGAGATTGGCGCGCAATTCCGGGGATGCGATCAGCTTCCCTATGCTCATCCCGTCAGCCCGCTGCCCGCACCACGTGAAGCCGCGCTGTCGTGCCCGGTCGGCGTCAGAGAACTTCCCGTCGGGGTTGATCCGCAAGGCGCACCGGTGCGCCACTTTTTCCAGCTGGTCGGGGCGCAACTCCGTGGCTTTCTGGGCGAGAAACCGCTCGGCGTGCTCGACGGTGCCAACCGGCGTTGCCTCTGGGAGGTCACGGACGAATGTCTGAATCACCCGCAGGTGCTGCCCATCGAGCATGCCGTCTCTCCACACCTGCGCAGTGGCGGGCAATTCCGGAGGGAGTTCCTGGCCGGTAAGCGTCAATCGCGGTGACAGCTGCTCGACTTCGCGAATCCGGCGGCGCGCCTCGGCGTAGCTGATCCGCAGCCAGTCGGCGATCGCCTTGTGGACCGGACCGCCGACGTCGGCGGCATCCTCCTTCCTGAGGCCCGCGATCACGTCGTGGCTCACCGCCACCTGCCGCCGACGGGCGGTTTCCAGCCGCTCCAGCGTGCGTAGCCGGACGGCGGGCGCAAAGTTGTCGAGGTTGAGTTCACCAACCGCCGTCACGGCCGCGTCGAGCGCGTCGAGGACGGGAGCCACCTCCGCTGGCATCGCGACCGAACCCATGTTCGAACACTATTGCAGCGGCTATGCCACCAACCACGCAATGCGCGAGGCTTGTGGATAAATGCCGAACTGTGGACAAAGCGCTACCGCCACGGAATCGAACGCCATGAGTAGAACTTGCCGGTGCCGATGTCGTGGACGCCATAGGAGTCCCAGTAGAAGTCGTGGCAGACACCTGGTTCCCAGGGTATGGGTCTGCCCGCCGGAAGGGTGTCGCCGGGGCACCACCTCGAGCAGGCCTGCAGGGCCGGGCAAGCATCAGCCTGGGCGAAACCTGCACCCAGTCCCACGCTGGCCAGCCCCAAACCGCCCCACACGAACAGCGTCGCTGCTGACCCCGAGATCCGCTGTGCTCGGTTCATTTCGGCTCCTTCGTTGCGCGGTGGTCCTTAAAGTAGGCTGCCGCACACCGTTTGCCGGATCTTCGCGAAATTCTTGCGAAATTCTTGCTTCGACGAACAGTCGGCATGCCCGGTCTAGGGTGAAGGTCATGCGGGTAGGCGTGCTGGGAGGCAAAGGCAAGGTGGGGTCAACAATGGTAGGGGCCGTGCAGGCGGCCGAGGATCTGACCCTATCCGCGGAAGTGGATCTCGGCGACCCGCTGAGCCTGCTGACCGACAGCAAGACCGAGGTCGTCATCGACTTCACCCATCCAGACGTGGTGATGGGCAACCTGGAGTTCCTTATTGACAACGGAATTCACGCCGTGGTCGGAACCACCGGATTCACCGCAGAGCGCGTCCAGCGGGTGGAGTCATGGCTGGCCGACAAACCCGAAACGTCGGTGCTGATCGCGCCGAACTTCGCGATCGGGGCGGTGCTCTCGATGCATTTCGCAAAGCAGGCCGCACCATTCTTCGACTCGGCCGAGGTCATCGAGCTGCATCACCCGCACAAAGCCGATGCGCCGTCGGGTACCGCAGCCCGCACCGCGAAGCTGATCGCCGAGGCTCGAAAAGGCTTGCCGCCCAACCCCGATGCGACCAGCGCGAGCCTGCCCGGCGCTCGCGGCGCCGACGTCGACGGCATCCCGGTGCATTCGGTGCGCTTGGCCGGTCTGGTTGCCCACCAGGAGATCTTGTTCGGTACCGAGGGGGAGACGCTGACCATCCGTCACGACAGCCTCGACCGCACATCATTCGTGCCGGGCGTGCTACTGGCGGTGCGTCGTATCCGGGAACGTCCCGGCCTCACCGTGGGTCTTGAGCCGCTACTCAACCTGCAATGAACGACAGCGGGCGCACCGTACGTATTCAGCTGCTCATCGTATTCATGTGCGTGGCAATGCTGGCGTACTTCGTGCTGCTCGGCCGCATGGCCGTCGCGATGATCGGCTCGGGCCGGGCCGCCGCCGTGGGCCTGGGGGTGGCGGTGTTGATCATGCCAGTCATCGGGCTGTGGGCGATGATCGCCACGCTGCGAGCCGGATTCGCTCACCAGAAGCTGGCCCGTCTCATCGCCGAAGACGACATGGAACTGGACGTCAGAGCGCTCCCGCGACGGCCGTCGGGCCGGATTGAGCGAGACGCGGCCGACGCGCTGTTCGCCAACGTGCGCACCGAGGTGGAGGGCGACCCCGACGACTGGCGGCGCTGGTACCGGCTGGCCCGGGCCTACGACTATGCGGGGGATCGCCGTCGTGCCCGGGAAGCCATGAAGACCGCGGTCGAGCTGCAGGCCCGCCGGTGAGCAAGACGCTGCTGGTGGTGCACCACACCCCGTCACCGACCACCCGCGAGCTGCTGGAGGCGGTGCTCGCCGGAGCCAACGACCCCGAGATCGACGGCGTGGACGTGGTTTCCCGGCCGGCGCTGGCGGCGACCATCCCGGACATGCTCGATGCCGACGGCTACCTGTTCGGCACCACGGCCAACTTCGGATACATGTCCGGGGCGCTCAAGCACCATTTGGGCGAATACCCACTTAGTAAGCAAAGTGCCAGCTAGTGGCCCATTTGTTGATCATTCACCACACCCCGTCGCCGCACTGCCAGGAGCTGTTTGAGGCGGTGGTGGCCGGTGCGACCGACCCTGAGATCGAGGGTGTTGAGGTTGTCCGGCGACCGGCTCTCACGGTGTCCCCGGTCGAGATGTTGGAGGCCGACGGCTACCTACTGGGGAGCCCAGCCAATCTCGGCTATATCAGCGGTGCGCTCAAGCTTGCGTTCGACCAGTCGTATTACCAGCTTCTCGACTCGACGCGGGGCAGGCCGTTCGGGCTGTGGCTACACGGCAACGAGGGCACCGAGGGAGCAGAGCGCGCAGTCGACGGGATCACCGCCGGGCTGGGCTGGGTGAAGGCGGCGGAGTATGTGGCGGTGTCGGGCAAGCCCACCAAGGCCGATCTTGATGCCTGCTGGAACCTCGGCGCGACGGTCGCCGCCCAGCTGATGGATTGAATTGCTCGGCCATCTGGTGGTCGGCGCGGCCACGATCAGCATCCGGGTGCCGCCGACCCCAATTCGTGGCTAGCGGTTTGAGCCCAAGTTGGAACGTGAACTCGCCACCGATCTGAGAGTGCTCACGAGGGGACTGCCCGGTGCGGCGGAAGGGCTGCTTGGCGTCGTCGCGTTCCCTGGGCCGCGCGGGGTGCCGGATTTGCTAGTTTTAGCAAGGGGTTTCGCATCACTGAGGCAGAGACTCGCAAACGGTGCTCCGTATATCGAGAGCCTTGCCGACTGCACGGTTGTCGCCAATCTCAAAGTAATTGCTTGCCGAGATTGTGGACTCCATGCAGCAGTGAGCCTCAATTGTGAAGATCAAAGTAGCAGCCCGATCGAGGTAGGCCCTTCAGGGCGATCCCTACCGAAGACCTGGGATGCGGGGGGCTGAATCGCTCACGGCTGATGAAGGCTATGAGGGCTCGTCGTCGGCGGGGGAGTCGTCGTCTGTGGCCAGGTGGTGCAGGACTCGTTCGTTGAGGGCGGCGAGCATGTCGAGCTCAGCCGGGGTAAGCAGGTCGATGAAGTTCCGGCGGACGTCCTCCACGTGCCCGGGCGCCGCCATCTCGATGGCGGCGCGGCCAGCCGGCAGCAGGCAGACCATGGTGCTGCGGGCGTCGTCGGGGTTGGGCTCGCGGCCGATCAGCCCGTCCGTCTGCATGCGCCGCACCTGGTGGGAGACACGGCTCTTCTCCCAGCCCAGTGTGTTGCACAGGTCGCGGGCGGGCATGCGGTCCCCGTCGTGACCCGAGAGCACCGCCAGGACCTCGTAGTCGGCCCCGGACAGGCCCGACTCCTGCAGGCCCCGGTTCAGGTGCACGTCGAGCTGATGATGCGCGTGCTTGAAGGCCCGCCAGGCGCGGTCTTCACGAGGGCTCAGCCAGTTCGGTTCCATCAGCCTCCATGCTACCCGATTGGTTGACTCATCAACAAACACGGCTTAAGGTAGAGGAGTCAACCTTTTCGATCGTCAGTCAAGACAGGGACACCTCATGAGCAGCATCAGCATCATCGGCACCGGGAACATGGCCCGCGCCATCGGCGCGCTGGCGGTAGCGGGCGGCAACACCGTCGAGGTCATCGGCCGCGATCAGTCCAAGGCCGCTGACCTGGCCAAGGCTCTCGGCGGCAGCGCCACGGCGCGAAAGTTCGGCGCCGTCCCGGCCGGGGACATCGTCATCGTGGCCCTGTTGTACGCCAATGTCGTTCCGGTCGTCGCCCAGTACGGAGACGCCCTCGCGGGCAAGGTCATCGTCGACATCAGCAACCCCTTCAATTCCGCGGCCGACGGGCTAGCCATCCCCGATGGCACCTCGATCGCGCAGGAAGTTGCCAAGGCTGCCCCGGCCAGCGCCAGCGTGGTGAAGGCATTCAACACCGTCTTCGGTGTTGTCCTGGCCCAAAGCCGGCCGCTCGACGTCTTCATCGCCGGCGACGACGCGCGGGCCAAGGCGGGCGTAGCGGAGTTCATCGAGAGCCTCGGGCTGCGCCCGCTGGACACCGGCGGCTTGAACATGGCGCACTGGCTGGAAGGAACGGGCCTGGTCGTGATGGGTCTCGCCCGCCACGGGGTGGGGAACTACGACTTCACCCTCGGCGTCACCCTTCCCGGCTGAGCCGCACCGCCGCCGGTCCAAGCCGTGAACGAACAGGGGCGCCGTGCGCCCTGACAATGGTTGATGGATCACCGAAAGGATTCGCTATGTCAGATATCAGTGTCGGCCGACGATGGTCTGCCTGGAGAGGATTCTCGCGATGAAGCTTGGTTTCGCAATTCCCATAGTCGGGTCCGCTATCAGCAGCGCCGCTGGTCTGAGCGCGTTCTGCCGCGGACTCGAGGACCTTGGCTACGACACGCTGTGGGTCGGCGATCGACTGGTCACGCCGGTTGATATGCATAGCACCTATCCGGGCAAAGAGCAGCCGTACCCGCCGCAGATGACCCGTTACCTCGATCCGGTGCTGCTGTGGACCGTCGCCGCGACGGCGACCAGCCGGGTGCGGCTGAACGCCAGCACGCTCAGCACGTTCTACTACGAGCCGCCGCACCTGGCCCGGCTGCTGACCACGCTCGACGTGCTCAGCGACGGCCGCCTTGACGTTGGCGTGGGAATCGGGTGGATGAAGGACGAACACGACATCGCCCGCGGCGCGGACTGGCGCCGGCGCGGGCAGATGCTCGATGACCTGCTGGCGTTCCTGCACGAGTGGTGGACGACCACCCCGGTGTCCTGGGACAGCGAGTTCTTCTCGCTGCCGCCGGTCCATGCCGACCTGCGCCCGGTCCAGGCTGGCGGTCCGCCCATCTGGATCGGCGGTGCCAGCGAGGCCGCGATGCGCCGGGTCGGCCGCAGCGGCACCGGCTGGCTCGGGGTCGAGGGGCTGCAGGACGAGGTC
>Ga0210389_10001069_pt1 | contig 22843 bp, 20 predicted proteins | sample IncBWH28OmetaG_FD_160127 | JGI IMG/M metagenome (GOLD analysis project Ga0210389, IMG submission 160127) | Forest soil microbial communities from Barre Woods Harvard Forest LTER site, Petersham, Massachusetts, United States - Inc-BW-H-28-O ...
CTGTCGGCACATGGCCCAGCACCTTGTTTGTTTTCAGATCAAAAACCAAAGCGCTGTTTGCACCGCCGTTGGTAATGTAACCTTTGCCGAGTTCGTGCACCAGGGCAATGCCATGCACGTCCTTGTCAGTTTTGATAACGCCAATGGAGTCGCCGGTTCTTTTATTTAAAACATTTACCTGTGTGCCATGTGAAACATAGAGGTTATCGGATAATGAATCGACGGTGGTATAATCATATCCACCACCGCTTTTAATATGGAAAGTTTGGGTGATGTGGTAGATTGTTGTTTGTGCAAAAACAAGTGCCGGTAAAAATACAACGGCCTGCAGCAATAGCATAGCGAACTTTTTCATCTGTTTATAATGGATTGATGGACAATATTAACAAATGAAAAAATAGATTTTGTATAAATTCTATGGAAAGGGAGGATTTATCGACGGAACTAAGATTTTTAAGATTATAAGGATGGTAGGATTTTAAAATATCACTACAAAGCGATATCCTATAATCCTTATAATCTTCAAAATCTTAGTTGATTATCCCAGCAAATTCTTCCAGCTCACCAAATCGCCGATGATCTTTTGCAGATCGGCGGCTTTTACACGTTCCTGTTGCATGGTATCGCGGTAGCGAATAGTTACCGTATCATCTTCCAAAGTCTGGTGATCAACCGTAATGCAAAACGGTGTGCCGATCGCGTCCTGGCGGCGGTAGCGTTTACCAATGGTATCTTTTTCCTCGTATTGCAGGTTAAAATCAACTTTCAGCGCGTCCATGATCTCGCGGGCCTTTTCGGGCAGGCCGTCTTTTTTGGTGAGCGGGAAAATGGCGGCTTTTACCGGGGCTAAACAAGGATGCAGGTGCAAAACGGTCCGGCTGTCCTGGCGCTCTTCGGTGCTCAGGTCCTCTTCCTCGTAAGCGTTGATCATCGTCAGCAAAAACATCCTGTCCAGGCCGATCGAGGTCTCTATCACATAAGGGATGTAGTTGCCATAAGGCTTGCCGTCAGGTCCAAGTTCAGGGTCGAAATACTGCATCTTTTTATTGCTGAATTTCTGGTGCTGGCTTAAATCAAAATCGGTGCGGCTGTGTATGCCTTCCACTTCTTTAAAGCCAAACGGAAACTCAAATTCAATATCAAAGGCGGCATCGGCATAATGCGCCAGCTTGGTATGTTCGTGGTAACGGTATTTTTCCGGTGCTGTTCCGAGCGCCAGGTGCCATTTCAGGCGGGTTTCCTTCCATTTTTCAAACCATTCCAGCTGTGTGCCTGGGCGAACGAAGTATTGCATCTCCATCTGCTCAAATTCGCGCATGCGGATAATAAACTGGCGGGCGATCACTTCGTTGCGGAATGCCTTACCTATCTGGGCAATCCCAAACGGTATTTTCATCCTGCCCGATTTTTGCACATTAAGGTAATTTACAAATATACCCTGGGCAGTCTCTGGGCGCAGGTACACCACATCAGCTTCACCGGCAATTGCGCCCATCTGGGTGCTGAACATCAGGTTAAACTGGCGAACTTCGGTCCAGTTTTTTGAGCCGCCAATGGGATCTGTTATCTCGTGCGCTATAATGAGTTCGCGTAAACGGGGCAAGTCCTCATTTTTCAGCGCCGTATCCATTTCGCCTTGCAACAGTTCGGCTTGGTCGGTTTTGCCTTCCCGGTCATAAGCTGCGATTTTATCTTCGAGTAACTGGTCGGCACGATAACGTTTTTGCGAATCCTTATTATCAATCATCGGGTCGCTGAAGCCATCTACGTGGCCGCTGGCCTTCCAGATCATCGGGTGCATAAATATGGCAGAATCAAGCCCGACAATATTCTCGTTCATCTGCACCATAGCTTTCCACCAATAGGTTTTGATATTGTTTTTTAGTTCGACGCCATTTTGTCCGTAGTCATAAACGGCGCTTAAGCCATCATAAATTTCACTGGACGGGAAAACAAAGCCATATTCTTTGGCATGCGATATAACATTTTTAAAAATATCTTCGGGTGCGTTGCTCATAATTCGGCAAAGATAGGTTTTGATTTTTAACGGTTGTCTATTTTTTTTAAGGTGTTAAAGAGGGCTTCGCCGTTTCGGATGTCGGTCCCGATAGCTATCGGGATTCGATTTCGGATTTTTTATTGGGGAAATCCGAAAGTTGAATTTATATCCTGAACGAATCTATTTTTAACACAGAGAACCGCGGAGAAGACGCGGAGAACACTGAGAAAAAAGAAAAACATTGACGAACTATTAAAACTTTGTGAACCTCTGTGTCTTCTCTGTGGTTCTCTGTGTTAGAATTCTTACTGGATCAGTTCCATAGCAGTGTTGTTAAATGATGTTAATATTTTAGCGATTGATTCTCAGTTTGTTATTTTTGATCAAATACTATTTTTTGATGAAGTACTTCCTGCTCACAATAATACTATTCTCAAGCTTTACAGCTTTTGGTCAAAAAATCAGCGGCATGGTGATCGATAAAGCGACGAAGGAGCCAATAGCCGGCGCTACTGTAAATGCGGAAACCACCACAGTTCGGACGGACAAATTGGGAGAATTTGAAATTGGCACAGCTCATCCGGCAGATAGCCTGAAAATATCAGCGCTCGGCTATAAAACCCTCTTTGTTACGGCCGGCAAAACAAACGAATTTATTACCGTGGAATTAGAGTCAAAAATAACGCCTCTTCGGGAAGTAACTATTTATGGCGACAAAAGCTTTAAAAAAGATTCCCTTGCAAACCGGCAGGACTTTGCAAAGCAATTTAACTATAAAGGGCCACGCGTTATCGATGCATTTACTGGTGGTGGAAATTATGTACCTGGTCAGCTGATCTCGATAAATGTGCTTTTGCTGGTGCAGGCCTTAACCAAAAAAAGTACGCCTGAATATAAATTCAACAAAGTGCTGATCAGGGATGAACACGAACAATATGTGGATGAGCATTTTAACCGGGGGATCGTTTCGCGCGTTACTACTTTGCAGGGCGATACCCTTTCGGCGTTCCTGGTGCAATACCGGCCGGCTTATGAGTTTGTTTTGAGGTCAACCGTTTATGATATGGAGGTTTATATAAAGGATTGTTACCGAAAATTTAAACAGCAAGGGTTTACAGTAAAAGGGCCTTTTGTTAAGCAAGACTGAGATTTTTTGATTATCATATATTTTCAGTATTGACCGCTTGAAAATCGTCATTTATTTCCTTCTTGTCTGCTAAAAACAAAGGATCGGATGCCGCTTGCTTCATCAAATCCATTTTTTTGTTTTTATCTGCCTGATGGCCAACTTCCTTATGTTTTGTAGCCAGTCGTAATCGAGCTTTTCGCTTTACTTCTTCCCAACTGACACCTTTAGTTTTTCCACTTTCAACGTCCTTTACCCGCTGATCCATTTCTATTACAAATTCTTCATCTTCCCAAGGATCATATTTTTCTGCCATTTCATCTTTGAATATTGAATACACCGCCTTGACATGCTTATCGTCAGCAGTATCAATCAGATCATGCAATTTTTCCCTTATTTCCGCAGTTGTCATTTAATATGTTTTATATTAACAAATTTAATTAATCGTTTCAAGAATGGCAAAGGAGAAACCGCCAACAGGTTACCTTTCTTTAAAAATGATATTAATGTTTAATAAATGTCAGAGCCATTGATCGCATTTTCACTGCTGTTTGTCGCCCCGATTTGCCAGATCATATTTTTGAGTCTGAAAATCAAAAGTCTTATCAAGCTGCCAGAGGGCCTGATAGCAGTTTTTGCTTTTATTTTGGGTATTGCACTCACAATCGTGGGGTGGAACCTCGTTGAAGAGGACGTTCACCCCGGTCCCGGGCCAAGGTGTGAAATTATCCCTACAGCTTTCATGTTTGCGGGCTTATTTTTCACCATAATCGTGACTCCAATTATTGAACTTATTTTCTCTATTGTGAGATGGTTAAGAGGAAAAAAAAGTCGGGTAGCCGCTGATATTTCCTGATTTTGTGGTTCAATTCAACACCGGCTGCACGTTCGTCAGTGTAAAAATATCCGCCATCAGGTCATCACTTGGGTTTACCTTAAAGTTTTTGGATGGCAACTCCACCAGCATATTTTCCTCCCGGTCTTTTATCATAAACCGCAGGGTGCAGTTTTTTACCGGGTATTTTTGGTTGTTGACATTGATCACTTCCTGTATATTATCCAGCAGGTTACTGCTGAGCGCATTCAGGTCGAGGCAAACGGTTAATGATTTGGTGAGTTTGTCACGCATTTCAGAAAGGAGACTCATGCTTAGGATGCGCATGTCCCAGTTATCCTTCTGCCTGAATTTTTCCTCTACAATGCCTTTCAGGTGAAGAAAATAACCGTCCACCATCAGGTTGCGGAATTTCACATAATCCTCGCCAAACAAAGCAAATTCATACGATTCATTATAATCCTCCAGCACGAAAGTGCCGAACGGCTTGCCGGTTTTGGTCATTTTATGCTGAACGTTGCCGACGAGGCCGCCAACGCAAAGCTCGCCCCGCTTGCGCAGCTGGGCAAAAGCCATCATGATCTCGTCGCCGCCCTCGCCTGAGCGTGCTTTTTGCATCAGCTTCAGGTCGCTGATGGTGGTATTGCAAAATCTTTGCAATTCCACTTTGTAATTATCCAGCGGGTGACCGGTCAAATACATGCCGATAACGTCCTTTTCGTATTTCAGCTTTTCTATCAACGCCCACTCTTCTGCGTCAGGCATGGCCGGCTCCGGAATGTACGAGGCTGTACCGCCGGCGAATAACGATGACTGCGAGCTGTTTTGCGTATTCTGATAATCGTTTGCGTATTTGGTTAACCGCTCCACGCCAGTTAGCAGCCCGTTCTCGGTCTTTGCGAAAAATTGGGCGCGGTTGTAGCCAAACTCATCAAATCCGCCGCCATAAACCAGGTTTTCGTACGATTTACGATTAACGCTGCGGGTATTTGACCGCCTCGCAAAATCGTACAGTGATGTATATGGCCCCCGTTCCCTGCGTTCTTCTATAATGCTCTCAACAGCCTTCTCTCCTACCCCTTTAACGCCGGTCAATCCAAACCGTATCTGGCCCTTGGCATTCACGGCAAACGCCATATCCGATTCATTGATGTCCGGTCCCAAAACCTGTACACCCATTCGCCGGCATTCCTCCATAAAGAAGGTGATCTTATCCATGCTGTTCTGGTTGTTTAGTACCGCAGCCATGTATTCCGACGGATAATGGGCTTTCAGATATGCCGTTTGATAGGCAACAAAGGCATAACACGTAGAGTGCGATTTATTAAACGCATATTGGGCGAATGCCTTCCAGTCGTTCCAAATTTTGGTCAGCTTATCTTTCGGGTGGCCTTTGGCTTCGGCGCCGCCCATAAACTGGGCCTCCATCTTATTCAGCACCTCAATCTGCTTTTTACCCATCGCCTTACGCAATACGTCCGCGTCGCCCTTGCTAAAGCCGGCCAGTTTTTGGGACAAAAGCATCACCTGTTCCTGGTATACGGTAATACCATAGGTTTCGCCCAGGTATTCTTCCATATCCGGCAAATCGAAGGTGATCGGCTCGCGGCCATGTTTACGGCTGATAAAATTGGGGATGTACTCAATCGGCCCCGGCCGGTAAAGCGCATTCATGGCGATCAAGTCTTCAAACTTATCCGGCTTCAGATCGCGCAGGTACATTTGCATCCCGTCACTTTCAAACTGGAACGTGCCGTTGGTATCGCCGCGCTGGTAAAGCTCGAATGTTTTTTGATCTTCCAGCGGAATGGTATCAATATCGATGACAACGCCGTGGTTTTGTTCGATCATCCGCAGCGCATCCTTCAAAATGGTGAGCGTTTTCAGGCCCAGGAAGTCCATCTTGATAACGCCGGCATCTTCTATCACCCGCCCATCATACTGGGTAACCAGCAGGTCGGAATCTTTTGCTGTCGCGACAGGAACAATATCGGTCAAATCGTACGGGGCAATGATAATACCCGCAGCATGTACTCCAGTATTTCGAACGGACCCTTCCAGCTTCTCTGCCTCGCGCAGTACCTGGGCTTTTAAATCGTTCCCTTTTAATATCTCTTTCAGTTCAGGTACCTGCTCAATGGCATCTTTCAGCGTTATTCCCAATGTTTCCGGCACCAGCTTTTTGATAGCATTCACCTCGGATAGCGGCATATCCAGTACGCGGCCTACATCCTGTATACTGGTACGTGCGGCCATGGAGCCATACGTAATGATCTGTGCCACCTGGTTCTTGCCGTATTTATCCACTACATAATCAATTACCTTCTGACGGCCTGCATCATCAAAGTCCGTATCAATATCGGGCATCGACTTACGGTCGGGGTTCAAAAACCTTTCGAACAGCAGGTTATATTTTATCGGGTCGATATTGGTGATGCCGATACAATAAGCCACCACCGATCCGGCCGCCGATCCGCGGCCCGGGCCAATAAACACACCCATATCCCTGCCTGCTTTTATAAAGTCCGCCACAATCAAAAAGTACCCGGCAAAACCCATTGTTTTTACCGTGAACAGCTCGAAATTGATGCGTTCTTCAACCTCGGGGGCAATGTCTTTATAACGCTCTTTAGCACCCATAAAGGTAAGGTGTTTCAGGTATTCCCATTGGTTTAAGGTATCTGCATCATTCGTTCCGTGGTGTATATTAAACTCAGTTGGCACCACGAAATTCGGCAGCAGGATATCCCGCTTCAATTTCAGCACTTCAACTTTATCGATGATCTCGTTTGTATTGTCGAGTGATTCCGGGATGTCCTCGAACAGCTTAGCCATTTCGGCCTGCGTTTTAAAGTAAAACTGGTCGTTCGGGAAACCGAAGCGGTAGCCTTTGCCGCTTTCTTCGTCAGTAGCGATGGGTGTGCTTTGCATGTCACCGGTGTTTACGCAAAGCAGGATGTCGTGTGCGTTACTGTCCTGCTGGTCAACATAGTGCGAGTCGTTGGAGCAGATCACTTTTACGTTATACTTCTTCGCAAACTTCAGCAAAACCACGTTTACGGTGTTTTGCTCGGGGATGTCATGGCGCTGCAATTCAACGTAATAGTCCTCGCCAAAAAGATCGAGCCACCATTTAAATTCTTTTTCGGCATCATCTTCCGATCCGTTTAAGATCGCCTGTGGCACCGATGCACCCAGGCAGCAGGTGGTAGCGATAATGCCCTTATGATATTTTAAAATGAGTTCTTTATCAATACGCGGCCACTTGCTGTACAGCCCTTCCATATAGCCCAGCGAGCACAGCTTAACCAGGTTTTTATAACCTTCAGGGTTTTTGGCGAGCATCAGCTGGTGATAGCGTTTATCCTTTTTCTCCTTGGTGAATTGTTTTTTATGGCGATCATCCACCACGTAAAACTCGCAGCCAACAATGGGCTTAATATTGTGTTTACCCGCCTCGGCCACGAACTTAAACACGCCGAACATGTTGCCATGGTCGGTAATGGCCAGGGCCTTCATGCCATCGGCGGCAGCTTTTTTATACAATTTGCCTATATCGGCAGCGCCGTCGAGCAGCGAAAATTGGGTATGTACGTGTAAGTGTGAAAAATCGGGCATCGCGGATCAGTTCCTCCTGTGAAGAACAAAGTTAATCCGAATTTCGGATTTCGGAATTTCGATTTCGGATTTGTGGAGAAATTGAGGTTCTCAACAATCCGTCTGAACCATGATTTATAGGATTTCAGGATTACAGGATAAAAACCGATCCTATAATCCTGAAATCCTCAAAATCCCATAAATCTTAGTTTATTTAGCGTTCAAATTCGGCAGATCGCAATTTCCTTTCAAATACCGCTCCAAATACTGAAAACTTGCACTTTGTATCAGCAAATAACTCTCCCAGTTATAAGCGGCCCCATGCGCGCCTGGCGGGTAAATACGCAGATCAACATCCTTGCCCGCATTGGTCAAAGCTGTGAGTAGTTGCATCGTATTGGATGGATGCACATTATCATCGCTCATGGAGTGAATCAGGAATAAATGATCTTTCAGTTGGTTAGCATAGGTCATATCCGAACTGGCTTTATAACCCGCTTCATTGTCCTTCAGCGGGGCCATGTAGCGCTCGGTATAAACATCATCATATAGCCGCCAGTCGGTAACCGGCGAGTTGGCTATGCCCACTTTAAACACGCCCGGATGCGTAAGCAGCGTATAAGTGGTGCTGTAACCGCCATAGCTGGTACCCATAATGGCCATTTTGCTGCTGTCCACAAAAGGCATGGTAGCCAGGTATTTGGCCGTTTCCACAAAATCATTGCTTTCCCATTTGCCGAGTTGTTTGTACACTACTTTCATAAATGCGCTGCCGTAATTGGCTATGCCCCGGTTGTTTACGTTAGCCACAATATAGCCGTTTTGCGCCAGCCACTGCTGCCAGGCATCGGCGCTGAACTGGTTAAACACATCGTGACTCTCCGGGCCGCCATAGACGGTCATTACCACAGGGTATTTTTTGGCCGGATCGAAATTAAAAGGCTTAATAATATACCCATCCAAACTTACCCCATCGCTGGTTTTAAACTTGATAAACTCGGGCGCCGCGTAGGCGTGATTTTTCATAAAATCGCTCACCCCATGGTTATCCTCCAGCGTTTGCAATAGCTTGCCCGTATTATCGCATAGGTTTACATGCAGCGGGGTCGTCACATTGCTGTAGCTCTCCAAATAATAGTGTGTATTGGGCGACATGTTAATATCATGAAAACCCGGTACCGTGGATAGCTTTGTTTTGTCGCTGCCGTCAAATTTAATGGAGTAGAATTGCTGCTCCAGGCCGCCGTCCTCCGCCGACAAATAGTATATTTTTTTAGCTGCCGCGTCAATCCCGCTCACTTTTATCATATCCCAATTTCCCTGGGTAACCTGGTTGATCAGCTTGCCATCATACCCATAGCGATAAATATGGTAATATCCCGATCGGTCCGACACCCAGAAAAACTCCTTCGATTTCTCCGGAAAATACACCATATCGTTCACATTGGTATAAAAGTTAAAAATAGCTACCCAGGTGCTGTTTTTTTCTTCTAAAACCACATGGTGTTCCCCGGTTTTCACATTAAAAAAGTACAGCTTCATGTAGTTTTGGGCGCGGTTAAGCGTCATCAGGGCAAGCACATCGGGGTTGCTGGTCCAGTAAATGCGGGGGATATAAAAATCGCCGGTCTCATCGGGCGTCAGCCATGCTTTTTTGCCCGAGGCCACATCGATCACCCCGATCTTCACCTCCGGGTTGGGGTCGCCAACCTGCGGGATGGGGATATGAATATACTCCGGATGTCCGCCTGCAAAGTTGGTCATCTGGAAATCGGGCACCGGTTTTTCATTAAATTGCCAAAAGGCCATATACCGGCTGTCGGGGCTCCAGTTCCAGGCCTGGGCCTGGCCAAATTCTTCTTCGTACACCCAATCATAGTGGCCGTTAAAGGTGCCCAGCTCGCTGGTTTTATCCAGGGTGAGCTGCCTTTCCTTACCGGCGGCGAAGTCGTACACAAACATATTGCCATTACGCTCCATGCCTACTTTCGATCCGTCGGGCGACAATTCCGCCGTGCGGGCATCCTTTGCCGCCTGTTTTAGCTGCTTGCCGGCAACATCGTAAATATAATAGTCGGCAATACCCGAGCGCCGGTAGATCGGCCTGAAATTCGCTTTAAACACCAGGTGTTTGGAATCTTTCGACCATTGGAACGATTCGTAATCGAATGCTTTATCGCTGCCCGGAAAAGTCAGCCCCTTTGCCGTAAACACCAACTCATCCTTCAGCGTTTGCGGGTCCATCATCCTGATCTCGCCATTGGCGGTAAACGAATATTTGTCGCCGCCGTTGGTCCAGTTCACACTCTCGGGGCCCTGGTTGCCAAACAGGCTGAAACCGGTACGCAGGGCATCGGCCAGGTCGGTGTATTGCTGTTTGTTTTGGGCGAAAATTGGGGTGGTGAAAAGCGAAAAGCTTAAAGCGGAAAGCAGAAAGCTGCGTAGAATCAATTGCTTCATTTATTTGGTTTTTGAAGCGATAAAGCTAATGGAAAAACGTGGAAACAGGAAGGCATCGATTAATAATCCCGTAGGGGCGCCCCTCGCGGGCGCCCTCCTTTGTATGGGTAACCCTCCCTCGTGGGGGCCCTCCATTTTTTCCGATGCGGCCGGTTTTGCGTGCCCGCGCTTTCCGATGCTATGGGGTTCCCCCCTGGCATTGTGGGCGACCACAAGGGTCGCCCCTACGGGCGTTTAACCCGTTAGTGGCCTTTTACGCCGATCAAAAAATATCCAAACACCATACAAAACAATGTAAGAAAAACCTCCTACCTTTCCAAAGTCGTTAGTTTTTCGCCGTTGTTGTCACCGATAACTCACCGTCATCGCAGGGTCTCTCGCAGAGGACCCTGCGGCGTACGCACCTACGAAATGGTATCAACGCCCCACACGGTAGCATGAGTTGTTCGGGTTTCCCGGGGCACGGAAATATTCCTAATTTTATCTGCCCACTGCAAATTGCCAACTGAAAACTGAAAACTGCTACTGCCACTACTTAAATACACCCGCCATGGACAACAAATTGCCGATAGATCCGAATGAAAAAATTTATATCCGAAATGCAGGCCTGGTGTTGCTACACCCTTTTTTTACAACTTATTTTAACAGGCTGGGGATGCTGGAAAACGACCTTTTTATTAACCAGGAAGCCCGGATGCGCGCCGTACACCTTTTGCAATACCTGGTTGATGGCGCCTCCGACAGCCCCGAGCCGCTGCTTGTTTTAAATAAGATACTTTGCAACATCCCGGTTGAAGAGCCAGTGATACCCCGCATAACCTTAACCGAACAGGAAAAACGCGTGTCGGAGGAATTGCTAAAAGCGGTTATCTCCCGGTGGGACAAGTTAAAAAACACCAGCGTCGCCGGTTTACAGGAGTCCTTTTTGCAACGCGACGGCGCGCTTTATTTTAAAGATGACGCCTGGCGCCTTAACGTTGAGCCCCGGGCCTTTGATGTGCTGCTGCAAACATTGCCATGGTCCATCGGCATGATAAAAACGCCCTGGATGAATAACTATTTATATGTAGAATGGATATAAATGCCGCCAAAAAAGCAGTTGGCAGTTGGCAGTTTGCAGTTTGCCTGGTTAGCAGCTATATTTTTTCGAAATAGTTTACTGCTAACAGCAAACCGCAAAAATAACTGCAAACTGCCCACTGAAAACCGCAAACTGAAAACTGAAAAACAATGAATTTCCTCCTCACCTCCGCCGGCATCAAAAACGCCAGCATCCATAACGCGCTGCTGCAGTTATTAGGCAAACCGATTGCCGAATCCAGCGCCCTCTGTATTCCCACCGCATCGTACGGCATGCGTGGCGGCCCCGGGCCGGCATGGCGGTTCATCAGCGGGCAACAGCCCAACTGCCCCATGTGCGAATTGGGCTGGCAATCCCTCGGCGTGCTGGAGCTCACCGCGCTGCCCAGCATCGATCAGGACTTTTGGGCGCCCCTGGTACAGCAAACCGACGTGCTGCTGGTAAATGGCGGCGATGCCCTGTACTTGTCCTACTGGATGCGGCAATCAGGCCTGGCCGACCTCCTGCCCTCGCTGCGGCCCGAAGCGCTTTGGGTGGGGTTAAGCGCCGGAAGCATGGTAATGGGCCCCAGCATCGGCGAGGAATTCGTCGGCTGGATACCGCCCGCCGGTGGCGACAAAACCCTGGGAATGGTTGATTTTTCGATATTTCCGCACCTGGACCATGAAAGATTTCCGGAGAATGCTATGCCCTTTGCAGCAGAATGGGCCGCAAAAATACCCAACCCCGGCTATGCCATCGACGACCAAACCGCCATCATAGTAACCGGCGACAAAGTGGACGTGGTTTCCGAGGGGCATTGGAAGTTGTTTACGAAGTGATGGCAGCAGGGCAGCGGCGCAGCTCGGGCCCTTTTACTGCCAACTGCCTGCTGTCTTTATCCGCCATAGCTAAAGCGGCGGCGCTTTACAAATGCACAGCGGGATTCATTTTTATTCAGCCCTGAACCTCTCTTCTACTTTTATCTTCAGCTCACGCAACGCTTTAGTCCTGTTCTTTTTTAAGGGCTCCACTATGTCCGCCGGCGCGCCTGCCGGATTGTATTTTTCAGCCCATAGCGTGATCTCAATCAGTATCGGGATTAATTCAATCGCTTTTTCAGTGGGGCGATATAGGAATTTGGATTTATTTGCCGGCGCAGTATGCTTGGTAACAAACCCCTCCCGCAGCAGCACGCTGAGCCTATCGGTTAAAATATTTGTGGCAATCTTTTCATCCGAACATAAAAATTCACCAAAGGAATCTTTACCGTATAAAAGCAAGTCCCTCATAATCAACATTGTCCATTTGTCCCCAAAAATATCCAGGGTATAACTTATGGGGCATTCTGACCGTTTGCTCATCGTTTTCCTAAAAAATAAAAAATAGTACTTGCAAATCACAATAACTTTATACATTTGTACTTGCAATTTACAAGTACAAATGTAACAAAATAAATTATTTCTAAAACCAATTAAATGAAAGCAATTCAGCTAAAAGCATACAGGCAGCCAACAGAGAACATCGGGGTCGTAGAAATTAACGACATCAGTACCATTGATAATGATGAAGTTGTTATTGAGGTTTTGTATAGTCCCGTAAATCCAAGTGATTTATTATTGATGCAGGGTACTTACCCCGTACAACCCAAATTGCCTGCCGTAATTGGACAAGAGGGTGTAGGCAGAGTAGTTTCGGTTGGTAGTTCTGTTACAACTACTAAATCAGGCGACATGGTGACCATTCCGTTCGGGACATTTGCCTGGAGTGAAAAAGTTGTCGCCAAAGCCGCGGGACTGGTGGTGCTGCCCCCGAACGTGGATTTACAGCAAGCAGCTATGCTTTCCATAAACCCGCCCACGGCGGTTTTGCTGCTGGAAGAGTTCGTATCGTTAAATTCAGGAGATTGGATCGTGCTCAACGCAGCCAACGCCTCTGTGAGCCATGCGATCATCGCGGTCGCAAAGTCAAAAGGCATAAAAACGTTAGGAATAGTGAGGAGAAAAGAGGCCGTTGATGCAGCGCTGAAAGCAGGTGCAGACGTTGTTTTAGTTGAGGCTGAAAACACTGTCGCTGAAGCGAAAAAAGCTACCAATAATGCAGAAATAAAGCTGGGGCTGGATGCCGTTGGCGGTAAAGCGACAAATACAATCGCCGAAATTCTTAGCAACGAAGGCCGCCTGGTTTCGTATGCCATGATGAGCCGGGAACCCATCAATGTCAGTCAAATTGGTCTCATTTTCAGAAGGATACAAATTCACGGGTTTTATATGTATTTGCCTTATTACGTCCCCAGGTTAAAAAATGCCATACTCCAATCGGTGCAATTACTGGCACAAGGGAAATTAAACGTTCCCGTTGCGAAAATATACCCGCCGGAGAAGGTGAGAGAGGCGATACAGCACACGATAGATGGTGGTAAAGTTTTATTACAATTTAATTCGTAAAAAACGCAAGCCGTGTTTCTATTAAAATTCACTTAACGTCAAATTATGATCATGAAAAGTCACATTTTTTTAAAAACAGTAACATTAATAAGCGTATTGGTGAGCTGCGGGTTCTCCATAACCGGCATTGTTCGTCCCGAATTATTGGTTTCTCCAGCGTTAGGGCATAATTCCACTTTAGTCGCTTTGGCATCTTATGCTGCCGCCCGATCAATTGCGATTGCAGCGGTTTTCCTATTTACTTTATTTGGAAAAAAGAGGGAACCGCTTTATACAATGGCAATTTTGGCGGCGCTAATTCAGTTTTTGGATGCTTTTGTCGGCATTTATGAAGCGGATATATCGAAGATTGCCGGGCCATTGATCCTCGCTTTATTAGGCTTTATATCGATATACTATGCTTCCAAATCACCGGACAAGGCAGCTATTTAATTAGGCTGCTTAAGTCAGGCATCCTGGTTGGACAGTTTAAAATTTAGCAGAATAATGGAACAAGAAAGACAAGAAATACTTAAGGGTTTGTTAGCGGTTTTAAGGACGATAAGAACAATTGACCCCACCAGGTTAGAAGGCGTTACAGAAGAAACCGATTTCCTTTCGGATTTAAGCACGCCCTCAACTGAGCTTATCAATATAGCAGCCAAAGTGGAGCATAAATTCGGAATTGAATTTGACGACGATGATATTGACCGGATGGGTTCGAAGGTTAAGGATATAATAGACTTAATCATATCGGTTAAAAAACGGGGAGAAAATAGTTAAGCTAAGCAAGTACGCCAAAAATTTAAAATTATGGAAAACAAAGTGTGGTTGATCACCGGGTGTTCATCCGGGTTCGGAAGGGAAATTGCGAAAGCGGCAATTAACGCCGGGTATGCCGTAGTTGTAACGGCGAGGGACATAAACAGCCTGGCTGAATTTCAGGCACTTAAAAACGAACTGGTTTTGGTGACTGAATTAGATGTAGTAAACCAGGATTCCGTTTCAGCCGCAGTGGAAAAAACTATCGCCCGGTTTGGAAGAACAGACGTCCTGGTTAATAATGCGGGTTACGGATATTACCAAATATTTGAGGAGCTTGAAATGACTGAAATGCAAAAACAGATGGATGTAAACCTATACGGTGTGCTAAGAACGTGCCAGGCCGTCCTGCCGCAAATGCGAAAACAGCGATCCGGGCACATCATAAATATATCATCAATAGGCGGTTCTGTAGGGACGGCGGGAAGGGGCGCCTACACCGCAAGCAAATTCGCTCTTGGCGGATTGTCGGAATGCCTCGCGAAGGAGGTCAGTCCCTTTGGCATTAAAATAACCGTACTTGAGCCAGGACAGTTCCGGACGGATTTTTTTAACAAAGGGAAAACTCAAATTAAAGAAAGTGACAAACCGGACTATAAACAACTTATTGACGAGCTTAACCAGCAATTCACAACCGTTAACGGCAGGCAGAAAGGCAGCCCGGAACTTGCAGCAAATGCCATAATTCAATTAAGCAGGAGTTCGGCACCGCCGCTGCGCGTTCCTCTCGGGGCGGACGCTGTTTGCTGGACTGTTGACAGGCTAAAATTGGCGAACGACGAGTTAGAGACGTGGAAACAATGGGCATTAGATACCGCCTTCGATGAAACGCAGAGTTCGCAATGATAAAAGGCTACTGTAAAGTAACCCGCTTTAATCCACCAATCATTTATCGCTGTAATGGTCGGGCCTGAGCTGTTTACTCAATTACAAACAAATATAAATGAGCCCCCAATTCAGGCTCGGGTGTCGGCGCTGGCCAAAAGCGCGGCAGCACTCGCGCCGTGCCGACAGGTAGCCATTATGCTTATACGCTTTGCGTTACATAGTTTAGTAATGCATATTTAAACTGTTAATTGACATAATTTTGGTTGAGCCGATGGTTGGATGACATGCATAGTTTATTACCTGTCAGCGATGCATGAGTGCCCCGGCACGCTTGGCGGCGCTGTACACCTCGCGCGGGATTGGGAGGGTTTCTATATTTTTAAAAGTGTTAAGCCGATAATAATAAGTTTTTTATCTATCCTCTAAAAAACCTTTCCACCGGCGCATTCAGCGCCTCGCTCAAATTCCACAGCGTTAATACCGTCGAATTGATTTATCGATGATCCTCCCTTGATTCAATAACCCTACTCGTAAAGATATATCTTCAAATGGCTTGAATTGTATAATTTATGTCCTTTGAGACATAGCTGCAAATCTTTATTTTTGTTGTATGAATCACGTGAGATCTGAAGCTGATAGTCATCTTACGAAGAAGAAGGTGGTTATTGTAGTAATGTCCGGCAATACGCTGCTTAATTTTGCCGGTCCGGCTGATGTTTTTACCTATGCAGATAAATGTCTGCCCGCTTCAGTAGCTGGTTATGATGTTGTAATTGCGTCACCTACAGCAGTAAGGAAGAAGGTTAAGACATCATCACGAATGGAAATCCATTGCCAGTGTTGTGTATCGGATATTACCACACCAATCGATACACTAATCATCGCTGGTAATGATTTTGCGGAACTTAACAATCCGGCTGACAGTGATTTTTATAAATGGTTGTCTGAAGTCACCGAACACAACATACGCAGGGTCGCTTCAATTTGTGGAGGTGCATTTTCTTTGGCGAAAGCAGGCTTACTAAACGGCAGAAAGGCAACAACACATTGGGACCTGAGTGAACGATTAAAGAAAAGTTACCCATTAGTACATGTCGATTCCAATGCCTTTTTTACGAATGACGGCAATATTTATACCTCGGGCGGGGTTTCTTCGGGAATCGACCTCGCTCTCGCGCTTGTCGAAGAGGACCACGGAAAGGATATTGCCATAACTGTAGCAAGAAAACTTGTTTTTTATTTAAGCAGACCAGGCTTCCAGACTCAATTTGGTAATTTATTACCGGTCTACGAAAGTTCTAATATCGCCGAAAAATTGAAAAGCTGGTTTACTGAGCACTTGCACGAGCCCCTGGATCTGATCAGAATTGCCGGTCATCTAAATATGAGTACCCGAAACTTTACGCGCGTTTTTCATAAGCAAACCGGTATTTCTCCCGCCAAATTTATAGAAAAACTCAGAGTAGAAACAGCGCGAAAATACCTGGAGGATACTGATATATCACTTGAAAAAATTGCAGAACGGTGCGGCCTGGGAAATTTGATCTCTATGCGGCGTACGTTTTTGAGGCATTTAATGACCACACCATCTGATTACCGGCGCGCTTTCAGGACGTCGCTAAAGGATATAGGGATTGAAGAGTTGCTGCGCCCGAATTTAGCCGGTTCATAACCAACATAATTTAATATAAACAACATGAAAATTGCAATCAATGGATTTGGCCGCATAGGCAGGATGACCCTAAGGGCTTTACAAAATAAACCAAATATCGAAGTTGTAGCAGTAAATGATTTAACCGACGTTAAAACACTGGCTCATTTATTAAAATATGATACCGCGCATGGTCGCTTCCCTGGCGAGGTAAGCTCCGATGAGGGCGCGATCATTGTAAACGGAAAACCTATACTCATGCTGAGTGAAAGATATCCTGAAAAACTGCCATGGAAAGATTTGGGTATTGACGTAGTTATAGAATCAACCGGGCGCTTTACTGATAAAAGCGCAGCACAGGCGCACATCAATGCAGGCGCAAAAAAGGTGTTGATTACGGCCCCGGCAACAGGCGGCGTAAAAACTATTGTGCATGGGGTAAATAATGAAATAATCAGCGAGGATTTTATCTATTCCACAGCCTCCTGCACCACCGGTAGTATCGCTCCCATCCTTTATATATTGGATAAAGAATTTGGCATCGAATCTGGCTACATGATTACCATTCATGCCTTTACTGCAGACCAAAACTTGCAGGATGCACCGCATAAAGATTTGCGCAGAGCCCGTGCCGCATCCTATTCTATTATTCCCACTACAACGGGTGCTGCCAAAGCAATAGGCGATGTGTTGCCAAACTTAAAAGGCAAATTGGACGGCTATTCCTATCGTGTGCCGGTAATTGATGCTTCAATCGTTGATTTGTCAATTAATCTAAAGAAAGAAGTATCTGTCGGTGATTTAAACAGTTTACTAAAAAGTTATTCGGAAAACTCGCTTAGGGGCATCCTGGAGTATACAGAAGAGCAGTTTGTATCGTCAGATATCCTGGGAAATACCCACTCATCTATTGTTGACGGAAGCCTTACGAAAGCTATAGGCAAACTGGTTAAAGTTGTTGCCTGGTATGATAACGAAGTAGGAATTTCGAACAGGATAGCTGAATTGGTATCGGCGTTGTGATAGTAGTTCATAGTTCATGTCCGCTAACCCCCTGCTCCCTCCTCTCGCGCGAGTGTGTAGCGCCAGGCCGTACGGCTGTGCACGCGTGCGCCGCTGACAGGTAACGAACTGTGCAGCGTATGTGGTTTAAAAACGGATTTCGATCACCACCCAAAATAGCCAAATGATTATGGGCCAGCTATCCGAAGGTGACTTCGGATAGCATGGGCTGGCCTTTTAGTGCTTAAAAACCTTTCTTATACTATAGTTTTTTGAATCGCAAAGCAAAATATCTCCGGCGGCATTGATATACAGGTCGGCGGGCGCCACGTCGGAGGCATCTGCGTCAGCCGTATCCTGGAAAATACCAAAATCTCTGCCCGCAATTGTCGAGATATTGCCCTTGGGGTCAACTTTACGCAATCGGGTATTTCCATTATCGGATATATAAACGTCCCCGGCTGCATCTGCCGCAACGCCGAGAGGCGTTGTCAATTCAGCTGATGATGCCGGCCCACCGTCGCCTGTAAAGCCTTTTGTGCCGTTGCCCGCAAATAAAGCGATAGCCCCAGATGCCAGGTCCATCTTCCATATGCAATTTCCGCCGGCATCACATATATATAGGTCATTGTTGGGGCCAGGCGCTACCTGCCACGGTAAAATATTAGCATTGGCAGCAATACCCGGCGAACTGTTGAAGGGATAATCCGTACCGTTTCCTGCCACTACTGTTACTTTACCAGTTGACGCGTCGATTTTAAAAACGAAATGGCTGCCGGAGTCGGCCACATAAACATTTCCGCTTTTGTCGGTGATGATACTTTGAATATCATCGCTGTTAATGTTACCGACGGGCAAGGTGGCAAGGTTGGTAAAGGTTTGTTTGGATAAGGAAAACTTGAAAACGGCGCCGGAGTTCGCAAAATAAAGATTATCATCTCCGGGGTAAATATAAACAGCCTTCGGATAGCCCGTTTGTGCAAAATAATGTTGACTGGTTGGGTAATAGCTTATAAAATCGCTTATCTTTTTATCAGGGGTTATAATTTGGATTTTATCATCCTTGCTATTTATTTCGTAAAGGTTGCCATTGCTATCTTGTGTGACCGATGCGGGGTTTAGTGCATAAGGATAGCCGTTCCCGTCCAATGTTGTGATACTGTACGGGCTAACGGGCGCCACATATCTGAATTCGCGATATGTTATACCTGATGCATGAGACAAAAAAACAAGAGAATCGGCATTAATTTTAAGTATAGTGCAGCGGTCATATTCGGCGTTTTGACCACTTCCAACCCAAAAAACCAGCGAATCTTTATTTATGCGGTAATTGCCTGCAAATATCCCTAAATTAACGTCGGTCCAATCCTCGCTAAATGTGTTATTACTATCTAATTGCAATGTGTAATATGGCCCTGCGGGGCACCGCCAAAGCCCCAGAACAAGTTTAGCCGTATCAATTGCGACAGGTTTTACTGGTTTCGGCTGCATGCTTTTTTTACATGACCAAATTCCGGCAAATAGCACCACCATCAACGCGTATGATACTCGGGATATGCTCATAAATAATCTTTTCACCGTTAGTAAATTAAACAAAGTTATATAAATAAAATCACGATTTCCTGCCCGTAGCCCGCGTCTGCGGATTTTCAATCTCGCGCGAGGTGCAGTGCCGGGCTGAGTAGCTGTGTACTCGTGCGCCGCTGACAGGTAACAAACTATGCAGATTGCGCAGGCCGCCGCTTGTTGTCACGGCGGTCCCACTGCTCCCGCAAGCAATTTTCGCTGCCGCAAACCTCCCCCCATGCTCCCGCAAGCAATTTTCGCTGCCGTCCCGATTTATCGGGATGGCTCGCATGCTAAGTAACCGCCATACAGGCTGACCATGCGGTAGTTTTCCAATATCAAAGCGTAGGCATAGTTTTTTACCTGTAAACGGGCCACAAGCCGGGAGGCTTACGGCAGCGAAGATGGCCTGCGGGAGCGACGGGGTTCATTAAAGTTATCATACCTTTCTACCCGGATGGAAGTTGCACCAATACTTTCAGCAACCGTATTTTCCCGCATTTGCAAATCCGCACATCTTCTATAGTCATTAGTCATTACGTCATTGGTCATTAGCGCCTTCGCACATCCCTCCTCATCTGCACATCCCTCCTCATTCGCACATCTGCACATCTGCAAATCCGCACATCTTTTATAGTCATCGGTCATTACGTCATTAGTCATTGGGTAATCTGCATATCGTAAAAGCCGGTTAACCGTAGCCAAACCTATCCCCAGTTGCCTGCTGATTTCGCGCTGGCTGAAGCCGGTGGCGGCGAGTTCGGCTATTTTATGGGCTAATTGCTGGCGGTACGCAGCGGTGCGGGTGAGCAGGTGATGGCGTTCGGCGCTGAAGCCTTCGAATTGGAAGTGCAAAAAGGCGCCGGGTTTTTGGATGCGGCACAGGCATACGTTATCGGGGCCGTAGCGCTGGCGGGTGTTGCGCTGTTTGACCTGTTTGAGGTAACACAGATCAGGGTCGGCGGTGCTTTTGCCGATGGCGAAGGCGCTGTCGGCAAAGTTGATGAGCAGCTTGCTGCCGTGGAGGTCGTCGGCGCTGATGGGCTGGGTGGGGTTGCGCCGTTTGGGGGTATGGGCCAGTACCAGGATGGACAGCTTGTGGTCGGTTTTTAGCGCTTTGAGGCTTTTCATGAGCGCAAGCGCCACCGCCGAATTTTCGGTGCCGCCGCGCAGGCAGGTAATGTTATCGATGATGAGCACAGTGGCCTTAACCAGTTTTATTTTATATTCAATGGCGGCAATGAGCAGCTCGTTTTCGTCGACATCGGGCGGCGGGTCGGACAGGTAATTATACTGTGCCCGGTAAAAATTATCCGAAAATTGGTGGTCCTCGTCGCCGCTGCTGTAGCGCAGTCCAAACTGGCCCTGGCTCAGCTCGAAGTCGATATAGAGCACCCGGGCGGGCGGCGCCTGGCAAGCGAAAGGCTCAATGCTTTGCCCGCGCGCAATGCTTTCGCCGATTTGTACCGCCAGCACCGATTTGCCGATATTGGTATCGGCAAACAGCATGCACAGTTCGCCCTGGCGCCACAGCTCGCCAAGCAGCATTTTGGCTTCGGGTTCGCGCCGGGCCAGCTCCAGCCAGCGGTTACCTTTTTCAATAGTAAACAGGCGATGGCAGTCTTTGAGAGAGGGGCGCACGGGTTCGGCGCGTTTTTTTCTTTTAGCAGGGCGGTACTGCACCCCGCGGATTTCGGCGCGCAGCTGCTCGATAAAGGGCGGGCGTTCGGAAGATGGTTCGAAGGACTCCATTGGAGGGTTGGTTGACAGGGTTGTAACGATTACCACAAATTTAAGGGATCGCGGCGGGTTAGTTGGTGACAGTGTTTTGTCAGCAGGGGAATGGCGTTTAGGGCTTAGTACAAATTAATGCAGCTACTGCCTTTCCCGGAAAGCGGAAGTAGGGCCGGGGACCGGGAGCATTTGCGGTACGTACGGGACTCGCCGACCTTCTCTCCGCTTTGCGGGAAAGAGGGTAGCTGCAATTAGGTTTTAAACGCGATTCCCGGTTTTGTGTTGTCCTGAAATAGGTTTACACATTAAGTAAACGATTGATAACCAGCGAATTGCATAGATGTTGCCGGGAAAGCGTATTTTATAGGCGTTGATTATCAGTCGTTTATGTAAATACGTTGACTTATAAAATTTTGAACCTTCTGATAATGAGCGTGTTTCACAACGTTCCGGGTGTTCCGCGTGAAAAAGTGGAACGCCGGAAGGCCGGTATCGCTGCCCCGGATGATTTGCCTTTTTTATTTATCGTCCCTTACAAAAGTGACATGATGTTTCATGTCTTGTTCAGTAAAATTGAGGGAAATAGAGTCGCCGGCTGCAATGTATTTCCCATCGATTGGTATAACATTACCGTCCGGGTCCTTAACATTACACGAAAAACTATCGCCGGTGATTTTTCCGTCATTAATGTTTAAAGGGTCGCCTTCGGCTTGTGCTGTACCGGTAAGCTTTTCTCCGCCTACATTAATAACCAGGTGCAGCGGGTGATCGTTGCCATCGGGATCTTTCAGCGAACCTTTCCATTTACCCGCCAGCCCGGCAGCGGCAACAGCCAGGCAAACTGCAAAACAGCCGGCCAACATTACCGTAGTGAATATTTTTCTTTTCATAATTTGGTTTTTGATATGACGCAATAATTTAAAGACACGTTACAGAGAAAAATCATTTCAACTAATCCTTGCACGGCTGCCGGCTTTTTCATAGTTTGCAAAAAACTTAACTAATATGAAATCAGTAAAATTGGCTTGTATTGCCTTCGCGTTAATCACCCTTGCATTTACTTCCTGCAAAAAAAGCTCAGATAATAAGCCTCCTGCCGGCAATTCACTCTCGCTGAAGTTCAACGGAACAACGTACAGCACCTCAAATATTGTTGCTGTTGATAGCATCGGTTACTTCCAGCTTATCGGCACCATCAGCAGTACCGCCAATATATACATGTACGTTCTCGGCGGGTTCAAAGTCGGTAGTTTCGACCTGGCGAGTGCTACCAGGGCGGTTAACTTTACGTCGGGCACAGGCAATTCCTATGCCTCAACCGCCGGCACCATAACCATAACTTCGCTTACCAGTACAACCATTTCGGGTACGTTCAACTTTACGGGCACCAATAACATCACCGGTACTACCGGCGCAGGCACCGACGGGACGTTCACTACGACGTACACTACAACAAGGTAGATGCGATAAGCGAAGGTGCAATTCGCCTGCTCCCGCAGCAATTTTTCGCTGCCGTCCCGATTTATCGGGATGGCCCGCGTGCTAAGTAAGCGCCACGCAGGCTGACCATGCGCTAGTTTTCCAATATCAAAGCGTAGGCATGGTTTATTACCGGTCAAAGGGCCACAAGCCGGGAGGCTTGCGGTTGCGACCGAAGCTAACAGGTAATAAACTTTATAAATTACCCCGGGGATATTTTTCTGCAGCCTTCCTGGTTTCATACAGATAATTTACCAC
>Ga0210389_10001070_pt1 | contig 22816 bp, 25 predicted proteins | sample IncBWH28OmetaG_FD_160127 | JGI IMG/M metagenome (GOLD analysis project Ga0210389, IMG submission 160127) | Forest soil microbial communities from Barre Woods Harvard Forest LTER site, Petersham, Massachusetts, United States - Inc-BW-H-28-O ...
AGGCGGCGCGGGACCGGAGGGGAGTTTGCTCGGGCTACCGGCGCAGGCAATTGGACTGTTTGTGTTTCTCTGGGCGGTGAAGCGTGCCGGGCTATTCCTTCGAGACTGGGATGGCCGGGGACTCCTGCACAAGACCCAGTGACGCGGGCGTCACCCGACCAGTGATTACTACGTTAGCCGTCGGTTCCGAAAGCTAAACTTGGCGCGTCGGCATCTGACAAAATCAAGGAGGAATATCGTGGACCGAACCACTCTCGATTGGACACGGCGTATGGCATCCGCTGTTTTAGAGATGACCTCACGGTCCACCAACTAAATAGTAGGCCCTATATGCAATCCGCTCGATTGCGAATCAAAGTTGCACTCACGTTTGTGCTTGCGCTTTTGACTGCCGCCTGCGCTGCGCCGACTGCCGTAGTCCACGACACAGACACCAATGTGCCGTGCCCGGAGTGGGCGAACGGTCAACTTGGGCTGGCCATCTCGGTCGTACCGATTGCAGTACCAGGGACGTTAACCGTGAGCGAAGGAGCGGTGCCGAGATACGGTATTCAGGCGCGCCGAATATCTATTGCTGTCAAACCGCCCCGAGCGGCCGCGAGCGCGCGTTTGATCACGAGTACTTTGTCGATCAACATTCTCGGTGGAAACTTTAGGGATTGGGCGACCCCAGCCGGTCAATTCGCAGATACTGGTATTGGTTCTAAAGTCGCACCCGCAAATTCCCAAACCAGGACCGTCTCATCGACCCGAGCCTTCGAAGCGACACCGGGCCGCGTTAGGGTGAGTCCGTTTCTCAGCGGAAACAGATTGCACGCCCAAACGCAGGCAATTGATGTTGCAATCGTACCGGGTGGTGGAGCCGTCGATCAGTCCGTCGTCGTGACATCTTCGCTTTGGGACAATGACAAACGGCCCATTGCGCCAGCTCAGCTGAACATTGAACTCTCATCTCTGCGACTCTCTTCCATCTATGAAACGGTCGAAGCAACAATCGACTTGGATTACGAAATAGCGAGCGCGAATGGGTCGGTGGCATGGAGTTGCAGCGCTACCAGCCACGAGGTATTGGTGGATCGAGATGCAATACGTCCCGCATTGTGGGATGTCGGCGTGCCTAACAAATTTGGTGCTACGCGAAAGAGATGGCTAGCTCTCTATAGCCCAGCGATCGGTGCGGTGCGCGCAGTATTTACGACGCCCGAAGCCGCCAGTGCGTTTGCAACGTGGTTGCAGCAGGTTGGAGGGGCCGCGGCAGGCAAATACAGTCTAGGTCTGTTCACACCCGCTAACCCTAATGACAAGGGGCGCATTCTGCCGTTTGATACGTCAATCATAGACACTTTCCAACCAATTTCAGCAGACGAGATTGCACTTCTGAAAGTAGGCGAGATCGACAAGCCCTAACCAGCTAGCCGCCGCGGGTCGCCAACGCCGGTGGAATTGAGGCGGCACGGCGCGCGGGCAAGAACACAGCGATCTGTCCCAGTATCAGCAACAACAGTGCTCCTCCGAGGACTTGGCTGTCAGCCATGCGGACCATTTCGAACCGCTGCACCATCCACAAGTTCATAGCGACGGCGAGGATTGCCCCTACCAGTGCGCCGGTGGCGGCAATCATGAGATTTTCCCTCTGGAAGTGTTGCAGGATATTCAATCGCGTGGCGCCGAGCGCGCGGCGGATGCCGATTTGTTGGCGGCGCAGAGTGACCCAGTAGCTGGTCAACCCAACGACGCCGAAGCCGGTCACAAGCAGAAGTGCCGTGGATATCGACAGCAGCATCGTCACGAGGCCCCGATTGCCCAGGTAGGCTTTGGCACGGGCCTGTTCCATGGACACCGAGCTCAGAATCATCTCGCCGTCGAGCTTCAACAGCGTTTGCTCGGCGCGTCTCATCACCTCGGCCAAGTGGCCGGGCTGCACGCGCACCATGAAATCGGGGTATTGGTTGATCGGGCGGTGCGGAGTAATAATCGAATTCTCAGCGAAGGTACTGAATCGGCCCGTTGCCGCGAAGTTCGGCCCCTGCAGGCGATCGACGATGCCGACAATCTGCGCAGGGACGGCACCCCCCTTGTAGACGGTTTTGCCGAGTGCATCGCCCTTGGGAAACAGCGTGTTCGCCAACGCCTTACTGACAATGAGGATTCGCGCGGTGGGCAGTGCGTCGTCGCGAACTGTCGTCACCTCTTCGGGAGTGAAATTGCGGCCTGCAATCAGCGTAACGCCGAGGGTATTGAGCGCGTGCTCGTCACCTAAATAATGCGCCGTTTGCGCCGAGGGCGTTTTTTGATCCGGGCTGAGCGAAACCGATCCAGACCAACCGCGGCCTTGCAGCGGGTAGTCATTGGTTATGTAGGCATCTAGCACGCCGCTCAAATTGCGCAGCGCGGCCAGTTCACCTGTGCGTCGCGCCTCGAGATCCTCGTGAGGTTCGGTACTCACGCGAATGACGAACACGTTGGCCTCGTCGAGTCCGGTCGGACGCGCGCTCCAAGCAACGCGCTGCTCGATCAGTGCAAAGGAGTTGGTGATGAAGGCCAGAGTCACGGCCATCTGCGCAACGATCAAGATCGCGCCAAATTTGTTGCGGGTCATTGCCGCGAGGATGGGATGAATCCGCATCACTGCGCTGCCTTCAATTGCCAAGCTGGCTGTACACGCATCGCGCGCCAGGTGGGATATAAGCCCGCCAGCATCGTGCCGGCAATCGCAAATACCACGGTCGCTGCCGTGTCGATGGCATCCAGATGAGTCAAGAGCACGAAATCCGTCGGTAACAGAGAGCGTGCCGTTAGCAAACCCACTGCCGTCAGCAGAAGTCCCAGCAGGCCTCCGGCCACGCCCACAACCGCAGTTTCGATCAAAAATTGCGACAATATTGCGCGACGACTGGCGCCCAAGGCGCGCCGCACGCCGATGTCGCCGGCTCGGCCCATGATTTTCGCCAGCATCAGTCCCATGGCATTCATCAGGCACACCAGCAGAAAGCCCAGCGACACCATGATCAGAATATTCACTTCGTTTGGGATGATGGCATTGTAGGCAAGCCACTGCGGTACATCGCGCAATTGAGTATGCGCGGGCCAAGTGAATCGACCTGTGCCGCGCTGCTCCGAGGCATAGTTGTTCAAGAACGCGCGATAGTGATCCGCGTCGGCTTTCGTCGGTAGCTCCACCCAAAACTGAACCCAGGTGCACTCGGATTGCAATTTCCCCTCCCAGTCAGGCTTGGGCGGCGTGGTGGGGCAGGCCATGCTGCCGTCCATGATCAGGTGCTTCTCGATGGCATGTGAGAACGGAATGAACAGTGCGTCGCTCTCGCCGAAGGGAAGCACATGAAGATCATAGAAATGCGGAATGGGTTTCCAGGGCTTCAACACACCGACGACCCGGTAAGTTTCCTTGTTCAGATTGATGCTTTTTCCGACGCTATCTTGGCCGCGAAAGACTCGATTATTGATGTCGCTCGACAGCACAACGACCGCCGCATGGTCAGCGTCCTCTTGCGCCGACCAGGCGCTTCCGTACTGAAATGGCACGTCGAACATGCCGAAGAACTCGGAAAAGGCCGCACGCGTGAACTCGTAGGTCGATTTTTGCGCCGAATCCGTCGGACGCAATGCAAGATCAGTCAGGTATAGGGCGCTTTGCCGCATCGCGGCGTGCGCTTGCATCAGTGCCATGGCGTCTTGATAGGTCAACTGGCTCGCAAAGCCGTCATCACCAGGGTTCGTTTCCGTGGGCGCCGAGTTTTGGATTTGAGGCGCGAAGAGTTGATGTGACTTGGTTGGGATGGGATCAGCAGACATCGCGCGAAACACCGTGAGGGTGGTCATACACGCGCTGATCCCAAAGGCTATCGCCGCGATCATCAGGCCGGTGAGCACCGGGTTACGCTTGAGGCTGCGAAGCGCAAGATCGAAGTAATAACTGAACATTGGGTCCATTCCATGACGCCGCACGCCACCTGCGCGTAGAGATTACGGGTGGGTCTGTCCGTGAGCAACCCGGAGCAATAACGTGCCGGACCGCCCGTCCGCATCCATCAAGACGCCTTCGCGCGATTCCGAGAGACGATCTTCTGGGCCAGATCGATGAAAGCGCGCAAGCTCGCAGCCATGTGGCGGCGTCCGGGATAATAGAGGCATAACCCGGGATACGAGGGCGTCCACTCCTTGAGAACTTCAACCAGCCTACCTGAAGCGATGTCGTCAGCAACGATCGACTCGCCTACATAGGCAAGGCCGATACCTGCTCTGCTCGCCTGCGCGATCATGTCGGGGTCATCGAGTGTGAGGGACCCGGGTACATCGATCTTCAAAGCTTTGCCGCGACGTTCAAACTCCCAGCGGTAGAGAGCGCCGCTGGGATAGCGAGTGCGGATGCATTCATGAGCCTTCAGGTCGGCCGGTGAGGTGGGTCGTGGTCTTTTTGCGAAATAGCTTGGCGCCCCAACCACAACATGCCGTGCATAGGGAATCAGCGGTATCGCGATCATGTCGAGCGGAACCGCCTCAGCCAGACGCACGCCGGCGTCGTAGCCCTCCTTGATGATGTCGATCAGCCGCCCCTCGGTAACGATTTCGACCTTCACCTCGCTGTAGCGACGACGATACTCGAGGACGAAGGGCGCCAGCAGCTTGCGGCCGCCGGCTGGCGAACAACTGAACCGTAGCGAGCCGGTCGGTTTGCGGCCGTGATTGGCGACCGCCTCAGTGGCATTGCGGATATCCGACAGCGCCGGCGCGATGGCCTCGACATACTCGCGGCCAGCACTTGTCAGGGCGACGTTACGCGTCGTGCGGTTGAACAAGCGAACACCAAGGCGCTTCTCGAGACCGGCAACAGCATTGCCGATCGCGGTCGGCGACATGTCCAGATCGAGGGCCGCAGCACGGAAGCTTCCGTGCCGGGCGATGGCGACCACGGCTTCGAGCTCCACCAATCCGCTTTTATACATTGTCGCGATTCTCTAGATACCGCACATCAGTTTATCTCGATTATCGCCACACTCAAAATCGGTTAGCGTTTAGCCATAGTCAACGACGCAAGGAGTTTGAAATGCCCAACGCCCCCATTACTAACATCATCTTCGGCACCATGACACTTGGCTATCGCGGGTACGGAGCCCGGGTTCATGATGCTGCGACTGCAAACGCGATGCTTGGCACGTTCGCGGAATTTGGTCACGATCAGCTCGACACGTGCTCTGTCTACGGCGATGGAACCTGCGAACAGATGTTGGGAGATCTCTCCGCCGCCGAACGGTTCGGCATCGCCACGCGGATTCATTCCGGAAACACTCCGGGCCACGTTGGGAACACGCGCGGCCACGAACCTGAGAACGTGAAGCGAGTATTCAAGGAGTCCCTGGCGCGCCTGAAGACCGATAAGGTCAAGATCCTCTATTTGGTGACGCCTGACAGCGCCACGCCGATCGAATCGACGCTGTCGGCCGTCCAGGAACTTCATGACGAAAACCTGTTTGAGGAGTTCGGCCTCAGCAATTTCAGCGCGTGGCAAGTGGCGCAGGCCTGGGAAATCGCCGCGCGCCATGGATGGATAAGGCCGAGCGTCTACGAGGGATTGTACAACGCGATCACGCGTGCGGTCGAACCGGAACTGTTCAAGTGCCTCGGCGAGTATGGCATCCGCTTCCATGCTTATAATCCGCTGGCCGGCGGTGCCTTTGCTAAGAATTTTGCAAGCAGCGCAGCGGTAGCCGCCGGCTCCCGTTTCGACAGCTCAACTGCTCAAGGCAAGTTCTATCGTGAACGCTATTGGAACGACGCCTATTTCGATGCGTTGGCCGAAATTCATCGATCGTGCGAAGGCCATGGACTAGAGGCCATCTCCGTGGCGCTCCGCTGGCTGATTCATCACTCCCAGCTAAACGCCGAACGCAATGACGGCATTATCATCGGCGCCTCGTCGTTGGAGCATCTGCGGCACAATCTTAAGGCGGTGACCGAAGGTCCGTTGCCCACCAAGGTCCTGGCTGCGATCGACGAGGCGGCTCTGAAGGCCCGGTCGAAATGGCCACCTTATTTTGCGGGGATTTAGGGTTCGATCTCGCGATCCAATCGTCATTTCCAAAGGGTAGTCACCATGGATATGTTGTTAAAAGGAAAGCGTGCTCTTATCACAGGGAGCACTTCCGGGATTGGTGCACAATGCGCGCGTGTCCTGGCCGCTGAAGGTGTGAGCGTCGTCATCAACGGCAGGAATGCAGATCGGGCAGCGGCCGTTACGGAGGAAATCCGTAAGATTGGCGGTGAGGCGACATTTGTTCTTGGCGATGTAACGACCGAGGATGGATCGAATGCTGTTATTGAGGGGGCTAAATCGGCCTTCGACGGCATTGATATCCTCGTGAATAACGTCGGCAATCCCACTCAAGAGTCCCACGGCTCGTGGTTCGACGCCCCCTTTCAGGAATGGATTGACGACTACCATCAGAACACGATCGCCGCGGTTCGACTGATCCATGCCTTTACTCCGGCAGCCCGCTAACCGACTTTATGACCGGCACTACTTTCCGCATCGATGGCGGCTCGACACCCACCATATAGGGCGCGGAAACCAGAGGCAAATGACTATAAACTTCAGGGCGCACGCGCGAGATAAGCGCGGCGTTGTGATTCGCGGCTATTTGAGCCGGAGGCGGCCAAGAGCAACCCTTCGGTCAAGCAGGGGATTCGATTATGAATATTCGCGACGCTAACAAAGCCGATGCCCAGACGTGTGGTCGTATTCTGTATGACGCCTTCAAGAAACTCGCGGACCAACACAATTTTCCGCCAGACTTTCCTTCTCCCGAAGTTGCGGCGGGTCTCGCGTCGATGCTAATCGCCGATCCAGGATTCTACGGCGTAGTCGCGGAAGAGGCCGGGACGATAGTCGGCAGCAACTTCATGGACGAACGCTCGCCTATTTGTGGGATCGGTCCGATCTCTGTCGCTCCTGACGTGCAAAATCACGCTGTCGGCAGACGCCTGATGTGTGCCGCACTCGATAGAGCAGCCGCAAAGAAGGCCGCAGGGATTCGCCTGGTACAGGCGGGCTACCACAATCGCTCGCTTTGTCTCTACACGAAGCTCGGGTTTGTCACCCGCGAACCCCTGTCGCTGTTGCAAGGACCTAAGCTCAACGCCAAGTTTGCCGGTTACGATGTCCGGCAGGCTGAAGAGCGCGATGCTGAAGGGTGCAATAAGCTGTGCCGCGAAGTTCACGGCTTTGACCGGGATCGCGAGCTGCGCGATGCGATTCGCACGCGCTCAGCAAGTGTGGTCGAACATTTGGAAGAGATCACGGGATATGCGACGGCGGTTGGCGCATTTGCCCATGCCGTCGCCCGGACCAATCAAGATTTGAAGGCTCTGATTGGCGCAGCGACAGAATTTTCTGGCCCGGGATTCCTGTTACCAACGCGGAATCATGACGTTTTCGAATGGTGCCTGAGCCGCGAACTGAGGCTGGTCTTTCAGATGACGTTGATGACCACCGGGCTCTACAACGAACCTGCCGGTGCCTATTTACCGTCGATTTTGTACTGAAGGCCATCGATCAAGGGGTTGATGGCAGGGGCTGGCTTTAGTCGCGAAACGACACTTGACCGGCGATACAACTGTTTCGGCCAGGCGCGACCAAATTGAGCGTCAAACACCGTCCCTTGCAAACAGTTAGAAATGCCGGTTTCACATGCCGAAATCAATGTGACGTGGAAAACCCAGCCAGTACTTGGTCGTACGGGCGTCTCGCCAAGCCCGTGACCGAGGTGGCCGTCCCTGTCGCCTGCAACGCTGCATGAAGCGCGCTCATCATAGTCTTTTCGCATCCCCCACCTGGCAAACGGGGGGACACAGTCCGCAAGCCTCTATAGTAGTAATAGGTTATCTCGAAGCGGAAACCATCTACGTGCTCACCGCTTGCTGCGATACCAGCTGCCGGGACAACGTACAGACGCCGGGGGATATAAAACCGGTAGAACCAGCTGTCATAGTCCGCCTCATAGCCTCGAAGCCCGTCCCCGCGGGTTATTTTATCGACGTGTACGTCGTCGGCTCCACAGCGTAGGGCCGCCGACTGAATCGATTTGCGCGCGATCGCAAAAGCTTGCGATTGAGGGATGGCGTAAATGACTTCAGGACTATCGGGATTCGGATTCAGAGCCGAATGCTGGGTTGAGCACCCTACGACGATAAGCGCCATCAGAAATCTGGCCGCGCGTTTCATGACGTGGAACCTTTATTAAGTCCCTAAATGGTTTTAGTCACAGGTACTCGGATAACTATCCGTACACAAGTCTTCCAGATGGTCATTAGAGTCTCATTAAAATCCCCTTAGCACCCGGAGGGCGCGATGCACGAACTGCCCGCTTCTGCTCGAACAGAGTCTGCTTTGCAAAGTTTGACTCGAAAGGCGGCGCCGTAACGTGCGTTTACGTTTCCCAATATCACGCTTACTTTGCCGGCCAGTAGCGAACCAGAACGCCGATGACAACAGCGGCGGCGACGAGGAAGACCGCAGCGGTAACCAGACGTTTGATCGTCAGGTAGGTGAGTTTGCGAGTTCGATCGGCTGGATCCACGACGTCAGTCCCCAAACCAGGACTGACCCACGACGAGGGTGCCAGACGTTGTCCCACTGCTTGCGTAAGCTTCATCAACGCCGCCGGCACACCTAAAGCCGCCACATCAATCCACTGCGAATCGCGCAAGAAATACTCCAGCGACCGGAGCAGGCGCGCCCCATCGGTCCGCAGCACGATAATTCGCCGCCGCTTGGAGGCCGCCCGCTCAATCTCCCGTCCTACGTGCGGCGAGGCTACTGCATATTCAGAAAGCACCAACACAAAGACTTTGCTGCCATCGATCGCCCGCACGACCTGATCAGCGTGCCGCGAAGCCGGTGTTACTTCACGAGACGCAATCCAACATTGGATGCCGTGCCGCTCGAGATTCTCGATGACGGCATTGGCGACCGCTGCATCTTGCGAGGCGTAGCTGACGAATGCGGCGTTACCTGTAGCCGTCACGTTTGGGGACGCTTCAGTCATTTCGCAAATTCATCTTCTTCAAAAACGGCCTGTATCGCTGATTACCCTCCAGCTTCTTCTGCGTGGGGTCACCCATTGAAGCTGGATTCGGATCCAGCCAGGGTGCGATGGATGTTTGACGCCTATATACTATGTGTTTCAAAAGTACGCTCGCCACACCGCTCACCACGTCAAAGGAATGACACCATGATCCTACTGCTCAATATCGCCCGCTACGCGATGGTGCTCTGGGTCGCCTACGGCCTGCTGCTTATCTTCGCGCCCAGCGTCGTTCACAGCCCGCCCAACCCGACCAGCGGCGCCATCCAAGCCCTCGCGGCTTTCGCCATCGGCTACTTGCTGGATCGGATACTGTCCATCGTGTTGCGCCGAAAGGCCGCTCACCAGGGCGCGCACGGCGCTGACGGCGGCTGAGAATGTTCCTCGATCGACGCTTACGAAGGGCTTTCCTAGCCGGTTGATCCGCGCATGGCCGACCACCTCGAGCGGCAGCGCGCGATGCTACTCTGCGTCGCTGCGCGGAGCGTCAGCCCTGCATTGGCATGTCAATCATTTCGCCGTTGACGATCCACGGGCAGCCGAACTTGTCGGTTACCATGCCGAATCGCTTGGCCCAAAACGTCGGTCCGATTGCCATGGTCACCTTCCCGCCGTCTGCCAGCGCGTTGAATATGCGGTCGGCCTGAGCGCCGGTGTCAAAGTTGAGCGTGATCGACACGCCATGGATGCCTTGATATGGCATGTCCGGCGGGCTGTCACCGGCATACAAGGCGCCGTTTCCCTCCAGCGCCAGTCGCGCATGCATGATTTGGTTCCGCGCGCTCGTCGGTATCTGCTCGGCCATCGGCGATTGACCGAAGGTCATCAAGTCGAGCTTGCCTCCGAGTACCTTGGCGTAAAAGCGCATCGCATCAGCGCAGTTGCCATTGAAGGCCAGATAGGGAATGGGTTGCGGCATGCTCCTCTCCTGTGCAGTGTTATGTACAAGCCCGGTGGTTCGGGACTGTCTATGCAACGATTGGCTCATGTCCAGTTCGACAGTTCAGTCGACAATAGTTCGTGCGCCGCAGGATTAGCGCAACTCCTACCGCAGGTTTCTCCCGTTTAGTCGATAATTGCCTACCGCTGGTCCATCTCCGGCCTGGCTACCGCTTGCACAAAGGCGGCCAATTCCTCGGAGTCCAGCTCGCCGTCATGATTCCTGTCGGCTCGAGCGAATTGCATTTCCAGAAATCGAAATACCTGATCTTTAGAGACTGTCTCGGTCGCTGAAATCGATCGCACGTAATCTTGGATTGCCATGAAAACCTCCGGCCACGGAAAGGGCCATGTAGAACGAGGGTAAACCACACCATCGCGGTTTCATGGACGTTCAGTATAATGCCGCGCACATAGAATTGGTGTAAAGACGAGCGATAAGCGTCGTCGCCAGCGCAGCCGTCTTCGAAAGGGCCCGATCGTACCGAATCGAGCCAAGGCGTCGGACGCCAGCGGCCACTTCCGGCATTTACCTTCCAGTCAGATGGTTATGCCGGGCTTGGCGGTTCCCATAGCTCGATCGGATTGCCTTCCGGATCGTGCAGTCTGGCGAATCGACCGTAGGGAGATTTTTCAGGATCCACCTTCACCTCAATGTTGGCCTTCTGCAGCTGCGCGACCATGGCGTCCAAACTTCGAACTCGAAAATTCAACATCCACGCCTGCTGCTGCGATCCGAAATAGTCCGTATCCATCGCAAACGGAGTGAATGCGGTCGGGCCGGCGGCTTGTTGCCACACTCGATGGTCAATCCCGAGATTGAGTTGATACCACTGCGCCAATTTTTTGGGGTCGCGGCTCCGGAAGAATAGTCCGCCGATACCCAGTACGCGTTCAGTTGGCGTATTCATCTGCACCTCCGCCGTGTCAGCCGCGGCACCCTCAGCAGTTCCGACTGCGGCCAACGCGGCCGAGCCGATTATCATGGTTCTACGGTCGATAGGCATGTCTTGGTATATGTATTAAGATCCCGCGACTGATTCGCAGATAATATCAGCTGGGCAAAAAAGCTGTTAGCCCGAAGACCGACCGATGCGACACGCATCATTTCCTGGCGACGGTGTAACTTCCGGCTCTCGCTCCAGGTATCACGCTCCACCCGGCGGCGAGTTCGAGCGTCCAGCCCGGGCCCTCGAGATGCGGACCTTTCGTATCTTCGGGAGCCGCAACCGTCGCGCGGCTGAAATCGGTGGGTACCAGCACACCGTCCGTTACATCGAGCGTGCCCCATTCGGCGGTTGCATGAAACGTGGGGTAAACGGTATCGGCGCCACCCAATGAAACGAGTGCGCTCGGATTGAAACTGAAGGCAAATTTTCGCCCGCCAGGTAGGAGCAGCGTGGGTCCTTCGACGAGACGTGCACGGTAGCGCGCCTTCGCGGCTTCCGCCTTCTGGGCGCGCTCGGTTTCGGCGATGCGGATGGCACCCATGCCGTAGAAGGCGGCGCGCGCTTCGGCTGACACAGCTGCGTGAGACGGTAGCGTCGAGGCAAGAAGCGCGCTGAGGTCGGATTGCGCGGACAGCCTCGTGCGCCATCCCGGTAGGCGTTGGTCGAGCAGAAGCCCGTAAGGGGGGCCCGACGTATAGGCAAACGAGCGCACAAATGTGATGCTTCGGTCGGGATTGGTGAGCTTTCCGATCACATGCCACCGCGCGGAATTGCGGTCAGGTTCGCCCGCTATCGTCCCGGTATATTCGGGAACGCCTTCTGCGATTTCGAGGCTCGCTTCCGTCTGGGCGGATCCGGCAAATAGCTCGTGGCGATGGCTGCGGAAAGCGAGCGCGTCGCGGATGGCCTGGGTTTGCGCAGGCCCCTGTTCGACCAGCGCGGCGGCGAGCGCGCGCCATTCGAGTTGCAGCCAGAGGCGGCCTTCCGGCGTATCGAGCTGAAGGTTGAGGGAATCCGGCGCCATGAGACCAAGCCCCGGCTGGATACGGTGGAATAACTCGTGGGCAAAAGTGATCCGCCGGTCGATCGTGTCGGTGGGAACGGTGGGCCACATGAGCATCGTCCAGCGCTTACCTTGCCATTCCATTGGCGCGTTAGAGACGATGATCTCTGGCGGCAGCGTGCCGACGTAGACGCCATCGGCAGCGTGCAGGACGCCGTCGGGGTCCGGCTCATTCGCAACGACGGCTCGCGTTTCGGGATCGACGAAGAACAGCGCACCATAGAGCTTCTTACCCCACAGGCGCCCAGCCTCCTCGTTGGAGACCGCCTCCGCCTCCGCGAACGCAGCTTTCGCCTGCGCCATATCGATCGGCGACGGCGCCGCAGGCGCCGGCGATGCGAGTGCGCCGATGAAAATCAGCAAAACAAATCGCGTCGGCACAACCAGCTTCTTATGATCAGACATGATCCCCATGCACCCCATAGACGAACCGATGTGAAATCGAGATTAGCACCGCGGAGGATGAATGCGAAACGGCAATCAGCGGCGGGATTGTCCGTCGATCGCGATCAGGATCGCCGCAGCGGCACCCGTGAGGCGCGAGTTCCTTGGTTTGGGGAACGCGCCTCACGGTAGTGCCAATCAGGGTGGTGCGGCCTCGGCGTTGATCGCCGTAGGTTTGCTCTGCATTACCGGCAATTCGATGTATGAGGCGTTCTCACCGGCGTGATGAATCGTGTTGTTGGCCGACACGCCCGTGCTCTCGCTTTCGTTCGCTCCGCCCGTGTTCAGGTTGCGCACGAATTTCGGAAAGTCGGATGAGGTGACCTCCACCCGTATGCGGTGCCCCTTGTCGAATCGGGTGCTGGTGGTCATCGGTGTCGGCTTGATGGTGTAAACGGCGTTTCGCGACATCATCTCAGGCTTGTCGAAGCCGTTGCGATAACGCGCCCGCAAAATCGTATCGGCAATGATGTAGGCCGTGCCATCGGGCAGCACATCGACGAGCTTGACGGCGAAGTCCGTATCCTTCGCACTGGAGGACACTTTCAAGACCGTGTTGACGAAGCCTGTGACGTCCATTGCTTCCTTTAAGGGTTCACTCGAATACACGAGCACATCAGAGCGCGCCTCGATGGAACGTTGGTCGTAGGCGCCCGGTGTCACCAGACCACCGTTACAGCAATCGCCGCCTCCCAAGGTCTGTACCGGATTCATGGGGTCGTAGGTGAAGTGATCGGGCTTCTCGCTGACGGGCGGTGCCCTAAGATCCAACCGGCCATTGCCATACAGGCTGTTGGCGGCTCCCTCACTGCGAAGGTACATGCGCACGGACTTCACTTCCTTGGGAGGCCAGCTCTCTGAGGCATTCCAGCGGTTCTCGCCCATGGTGAAGTAGCGGACATGCGGAGTAGAGGCGGGCCACGCATTGGCGTCCGCCTTCAACCACCGGTCAAACCAGGCGAAGATGGTTCCGTCCACATCGAAGCTCGTGTCACCCATGGAACGTTCTCCGACCTTGGTGTCGGGACCCATCTTCCAGTAGGTGCAATGAGGTATGGGGGCGACTACCGCGTATTGATTGGGCGCAGCGTTCTTGTCGCCACCGGTTCGCGCATGGTTGAAAAGCTCGAGGTTCGGTCCGATGGACACGTCGTACCAGGAGTCGAACCACAGCGCCGGTACACCCCAACCCATGTCCTGGTGGTAGAGGCCGCCCTGACGCCAGGCCGGATCTGCGGGCGTGCGATCGATCAACTGTTCAAACGTTCCCGCGGGCTCGCCGAGATCATTGAGCATCTTATCGACCGGCAGGTGTTTGATCTGTTTGGTCCATTCCACCTTGGGTTTGGTCGTTGCAAGATCGTTATATAGGGACACGCGAGCATGCATGGCGGGGTCGGCGATGAGCGGCAACTGCGCGCGCAACGGATTGTCGACGCCGTAGAGCCAGACGAAGAAGAGGGTTCGCGGCACACCGCCCGTGTACCAATTGCCCTGTTCCTGAAAGCGGCCTACTTTGCCGATACCGGCACCCGCCGACATGGGCACCATGGCGGCCAGGGCGGGGTGATGGGTCCCTGCGAGGGCCAATTGCCATTCGGCACTCGATGAACAACCGAGCGTGCCTACCTTGCCATTCGACCATGCCTGCTTGGCAATCCAGGTGAGCGTGTCATAGCCGTCGGTCTGTGGATGGCCGAGAATTTGCCAGTCACCTTGGGAGAAGTATCGTCCACGTTCGTTCTGCACGACGAAGGCGTATCCGCGCCGCACGGCCGCGAGCGCATAGCTCAACGCAGGTCCGGACTTCATCTCCAACTCGTTGTACGGGGTCTTCCAGAAGATGGTGGGCAGCGGACCCTTGGCGTTCTTCGGCCGATAGACGTTGGTGTCGAGATTCACACCGTCGCGCATGGTGATCATGATGGCGTCGTCCAAGACGGCGTCATGCTTGAGTTCCCGGATGATGGCCTCGGGTTGATAGTCCCGGTAGTACTCGCCGGTAATTGAGGGCGCTTGCTGGGCGAGTGCCGCAGCACCGGTGAGTGAGGCGATGAATAGCAACGTCTTTGTTATCATAAGTCCTCGTTCGAATGCGTGTGGCATCTTTCCATTTTAACCAGAGTCTCGGCACGGCGAGTCAGGCATGCTCGCCCCTACGCACTTGGTACTCGTAGACATAGAAGTCATTATCGCGCAACCACCCCTCGCGCTCGTACAGATGTTGCGCCGGCAGATTCGTGACGGCAGTCTGCAGCATGAGCTGACCTGCGCCTTGGCCGGCTGCATAGTCCACCGCCGCCCGCAACAGTGCCGCGGCCGCTCCGCAGCGCCGCGCCTGTGGCGCAACGAACAGATCGTACAGCACAAACATGCGTGTCAGGGACACCGAAGCGAAGCACGGATAGAGCTGGCAGAAACCGATCGCCGCTCCTTGAAGTCGTGCGACGAACACCACCGACTCATCATGCGCGACGCGTTCTTCCAGAAATGACCGCGCACGCGGATCATCAACTTGGCCGTAGAAGCGGCGGTAGGCGTCGAACAGCGGCGCGACCTCAGCGATGTGGCGCAGATCGGCTCGTTCAATGCTGATTTGGGTACTCATGCTGACCTCCGCGTTGCCCGACCAGACGAGGATATACTACCGCCGCACCATGCTTCGTTCCCTGACCCCAGCGCTGTTCGTCCTTGTCTGGTCCACCGGCTTCATTGTCGCGCGTGCAGTGACGTCACATGCTGACGTGCAATTGTTTCTTTTGTGGCGATTCGCCGTCGTGGCGCTGCTCTTCGGAATTGCCGCAATCGTGGGCGAAGCCTCTTGGGTCTCCCCGAGAAGGGCTCTCCAACATGCGGCGGTGGGCGCCATCATGATGGGTCTTTACCTGAGCTTGAGCTTTTGGGCGATCGCCCAAGGTTTGCCGGCGGGCATCATGGCGCTCATGGGTGCACTACAGCCATTGCTCACTGCTGCATTCATGCTGGCCCGGGGCCGCGGGCCCTCCTCGACCGCGGTGTGGTGGGGAATGTTAATTGGCTTTCTGGGCGTGGTTCTCGTGCTGTTGCCCAGGCTGAAAAACAGCCACTTCGCGGCAGGTTATCTCGCAAACTTCGCCGGGGTGCTCTCGATCGCGGCACTCACGCTTGGAGCCCTCGGACAAAAGCATCTCGCCAATGATGATTTGCGCGTGGCCGGATGCCTGCAAAATCTCGGCGGGGGATTGGTGGCGTTGCTCGCTGTCGCCACCATTGGCGCTGTGCGGTGGGACGGAAGTGCTGCGCTGTGGGCATTGCTGGCCTGGTCGGCGCTCATCACCTCGGTCCTTGCCCAAAGCCTGCTCATGTGGATGATGCGCCACGGGGAGGCCACCCACGTGACGGCGTTGATGCTGTTGGTGCCTCCGGTCGCGGCACTACTTGCGTACGAACTCTTCCACGAAACTCTCTCTTGGCTGCAGTTGACGGGATTCGTGCTGGCCCTCGCCGGCGTCGTCTTGGCACGGCGGGCCAATCCGCGATGACTAAAACCGCCCTTCGCTGGAGCGCGACGGCTTTGGTCTGCACGGTTTGGATCAGTGCGACTCTATTCGGTTTGTATATCGTGGCGTTCTACGTCGGTGCGCTGGCCGACGGGCAGGTGGTCAAGTGGAACCAGAACCTGCCTGGGCTGTATGAGCCGCACTCACCGGCGGCCACCTCAGCGCTCGGACTGCATTTCCTAGCCGGCGGGGTGATTCTCATTCTCGGCTGCATCCAACCGATCGGCAGGGTTCGTACGCGCTGGCCGGCATTGCATCGCTGGTTAGGACGGATCTACGTCAGTGCAGCGCTGCTCGCGGGTCTCGGCGGACTGACTTTCATTTTGGTGGTGGGCACGATCGGTGGACGCGTCATGGACGTTGGTTTCGGCCTCTATGGTGCGCTGATGGTGCTGGCGGCCGTGCAAACCTACCGGTATGCCAGAGCGCGCTCACTGAAGCTGCATCGGGCATGGGCCCTGCGTCTGTTTGCGCTTGCGATCGGATCGTGGCTGTATCGCATGGACTATGGATTTTGGCTGCTGCTCGGCGGCGGCCGCGGACACACCCACGATTTCCATGGGCCCTTCGATCATGTGATGGCATTCTTTTTCTACCTGCCGAATCTGCTCGTCGTCGAGGCCTTCATTCGCGCCCAGTCCGTCGCGTCGCCCAAATTCAGACTGGCGGCGGCGGGACTATTCGCTGGGGCGACGGGCTTTTTGCTCCTCGGCACGTACTACTTCACCAAACTCTACTGGGGTCCGGCGATCCTGCATCGGTTGGGGGCGTGAGCGACGGTGGAGCGAAATCAAGAGAATCTTTCCCAGGCTGCCTGCCTCGAGACGCCGAGAGCATCCCCAATGGCACTCCAGCTCACATCTCGCTTTCGCAGAGTATCGATTTGCGCCTGCAGCACTGTGCGCGTCGCCTCCACCGTTGCAACGGCAGGTTGAAGCGAATTGAGCAGCTGCTCGTCAGTCATTGCGTCCCAGCCGGCAAAGGCCGCGGGCGTCGCCTCGAGAATCTTGTTGCAGACCCCAACACACTCATCGCAAATGTAAACCTTCGGCCCGCCGAGCAGCTTTGATACCTGCAAGGCCGTTCTTCGGCAGAACGAACAGCGTAATCCGGAGCGCCGCAAAAACAGCCGCATGGCAGTCTCCCAGAATGTCAAGTACCCCTTGACAAGTTAGTGCGCCGTTCGCCGCTTGTCAAGAACCCCTTGACTAGTCGCCCAGGCCTCAAGAAGGGCCTTGATCCGGATCTCTTCGTAGGCGGCGACCGGCCATGGCACTCATTTCCGCGCCTCCCCGCTGTCGGTCGCCTTGGGTTGTTCGCCGGATATGGCGCTGATCCTTCCGACAATCTTGTTCCAGCCACCGCTCATATTCCAGAACGCAGGATCGTTTCTCGGCGTAACAAACCCGGAATGTATAACGCGAACCCTTGTGCCGCCGACCACCTTGACCAGGCTCCAGGTCACAATCGTGTCGAGAAGCGAGCCATATTCCTCCGCGTTGCTCTCATGGCCACCCTGCCATGAGTAGGCCAGGCTCTTGTTGCGCGTCACTTCGAGCACTTGACAGTGAATCACCCCGTCCCACATCCCAGCCCGCGTCATCTTAATCGTGAAACGAACGCCCTGGACAGGTTCAAATCCGGTGGGCTTCATCATCAGCCAACGGCCGATGAGTTCGCCGGTCGTCAAGGTTTCCCAAATCCTCTCCGGCGCATGCGGAATCACATCCTCAACCACGATTTCCTGAGTAGCCGTCTTCAATGCCGCATAAGCCATGGATCCTCTCTTGCCGTTTTCGATGTGACGTGTCGGGTGGTCGAGACATAGGTTAGGACCGAGCCACCGAATAGTGGGAGTAACAAGTGTGGCGGGATTCGGATGGAAGTCTAAACAAATCTTGAGTTTCCAAAATAATTTGGATTAACCGATCCCTTTAAGTGCGCCCGTTCGTCTTGTTGTCACAGGGTTCTCACAACGCCATCCGGCATCGATAACCGGCGGCGAATTCACGACAAAGGAGTTGCTTATGCGTGCTATCAAAACCGACCTCTCACGCCGCACATTCGTCGCCGGCAGTCTGGGTGGCATAGTGGCGCTTTCCACGACGGCCTCGGCCAAGAGCCAAGATGCGGCCTTGAAAAAAGAGCCCATGGATCGGGTCGAGACGAACACCGTAGTTTTGGTCAATGTCTTCACCGTTGAACCCGAAAATCAGCAAAAGCTGGTCGACCTGCTGAAAGCGGGCACGGGTGAGTTTTTCAGCAAAGCGCCTGGATTCATTTCATCCCGGATTCTCAGCGGCAAGAACGGTACGCGGGTCATCAACTATTCGCAGTGGAAAAGCGCCGAGGAGGTTGCCGCATTTCGACAAGACCCTTATTTTGGTCCATACGTTCAGCGTCTAAAAACGCTGTCTAGCGGTGAAAGCATCGAATGCGAGATGGTCTACGACAAGCGCGTGTAATTTTCGCCCTTTCCGCAGCGTTGAAGCTTCACGCGCCGTGCCAGGCGAGGACAGGAGCCCGAACAGCGTGGCCAGATGAGATTACTGCGGCGCCAGAGGGCAAAGACCGGTGATCGAGCCGAAAGCTTCCTCGCCGGTCATGACCTTCACAACCTTGTAGTAATCCCAGGGGTATTTGGATTCCAAAGGGGACTTGACCTGCATCACGTACATGTTGTGAATCATCAGGCCGTCGGCACGGATGTATCCGCCCTTGGCGAACATGTCGTTGATCTTGATTCTCTTGAGTTCCGGCATCACCTTGTCGGCGTCGGTGGTACCAGCGGCCTTGACGGCGTTCAGGTAGGTCATCGTCGCGGAGTAGTCTCCCGCCTGCGTCATCGAAGGATACTTTTTCATCTTGTCGAAGTAGCGCCGGCCAAAGGCACGTGTCTCTGCATTCAAATCCCAGTACCACGCGGTCGTCAGATACAGACCCTGGGCAGTCTTTAGCCCCACGCTGTCAATATTGTTCACGAACACCAGCAGGCCTGCCGGCGTCATGGTCTGAGTGAGGCCGAATTCGCTCGCGGACTTCAACGAATTAATAAAGTCGCCGCCCGCGTTGGCAAGCCCGAGCACCTGCGCGCCGGAACTTTGTGCCTGGAGCAGATAGGATGAGAAGTCCGAGGTCGACAGCGGAACGCGCACTGAACCTAGGTTCTTGCCGCCGTTTGCCTCGACAACCTTCGATGCCGCGGCTTGCAACTGACTCCCGAACGAGTAGTCGGCGGTCAGGTAGAACCAGGTCTTGCCGCCGCTTTTCACGATTGCGGTGGCCGTGCCGTTGGCGAGTGCAGTCGTGTTGTAGACGTACTGAATGGTGTAGGCGGTGCACTCCTCGTTGACCAAAGATGCGCCGGCCGACCCAACCACAAAATACGGAACCTTCTTCGCTGCGATGATTTTGGCCATCGCGATGGCGACGCCGGTATTCGCCCCGCCCAACAGCATGTTGAGGCCGCTCTGGTCCGTCCACGCTCGCGCCTTCGAGGCGCCGATATCGGCTTTATTCTGATGGTCCGCGAACAGAAGGACAATTTTTCGACCGAGCACGCTGCCGCCGAAGTCGGCGATCGCCATTTTCGTCGCCTCTACGCCGCCTACCCCGCCCTCATCTGAATACACGCCGCTCATGTCATCGATCGCGCCGATGACGACATCGGGGGCCGCAGCCCGTGTAAACGATCCGGCTGCGATCGCCGCTGCGGCGATGACGCTTACGATGGCGAGCTTCATGATCCGCATCCCTATTGATTTATCACAATTGTTCGGTGCGGTGGGCACGTCTCTGGCTTTCGCGTGCTCATGCGATGGAGTTTGCGCCGATCCGCTGTGGTGGTCAAAGCTCGAAAGCCTTGTCGAGGTCGGGATGATCAAAAATGCAGCACTCCGGTGCAACTCGCTGAATGCCGGTAATGTTTCGTCCCTTAAGAACCGGTTGTGCACAGGCTTATGCACCGGAAATGGGGAATAATCCAAAAAACGTTACTTGGGAGCTTTGAAATTCTTGGGAGGCGATAACAGCAGGTTCTCTGCCCGAATCAAGGATTGTGCGGATGCGGCAGCGCAGGCGATCAGGAAGATTGCAGCCGGCTTCGACATTTCATGCGACGGTCGCTGTTTTGGAGTCCGTCACTTTATCTTGGGTCTTGGTCTCGAAGTCACTCGCGTCATGACGTTCATGCAACTGGTCTGAAGGTTCGCCAAAAGCGCGGTTGACCTTGCGGCCGCGCTGAACGGCGGGACGCTTGGCGATTGCATCGCTCCAGCGCTGTACATGGGAGTATTTCTGCACTTCCAGAAACTCGCCGGCGCTGTAGAGCAAGCCTTTAGCGAGAGCGCCGTACCAGGGAAAAACCGCGATGTCGGCGATGGTGTACTCGGGGCCGGCGAGGTATTCGGACTCCGCCAGACGACGATCCAGGACATCGAGTTGACGCTTCACCTCCATGGCAAAGCGATCGATGGCGTATTCGATTTTGGCCGGCGCGTAGGCGTAGAAGTGACCGAAGCCGCCGCCCAGGTAAGGGGCGCTGCCCATTTGCCAGAACAGCCAAGACAAGCACTCCGCACGGGTCGCGAGGTTGGTGGGTAGGAAGGCGCCAAACTTTTCGGCGAGATAGAGCAAAATCGCCCCGGACTCAAACACTCGGATGGGCGTCGGACCGCTCAAGTCCATCAGCGCTGGAATCTTCGAGTTGGGGTTGACGGCGACGAAGCCGCTCCCAAATTGATCGCCTTCGGTGATCCGAATCAGCCAGGCATCGTACTCGGCGCCGCTCATTTTAAGCGCCAGCAATTCCTCCAGCATTACCGTGACTTTCACGCCGTTCGGCGTGCCGAGTGAATAGAGCTGCAGGGGATGGCGACCGACAGGCAGTTCTTTGTCGTGCGTGGGACCTGCGATGGGGCGATTGATGCTCGCGAATCGTCCGCCGCTTTCCTTGTTCCACTGCCAAATCTTCGGTGGGGTGTAGGTGGGCGCGTCGTTCATGGATCAAGCTCCAAGGGTTCACTCAAAATGGGGCCTGATATGGTAGCGCGCTTCGGGGCCGTCTCCATCGACCAATTCTGCATCCGGTTATGCCCGATTCGCATTGAGTGCAGGCGGCGAGTGTTTAAGGGGCCGCCCGTGCCAACTTGGTTATTTCACTCCCAAAGTGTCCACGGCTATACGGTCGTGATCGCCAATCCGCCACTACGCGGTCAAAGTCGGCGCAGCCGTGTCAGGAACAGGGCCGCCACCCAATGCCGACCACCGCCACTCAGTTGCTCGCGGTACGTTTTGCAGCCAGTTGCTGAACGACGACCAGCGCTTGCTCGGCATTGGCGTCGCCGGCCACTCCACCGATCGTCGCAACGATTTTGTGGTCGGGGGTGACAACGAAAGTCGTGCGTTCCGCCGTGCTATGACCGATCTCGTTGCCACGGGAATCCTTCATCGTGGCGATGGCCTGTCCCTTATAGGTGTCCGTCACTTTGATGTCGTACAACTTCGCGATCTCGCCCTTCTCATCCGAGGCGACCGGCAACTTGCCCGCGCAATATTTTGGATCGGCTGAGAAGTCGTTCAAGCGCGAAATACTATCGAGTGAAACGCCGATGACCGAGGCGCCTGCGGCAGCGAACTTGTCGTGATCCTCCGCAAACGTGTGCGCTTGCAGATTGCAGCCACCTGTAAAGGCGGCGGGGTAGAAATACACCACCACCGGGCCCTTCTTCAACGCGTCCTGCAGCGAGAATGTGAATTCCTTGCCGGCGAGAGAGGCCTGTGTTTTAAAGTCGGGCGCGGTGTCGCCTTGCTTCAGGGCGGCGAAACTTGACGTCACCCCCAGCACGAGTGACAGGAAACCTAGGGCTTTGCGTTTCATGGCGAACCTCCTACCTCATGACTGCAGCTTAGAGGGAATCAGAATTCAAGCGCACGCTCGGGGAGGCAAGGAATCCTTCTCGAGCAGGGGCGCCACATTATCAGGGTTGCCCTCCGACGTCACTGCGGCATCTAGCGCTTGCCGGTGGGCGGCCGCTTGAGGTCAGCTGTGCGTGACGGCGCCTGGTGGATGTTCAACCCGTTCGCAGCGCAAAAATAGGGTCGACTCGCGATGCTCGCATTGCCGGACCCACCCCAAATGCGAAAGCCAATATCCATTCTACGGCCGCCACGGTCCCACATACGTCCCAGCGGAACTCGAGCTGTGATTGCAGCCACGAGGACACACCGAAATTCGCTGCCCGTCCAAATACTACGCCGATCACGGACGCCGTGAGCGCGATGATCATCACCTCGAATAGAAACTGCAGGAAGATGTCGCGAGCTGTCGCTCCTAGCGCCCGACGCGTCCCGATCTCTGACGTGCGTTGGCCGACGGCGATCCAGCAAATGACGAGTGTCCCGAAACCCGCGCTCGTCAACGCGCCGGCTGTGATCAGAAAAACATAGCGGCGAACTCGATTTGCGGCATTCACAGCCGCCTCCGCCAGTGCTACTTGGGTCTGGATTTGAAAATCCTCCCGTGTCGGGGAAGCGGCGCGGTGCGTCGCTACCAGCACCGAACGTACACCGCCAATCACGGCCGCCATGCGAGAGGGTTCCGAGACGCTGAGCAGCAGGCTGCTGTAGCTGTCTATGTTGAGAAGTCTGCGCGAAGCGGTCCGCAACGGGACGAAAATCTGATCGTCCTGGCTAGCCGAACCTAGATCCGTGCCTGAGTCTTCCAAGACACCGATGACCCGAAACGGTACTCGATTGATGAATATCCGTTGACCCACCGGC
>Ga0210389_10001071_pt1 | contig 22814 bp, 20 predicted proteins | sample IncBWH28OmetaG_FD_160127 | JGI IMG/M metagenome (GOLD analysis project Ga0210389, IMG submission 160127) | Forest soil microbial communities from Barre Woods Harvard Forest LTER site, Petersham, Massachusetts, United States - Inc-BW-H-28-O ...
TCTCCGGTATCGGTGGGAGGCTGCACATCGACCTGCGGCTGTACGCTTCCCACGGGCTTGCCCTGCTGCAGGACCGCTGCCGCAGCCGACCAGCGTGCCAGCAGGGTTTGTAGGCCTGCCCGGCCGGCGCCCGCGGCCAGCGAGAACGACATGAACACGGCGTAATGCTGTGGGAGCGTAGCGATTCCGCCCTGGTGGGCCTGACCGTAGAACGGGTAGCTGCGCCGCAGATCCACGGTGTCGTCCCCAGCGGCCGAGTCGCTGTCATGCGTGGCCGCGGTGGCGTAGCCGGCGAACCCGCCACCGACGGCACCCACCGCGGTACCGGTAAGCCCTGCCAACATCGCGCCGCCGAGCATGCGGCGGCGCGACACTCCTGTGGTGTCGGCCGGCGCCCCACTGTCTTTCGCAGTGTCGTCGGCGGATTCGGCCAGCTCGTCGTCGGCCATCGTCAGTTGGCCGAAACGACTTTTTGGGCGACCGTGGACAGGCTCTGATGGAGCGGCTGGATCACGGCGGTCAGCTTCGATGCATCGGTGGCCCTCAACTCGGGCGTGTACAGCCGGTAGCCGCCCAGCGCCGACGGATCGCGGTAGCCGTCCAGTGTGCTGAGCACCGTCTGGAATTGCTGATCGATCTGGGTGACCAGATTGCCGTCGATCTTTTCCAGCCCCGTCCGCAGCGAGGCGTAGGCCTGCTGAGCGCCTTCGACGTTGCCCGAAAAGTCGACCAGATCGATGTGGCTGAAGGCCTCCTCCTCACCGGTGATCTTGGTGTTTTGCACCTCTTCGATCAGATCGCTGGCACCGTTGGCCAAATCCTCGGGCTTGTATTGCAAAGTCGCGACTGTAGCGTTCAATTTGCCTACGTTACCTACCAATTCAGTGCTCAACGCCTTGGTGTCCGGGGTGATCGTGCCGCCTTGCCAGAGATCGCGTTCGACGGCATGAAAGCCCTTCCACCCGACTTTCGCGTCGACCGGGGTGGACTCGCGCATGTCGATCAGGTAGTCGAGGCTGCCGGCATTGTCACCGGCGGCGAATCCCGGCAGGACGAAGCCCTCCACGCTGGACTCCGAACGCTCCCAGAACAGCCGCGCTTTCGCGTAGGCCGTCTTCGCCGCATCGAGGTTGCCCGATTGCACCGCGACGTCCAGCGCTTTCACGCCGCCGTTGAGCTGACCGATCTGGTTGACGATGTATGCCGCGTAGTCCTTGGTGCCCTGACTGAGGACGCTCGCCACCGTGCCCGTCGGCGCCGCCGGCGCTTGACCCGTGACCGTCAAAGTTTGATATTCGGCGCTCGCGCCGGGGCAGTACAGCTGATAGGAACCGCCGTCCAGCGTGACGGTGAACGACACCGGGTCCAGACCGGGCGCAAGGTTCTCCTTCTCACCGACGATGCGCTGGTCTCTGAGCAACTCCACTTCGGTGATCCCCGGCGCACTGGTGTTGACCACGGTAAAGGTCACCGGCCCGGCGGGCACGTGGGTGGTGTCCAGCGCACAGCCGTCTTTTCCGCCGTTGTTGGCCATGCTGACGTTGACCACGCTGGTGCCGCCATGCTGCCCAGGTTGCCCAGATTTGGAAGGACTCGAGGTGCCGCTCGAATGGCCGCACGCGGTCACGGACAACAGCGCGGCCGCGACCAACACCGGTGCGGTCAGCCACAATTCACGAGGTCGGCACCTTACCCGGGTGTTGCGACTCACTATCAATCGTGTTCCCTTCGTGTTCGGTTCGCGCGCGGTCGCCGCGCACCGAGGATAGGGCGCCCAAGGCGCTGACTGCGCAGGCTAGCGCAAAACCGGCCAGTACCAACGGAAGCCAGACTTTCCATAGCTGCCCCTCTGCGCGATTGCGGTCGGTTGCGGCGATCTGCGCCGCGGTCGACGCGTCTTCGGCGCCGGCCGTGGACCAATCGGTGGGCAGCCCGCCGATGCTGACCGTCTTTGCCGCGGTCAGCCCGCCGCCGGTCAGGACAGCCGTGCGGTTGCTGATTGCGCGGGCGCTCACCACGAAGTCTCCTTGGGCGAGCACCGTGTACACGGTGCTGGTCGCCAGCTGCGCCTGGAACGGACCCGGGGTCCGGGCCGCGGAGACACCCACCGGCAACCTGTCCCCCGTCATGTGCAGTAGCTGCTCCAGGGTCAGAGCCGTCGCGCCGTCACCGGCGGGGGCCCCGTTCGAGGTCACCACGCCCTGCCACACCCGCACCCACACGCCGTCCACCGTTTGATCGCCCACCGCGGCGAGGGGGATGCTGCGGACGGTCGCCGCGCCCTCGGAGACGATCGCCAGCGTGCTTCCGTGCGGCCCGGGGGTCAGCGACACCGTGGAAGTGTGACGGTCCTGTTCGGTCACGGTGCGTGTATGCACTCCGGACGCGTCACCACCGGAGGGCACCGCGAATGCCAATGCCGCCGCGACAATGAGCAGCGCGGTCGAGGTGGCGGCCAGCAGCCGGCACCGGATTCGCGGCGCCGCGGCAATTCCAGCGGGCCACAGAAAGACGATGAGCACGGGCACCGCGTAGAGGAGCCAGCCCAGCACCTCGATGAGGCGGGGGTCGGCGGGTATGCCGAACACCCCGGTGACAAGTGCACCCAGCACGGACCGGCTGGGTATCCAGGCGGAGAAGTCGAGCACCTGCTGTTGGCCGATGCTGATCCAGCCCGCCTCGTGCGCCGAGCGCAGCGCACCCGTCACCAACCCGGCCGCGATGAGCACCAAAAACACCCCGGTGACGCGAAAGAACCGGCCCAGGTTGAGTTTCAAGCCGCCGAAGTACATGCCGGCGCCCAGCGCGATCGACACCGCGATGCCGGCCGCGCCACCCAGCAACGCCAACCACCGGTTCCCGTACGAAGTCTCCGCGGCCGCCAGCAAGAACACCGACGTCTCGAAGCCCTCCTTGAGAACCGCAAGAAAGGCCATGGCGGCCAATGCGAGCGCGCCGCCATGGTTGAGGGCCTTTTGGGCATCGCGCTCGAGCTCGCCTTTGAGCCGTGCGGCGTTGCGATTCATCCAGATGATCATCGAGGTCACGAACACCACGGCGATCGCGTTGATGACCGTCTCCATCATCTCTTGCGAGGCTTGCGGCAGGGTCGCCGAGAGGAGATCCAGACCAACGCCGACCGCCGCGCTGATCAGCACGGCCGCGGCGACGCCGGCAAACATCGGACGGGTGCTGTGACTGTTTCGCTTGAGGAAGGCACCGATGATGCTGACGATGAGCGTCGCCTCGAGGCCTTCACGCAGGCCAATGAGGAACGTGCCGATAAAAACGCCGAATACGCCCTGCACCACTCGATTCCTGACCCGCAGATCGAGACCTTCGACTTAGCCTAGCCTAACTAAACGCCGTCGTTAAGCGCAGGAGTTTCGGCCGGCCCGTCAGGAACCCGGCTGCGTGACAAAGTCGATGAGTTCCTCGACACGGCCGATGAGTGCCGGTTCCAGATCGTTCCAATCCCGCACGGTCGAACGGATGCGCCGCCAGGCCCTGGCGATGTCCGCCTGATCGGTGTGCGGCATGCCGAGCGCTTCGCACGCGCCGTGCTTCCACTCCCTATGCCGCGGCACGTTTGGCCACGCCGCGAGGCCGAGCCGCTGCGGCTTCACGGCCTGCCAGATGTCGACGTAGGGATGACCGACCACCAGGGTGTCGGGGCCGCCCGGTCCGCGTCGTACCGCCTCGGCGATCCGCGCCTCCTTCCACCCCGCGACGAGGTGGTCAACGAGCACGCCCAGCCGCCGTCCGGAGCCGGGCTCGAACTCCGCCACAATGCCGACCAGGTCATCTATGCCGCCGAGATGCTCGACGACAACACCCTCGATGCGCAGGTCCTCACCCCAGACCTGTGCAACGAGCTCAGCGTCGTGGCGACCCTCGACGTAGATCCGGCTGGCCCGGGCGACCCGGGCTCGGGCACCGGGCACCGCGACCGAGCCGGACGCGGTCCGGCCCGCCGCAGCGGGCGCCGGGCGGCGCGGCGCGGTCAGGATGACCGGACGGCCTTCCAGTAGATACCCGGGGCCGAGGGGAAAGCCGCGGGTGCGGCCGTGCCGGTCTTCCAGATCGACGCGGCCATACTCGACCCGCACCACTGCACCGACGTAGCCGGTCGCCGCGTCCTCGACCACCATGCCGAGTTCGGCCGGCTGCTCGGTCGAGCGAGGCTTACGCCTGCCCGCGGCAAGAACATCGGTTCCGTAGCGATCCATCACGCGGCAATATTAGGAAGCCCTGCGGCCAAACATCGTCACGGCGCGCCAGAGGCAGCCGTGCCGCCGCTCGCACGCCTGCTAGCGGCCGGATCGCAGCACCACCACGGAGCGCGGCCCGACGTCTATCCGTTGGCCGGCTCGTCCGGTCCGCGCGGGGTCGAACGAGTCACACACAATCTCCCAGGGGTGCAGCGCAAAGCTGCCGGGAACGGAGAAGCTCAACGGCTCCCACCAGGCGTTGACGAACACCAGAAAGTCATCGTCGACCATGGGCGTGCCGTCGGCGTCGACATCGGGATCGATGGCGCCATCGATGAAGAACGCAACGCTGCGCGCCTCCGGATCCCCCCAGTCCTGGGGCGTCATCACGGCACCCGACGGCGTGAACCAGCGCAAGTCCGCGGCGGCAGCGCCGGTGAGGAAGCGGCGCCTTCGGAACACCGGGTGACCGCGGCGCAGCGCGATGAGGTCGGTGGTGAACTTGATCAGCCCCTCGTCGGCCGCGGACCAGTCAAACCAGGTGATGTCGTTGTCCTGGCAGTAGGCGTTGTTGTTTCCCTGCTGGGTGCGGCCCAGCTCGTCGCCACCCAGCAGCATCGGAACACCGCAAGACAGCAACAGGGTTAGCAGAAACGCGCGTTCCTGTCGTGCCCGAAGCTCCAGCACGGCCTGCACATCGGTCGGCCCCTCCACTCCGCAGTTCCATGACCGGTTGTCGTCGGTGCCGTCGCGGTTGTTTTCGCCGTTTGCCTCGTTGTGCTTGTGGTCGTAGGAGACAAGGTCTTTCAGTGTGAACCCGTCATGCACGGTGATGAAGTTGACCGACGCGCTCGGGCGGCGTCCCTTCGCACGATCACCGTAGATGTCCGATGATCCGCACATCCGCCACGCGAACTCCGCAAGGCGCCCGTCTTGACTGCGCCACCAATCGCGGACGGTGTCACGAAAGCGGCCGTTCCATTCGCTCCAGCGCGGCGGAAACCGGCCGACCTCGTAGCTGTCCATTCGGCCGACGTCCCACGGCTCGGCGATCAGCTTTGACTGGGAAATCACCGGGTCCTGGGCGACGAGATCGAAGAATGGGGAGAACTGGTCGAAGGCGCCCTTCTCGCGGCCGAGGGTCGGCGCCAGATCGAATCGAAAGCCGTCGACACCCATGTCCAACAACCAGTAGCGCAGCGAGTCCATGATCAACCGCAGCGTCGTCGGATGATCGGTGTTCAACGAGTTGCCGGTCCCCGTCGTGTCGACGTATCGGCTGGCGTCGGCCGGGTCGAGCCGGTAATAGGCGGGGTTATACAGCCCGCGGAAGCATAGGGTCGGCCCGCCGGCTCCCCCCTCGGCGGTGTGGTTGAACACCACGTCGAGGATCACTTCCAGGCCCGCGCCGTGCAGGGCATCGACCATCGCGCGGAATTCCGCGATCTCTCCGCCCGGTTGGCCCGCCCGCGCTGCGGCGGAGTAACTCGCCTGCGGCGCGAAGAATCCGATGGTGTTGTATCCCCAGTAATTGGTCAGGCCGCGGTCGACGAGGAATTGTTCGGGCACGCTCCGGTGGACGGGTAGCAGCTCCACTGTCGTCACGCCGAGGTCGACCAGGTGCTGCAGCGCGGCTTCATGAGCAAGTCCCGCGTACGTGCCACGTAGCTCTTCCGGCACCCCCGGATGGGTCGCCGTAAACCCGCGAACGTGCAGCTCGTAGATGATGCTGTCGGCGAGGGCATGCTGCGGTTTGGGCACGGCAACGGGCGGCACGATCGGAGCCACCAGGCTGTGCGGCACATGTTCGGCCGAGTCCAAAGAGCTTGGCTCCGAAGGGTCGTCCACTGTGTGCCCGAGCACCTCCGGCCCGAACCGCACCTCGCCTGAGATCGCACGTGCATACGGGTCGAGCAGCAGCTTCGCGGGGTTGTAACGCAACCCACGGCCGGGATCGAACGGGCCGCTGACGCGGAACCCGTAGGCCTGCCCCGGCCCGACGTCTGGTACGAAACCATGGCAGACGTCGGCGTCGCGGTCCGGCATAACCAGCTGCGTCTCCGTGCCGTCGGCATCGAACAGGCAGAGCGTCACCTCGTCACCGCCGGAGGCCACCGCGAAATTCGTGCCCCGTTCATCGGGCGTGGCGCCGAGCGGGCCCGACCGCCCGGGCACGATCGTCGGTGTCATCACTCCTCCGTTCGCATCACCGCAAGGGCGTTATGGCGGCTCCCCCTCAGGCCCATCAGGTCTGCTTCGCGGCGATTCGGTCGGCGCCCACCAGCACTCGCGTTACCAGGAAACCGAACACGAACCCGCCGACGTGGGCGAAGAAAGCGACTCCGCTGCCGCCCGGCTTGGGTTCGACAAGCGCGTAGTTGCTTTCGAAGAACTGGTACAGAAACCAGCCGCCCAGGAAGACCCACGCCGGGATGTTGATCGGGAACCACCCCACCAGTGTGCTGATCCGCGAGCTGGGATAGAGCACCAGATACGCGCCTAGTACGGCAGCTATGGCGCCGCTGGCGCCCAGAGTCGGTATCTGCGCATCGGACGCCGACCCGAAGAGCAAGGTCATCGCGGTCTGCGTCATCGTCGCGACGAGTCCCCCGGCGAAGTACAAGAGCAGATAGCCGAGCCGCCCGAACGCGTCCTCGACGTTTTTGCCGAAGATCGCCAGGAACAGCATGTTGCCGAGGATGTGATCCCAGCCGGCATGCAGGAACATCGCCGTGATCCAGCCGACTCCCCAGGGGACGCCGATGTGGCAGGCATGGTCGACGTTGCACGGGTAGAACGACGCTCGGGTGACCGCCGCTTCACCGTTGGGCAGTTCATAGAAGAGAAAGACCGCGAAGTTGGCAGCGATGAGCGCGGTATTGACTACCGGGAACCGGCGGGCCGGAATACCGTCGGAGTAAGGGATCATCCGGGCAGTCCCGCGGAACCGTCACTGTGGCGTCCCCGCTTCGACTTCAGTGGCGACGCCACCGTTCTGACACACGCGCCTGTCATGAGCTCCCTTTGGCCGTCGGGTACCGGTCTTGGCGAGACAATCGTCGCGCCAGACTGTTCGATCGTCATTGTTGCCGCCGACATTATCCACGACGAGAACCTGTGCGGGTTCATAGTGGGAGGGCGCTAAGGATACGGGTGCAACCCAAAAGAATCCATAAAAAAGGTGTGTAAGTAACCGTGGTGTTACCGGGCTGATGACTTTGCCGCTGCTATGTTGACATTCGTGGCACGGACTGCCCTAGACGTTTAGCTCCGGGCGGTTAGCGAGGTGGAAGCATGGACCTGGCACATTGGGTATCGAGCATCGTCGCTTTTGTGAGGGCCGGATACCCCAACGGCATGCCGACCACCGGTTACCTGACGCTGGCGGCCTTGGCGCGCCGGCGTCCGTCCCATGACGAGATCAGCGCCATTACAAGCGAACTCATCATGCAACGAAGTCGCCCCATCACGACCGTCGATGTCGGCGTGGCGATCACCCGCGTTACCAACGCGATGCCCTCACAGGATGACATCGCGCGCGTTCAACGCCGCCTGGAGGCGATCGGATGAGGGCGCGATAAGCCACCCGACCGAATAACTCAGACAGCTCAAGGCGACGGCTTAACCGGACCGCCGCAGGCCGCCAGAAAGTTTGCGTGGTTCCACGTCTTCAAAAACTGTTTGCCGGCCTGTTACCCCGTTGATTGAGGGCGTCGCGTTGTTCGGCGGTGATGTCGAACGCGATCGGGCTCACTTCGTCGGCGGGCACGAAGATGATTGCGATTCCCAATCGCCACCGGCTGCGCCAGCGGCGCTCAAGCAATCCTGTGGCCGTCGACGCCGAAGAAATGCAGGTGCCCGGGTTCTGGGTGCAGGCGTACCCGGCTGCCCTTTTGCGGTGGGTGGCGCCCGTCGGCGCGCGCGACGACGGGCTGATCGATCACCTTGCCAGAGCCCGTGATTCGGCCATATAGGTAGGCGTCCGCGCCGAGCTCTTCGACCACGTCGACTTCCATCTCGACACCGAGGCCGCCCAGCTCGAAATGTTCGGGGCGAACCCCGACGACGACCTCGCTTGCGGCGCCGACGATCTCACGCGGCAGTGGGATCGGCCAATCCCCGAGTGACACCGAGGAATCCATTATCGGCAAGGTGAACAGGTTCATCGCCGGGGACCCGATGAACCCCGCGACAAACATGTTGGCGGGATTGCGGTAGAGCTCACGCGGCGTGGCGAATTGTTGCAGCACGCCGTCGCACAACACGGCGACGCGATCGCCCATCGTCATCGCTTCGACCTGATCGTGAGTGACGTAGACCGTGGTGGTGCCGAGTCGCCGTTGCAGTGCGGCGATCTGGTTGCGGGTTTGCACGCGCAGTTTGGCGTCGAGATTCGACAGCGGCTCGTCCATCAGGAACACTTGCGGGCGGCGCACCAGGGCACGCCCCATTGCCACGCGTTGCCGCTGCCCACCGGAGAGGTCTTTGGGTTTGCGATCCAGATACGGTTGCAGATCAAGCAATTTCGCGGCGGCGAGCACCCGCTCGCGGATGTCGGCCTTGGGAAGTCTGGCGATCTTGAGGGCAAAGCCCATGTTCTGCGCCACCGTCATGTGCGGGTAGAGCGCGTAATTCTGGAAGACCATCGCGATGTCGCGATCCTTGGGATCGACGTTGGTGACGTCACGCTCGCCGATCCGGATGCGCCCGGAATCCAGCGTTTCCAAGCCCGCCACCATCCGCAGCGACGTCGTCTTGCCACATCCAGACGGCCCGACCAGAACGACGAACTCACCGTCCCCGACCACCAGGTCGAGGCCGTCCAGGGCCGGCCGATCCGTGTCGGGGTAGCGGCGCGTGGCCTGTTCGAAAGTCACCGAAGCCATGTTTTATCCGCTGAGCCCGGTCACGGCGATACCGCGGACGAAGGACCGCTGCGCGAGGGCATAGATGATGACCAGTGGCAGCATGATCAGCATCGAAGTCGCCATGATGATCGGCCAGCGCGCGACGTATTCGCCCCGCAGCCGGACCAGGCCGAGCGTCAGCGTCGCCAGACTGTTGCGCTGAATCATCAGCAGCGGCCACAGAAAGTCGTTCCACACATTGACCCAGGTGAGCACCGCAAGCACCATCACGGCCGGGCGCGCGTGGGGTAGCAGGATCCGCCAGTAGATCTGCCACGGCGAGCAACCGTCCAGGATCGCGGCTTCTTCGAGATCGCTGGGGAGCGTTCGGAAAAACTGACGCATGAGGTAGGTGCCGAATGCGCTGCCGAACAAGCCGGGCACGATCATCGCCCAGGGAGTGTCGACCCAGCCGACGGCGCGCATCAGGATGAACTGCGGGATCACCGTCACGGTCAACGGCACCATCAGCGTGCCCAAGTACAAGACGAACAGCGTGTCGCGGCCGCGAAATTGCAGTCGCGCAAACGCATATCCGGCCAATGAGCAGAAGAAGACCTGACCGGCCGTCACGCATCCGGCATACAGCACCGTGTTGAAGAACATCCGCCAAAACGGCATCAGCTCAAACACCTCGGTGTAGTTGGACCACCGCGGGTGAGCGGGCAGCAGCGTTGGCTCGGACACCTCGCCTTCCCGCTTCAACGAGCCGGAAATCGCCCAGGCAATCGGGAACAGCCAGCACCACGCGATGGCCATCAGCGCGGTATAGACCAGCACCGCACGCAAGACGTTGCGCGTGAACACGCGCTCAGCTGAGACCACCGGAAGCCTCCCAAGACCGCTGGCCCGTGAGCCGCAACTGCACCACGGTCAGCACCAGCAGGATGGCGAACATCACCCATGCCAGTGCCGAAGCGTAGCCGAATTCCAGGAACGAGAACGCGTGCTGGAACAGCATGATGCCCAGAACGTAGGTTGCGGTTTCCGGACCGCCGTTCGATCCGTTGAGAACATAGACCATGTCAAATGCCTGGAACGCGTGGATGATCGAAATGACCCCCACAAACGAGATCGCGCCCCGGATCAGCGGCATCGTGATGAACACGAACTGCCGTATCTCGCCAGCGCCGTCGATTTTCGCCGCCTCGTACACCGTCTCCGGCACGCCCTGCATCGCCGCCAGCAGGATGACGGTGGCGAACGGCACGGCTCTCCACACGCTGACGATGCACAGCGAGGCCATGGCCCATCGGGGTTCGACCAGCCATGGGATCGGGCCGATTCCGATCCAGCCGAGCATGATGTTGAGCAGCCCGTTGTCGGTGTTGAAGACGAACTGCCAGACGACGGCCATCACCACCGACGAGATGGCCAGTGGCAGAAAGACGATGGTCCGAAATATTCCGATGCCCTTGACTTTCCGGTTCAGCACGCCGGCCACGATGAGGCTGACGATGACTGTCGGCACGACCGTCCCGAGGGTGAAGATCACCGTGTTGCGAATCGCGATGAGAAACAGCGGGTCAGAGGTGAAGAGATCTTCGAAGTTCTTCAGGCCCACGAACTTTGGCGGCCGGAACACGTCCCACCGGTGAAAGCTCATATACAGCGAGAATCCGAGTGGGAACAGCATGAACACCGCGACGGCCGCCAGATTCGGCGCCACGAACAGGCGACCGGCCCTGGCCCGTCGTCGCGAAGGACCCGAGCGGTTGGCGTCTTTGCGCGTACCCGGCCCGGGCACGGCGGGGGTATCGACGGTCGTCATGGCGTGCGCAGCACCTCGTCGACGGTGGCGGACAGCCCCCGCAGCGACGTCGCCGACCGAGACCCGCGCAGCACGGGTCCGAAGTTGCGGTCCATCAGGGCGACGACCTTTTCCCACGCCGGGGTGACGGGCAGTCCTTCCGAATGCGCCGGCCCTTGGGTGAGTACGTCGAGATTGCCGACTCTCTGGTGGGCTTTGGCGAATCCAGCCGAGTTGAGCGCTGACCGCAGCACCGGCACGAACAGGCTGGATTCACTTATCAATGCCTGCCCGACGGGGCCGGTCGCGAATTTCACGAATTCCCACGCCTGGTCCTTGCGCCGACTGCTCGCCGAGATGGCCAGTCCGGTGGAACCGATATTGGAGCAGGCGGGCTGCCCCTGCCGGTGCGGCCCCACAGGCAACGACGTGACATCGAAATCGAGGCCCTCGGCTCGAATGAACGTCTGGTAACGCCAGTGGCCACCCATCGCGATCGCCGCCTTGCCCGCCGCGAACAGGTCCGGCGTGGACATCGACTGCACCTCGGAGGCGTCGGGCGCCACCTTGTGCTTGTTGGCCAGGTCGGCGTAGAACTGCACCGCCTCGATGAAGGCGTCGTTGTCGAAATTGAAGTGGCTGGGGTTCTTCAGCGGGGTGGACCACGGTACCCCGTTGTTCATCGCGAACAGCCCGGCCGAATAGTAGGAAAACCACATGTTGACGAAACCCCATTGCGTGGCCCGACCGGATCCATCCCGTTTGGTGAGAGCGGTGGCGGTGTCCAGGAATTCGGTGAAGGTCCACGGCCGATCCCACGTTTTGGGCGGCGCCGGCACCCCGGCCTCGGCGAGCAGTCTGCTGTTGTAGAACAGGTAGTTTCCCGACCATTGCTCGGGAAGGGCGTACTGGCCGCCGTTGAACTCGAAGATGTCATACAGCGGTCCGATGCTGTCCGATTTCAACTGCGCAGCAAACGCCTGATCCCGCGCCAACATCGTGTTGAGGTCGAGCAACACGCCGCGAGCGGCCAATTCGGCGTAGGTCAACTCCCAGGCCATCAGCACGTCCGGACACTTGCCGCCGGCGCAAAACGTCGAGAGCTGCTGCATGACGCCCGGCCCGGACAACACCGCCCGAACCTTGATGTCGGGGTGGCGGCGCTGGAATTCGTCGACGACGCGCATCCGCGCATCCCGCTCGTCGGGATTGGCCGCGAAGAAGAACGTCAACGCGTCGTCGTCGGACGCGCAGCCGCCGGCCCACGGTGTCAGCGACGCCGCCGTGAGCGCACCGGCGCCCCGCAGCAGGCTGCGGCGCCCGAACGGCTTATCGAGCATCGTCCTCCCCTTGGCGCGTTGCCGACGGTGGTTGATGTCCTTGGTACCCGATGGGGTTGTGGCGACTCTGAGGTGGGCGGCCCGGCAGGGTGAGCACGGCGCGGCGAAGGCGGTCGGCGTCGCCGGTGATGTCGATCGTGTGGATGCGGTTGTCGTCCCCGACGCCGATCTGCAGCAGCGCCTGCGCGCGCCCTTCCTCGGCGATCACAATGCCGGGCACACCGTCGATCAGCATGACGGCACCCGCCCGCGCCCGGTGGGGGAACCGGCGGGTTTCCTCGGCGACCTCCCGGGCGCCGCGCGCCTCGGTGGGCACATCCTCCGGGACCAGCGTCCGATCGACTCGGCGTACCACATCGGGGGCGAGCAGTTGGAGCAGAGTCGCGATATCACCGCCGCGGGAGGCCGCCAGGAAAGCCTCCACGATGTCGAGGTGCTCAGCAGGGCGACAAGGTCGGGCAGGCGTGGCGCCGTGTACTCGCCCGCGGGCCCGGCTCGCGAGTTTCTTCGCGGCTGCCGGTGACCGGTCCAACAGGCCGGCGATGGTCTCGAACGGCACCGCGAACACGTCGTGCAGCACGAAAGCAACGCGCTGCGCAGGTGAGAGCCGGTCGAACACGATGAGTAGCGCGCCACCTACCGAGTCCGCCAGCAGCGCGTCCTCGTCCGCAGGCGCTGACCCCAGCCCCGCCAGCCGGTCCAGTGTGTCGGCGTCGGCCAGGGGCTGTTCGGCGCGCCGCTCGCGCACTCGAAGTTGGTCGAGCGCCGCGTGTGCGGTGATCGTCGTGAACCAGCCGGTGAGGTTCTCGATGTTGGTCAGGGTTTCGTGATCCGCGCGACTGGCCTTGAGCCAGGCTGATTGCACCGCGTCGTCGGCGTCGGATACCGAGCCGAGCAGTTGAAACGCGACCGACCTCAGGTGCCGTCGATCCGTCTCGAAGCGTTGTGCCAGCTCGTCCAGATCTACGGGCGTGTTTGCTGCGCTCATGGTCACCTTTTCTGCGCCGAAGTCGTCAAGAAGGTGACCGCGTCCATCGCATCCATCGAACCTCTGCAAAGGAGACCAGCAGCATGACCCTACCGATTGTGCGCCGCACGGCGCTTGGCTGCCATGCGGCTCGCCCCTGCGGAAACAGCTGCAGCCCAATGGATTGACCCATGGAAGGGATTGATATCGATGCAGACCGCATATGTCGCGATCACGGTCACGACCGCGATCATTACCGCTGGAATCGCCGTAGCCGACCTCATCCCCGCAGGATTCGTGCTGGCTAACTCGGCCGAGGTCGGGGTGCCGCGTTCCTGGTTACCGGCGCTGGGGGCGGTGAAGCTGGCCGGGGCCGCCGGGCTGGTGGTCGGGCTGCTTGGCCTGCCGGCGCTGGGACTCGCGGCCGCCGTCGGCCTCGTCCTGTTCTTTGTCGGCGCGGTCGTGACGCACCTACGGGCCCACGTCCTCTACAACATCGCCTTCCCCGGCGCCTTCTTGTGCCTGTCGGCGGCGACGCTGGCGCTCATGGTGGTGCGCTGAGCGGGCCGGGAGCGCTGTTGTCGCCGGCCCGAACAGCGGCCAGCCTTCTGCGCCAACGACGAGCGGTTAACCCTGCCGCAGAAGGCGGTCGTCGCCGAGTTCTTCGGACACGAGGCCCGAATCAGCCGGCTGCAGATCGCACGGAATGTTCCGGTCAGTTCGCGACGACCGATTGGCCCGCACGACGCGGCGCAGCATGGACGGGCGGAGCAGCCGCGCCGGTGAGTCGAGCATTCCGATCACGCGCATGAATTGGCCCGCGACGACGAGGTCGGATTCGGCGGCGGTCATCACCCGTTCCAGGAATGCATTGCTGAGGCGTATCGACAGCGGTCGCGGGCCCACCACTTCCGGGAGAGTTAAGTCTGACCCGACGGCGGTCTGCCAGGCGACCCGTATTTTCTTGGCGCTCGCGCGGAAGAAGCGTCGCGGCAAGTCGCCTTGGCCGCGGCGCAGACAGTCCCGCAGCACGGTTGCTTCGATGGCGGCAAGTGTCATGCCTTGTCCGTAAATGGGATTGAAGCTGCAGATCGCATCGCCGAAGACAAGCAAGCCGTCCGGGGTGCGACGCATTTTGTCATAGCGCCGCCAGCGGTTGGACGGAACACGGTGTTGAGCGACCTCGCTCAGCGGCTCGGCCGCCCGGATCGCCTGGATCGCGTGAGCGGGTGCGAGATCGGCTGCGAACCGCAGCATGTCGGCAGGCTTGCTCGGCGGCTCGAGTCCCGCCATCGCCCCAACGCAAAACATCCAGGTGTCATTTTCGTAGCCGACCAAACCGAAAATTTTCGGCCGCCCCGGTCGGGGTGCCATCGCAATCATGTGTTCCTCGACAGCTCCGCGCGGCAGCCGGAGTAGTTGGCAGGCATAGACCAGGTGCACTACCAATTCGTCCTCTCGCGGCCGGCCAAAACCGAGTTCTTCCAAGAAGTTCGGTGTCCGAGAGCCGCGACCGGTCGCATCGATGACCAGATCTGCCGTAAGCGTTGTCTCGCTGGCAGTGTCGCGTTTGACCACCCGCACCCCGGTGATCCGTTCGCATGTCGACGTGGCGGTCAGGCCGGCCACATCATGGCCCTCCAGGAACGTCACGTTCGGGATAGCCCGCATACGCCGCCGAACACTCCATTCGAGGAACGGCCGGCTCGCAAACGAGATCGACATCGCTTGTGCGGCGGGCAACTTGCCGGACCGGGCGATTTGGTGCCCCGCAACCGAAACGCACAGCTTCGCAAAATCACCGTCATCCCAACTCATAACGCCGCCGGCGTGCAGTTCATCAACAAAGTTGGGGAACAGCTCATCGAGGATCTGCGTGCCACGCGCTTGGATAGCGTGTAACTGCCTGCCCTGCGGGACGCCTCGCCGGTTCACCGGCTCCGTGGGTAACACATCCCGTTCGACGACGGTCACTTGTCCGTAGAAGTCGGCAAGCACCCTGGCGGCCAACAGTCCGGCCATGCTGGCCCCGAGTACCACCGCTTGCTCACCCATGTCACCCATCACGTCCCCTTCACCTCGGCTGACTCAACTCGCTCGTCGTCGCGGCCGCGCGGACGGCGTCGCGTCGTCACAGACGTTCCATCGCCCGCGACATCCTCGCCGACTCGAAATAGGCCGGTTCAAGCCGTGGGCCGTGCGGCCGAGGCTGCATCAACGCGGTACGGCTGCGCCCAAGTCGGGCTACCAACGTTGCGTACAACCAGCGGCGGCGGGGCGACCGTGCGGATACGGCCGCTGCCGTGCTCAGGGCAAGTTGCTGCTCGGTAATCAGGACCGGTGCGTTCTGCCGCACGGAGGAACCTGACCGGGCGCCCGACTCGTCATTCAGAGCCGCGATGAGCGCTTGTGTTACTTGAGACATGGCGATTTCTCCTGATGAGTGACGCTGGCAACGTGTCGGGCCCAGCATCTGAAACCGACCGTCAATCCAGCGTCAATCGCTCAGCAAATCCACTTTCTGAGAACGACCTGGTGGATCGCTGTTATGATTGGCCAGCGCAAACGGTCACTGGGAGACGCGATGGCCACCGACGAAGCGGGCGTGTCGGTTTCGGTTCGTGTGATGGGCGAGATTCGCATCGAGGTCGACGGTGCCGTGGTTGCGCTGCCGGAGAGCACCCGCGCCGTCGCGTTGCTGGGGTGGCTGGCACTTCATCCCGGTTCGCGTAGCCGCTCCGAAATTGCGTCGGTGCTGTGGCCCGATGTTCCTGATTCCGCCGCACGCAGCAGCGTGCGCACGGCGCTGTGGGCGCTACGCCGCGCCTTCGGCCAGCATGCCGACGCGGTGTTGGACACTTCGCGCAACCGCATCGGATTGCACAACGTCGAGGTGGATCTCACCCGATTCGACGAGCTCGTCGCCGATGGCCGCCTCGACGAGGCGCTGGCCGTCTCATCGGGAGACCTGCTGGCAGGTCTCGATGATGAGTGGGCGATTCTCGCGCGCGAATCGCACCGCGACAAAGTAATTTCTCTGCTCGGCGACCAGTCCGAGAAGGCCGCCGCAAACGGGGACTCCGCGTTGGCGATCGAGCGGGCGCGACAGGCGGCGGAGCTGAATCCTCTTTCGGAAACCTGCGCCCGCCTGCTGATGCGGCGATACGACGAAGCCGACGACCGCTCGCGCGCCCTCGCCGTCTACACACGGATCGTCGAGCGACTCCGCCACGAATTAAAGATCGCTCCCGCGGACGAGACTTGGCAGCTGGCCGAGGAGATCCGCGGCCGTCGGCAGAGCACGCATCCGAAGGTTCGCGCCGGCAATGAGTTGCGCCGCCTGGCGACGACTCCCCTGCTGGGCCGTGACGACGAACTGAAGGCACTTGCGGGGGCCTGGCGCTCCGCGCGTTCCGGCACGGGCGGAGTGGCCGTCGTCCACGGTGCGCCAGGCCTCGGCAAGACCCGCTTGATCGCCGAGCTCACCGAATTGGCCGGCAATACCGGTGGCCTCACCGCGGTCGGCACCACTTCCGGGATCGGTTGTCCGCCGTATTGGCCATGGGCCGAGTTTGGCAGCGCGCTGCTCCACGGCCTTGGTGGCGTTCCCGACAACGAGCCGTTCACCACCGCACTGGCTCCGCTGCTGCCCACACTGATGCAGCCGGCAGCACCCGGCCCGCCCGACTTCGAGCAGGCCCGGATCACCGAGGGACTGTTGGATCTGCTTGCGTACGCCGCGGCTCAGGCGCCGGTGCTGGCGGTCCTCGAGGACATGCACGGTTGCGATGAGGCCAGCGCCGTCGTGCTGGCGCGCGCGTGCCGGCGGGTGCAGGCCTTGCCAGTGCTGCTGGTGTGGACGCGACGCGACCGTCCCCTGCCCGCCGCGCTGGCCGATGCCGAGCACCAGGCGCGGCACTGCGCGGCACTGCTGGCCGATGTCGACCTCCAACCCCTTGCGGATGCCGACATCGCTGAGATCGCGCGCCAGGCCGGCGTGGTCGATGACAATGCGATCCGCACCGTGGTGGCGTCCGCCGACGGCAATGCGCTGCTGGCGATCGAGGCGTCTCGCGCGATTGCGCGGGGCGACGCGGCCCTTGCCGAAGGACTGCGCTCGACCGTGCAGGCCGCCCGCAGGCACCTGCCACCCTCCTCACGCGCGCTGTGCGCGGTCATGGCGGTGGCCGGGCGCGCGCTCGGGATTGACGACGCGTGCCGTCGGGCCGACGCCCACGACGACGCCGACTTCGACGCAGCTTTCGAAGCGGCCGCCGATGCCGGCTTGTTGCAGATCGTTGATGGCACAATCGATTTCAGGCATGCCCTGCTGCGCGATGCCTACTACACCGACCTGCCGCAACTGCAACGGATCCGGCTGCACGCCGCCGCGGCGCGTGATCTCGACGAGAACGGCGAGCCGGAGCTGGCGGGTGAGGCCGCGCGGCATCTGCTGACCGCCGGTGATCGCGACGGATCGGCAGGGCTGTTGGTGCGCGCGGCAAATCACGCAATGTCGCTGGGGGCGCTGCGCCGCGCCGAAGAATTGCTGACCGAGGCGTTCGCTCTGCAGCCGGCCAATACCGAGATCGTCCTGGAACTTGCCGGTGTCGCCGCACACCGCGGGATGGCCGCCGACGCGGAGGCACGTTTCGCACGCGCCGCGCAAGCTCTCGAAGCCACCGACGATCGACTCGGGCTCGCGAACGCGCACCTCCGCTGGGCGGAGTGGAACACCGGTCCGCTGTGCCGGCCTCTCGTCGCCCGGCATTCCGTCGGCGCAGCCCTGGAAGTACTTGATACCGCAGGCATTTCGGCTCTGCGGCTTCGCCTTCAAGCGCAAGCGTTTCTGGCGCTGTGCGAGGCGATGGCCGGCGACCCAGGTGCATGCGAGCGGGTTCTGGAGGGCATCGACGCCCAATGCCGACGACTGCCCGTCGACCCGATCCGTGACATCCGCCGCCACATCGCGCGGACCCTGGCTCACATCCGGCAAGGCCGCTTCGATGAGGTCGCCGATGCGGGGCGGGCGGCCGCGGCGATCGCCCGGTCGATCGGACGCCTTGATCTGATGTATGGAGCGCTGCTGAACGCCGCCGCGGGTCTGGCATCGACCGGCGCGTACGGCGAGGCCCTTCAACTGCTCGATGAAATCGGGACCATGCCCAGTGGCGGTGCGCTGCCGCTGGCCATCGAGGCGGACGTGCAACTCTCCCGCGCATGGCTGATGTCTCGCCTCGGCCGGCATGCGGAGGCAATGCGGGTCGCCAAATCAACGCAACGATTGGCGCAACGGATCGGCGGCTTGGAACTCGCTGCGACCGCGGACGCTGAAACCGGCCGGATTGTGCTGCGCGCCGGACACTACGAAGAAGCCGCCGACTTTCTCGAACGGGCCTTGAGAGCCGAAACTGCTTCAATTGCGCGGCCGCTGGCGCGCCTTCAGCGGGCGGAGGCGCTGACTCGACTGGGTCGACTCGACGATGCCCAAGATGAAATTGCCGCCGCTGTGCTGGAGCCCGTCGGGCGTGCCGACTGGCCCGACATGCTGGTCGCGCGAATGGCGTTGGTGCGCGGATTGATCGCCGCAGCGCAAGACAACCCCGCCGATGCGCAGCGCTATCTGGAGCGCGCCGCCGCGGGCTGGCGCCGCCGCATCGCGACAGCCGACGCCTCTGGATCGACCGCCGCCCTGGCCGACCTGGGGCGGCCGGTGATAGGTCAAATTTCTCCGGCGGAAGAACTCGACACCGTACTTGCCGAGCTAACCCAACTCAACAGTGGGAGCAAACATGCCAAGCTTTGACGACTCGACACAGACGTCGGCCGCGCCCGAAGACGTGTGGATGCTGCTGTATGACCCGGTGCGATTTCCGGAGTGGTGGACGGGAATCGCGTCCACTGTCGCATCGGGCGACGGGAGTTACACGATGTTCGTCGAGGGCTATCCCGACTTCCCGATGCCACAGACCCTGGACGCGCGGCCCCAAGATGGGCGGGTCACGATCTCGTGCATGGTGTCCGATCTCGTTTTTCAATGGCATCTCGAACCTGCAGAGCGCGGCGGCACAAACATTTCAGTACATGTTGACGTGCCCGAATCCGAAGCCGCGCGTTTGGATATGCAGCGCGGAGTGATCGCCTCCTCGCTACGTAAGCTGGGAGCGCTCGCCGCCGAGAGCTAACCTCCCTAGTTCGCGCGCATCTCGGCAGCTGGGGCTCGACGGCTGATCGGGATCGGCCCCAGGTGCGGGCGCGAGCCCACCGGGTCTTCGATTCAGGCGTCGGCGGCGATCAGCGCCGCCCGATCCAGCGGCGTCATCATCAAGAGCCGCCGACCAGTTCGATGCCGGCGGTTCGCATCCCTTCCAGTGCTGCCGCGGCCGAATCCACCGCCACCGCAGCTGTCAAATCCACCAGCACCCTGGTGGTCAAGCCGGCCCGCGCCGCGTCCTCGGCGGTGCGCCGCACGCAGTAGTCGGTGGCGATGCCGACGACGTCCACCTGCTCCACCCCGCGCTGCCGCAACCACTCGAGCAGCGAGGTCCCGTTCTCGTCGACGCCCTCGAAGCCGCTGTACGCCGCGGCGTAAGCACCCTTGCGGAAGACCGCCTCGATTCGGCGGGTGTCCAGGTCGGGCTGAAAGTCCGCGCCCGGGCTTCCGGCAACGCAGTGCGGGGGCCAGGACGACGCGAAATCCGGCCGCTCGGAGAAGTGGTCACCCGGATCGATGTGGAAGTCCTCGGTCGCCACCACGTGGTGATACCCCGGCTCGCCGGCCAGGTAGTCGTTGATGGCGGACGCCAAGGCCGTGCCACCGGTAACCGGGACCGAGCCACCCTCGCAGAAGTCGTTTTGCACGTCGACGACGATCAACGCCCGCACGGGCTCCACCATATCGCCGTCGCGACGACAACCCCGACGGTTTGCTTGCCGGCCGGCCGGGTAATCCAGCTGTCATGTTGATCCGCAGAATCGCGCGACCCCTGTTGTCGGCGGCGTTCGTCGGCCAGGGAGTCGACTCGTTGCTCAATCCCAAGTCTGCGGCCGAGGCCGCAGCGCCCACCGTCGATGGTCTTCGGGCCCTGCCGGATCCGTTGGGCAGTAGCATCCCCACCAATGCCCAGACGTTCGCACAGCTCAACGCGGCCGTCCAAATCGGAGGTGGCTTGCTGCTTGCCACCGGCAAGGCGCCTCGTATCGCGTCGGCGGCCCTTGCCTTTACGGTGTTACCCGCCAACCTCGGTGCGCACATGTTCTGGAGTGAGAGCGACCCGCAGATCAAAGCCGAGAAGCGCCGGGAGTTCCTGACCGACCTCAGCCTGTTGGGCGGCCTGATGATCGCGTCGGCCGATACGGCCGGCAAACCGTCATTGGGATGGCGAGGGCGCCGGGCGGCCGAGCGCCTCTCCGAGAGGGTGTCCTCGGCGCTGCCGGGATCCGACGACACGTTTGAAGCGGAGTTGGGAGAACTCGGGGAAAAGATCGTGCAGGGCTTGCAAATCGGCGCCGAACGCGGACGCGAACTGGCCAGCACGGCAGCCGAAAGAGGCGCGCCATACGCCGAAGCCGCTCTCGAACGCGGCCGCGAACTGGCCAGCACCGCCGCCGAAAAGAGCGCGCCACTGGCCAGGAAGGCCCGCATAAGGGGCGAAGAGCTGGCTGACACGGCCCGCGTGCGCGGCGCGGAGCTCGCCGAAAGCGCCCGGGTGCACGGCAGCCAGTTCGCCGACACCGCGGTTGCGCGGGGCAGCAAGCTGGCCGACGCCGCGCGCGAAAAGGTTGGCGACGGGGCTAGGACTCGTCGTCGCAGGCGCCCCTGGTGATCGCGCGTCGGCGGCGCCCGACGCCCAGCCGCACATAGATCGCCCACGACAGCGCCACGAGCGCCAACGCAGAGAGGCGGACGCCGCCCGCCCAGCCGGCGGGATACATCACTCCGGTGATGTAGTGGGCGATGAAGCCGTCGGGCGGCAGCGGCGCCATCCCGGCGTTACGCCGAGCCCAGCGCTCCGCCCAGGTCAAAGGGCAGTCGACCCGGTTGGTGGCGATCGCGATCCCCCAGATCACCGCCGGCACGTGCAGCCAGATCGTGCGCCGCCACCGCAGCGCGAGGAAACCGCCGACGACGACGTAGCCGATGAAGGCGAAGTGCACGGCCACCACAAGCACGACGACGATGACGTACATCGCTCAGGCGTCCGGGCCAGGCCGCGCCGCCGACCCCGCCACGAAGACATCGACGATCGCGCCGACGTCTTGCCCGGCATCCACGGTCACTCCGGCCTCGTCGGCGCCGAGGGTTTCCAACGCGTCGAATTGCGACCGCAGCAGTGTGGCCGGCATGAAATGCTCGGACCGGGCGGCCAACCGGCCGGCGATGAGTTCCGGTGAGCCGGCGAGGCATAAGAACTCGACCCGCGGGCAGTGGGCCCGAAGCTGGTCACGGTATTTGCGTTTGAGCGCCGAACAACTTGCCACGCCGCCGTTGCGGTGGCCGGCCAACCATTCGCCGACCTTCTCGAGCCAGGGGTACCGATCGTCGTCGTTGAGGGGTTCACCGGCGGCCATCTTGGCGATGTTGACCGGCGGGTGCAGGACGTCAGCATCCACGAAAGGCACCACTAGCCGTTGTGCGAGCGCGGCCCCCACCGTCGATTTGCCGGATCCGGAGACACCCATCACCACAACGGGTGCCCATGCGCCGTTGCGGACCGCGGGTCTGCCTACTCGGCGAGGTTGCGGTTCCATTCCACCCAACCGACACCGGTGCGGCCGTCCGCTGTGCTGATGGCGGCCCAAGCGCGCGGGAACTGGCTCACCCGTCCGTCTGCGGCGGTCAGCCGTACCGGCGCGTGGCCGCGCACGTCGACGTCGGCGGCGATCCCGCCGGGTTCGAAAATCAAGGTCGCTTGTAGCGGTAACCCGTTGGTGCCGAACGCTTCTCGTGAGTCGACGGTCTGCAGCTCAGTGACGTTGACGTGCGGGCCGTCGGCCTCCTGGACGTAGCCGACGCTGAACGTCGGTGCGCCCGGAATTCGGATGTTCACGCCGTGCAGGTGGGTGCCGTCGTCGAGGTGCAGCGCACTCCATATCCAGTCCATGCTCCACCAGTCCCGCACACCCCACGAATGATCACGTTGTCCGGGAACCGAATCGACCCGGTAGCTGGTGTCGTTCACGGTGACCGTGCCCGACACGGTGCACGGGATCTCGTACCGCGTCGTGAGCCGGTATTTATAGGGGGTGCCGTCGGTGGCCCACACCAAATTCATCGTCACGTCAACGGGATTTCCCGCCTCCCCGCGTAACAAAGCCGACGGGTCCGGGTAAGCCTGACCGCGCGCACGCACGTCGACGCGGTAGGTCTGCAGCGGGGCGGTGACCGAGTGGCTCACCTCAAAGGCGTCGGCGGGCACCCGCCAGGGCCCTGGCGGCAGCGGTACGTCGGGATCCACGACGGCGACGGTCGGCATGTCGGGTCCACACAGCAGCGCGTGCACCCATGCCGTCTGCTGGTTGGCGATCAGACCGACGCGAAACCAGCCGCCCAATCCCTGTGCCGCATCGATGAAGTCGGCATACCAGCTCTCGCTCCACAGCGGCTCGTCGGTGGGAGCGTGAGCGAGTTCGTCGTCC
>Ga0210389_10001072_pt1 | contig 22813 bp, 21 predicted proteins | sample IncBWH28OmetaG_FD_160127 | JGI IMG/M metagenome (GOLD analysis project Ga0210389, IMG submission 160127) | Forest soil microbial communities from Barre Woods Harvard Forest LTER site, Petersham, Massachusetts, United States - Inc-BW-H-28-O ...
GCGTACTGCACCTCGAACTTGTAAGTGTTGGACTTGAACTCGATGTTGGTCGTCCCGCTGTTGCTCGAGTAGCTCGAGTACCGATAGCCGGTGTCGAACAAGAGCTCCTTCGCTCCGGGCATGTCCTGAATCAAGGGCGCTCGAATTTCCGCGAAGCCTTCCGTCACGCCCAGGCTGTTGTCGATGGCCGTGGCCGCACTGCCAAAGCCGGACAACAGCTGATTCTGCTCGGCAAAGTCAGGCTGAAAGAATTCGTGGTCGTTGCGATGTTCGAAACCAGCATTGACCGCGACTCCGTCGTGGGCCAAGGGCGACGTGATGCCCCACGTGCCTAGCTGCGCCGTCAGTTCGCCGTGGAGGGTGCGCAGGGTGGAATTGCCGATGCCCGTACCGTTGATGTAGAGATAGTTCAGGGCGTCCTGCGTCACTCCGCCGTCCTTGAAGATATTGTAGGGCACGCAGGGAGGTCCGCTCACGCAGGTGGGCGTTCCGCCATTGTTGTACACCTGCAAGGCATTATCGATGGCCTGGAAATTGAAGTACTTCAAATTGTTGTTGGAAAAGGTCGTGTAGTAAAACTGGCCGTACAGGTCGTAAGTCAGTGCGCCGTTCGGGAGCAAGTCGCCCTTGCTGCCCAGCACCGCGCGATAGTTCTCGTGCTCGTAATCCGAAATCCTGCCGCCGCCCTCCAGGTTACGGCGTCCGATATCGACATCGGCACAATTGGCCGATAGCACTCCCGGCGAAGCCAATGAGCAGCCTGCGGTGGGATTCGCGTTCGCGGCCGCGATCTGCGCGGGCGTACACAACGTCGACTGCTGCTGAGCGCTCAGCAAGGGGTTGTTGCAATTGACCGGGTAGGCGCCGCTCAAGGTTGGATCGAATGGATTGCTGCTGAGGAAAAGTGCCGCGGGCGCGACCGCCTGGTGAGTGCGGTCGTCCATGAAGTAGAACTCGGCATACGGTTGAAAATAGTCGGTAACCTTCATGTGCGCGAGTACCGCTGCATTGGCGCGATCATCCTCGCGCGTCATGAAAATATAGGGCTGCGAGTTGAACGCGGCCGGAGGCGTGGTTCCCGCCGCTGGGAATGGCACAAAGTTATTGCCGAGCACGGAATAAGCATTGCCGGCGCCGGGCCCGGTATTCGGGGCGAAGAGATTGGAGTTCGCTGAACCGTCGCAATGCGAGCCGACCACGGTTTTGCCCGCGGCCGTGGTGGCATACGTGGGATAGAGCTCGCAGCCGCCGAAGTCACGGTCGCTGCTCGCCACCGGATCGGCGTGGCGATAGCTCAGAAACGCCGTAACGTTGCCCTCACCGTCCGCAAAGTTCGTGCCCATCAGCACATCGAAAGAGCGTTGCCGGCCATCGGTACTGTTTCCGGTCGCAGGCGTGGTGTTATCGAAGTTCCGCACCAGATTCTGCATGTACGCGTCATGGTTGTTGTGGTAGTTCTCGTTGTACTGGCCGTCAAACTGAACGCCCTGGAAGTTCTTCTTCATGATGAAGTTGACGACGCCTGCGATGGCGTCGGAACCGTAAGCTGCCGACGCGCCGCCGGTGACGACTTCGATTCGATCGACCAGGCCGGCGGGGATTTGATCAAGATCGGGCGCGGGTGATTGAATGAAGGTATACGGTGACCCCTGGCCTAAACGACGCCCGTCAACCAGCACCAAGGTGCGGTTCGGCCCGAGCCCGCGCAGATCCGCGGTGGCGATGCCGCCGGCCGTGGTCAAGCCGCTCGTCGTGTTGCCGAGATCTTGCCCCAGCGAGTTGTTGAAGATCTGCGGCAGCTGCAGGATGAGGTCGCTGATATCCGTCTTCCCGCTGGTCTCGATGTACTGCGAGGACAGCACTTGGATCGGACTCGTGCTCACCGCATTCGGAGCGGCGATCCGCGAGCCGGTAACGATGATCTCGGTAAGGGCGGGTTCAGATTCTGCCGCCGCAACGGGCGGCTGCTGCGCGAGGGCCGGCAGTGGAGCAAAGGCAATCGCTGCAGCAACCAATAAGTACTGCGATGTGTGGTTAAAGGCGGCCATGGCCGCTGCCACCCGCCTGAAAGCGGCACGTGTTCTGGCGAATCCCAATGTAATCATCGTTCGTTCCCCTATAGTCTTCAGACCGGCCCGGCGGGAGACTCCGAGCGCGACTTGCGTTGCGACCTTGCAACCATCCTTGAGGATTGGCTCGGCTCCCCAATCGTTGGCGTCAAAAAATACGCCTCGTCCGCCACTGATTTGGAAACTTGTGATGAGCTGCACCGACGTGGTGATGAGGCGCACAGCTATGGGATAAACCCTTGTCGATCCGGTGACCGCTCGTTGAATGGGACTTTGCGGGGGCTGGCAACGAGGGCGTGCTCAAATCCGGGTCGCGATCCGCGCCACACCTGCGAGCGCGCTCTCGGAAGGATTTGCTGTTATACGCGGTCCACCGGATGATCGAGGGTCCATGTCACCGTGCGGGATCGAATCACCCCGGATCGGGTGTTTCCTCTTAGATGGGGTACGCGCCAAAACATTTGACTCCCCCGTCTCACCAAGTGTCCCCGGACATGATGCAGCCTGGGCGTGCGGCGATGATGGCTGGAAGACTCAGGACTGTTCGACGGGCGATATTCAGGTAACAGTGGTGAGGAGACTTCGATGTGCTCCAAAAGGGGCGCCTTTCCCGACTTGATTCTTGCCTGATTCAAGCGCTCCAGTATGAGGGGTCGTCGTGGCAGCCCAGGCCGGGTGGCAAGCAGTAAAAAAAACACCAACAATACCGGCATGTCGATCGCAATCGTGCCGAGGGCATGTCGTGCGATGGCATGCTTCTCATCGGGCGGCACCTGCGCCCGCGCATAATAATCATCCCAGCTGCGCTCATAACGAAAACGAAAGCAGCGGCGCAGAATATCCGCACTACGTTTTGTATGATCAAGAACGCTGATGGCGGGTCGATTGTGGCCATCGGGCGCCATCGGGTCCTGCCCTTCGGCGGCATCGAAATCAAAATACGCTTCCATGCTGCTCGCGAGCACGTCCAAGTCGGTTTCGCCGCATGTCCAAAACGTCTTGATCAGGCCCTGCCGCCCTTGCGGAGATGTCTGAACAAAGGCGCCGCGCCGACCCGCAATTGCCGCACCGGCATCTGTTCGAAAACCGTAACGCGCAAGCTCATTGATCCACGGCGCTTCGCACCATTCAATCCACACGCGTTCCGCGGGCACGTGTAACAGATCTGCGCATTCCAGCGTGCGCGTGCCCTTTGAGTAGGCCAAGGCGCAGCAAAGAGCCACCAAATCATCGCTTAAGCAATATCGTACCGGGCAGGTCCTTATGGCGTCGGCGAAATCGGCCGCTCCCATCAAGCGAGTCTGGCGCTTGTCCATCGTATCTTCCACGATGAAAGGCGTTCGACATTGTGCAATTCGATCGGCCAATCTCATGGTGGGCGACAATTACATAGCGCCTCGCGCATGAATCAATTCTGGGATAAAGCGCTCCATGGCGGGGAGCAACCGCGCGATTTGAGATGTGGTCCGGCTTGTCAAGAATCGGTGATACGAATATATCCGTCGAGATCCGATCCGCGAGCAGCAGCGTCAAGGCTCACGTCATTAATCCCGGGGCTAGTCCCCGTCACGGAGTGCCTTATCCCAAAAATTATCGAAACGCAGATAGCTGTGTAATCGTCTCCCGTACAAGGGGATGTCTCATGTGCGAATCGATGAAGGCATTATTAGCGGTACAAGCTACCCTGCTAATGTTGTTCGGTTGCGTGGCCAGGCCGCCAGCGCCTGCACCACACAAGGCGGTGACCACGGCAAACTCTCCGCCCGCGGCAACCGCTCCCGCGAGATCCGCAAGCGCGGATACCTCCACCGACAAGGCGAATCCGGCCGTCAATCAGACCCTGGTGAATCGCGGCTACCAGCCACGTCAGATGAACGGGCAGCTGAAATACTGTCGATCCCAGGTCCTCACCGGAACGCATTTCAGAAACACGGTGTGCCTCACGCCGGACGAGATCAGCGCGACTGACGGCAATACAAAGAGTGACCTCAACCAGCTCGACCGGGCGGGCCGCTCGATTTGTCCCAACAACAGGTGTGGTATCGATCAATAGAATCCGCGCGCGCGTGGCTTTGCGCGAGGTGTGTACCGCGGGAGTCGTTTGTCAAAAATCCGATCCTCCCCGGCAGTGGTGCCACGGCAAGATCCGTAAAATGGTTTCCCGGTATGTTCTGCTCGAATGGAGACAGGTACCGGAGGCCAAGGTAAAAGCGAGTGCTCCATGGCCGATGGGTTCAGCAAAATGAACCGCGCGGATATTCAGAAGTATGGATCGATCGATTCGAACGAAGCCGAAATCGGCGAGTTCGCTCGCCAAGCGCTTGATGGAGTTTCGGCTGATGTACTCCGCGTCGGCCGTTCGAATGGTCACATAGTTCCCATCTGCTTCGATGTAATGGATTTTCTCGATATCCAGCGGGTAAAGCCGATGCTGGCGCTCACCCACGAGAAATTTTGGTTGCCTCCCTAAAAGCCGCAGTATTTGCCGCTTTAGTTGAGATTCCGCAAGTTCCTCCAAGGAACAGCGTTGCCGCACTCGGGCGATCGCGTGGGCGAAGCGATCGGGGTTTACAGGCTTTATCAAATAGTCGACTGCGCCTTCCGCAATCGCCTGCTCCGCGAAATCCGGCTGATGAGAAGTCATGATGCCAAGACGGCCTGCAGTGTTGCCGAGATTGCGCAACACATCGAATCCGGACATATCCGGCAATGCGACATCAATAAGCAACAAATCCGGTGCCAGACTCTCCGCAGCATCAATAGCCGCCCGACCCGACTCCGCTTCGCCAAGAACCTGCAAATCCGCCACACCACGGCACAGTTCACCGAGTTCAAAGCGCACTGAGGGCTCTTTGTCCACAATGAGCAGCTTTATGGAATGGGGGCTTTGCAAAGCGGCGCTCCTTATAAGACTAAGAGCGTTGCGCGATGAAAAATGGGGGTGTACCGTTTGGCCGCCCGCCGGCACACAAGAAGCGCGGGCGCCTAGCGCTGTTTCGAGACCTCGCGCATCAAGCGGTAGGTGAAGTCGACTTCCTGGCCGAAGGCCGCGACGGCGATGCGTTCGTCGCGACCATGCGCGCGCCCGTCATCCAGATCGTCGAACATGCCATCGATACCGTAGCTCGACATGCCGACCAGGCGCGTGTACTTGCTGTCGCTCGCGCCGGCGCCCATCTGTGGGAGGATCACGACGTCCGGCCATAACCGATGAGCTACCTTTTCGACCGTCGGCAGGATGTTGCCCGAAAGCGGTGACTCCGGACTGGGGGTCGCGGCTGTGAGGACGCTGATTTTGATGGTCGGATCGGCGAGCACGCGCGCGAGCGTATCGCGCACCGAGTCCTGCGTCTCGCCGGGGATGATCCGACACTGCAACGTTGCCCGTGCGCGTTGGGGGAGCGCGTTCTGAGCATGGCCTCCTTCGATCTGGGTCGCCGTGCAAGTCGTTCGCAGCAGGATATTCGTCTCGACGGCAGCCGAAAGACGCTCCAGTGCGGCCGGATCTGGCGTTGTTTTGGCCACCGCAAGCATGTCAGACCGGGTCGCGCCGGTCTCGATGGCGGCCCGGCGCTCGAAATACTGTCGGGTCGTATCGGTCAGGTGCGCCGGAAACCGGAATTTCGAAAGACGGGCCAAGCCCTCGCTCAAACGGTAGATCGGATTGTCGGCGGTAGGCCGCGAACTGTGGCCGCCCTTGTCGGTCACTTCGGCTTCGAACGCCATGGACATCTTTTCGCTGGTCTGGACACCGACGTAGAGCCGCCGGCCGGCCTTCATGCCCGCCTCGCCGCCGTCCGGATTTATCACAAGATCGGCGTCCACCAGGTTCCGGTGTTCGCTCAGCAGCCAGTCGACGCCGTTGCGTTCACCGCCCGACTCCTCGTCTGCGGTGAAGGCCACAACGATGTCGCGCTCCGGTGTGAAATGCTCGCTTTTCAGGCGCAGCAGCGCCGCGAGGACGGCCGCGTCCTGTCCCTTCATGTCGATCGTGCCGCGCCCGTACAGCCACCCGTCGTCCTCGGTCAGGTGAAACGGATCGCGCGTCCAGTCCTCCGGGTTTGCCGCGACGACATCGAGATGGCACAGATACAGAACCGGTTTGCCTTTTCCGCTGCCGTGGAGGCGGGCAACGACGTTGCCGGCCCGTGGGTGGTCGGCCGGTATGAGCAGTTGCGCGTCCGCCGGGGCAAAGCCGGCTCCGAGCAACCGCGCTTGTACCTTGCGGGCGAGTTCCGTCGAGCCGACATCGTGCGTCGAGCGCGTATCGATCATTTCGCGCAAAATCTCGCGGGCGACGTCGTGCGCCTCCGAAGCGGCCCGCGAGGATACGCTGACAAGCGCCGACGCAACGAGGAGTGGGGTGACGAGAGCTTTCACAAAGGAAATGTGCTCTTGGCGGCGCAGGCGGTAGGGCATCACGGGATTATGCCTGCCGGCAATCAGATGCGGTGGCTATTTGTTCGGGTATGGTCGCGGCGACCGCGTACAGCCTCAGCCCAAAGACCGCGCCAATCATACGTTGCGGATCGCGATGACGGGAGAGATTGACGCCGCGCGCAACGCGGGCCACAGGACGGCGAGCTGCCCGAGCAGCAAAACGATGACCGCGGCGACGACGGTGGAACCGACACTGAGGCGCGTCATTTCAAATTTGCCCGCCATCCAAAAGTTCAATGTCAGGGCAAGAAGGACTCCCAAAACCGCGCCGGCCGAGGCGATCATGAGATTCTCTGTTTGAAAGTAGCGCAGGATGGCGGTCCGCGTCGCTCCCATTGCTCGGCGAATGCCGATCTGCCGCCGCCTCTGCGACACCCAGAAACTGGTGATGCCGATAATGCCGAATGCGGTCACGATGAGCAGCACCCCGCTCACTATGGCGAGGACGATGGCGAGACCGCGGTCGTCCCGATAGGCGCGATGCCGACTCTCCGCCATGGTGCGCGTCTTGTCGTTGACCCGTCCGCGGTTGATGGCCAGCAATTGCTTCTGTGCGCTCTTCATCGCTGATTCAATCTGGCCGGGCTTTGCCCTCACTACGTAGTGCGAGTACTGCTCAACATAGCGGTACGGTTGGAGCATGGCGAATTCAACCCTTTTGTTCTCGACTGAAATCCACGGCTCTTGCAATCGCTCGACGATGCCGATGATCGGACTCTTTTGCTTATAGTCGGTCAGGTAAATGGACTTGCCCAACGCGTCGCCCTTTGGAAATATTTTCGTGGCCAATGCCTGGCTGACAATCAGCGCGGCGGGCGGTTTGGCCTCCAGGTTGTTACGATCGGCGATTTCCGCCGGCTCGAAGTTCCGGCCGGCGACGAGCTTGAGGCCCAAGGTGGCCAGGCCATGTTCATCGGCAAAGTAGAGCGCAGCGTCGGCCGCGTAGTGCGCGTCGCTCGCTTCCAACATGATCGCGTCATCCCATCCTCCGTTGGAGAGGGGATAGGAGTTGGACGCAAAGGCATCGACCACCCCGGGCAATGCGCGCAATGCGGCCAAATCCGCCCGTACTTTGGCTGACAGATCAGCAGGGTTCCCGACCCACTGATTCGCCATCGTGAAAATATCCTGTTCCAGCAAGCCCGTCGGCCGTTCGCTTGAACGCAGGCGCTGCTGAATGATGAACAGGCTGTTGCACAAAATGGCCAAAGTAATCGCCGTCTGCACGACGATCACGATGGCGCCGACCTTATTGTGGCGCATGGCGGAGAGGATGGGCCCGAGTTCCATGGATATTCCTTTATCCATTGGAGTACCGCGGAGCCGGTATCGTTTAGATCGCGATCCTCAATGGGCCGCAGAAGAGATGAGATCGCAAAACTTGGCCAGATCGACGTTGCCCCCGGAGACCACGGCAACAATCGGTCCCGGGCCGGCCTTTCCGGTGAGCGCCGCGGCCAGCGACAGGGATCCTGCGCCTTCGGCGACGACCCGTGCCTTCTCCGCCAGCATGCGCATCGCCTCCTTGGTCTGCTCCAAACTGACGACGATTGCGCCGTCAACCACGGGTTTGAGCCTCTCCCACATGCGGGGAAAGAGGCTTTGGCCGCCTGCGCCGTCCACGAACGAAGCTTTCCACTCCTTGAAGACCTGGGCTGATCCCATTGAAAACGACAGGGCCGTCGGCGCCGCCGTCTCGGGTTCCGCCCCCCAAATCTTGATTGCCGGCTTCAATGCCTTGAGGGCACTCGCCACGCCGGTGATGAGTCCGCCGCCGCCGATCGCAGCGATGACGGCGACCGTGTCCGGGGCGTCTTCCAGAATCTCAAAGCCCATGGTGCTGTGGCCCGCGATGAAGTTCTGGTCGTCAAAAGGATGCACGAACGTGCCCGTGACGCCGGGGTACGAGCGCTCACCGAGGGCGTGCCACGCGGCCTCGTAGGACACCGGAACCAGTTTCGCGCCGAGGGCTCGCATGCGATCGATCTTCGCCTGCGGCGCGGTTTCGATGGCGACCACCGTGCAGGGAACCCCCGCTTGTCTCGCGGCATACGCGACGCCTTGGCCGGCGTTGCCCGCGCTGATCGTCCACACGCCCAGCTTTCGTTCGGCCTCCGACAACATCGCGACGGCATTGACCGCGCCCCTGAGCTTGTAGGAATTCGTGGCTTGCAAATTCTCGAGCTTGAGGCGGATGTCCGGGAATTTTGGCCCGAGGTCAAGACGCACCAGAGGTGTGCGCACGATGCTGCCGGCAATTCTGCGACGGGCATCCTGCATTTCGACTAGTGTCAACGGCCGAACGGGCTCGAGCGCTTTGAGCACAGCTTTGATTCCTGGTGGTTTGGGTGATTGAACTCTAGCAGGTCCGGCGCACGGTCAGAAATCACGCCGGCCGGATGATCGAGGCGCGGGTGATCTCGTGCAGATTGCGTGCGCCGACGCCGACCATCGCCAACATCAATTCCTTGTTCAGCAGTTCCAGCACCCGGTCGACGCCCGGTTGACCATAAGCGCCCAGACCCCAGATATAGGGCCGGCCAATTCCCACCGCGGTCGCCCCCAGGGCAAGGGCTTTGACAACATCGGTGCCCCTTCGAATGCCGCCATCGAGAATGACAGGAACTCGGCCGCGCACCGCAGCCGTGACGTCGGGCAAACACTCCAACGTGCCCCTGCCCGTGTCGGTGGCGCGTCCTCCATGGTTGGAAACGATGATGCCGTCGGCTCCATGCGCAACCGCAAGACCTGCGTCTTGACCCGACTCGAGCCCCTTGATGAGGATTTTCATCCTGGTCATGTCCCTGAGCCGTTTGATGAAGTCCCACGTGAGCGAGGGCGAGGTGATTTGCAGTCCAGCCGCATCAATCTGCGAAAACATCGGGCGCGAAGCGAACACGGATCCGGTCGGCGCGTGGCAGGCAGTGCAGGTTCGCGTATCGGTGCGTGCGAATCGCAAGGCAGTCTCCAAGTTCCTGCCTGCCGGCAGGTCCACGGTCACCGCAACCGCGGGGCAGCCGGCGGCTTCGGCGCGTTTGACCAGTTTGGCTGCCACCTCGAGATTGGACGTCGTGTAAAGCTGAAACCACACCGGCGCGCCGCGCGCGGCAATCACATCTTCGACGCCCGTGGACGTGACGGTCGAGAGGATTTGCAGTTGGCCTCTGGCCTTCGCGGCTCTTGCCACCGCGATTTCTCCCTCCGGATGAAAAGCCCTCTGCGCGCCCAGCGGACAAAGAATGATGGGACTGTTGAATTTCGTGCCGAACAGCTCGAGGCTCGTGTCGATTTTGCTGACATCGACCATTCGGCGCGCCTGCAAATGGTAGTGCGAATAGGCCTCGCGGTTGGCCCTCAGCGAGTCCTCCCCATCCACTCCACTGACCAGGTAGCCCCAATGAGCAGGGGGGATATTCCGATGCGCCACCGGTTCGAAATCGAATACATCCAGCGCATCGCCGGCGCCAGCAATCAGAGCTTCGTCGAGATGCAACGCCGGAGTCTCCGCGAAAGACCGCCCGAGATATCCAAGGCCGGCATAGAGCGGGCTCGCGGCCAGAAATCTTATGAAGGCACGCCGGGTATTCATACTTCCCTCCACGTCAATTTATCGTTCTTAAATTTTTCTCGGTGAGATAGACGTCCGTTGCCGACGCACTGCCTTTGGCATCGGCCAGACCGATGTAGCCATCGGGACGGATGAGGTATACCGCGTCGCGCAGCAGACCTGCCTGCCTCATGCGCGCATCCCAAGGGAAAACATGCAACGGAATTTTTCTGTTGCCGGCGACTGCCCGCAAGTCGGAAGCCGCGTTGCCGTACACATGCAATTGCCAATCCATGGATGCCAGACAGGCAAAGTTGTGCTCCTGCCCCGGACCGATCTTCACCCAGGGCAATCGATCGCCGCCGCGCAACTTCCCTGCCTCGCCGCGGCTCAGGGGGCAGTCGCGGTAGTTCACGCCAATTTGCGAGACCGTGCGGAACGCCAACCTGCGCATTGCCGGAAAGCGGAACAACACGGGAGCGATGGCCGGAACGGCTTTGGTGCGCACGAAGCGGGCGAATGCGCTGCTGCTGATGACCGCGGTGAAAGCACGATCCGTGGTCGCGACCAGCCGTTGTGCAAACGCAATACGTTCCGGCTCGTAGCTGTCGAGCAGCGGGGCGCTCCGCGGCTCTTTCAGCGCAGCGGCCAGCTTCCAAGCCAGATTGACCGCATCGCCGATGCCGGTATTCATGCCTTGCCCGCCGACCGGGCTATGAATATGCGCGGCGTCGCCCAATAGGAACGCACGTCCCTTGCGAAATTGCAGGGCGACGCGATGATGAACACGGTAAGTCGAAAACCAATTGACGTTGTCAACCTCGACCTTGAGATTGCGAATGGCGCGGCCCCGTACATCTTCAAAGCGAAGATGCTCGTGGTCCTTCGCCGCGTCGTCGCGTACCGAGCCGATCAGCCGCGCTCTGCCGCTTTCCTGCAGCGGAAACACCGCGAGAAAGTCCGCATCATCGAGGTCGACGTGCAATTCGCCGTTCATCGGCGGCCCGGCAGCGTCGACATCCGCGACGTAGAACAAGTGGTCGTAGGTGCCACCGGGGAATCCCGCGCCCAACACCTCTCTCACTCGCGAACGTGCGCCATCACAGCCGGCTAGATACGCGTAGCTGCTGGTTTCCTCGGCCCCTGCTTTGCGCAATATTGCGCGGATCGCGCCGTCCCGGTCTTCAAAATCCGTCAGTTCGACTTGGCGTTCTATTTCTATGCCGAGCGCGCCGAGGCGCGCGATCAGCAGTGCTTCATGTTCGTCTTGCGGGAAAATAATGGGGAATGGAAAGGGAGTAAGGCCCTGTCCCAAATTCTCAAGCGGAATGCGAGCGGCCGGCTTGGATTTGACCCAGAGATTGACCGCTGGGACTTTATGGCCGCGCTCTACAACGGCTTGGGCGAGCCCGATTTGCTGGTAGAACTCCAGCGTTCGCCCCTGAACGGCCAACGCCCGCGAGGTCGTGCCGGAGGCGGCGAGTTTATCGATGATTCTGACGCGCACACCGAATTTGTTGAGCCACAGGGCAAGCACCAAGCCCGTTGGACCTGCCCCAACGATGAGTACATCGGCTTGATTGGTGTTTGCGATCTAGCTCACTCGGGAAAATCGCAGAGCTGCGCGAGACTTCGCCCTGGCGGCTTCCTCTTCTCTGTTTCTCGCCGGCGCGTTGGTTTGCAGCGAGTCGAGAAGTCTACGTGACGCGGCTTCGATCTCGTCGATGGCACCAAGAAATGCCGCTTCGTTGGCCTTGGACGGGCTGTGAAACCCGCTCACCTTGCGTACGAATTGCAGTGAGGCCGCTCGAATTTCCTCATCCGTGACCGGCGGTTCGAAGTTGAACAGTGTTTTGATGTTCCTGCACATGGATGCGGAAATGATCCGCGTCGATGGCTTTGTTTGTCAAGAACTGGCGGTTCGCGGACCCGGGCGGGCGCGCGGACTCATGCCTCCAGCATTACGTCCAGCAATGCAAAAGTATCGGCGGCCGCGGACAAGGAGCCGATCACGATCACTTTCATTTGGGCGTGCCCGAGGTCGTAAATCGCCTCGACGCGCAGCGCCGAGCCGTCGTCGCGCGGCGTTTTCACGGCGTCACGAAGTCGATCGGTAATGCGGCGCGCCGTGTCTTCGCTGACGGCATCGACGTGTACGACGCTCGAGACCTCGGCGCGCCGATGCCGCGCGAGGGAGGTGCGGGGACCGCTTGCCCCGGTAATCGATTCAAGATCTTCTCTCGCAACGCGATACTGCTTGCCGAGTCGAAGGGCCTTGAGGCGCCCACTGCGCACATAGCCGCGGACGGTTCTGACGTTGAGCCCAAGCTGCTCCGCGACCTGCTCGAGAGAGTACATTTTTTTGGGTTCATCGTTCATTTGGTACAAAAACGACCTCAAAAGTCTCTATATGTCTATATTATATAGGCATATAAGTGCGTTTAGGTAATTATATGGAGGCGCTCGCCACGAGCCCGAATAACAATTAGTCTGGTTGACGACTGGCCGAGGATGAATTTTGTACCTGCCCGCCCATTTCAATGAAACCCGCCCCGATGTGATGCACGCGCTGATGCGGGCGCATCCTCTGAGCACCCTGGTGACACAGTGCGATTCGGGCCTGGTTGCCAATCATGTGCCGGTGCAGACGCTCGACGAACCTAAGCCGCTGGGGTGCATCCGGGGTCATGTTGCGCGCGCCAATCCGCTCTGGCGGGAATATCGAGCCGACTCGCAGGCGCTCGCAATCTTTCAAGGACCGCAGGTTTATATCTCGCCTTCCTTCTATCCCTCCAAAGCAAGGACCGGCGAGGTCGTGCCGACGTGGAACTACGCGGTGGTGCACGCCAGCGGTACGTTGCGCTTCATCCAAGATCCAAACTGGCTGCGGGACTTCGTTGCGGGATTGACCGCGTCGCATGAAGCGCCGCGCTCCGTGCCGTGGAAGATCGATGATGCTCCGGCGCCGTACATCGACAAAATGTTGAGTTTGATAGTCGGATTCGAATTCTCGATCGCGACCTTGAGCGGCAAATGGAAAGTCAGTCAAAACCGACCGCAAGCCGATCGCGCAGGCGTGGTAGGCAATTTGCGCAACGCCGACGACGCGGACTCGCATAAAATTGCCGAGATGCTCGCGGCCGTCGATCCTGGACCGGAATCGCCGATCACCGGATGAAATAGTCCGTAAGCGCACGATGAAATGGTCCGTTCTCGATCAGTCTCCCTCGTCCGCGGGAAGCACACAGGACGTCGCGATCCGCGAATCCATCGTGCTCGCGCAGCATTGCGACGCTTTAGGCTATGAGCGCTACTGGGTATCGGAACACCACAACAGCGCCAGTATCGTCGGCACGGCGCCGGAGATTCTGATCTCGGCCGTGGCCGCGACAACGCGGCGGATTCGCGTGGGCAGCGCGGGCGTCATGCTGCCGCATTATTCCGCGCTCAAAGTAGCCGAGCAGTTCCGCGTGCTCGAGGCCATTGCTCCCGGCCGCATCGACCTTGGGGTCGGCCGCGCACCGGGATCCGACGGACTGACGGCGCATGCGCTCAATCCTCATTCGCATGGCGCCGACGAATTCCCGCGGCAGGTGCAGGAACTGCAGCATTGGGTATCGGGCATCACGCTTCCGGCGGGGCATCCGTATCGAAATATCATGGCGTTTCCCACCGGCAGCAGCAGCCCGCAATTATGGATACTGGGAAGCTCGGACTACGGCGCGCAGCTGGCCGCACATTTCGGCCTTCCCTACGCGTATGCCTATTTCTTCACCGAGGGGGCAGGCGTCGAGGAGGCGCTAGGTTTGTATCGCAGAAACTATCGGCCCACCGAGCGCCATCCGCACCCTCAAGCGACCATCTGCGTCTGGGCGTTGGCTGCCGATACGGAAACCGAGGCGCGGCGTCTCTTGATGACCCGGGAATATTGGCGCGCGGGTTTTGAGAAGGGCCTGAGGCTGCCGTTGGAATCCCCGGAGCACGCCGCCGCCCACCCTTACAGCGACGCGGAACGCACGATGATCGACAAGCTTCGCGCCAAGGCCTTGGTGGGAGACGCGTCCCAAGTCGCCGACAGGCTGCACGCATTGGCGGGTAAACTGGAGTTGGATGAGATCGTGATCAATACCTGGACCTTCGAGGCAGCGGCGCGGCGACATTCGTACGAGCTATTGGCCGACGCATTCGGTTTGATCGCCGCGCCCATCAAAGCCACATGAGCACCCTGCAATCTTTGAGCGTCATAAAAACATCAAGGCTGGACCTGCGCGAACTCGATTTCAACGATGCCGAATTCATCCTGCAGTTGTTGAACGAGGAGGCCTTCATCCGTTTCATCGGCGACAAGGGAGTCAGAACGCTCAGCGATGCGCGCGACTACATCCTTCAAGGACCGATGGATAGCTATGCGCGCAACGGCTTCGGCTTGTATGCCGCGTGTTTGCGCGACTCGACGCCGATCGGGATTTGCGGCTTGGTCAAGCGCGAAGGGCTGAATGACCCGGACGTGGGATTTGCGTTTCTTTCCCGATACTGGTCCTTGGGATACGCCGTCGAATCCGCCGCAGCGGTTCTCGCCCACGCCCGGGAGGTTCTCGGCCTCGAGCGCGTTGTCGCCATCACCTCGCCCGACAATTGGTCCTCGATCAGGGTTTTGGAGAGGATCGGCCTCAAGTACGAGCGCATGATCCGCCTGGTCGATCACAGCCCCGAACTCAAACTGTTTGGCGTGGCTCGCGCGGGCGTGCCGCAGTAAATGTAATCATTGAAGTTAGCGGAGACCCCTATGCATCCTTTCCCGCATCACTACATCGTCCAGGCTTCCGTCCGTCCGGACGGCGATGTGCCGCTGTCCACTGAGGGAGTTCGAATTATCGAATCCTCGGCGCCCAAGGAATTCGACGGCCCGGGCAATCAGTGGTCGCCCGAAGGATTGCTCACCGCGTCCGTGGCGGATTGCTTTGTCCTGGGCTTCAGGGCCATTGCGACTGCATCGAAATTTTCCTGGAATCGCCTGGAGGCACGCACGCAAGGAACTTTGGACCGGGTCGAGGGCAAGATGCGCTTCACGCGCTTCGACACCCACGCAAAACTGCATGTTGCGCCGGGTACGGATGTCGAGCGCGCGAAAAAGCTCTTGGAAAAAGCGGAGAACACCTGTTTGGTCGCCAATTCGCTCAACAGTGAGCGCCACCTGACCTTGGAAGTGCTGACTGGCTGAAGGAACCGGCGCGGCCGGAATTCGGGCGCCTGGGAGTTACGTCATGGACTCCATCATCGCCGCCTCTGCCCGCGCCCTGGCCGCCGGCGATGCGCTCGGCGCCCTTAAACGAGTCGCGCTGCGCAACGACCCGTCGGCGCTGGCCCTGCGCGGCATCGCCATGGCGCAGCTCGGCGAGCACCCGCGCGCCCGTGCGCTCCTGCGCTCTGCCGCGCGCGGCTTTGGCGCCCACGAAGAGCTGGCGCGTGCGCGCTGCGTGGTCGCCGAGGCTGAGGTGGCACTGGCCATGCGCGAGCTGGGAGGCGCACCGCGCTCCCTGGCGGCCGCGGCGGCCACCCTGGAGGCCCGCGGCGACCGGGCCAACGCACTGCATGCGCGTCTGATTGCCGTACGCCGACTCTTGCTGCTCGGCCGCATTCACGAGGCCGAGACCGCGCTGGCAGATCTTGATGCGCGCGGCCTGCCGCCAGCGCTGGCTGCGGTCGCCGAGTTGACCGCGGCTGAGCTGGCCCTGCGCTCGCTGCGTATAGGCCCGGCTAAGGCAGCGCTCGCCCGAGCGCACGAAGCGGCCGACCGTGCGCGCGTGCCGGCGCTCCAGGCGGAGGTCGCCGAGGCGAGGGCAGCGCTCGCGCGACCCGCGGCTCGGCGCCTCTTCGCAGGCGGCGAGCAGGCGCTGCGCCTGGATGAGGTCGCGACGCTGCTCGACTCCGGCGCGCTGGTGGTCGACGGCTGCCGTCTGGGCTTAAGGTGCGGCCCTGCCTGGCGCCCGCTGATCCACCGGCCCGTGCTGTTCGCGTTGGCGCGCGCGCTTGCCGAGGCGTGGCCTGACGATGTCGATCGGCATGCGTTGATCGCGCGCGCGTTTGGCGCGCGGCGGCCGAATGAGTCGCATCGAGCGCGATTGCGAGTCGAGATCGGCCGGTTGCGCTCGCTCGTGGTAACGCTGGCGCGCATCGAGGCCACGGCGCGAGGCTTCGTCATCAGGCCGCGCGGCACAGGCACCGTCGTGCTGGCGCCGCCGATCGACGGCGATCAAGCGTCGTTGCTGGCACTGCTCGCCGATGGCGAGGCCTGGTCGACTTCGGCGCTGGCGCTGGCCCTGGAGGCCAGCCAGCGCACCGTCCAGCGCGCATTGGTCGAACTCGAGACCGGCGGACAGGTGCGTTCGATCGGACGTGCCCGGGCGCGTCGCTGGCTGTCGCCGCCTCTGACGGCAATCACGACAATCTTGTTACTCCCCAATGCGCTCCCGTTTGAATAGAGTGGTCTTTTTCGCGCCGATCCGAGGCGCGCTACGGTAGGTAGGCCATGACCCGCAAAACCGGTAAAAAGAGACCCCAGGCGCCGGCGCGTGCGGCCGAGATTGTGCGCGAGTACGGTCCCTTCGACGGCACCGGGATTGGCGGCGTCACCCACGACGGCCAGCGCGTCTGGGCCGCCACCGGGACCCGGCTGGTCGCCTTCGATCCCAAGAGCGGTAAGACCACGCGCACGCTCGAGCACGCCTGCGACGCGGGCACCGCCTTCGATGGCAGGTACCTCTATCAGATAGCCGAGGCGCGAATCGACAAGATCGATCCCGAGACGGGCGAGGTGGTGGCCTCGATCCCCGCGCCCGGAGGCGGGCGCGACTCAGGGCTGGCTTGGGCCGAGGGCAGTCTGTGGGTGGGGCAGTACCGCGATCGCAAGATCCACCAGATTGATCCCGAGACCGGCATCGTCAAGCGCACCATTGAATCCAACCGCTTCGTCACGGGCGTGACCTGGGTGGACGGCGAACTGTGGCACGGGACCTGGGAAGGAGAGGAGAGCGATATCCGCCGGATCAACCCGGAGACGGGCGACGTGCTCGAACGGCTCGAAATGCCGCGCGATACCATGGTCAGCGGGCTCGAGTCCGACGGGGCGGACCTGTTTTATTGCGGCGGCGGATCTAGCGGCAAGGTTCGTGCTGTGCGACGTCCCGCGGGCCGGCATTGAAGGAGGGGTGGTACGAGACCATCCCGCGCGGTCTGGATGATCCGAACGAGAGTGCCTGGAAATATTCGGGCGGGACGTCGGGAAAAACCAGAACCGGATTGGCCTGGAAGCCGAAGCGACCATAGTACCGAGGCTCGCCCAGCACTACGCAACCAGACGCTCCGTTTTCGCGAAGGATGCGCAGAGCTTCACGCATGAGGCGCGTGCCCACGCCGCGGCCTTGATAGGCGGGCGCCACGGAAATGGGGCCAAGACCACACCATCCGGGCGCGCCATCCGATATGGATACGGGGGAAACCGCAACGTGACCGACGACGTCATTCGCTGCAACTGCAACCAGCGAGACCATGAGCTGTCCGGCCTCACGCAATGCGTTGACAATGAACTGCTCGGTGTGGCCCGAATGCGGCGCATTCAGAAATGCAGAAATCGTCACCGCCTCGATCGCCGGCACATCGGCCGGGATTTCGTTTCTGATCTCAATTTTCACCGAGTCGGTGCGATCAATCATCCATCAAGAAGCTGCGCAGCTGCTCGCTGCGGCTGGGGTGGCGCAGCTTGCGCAGTGCCTTGGCCTCTATCTGCCGGATTCGCTCGCGGGTGACGTCGAACTGCTTGCCAACCTCTTCGAGCGTGTGATCGGTGTTCATGTCGATTCCGAATCGCATGCGCAAGACTTTGGCTTCCCGCGGCGTCAGCTGCGCCAATACCGAATGGGTGGTTTCGCGCAGGCTTTCCGTGGTTGCCGAGTCGATGGGCGAGGATACGGAGGTGTCCTCGATGAAATCTCCCAAGTGCGAATCCTCATCATCGCCAATGGGAGTCTCCATGGAGATCGGTTCCTTGGCGATCTTCAGCACCTTGCGAACCTTGTCCTCGGGCATTTCCATGCGCACTGCGAGCTCTTCGGGCGTCGGCTCCCGCCCCATTTCCTGCAGCATTTGCCGGGAAATGCGATTCAGCTTGTTGATGGTCTCGATCATGTGCACCGGAATGCGGATGGTGCGCGCCTGATCGGCAATGGAACGGGTGATCGCCTGCCGGATCCACCACGTCGCATAGGTCGAGAACTTATAGCCGCGCCGATATTCGAACTTGTCGACGGCCTTCATCAGGCCGATGTTGCCTTCCTGGATCAAGTCCAGGAACTGCAGGCCGCGATTGGTGTATTTCTTGGCGATCGAAATCACCAAGCGCAGGTTGGCTTCGACCATCTCCTTCTTGGCGCGCCGCGCCTTCGCTTCGCCGATGGAGACCTCGCGATTGATTTCCTTGATCTCATTGATCAGGACGTGGAACAGACCTTCCAGATCCTTGAGCTTGTTCTGGCGCCGCTCGATCTCATCCTTGAATTTGGCGAGCGGACCCGAATAGCGCTTCTTTGCCTTGATGTGCTTGTCGAGCCAGCGCGTGCTGGTTTCGTTCTTGGGGAACGTCGAGATGAAATCCTTGCGCGGCATGCCGGCCTGCTTGATGCAAAGGAACATGATTTCCTTTTCAAGCAGCCGCACTTCGGTTACGTGCTGGCGCAGATTGTCGATCAATTGGTCGAACATCTTGGGCGAGAGTTTCAGCTCCATCAATTCGCCGCAGATCTTCTTGCGAATCTTCAGGGTCTTCGGATCCTTCGATCCGAGCTTGTCGAGTGCATTCAAGAATTGATGATGCACCTTCGCGATCGAGCTGAAGCGCTTCGCGGCTTCCTCCGGGTCAGGTCCGGTATCGATAGCCTCTTCGTCCTCGTCGCCATCGGCTTCCTCGTCGTCGTTGGCGGCTTCTTCGCGCTCCAGCGCCATCATCTTCGGATTCTGAGGCTGCGCGATTTCGTCCGGTGCATTCGGATCGACGAAGCCGACGATGACATCGACGAGGCGCATCTGCCCGGCCTTGACGGTTTCGTAATGCCGCAGCAGCAAGTCGTACGTGCCCGGGTAGCTGCCGAGCGCGATCTTCACGGCTTCGAGGCCTTCTTCGATGCGCTTGGCGATGCGAATTTCGCCTTCGCGAGTCAGCAGCTCGACCGTGCCCATTTCGCGCATATACATGCGCACGGGATCCGTGGTGCGGCCGAATTCGGCGTCCAGATTGGCGAGGGCCGCGGTCGCCTCCTCAACCGCCTCTTCGTCGGGAGCCGCGGTGGCGTCGGTCAGCAGCAACGATTCCGCATCCGGTGCTTTTTCGTACACCGGAATACCCATGTCGTTAATCATGTTGACGATATCTTCGATCTGCTCCGGATCGACGATTTCGCTGGGTAGGTGATCGTTGACTTCAGCGTAGGTGAGGTAGCCCTGTTCCTTGCCGCGCGCGATCAATAATTTCAGTTGCGACTGACGTTCGTCCGCGATTTGAGTCGCTGTGCCTGCTGGCGCTTTTTTGATCAAAGTGGACGCCTCATTTGGGGTCTAGACATTTTAAAATGCAAGCCGAGCAGTATACGATTTTGGGCATTCCGTAGCCAGGTATTGCTTGGCAGTTAGGAGGGCGCTCGGGAGCGGCCCTTCGACTTCAGAAGACTGCTTAATTCGGCCTTTTCGTCGTAATTCAAGCCTAATTCCTCCGCTTTTTTCAACAATTCGTCCATCCGGCGCCCCGGTCCGTACTCCTCGAGCAGTTTTTCGACCGCCATCTTCAGTTCCTTGGCCGCGGCCGCCGCATCCGCGACCAACGGGTCTTGCATGGCCAGTTCGGTCAGACGCTCATGCTCGGGGCGGTCCCGCCAGCGCTCCAGGAGCATGGCGGTGCTGGGCGATGAGGCGGTCGCGGCTTGCTCGAGCAGCTCCTTGAGCACGGAAACACCGGGTTTATCGATGCTGTTCAGCAGATCGGGTTCCTGGGCGGCGCCCGCAGCCGCAGGATGGTGGAGCACCAGCGTAATGGCCTGGGTCAGCAAATTACCGCGCCCGACACTCATCCGACCGCGGTGCCGGACCCGTAGTTCCGAGCTGTTTGCGGTCCGCGCGGCAACACCGCCGGTCGCGAAGAACTCCTTGAGCTTGTTGGCCGGCATGCCGACCCGGGAGGCAAGCCGATCAGCCAGCATTTCCCTGTAAATGCCCTCCGGCATGCGTGCAAACAGGGGCCCTGCCAAAGCCTTTAACTTTGCGCGTCCGTCAACGTGATCCAGATCCACTTCGGCGACCAATTGCCGCACCAAGTATTCGGACAGCGGCAGCGCCTCCTTCATACGAGTTTCGAACGCTTCGGGGCCTTCCGCGGCGATCAGCGTGTCGGGATCATGCCCGGCGGGCAGAAACATGAATTTCAATTCACGTCCGTCCTGCGCCAGGGGCAGTGCGTTCTCCAGCGCCCGCCACGCCGCCTTGAGCCCCGCGCTGTCGCCATCGAAGCAGAACACCACTTCACGGGTCTGGCGGAAAATCTTGTTCAGGTGTTCCTGCGTGGTTGCCGTGCCCAAGGTGGCGACGGCATAGGTAATCCCGGCCTGATGCAGCCGAACCACGTCCATGTAGCCCTCGACGATCAAAAGCCGCTTGAAGTCCGCGCGCGCCTGGCGCGCTTCATACAGGCCGTACAGTTCGCGGCCCTTGTGAAACAGCGGGGTCTCGGGCGAATTCATGTACTTGGGCTCGCCCTGGTCGATCACGCGGCCGCCGAAGCCGATGACCCGGCCGCGCGAATCGCGAATCGGGAACATCAGCCGGTCGCGAAATCGATCGTAGAAACCGCTGTTTTTTTCGCCGCTGCGCTCGAGAATGAGGCCGACCTGCAGCAGGCGGAGCCGATCGTCCTCCTGAGTGCCAAACCGCTTGAGCAGCGCTTCCCACGCGTTCGTTGCGAACCCTAAGCTAAATTTGGCGCAGGTTTTCGGATCGATGCCGCGGCGCTCCACGTAAGCTTTGGCGCGCGCGTCGTCCGCCAGATTTTGCTCGAAAAACCGCGCCGCGCGCAGCATGAGCTCATGCAGGTCGGCAGTGCCGGGTTCGCGCTGTGCCTGTGCCTCGCGCGGCAATTCGAGCCCTGCGCGTTGTGCCAGATCCGCCACGGCATCGAGGAACTCCATCTTTTCGTACTGCATGAGAAAGCCGATCACCGTGCCGTGCGCACCGCAGCCGAAGCAGTGATAGAACTGCTTGTCGGCGCTGACCGAAAATGACGGGGATTTCTCGTTGTGAAACGGACAACAGGCCTTGTATTCGCGGCCGGCTTTTTTCAGCGGAACGCGCGCGCTGATGATCTCCACGATATCCGAGCGCGATACGAGTTCGTCGAGAAACGAATCTGGAATTCGGCCGGTCATCGGACCGCCCCCCACGTGGAATACTCGGGCAGGCTCTAAAGGTTATCCGCCCAGTCTGGCTTTGATCTTCGCCCCGACCGCGCCCATGTCGGCGCGCCCCTGCGCCTTGGCCTTGATCATGCCCATGACCTTGCCCATGTCCTTGATGCTCGTGGCGCCGGAGGCGGCAACGGCTTCGTTGATCAGCGCGTCGAGCTCCGCCGCGCTCAACTGCGAGGGCATGTATCCCTGCAGCAGGGTGATTTCCGCCGATTCCTTGTCCACCAGATCCTGGCGATTGCCGGCCTTGAACTGCTCCAGCGATTCCTTGCGCTGTTTGATCATTTTCTCGAGCACGCTCAAGACTTGAGCATCATCCAGCACAATGCGTTCGTCGACTTCACGCTGCTTGATGGCGGAGGTGATCATGCGAATCACGCCAAGCCGCTCCTTTTCGCCGGAGCGCATCGCCGCCTTCATATCGTCGGTAATTCGCTCTTTGAGAGTGCCCAAACCGCGACCGATTCCTTAGTAGGAAGGCCGCGACGGAGCAGCCGGCGGCGGGCTGGCGGGTTGCTGTCCGGTGCCGCGCATGTTCTCACGCGAGAGGCGCTTCAAGTGCCGTTTCACGGCGGCGGCCTTTTTTCGCTTACGTTCTTGGGTCGGCTTCTCGTAGAATTCACGGCGCCGCAGCTCGGTGAGGACGCCCGCCTTTTCACAGGCACGCTTGAAGCGACGCAGGGCGGCATCAAAATATTCATTCTCACGAACGCGAACGCTGGGCATTCAAACCTCAATTGGTGGCACGGTCGCCCAAGAAGGCGACAGGGGGGCGCATTCTAAAGTGCGCCCCCGGAAAAGGCAAAATATGCGTGTTTTAGGCATCGAGAGTTCCTGCGATGAGACTGCGGTCGCAGTTTATGACGAAGCGCGCGGCCTTTTGTCGCATCGGCTTCACAGCCAGGTGGCGATGCACCAGGCCTACGGGGGGGTGGTGCCGGAACTCGCCTCGCGGGACCATGTCCGCCGCCTTCTGCCCCTGGTCAGAGAGGCGCTGGCGGAGGCCCAGTCGGACAGAACTTCAATTGACGGCATCGCCTATACGGCTGGACCCGGACTTATAGGCGCCTTGCTCGTCGGCCAGGGTTTTGCCTCCGCCTTAGGAAAGGCGTGGGGCAGACCTGCGCTCGGGATTCACCACTTGGAGGGCCACCTCTTGGCGGCCCTGCTCGAGGCCAAGCCGCCGGCCTTCCCGTTCCTCGCCTTGCTGGTCTCCGGCGGCCACACCCAGCTGGTGGAGGTCGCGGCCTTGGGGC
>Ga0210389_10001073_pt1 | contig 22790 bp, 17 predicted proteins | sample IncBWH28OmetaG_FD_160127 | JGI IMG/M metagenome (GOLD analysis project Ga0210389, IMG submission 160127) | Forest soil microbial communities from Barre Woods Harvard Forest LTER site, Petersham, Massachusetts, United States - Inc-BW-H-28-O ...
CGACCGCCTCTTCCGCAATGCGCCGCGCGTTTTCCAACAGCTTCAACTCGTCGATCAGTTCGTATCCTTTGTTCTGCCACTGCCCGCCGAAAGAGTTGGGATATGACCGCTTGCTGATTTCATTGTCGGCGAAGGCATACGCTGCGTACCCGGCGCCGGTCGAGAGCTTCGTCTGATGAATCTCGGCGCCCTCTGACGAAACAAACCACTGCTCTTCGCGGTTGAAATTCAGGTTCGTTTCAGCCAGCGTGATGCCGGCCACCGAGCGCAACTCCGCGTCGATCTTCAACAGCAGTTCAATATTCTGTTCAACGGAAATCGTGAAAGGATCAATCTTGAACGGCGTGCTCCATTCTGCAACCACAGGCTTTTCCGGCGCGAGACGTATATCTTCCTGCTTGACCCGCGCCGAAGCACGCGCAATTTCCACGGCCCTTGCCGCCGTTGCCTCGACCGCACCGCGTCCAAGTTCGGCAGAGGCGGCGAATCCCCAGGCCCCATCGGCGATCGCCCGGACGCTGAACCCGACAGATTCCGCATCCGAGGCGCTGCCCACCTTCCCATTCTTCGTCGTGAGTGCGCGGCTGCGCTGTGCGACCACGCGCACATCCGCATAACTCGCCCCGCGCTGCGCGGCAACGTTCAACGCCCAGTTGGAAATATGCTTCATAGGAGGGATTTCAAACTACGGCGTGGCGCGCGCCTCCGCCAGCGCCCTCTTCACTGCCAATAATTCCTTCAACAACCCGCGCAACTTGGTCGACTCCAGCGCGTTCGCCCCGTCCGATTTCGCTTCCTTCGGATTGTCGTGGACTTCCATAAACACTCCATCCACTCCGGCCGCCACTGCCGCACGCGACAGAACAGGGATGAATTCGGGCTGTCCTCCGCTCACCGCCGGGCCATTGCCATCGGATTGCGATGACGGCAGCTGTACCGAATGCGTCGCATCGAACACAACCGGCGCAAACTTGCGCATGATAGCTAACGAACGCATATCGACGACGAGATTGTTATATCCGAAACTCGCTCCGCGCTCGGTCAGGAAAACCTGGGTGTTGCCCGCGTCGCGGCACTTCTCGACCGCGTGCCGCATGTCCCACGGCGAAACGAATTGTCCCTTTTTGATGTTTACCGGCCGCCCGCTGAGCGCGGCGGCCACCACCAGATCTGTCTGCCGGCTGAGGAACGCCGGAATCTGCAGCACGTCCGCTACCTCAGCAACCTTCCCCACGTCGGCTGTCTCGTGCACATCGGTTAGCACTGGTAACTGCAGTTCGTTCTTGACCTTCTTCAGAATGCGCAGCCCCTCTTTCAGTCCGGGCCCGCGAAAACTTCGGATCGAGGTGCGATTGGCCTTGTCGTAACTCGCCTTAAAAATGAACGGAAACGCCAGCGCCTTCGTCACGCCTTTGATGATCTCCGCCATCCGCATCGCGTGATCTTCGCTCTCAATCACGCATGGTCCGGCGATCAGAAACAGATCGCCAGATCCGATGTGAATGTCGCCGACTTGGAAAGAAGTGACCATCCGCAAACTATTGCCCATGAATCTGCACGGATTCACACGGATGAACAAAAATGAATGAGAAAATCCGTGCAGATTCGCGAAAATCCGCGGCGCTTTTTAGATTCTCACTTTCTCTGGCCGGTGGAACATTTCGATGGCTGCGGTTTCCTTCTCCGCGCGCCGCTTCAGTCCATATTCATACGCCGCGCCTACAAACGTGCTGAACAGCGGATGCGGCTCCAGCGGCTTTGACTTGAACTCCGGATGAAACTGGCAGCCAATAAAATGGGGATGATCGGGCAGTTCTATCATCTCCACGTAAGTGCCGTCTGGCGTCGACCCCGAGATGCGCAGGCCCGCCGCTACCATCGGCTCCTCATATTCGCGGTTGAATTCGTAACGATGGCGGTGCCGCTCGCTGATCTCCAGCGTCCCGTAAATTTTGTGAGCCAGCGTATTCGGCTCGATCTTGCACGGCCACGCGCCCAACCGCATGGTTCCGCCCAACTCTTCCACGCCGCGCAGTTCGCGCAGCTTGTAAATCACGCGATGCGGCGTCGCCGGATCGAACTCGCTCGAGTTCGCCTCGGCCAACCCCACAACGTTGCGCGCAAATTCAATGCAAGCTGTCTGCATTCCCAGGCAAATGCCAAAGTACGGAACCTTATTCTCGCGCGCATACCGGATCGCCAACAGCATCCCCTCAATGCCGCGCTTGCCAAATCCTCCGGGCACCAGAATTCCGTCATAGCCGTCGAGTTGCGCCTCGTAACCTTTGTCGCCGTCTCCGGCCTCGAGGCCCTCGGCCTCAATCCAGTTAATCTGCAGCTTCAAATTGTGGGCTAGCGAACCGTGCACCAGCGCTTCCTTCAGCGACTTATATGAATCTTCGTACTCCACGTACTTGCCCACGATGCCGATCGTGACCGTGTCTTTGGGGTTGTAGACGCGGTGAACAATGTCTTCCCACTTCGACAAATCGCGATCCTTCGCTTCCAGGTGCAGATTCTTCAGCACCAGCGAGTCGACGCCTTCATTGGCGAACACTAACGGCACTTCGTAAATCGAAGCCACGTCCTTCGCCGTGATCACGGCCTCATCCGGCACGTTGCAGAACAGCGCAATCTTCGACTTGATGTCCTTCGCCAGAAACCGGTCGGTGCGGCAGAGCAAAATATCCGGCTGGATTCCGATGCTCAGCAGTTCCTTCACCGAGTGCTGCGTTGGTTTGGTCTTGAGTTCCTGCGCGGCCGCGATAAACGGCACCAGCGTGACGTGCACAAATAAAGTATGTTCGCGCCCCAGTTCCTGCCGCATTTGCCGGATTGCTTCCATGAAGGGCAGCGACTCGATGTCGCCCACTGTGCCGCCAATCTCGACGATCGCGACATCCACATCCTGCGCGACCTTCTTCATCGCGGCCTTAATCTCGTTGGTCACGTGCGGAATCACCTGCACGGTTTTACCCAGGTAGTCGCCGCGCCGTTCTTTGGCGATGATCTGCTCGTAGAGCCGGCCGGTCGTCCAGTTATTGTCGCGGGAAAGTTTGGAGTGCGTGAAGCGCTCGTAGTGGCCGAGATCGAGATCGGTCTCGGCGCCGTCATCCGTCACAAAAACTTCGCCATGCTGAAACGGCGACATCGTTCCCGGATCCACGTTCAGATACGGGTCAAACTTCATGATGTTGACCTTCATTCCGCGGCTCTCAAGCAGGCAACCGATGGAAGCCGCGGCCAATCCCTTGCCGAGTGAAGACACAACTCCGCCTGTCACAAAGATGTACTTCGCTGGCATCTCTTCCTCGCTTTAAATTGTGTTTGAGAAATTGTGCAGGTGGGGTGCACGAGTAATTATGACAGAAGTGCCCTGTGGAAACAAACGGAAGAATTGAGGACCGGCGTAATTATTTTGCGGGATGCAATCGTTGCCGCAGGGTTTCAACCATCAGACCAGCCAAAGCGTAGGTTGCGGCGTTGGCCAGCAGCGCCGAGTAAAGACTGATAGGATACGAACTGCCAAGAATGGCGATTGGACAAGTCAGCCGGACAAGAGGCCAAAGCGGGTCGCTCAAGCTCAGTGCGGGAGGCTTGGTCGCAAGCGCATAAAGTGCCCAGCCCGCAGCTACCAAAAGACCAACACCCGCCCAGATCGCAATTCGATATTTCATCGCGCTGCTCCGTCTAGTTCCTGTCCCAATCATCTCACATGCATTCGGAAGGACCCAAGAAAATTGGACGACGCGCCCGAATCTGCTCGCGTTGACTATCTGCGCTAGGTCGGCGAGAATACTTGAGGCCCTCCGCAAGGGAGAGTCTGTAGTGTCCCCATCGTGGGCCTGTGGCGCAGCTGGGAGCGCGCTTCCATGGCATGGAAGAGGTCGTCGGTTCGATCCCGACCAGGTCCACCAAATCTCCCAACAACTTAAACGGGCGACTGCCTTGGTCAAGGGCGGATCTCGATCGGTGTTCCATCCGCTACCGCCAGCCAGATTTCGTCTATCTCTTCATCCGTAACCGCGATGCATCCGTCGGTCCAGTCCCTCAGGCGGTGAGCCGCGCCCACATAGCGGTAACCGTTCGGCAATCCATGCACGAATACATCCCCGCCGGGCGAGACGCCTTTCTGTCGCGCCACTGCGCGGTCGCTTGCGCTCGGATACGAGATATGAATTGACTTATAGAACTGGCTGTGCGAATTACGAGAATCCAGAACGTAGACGCCTTCTGGAGTCTTGTGATCGCCCTGCCGCGTCTTCGGCCCGACCGGATCGCCGCCCAGGGCAACCTTGTAGGTCTTTATCACCTTGCCCTCATTCAGCAGTTGCAGCGTGCGCTCTTTCTTGAGGACCACAACTCGATCCGCATGTAGCCGCGTGGGCGACGCTTGTGCCCAGCCCAGGCTGCCTAGCAAGGCAAGCAGCACGGCAGTGAGAACCCGGATGCGCATCCACGCGATTATAGACGGCGGGAATTCCGCGGAGTGCTAGGCTGGTGATGTGAAGTTCCGAACCCATTCTGTCGCCGTGATCGCCATCACGGTATTCGTGTGCTGCTGGACGCTGCTTCCGTGTTCCGCGCTTCCGGCATCCGCGACGTGGTCCATCCGTGCCCAACCTACTCGCCTGGTCAACGGCGCTCCGGTCTTGTTCCAGGTGAAGTCCCCCATTAGACTCGAATCCCTCACCGGCACATGGCTTGGCCACGAACTGACGTTCAGCTATGACGCTTCGACAAAAAGCTGGTTCACCCTCGCCGGTATCAGCATCGAGACCGCTCCCGGTACGTACACACTCGAAGTAACCGCCGAACCTGTCGACACCAAAACTCTCAAGATCACGCACACGTTCGCGGTCGCACGCGCCCAGTATCCGCAGATCAAAGTGGAGCTGACGGTGGAAAAGAAATTCACCGAACCCACGCCTGAGCAACAGGCGCAGATTGCAGAAAGCGTGAAGATCAAACAGGAGTACCTGAGCCGCGTCACTCCGACCCGCGAGTGGGATGGAAACTTCACGGCTCCCGCCGATGCCACGATTTCCGACGTCTTCGGCTCGCAACGAATATTCAACGGCAACGCGCAGAGTCCGCATCAAGGTCTTGATTTCCGCGTCTCTACCGGAACGCCGGTCGCGGCCATGAATTCCGGCACGGTGCTGCTGGCGCGCGTCCTCTATTACGAAGGTGGATTCGTCGTCATCGACCACGGCCAGGGCTTTCTGACGCTGTATCTGCATCTTTCCGAATTCAAAGTGAAGGAGGGTGACGAGGTCAAACGTGGCCAGATCATCGCCCTGAGTGGTGGGACGGGACGAGCCACGGGACCTCATCTCCATGTCGCCGTGCGCTGGCAGGGAACTTACCTCGACCCTGCCGGGCTTCTGAAGTTGTCGTTGCCGTAAATGGAGTTCCATTCTCTAAGGACGGGCCCTCGCGTGATTCCTGGGGTATGCCTCTTAATTTTTTTTTGGCGATCGGCAAGATACTGATTCTTTTGGAGTTATGGAGGCTGGGTATGCCCTCGAGCGGCAAAATATTGATTCGACTGGGCTTGCAGCTAAAATCCTGACGAATAAGGAGTTAATGGTGCTTACTCCGGCCACTGGGAGGGCGGGACTGGCGCCGGATTGTTCCGGATCGGTGGGCACAGTCCCATTGTGGACTTTCCATATGCTCGGTCAAGGTTGTTGGTCACAGGATCGGGGTATATTTCTGTGGATGGCTGTGCAAAAGTGCGGGGTGCTATCGACTCACCGTCAAGGTTGATGAGCGTAATGGGGATGTTGCTTCAGTTGACCGTCTTTGCGACGCCCCCCACCGCGATTGCTCGGATTATTATTTTGACCGAGGGGCATTCTCTTTCACCTCATTTTCACAATCGTCTGCTAGTCTGGAATTGGATCGAGATGCCTTTTCGGAGGTGTTTATGATTCCTCTCTCTCCCGCTAATTCCAGCGGGGTTTCCTGGTCAAAACTAGCACGCAGTGGTGGCTTTGAGGTCAAGCTGATCAGCAGTGCTGTAGGTGCTCGGGAGTATTGCGAAAGCCAATTTGACATACACCGTGGGCACAAAACCCACTTCAAAGAGTGTGCGAGCTACAAACTGGAGGCTTTCAGATGGTCATCATTGTCGCACTGATAGCGGCCACCACGGTTGTTCTTCTCCTTAGCCGCGTGGCAAATCAAAGAAAAAAGCCTTCCGAACTCGATCTTCGATCGGTGCGCGACGCAATGATCGAAAAACATCGATGGACTGAGGAGCGAGCCGATGCCGCGCAGCTTGAATATGTTCGTTTTCTAACTCTTCTTCAAACCAAACCTGGATTCATGCTGATACCGTGGTTGGACGCCAGTGGGCGTGATGACCTTGACCAGTTCTGGCATCAACACATTCTGGACACCGAAAAGTACGCGGCTGACTGCAAAGCTCTTTTTGGACGCATGATCCACCACAACCCCAATGTTCTCAGGGGGGCACTAGAAGAAAAGGACGCCGTACAAAAGACACGCCGCCTTTACACTCGAACCTTTTCATCCGGGACTTATGGCTCGAACGCCGATCCAGCGGATTTCAGCAGTTGCTCAACATGCGCAACTGCAATTGCGGACTCTTGCTCTCATTCCCATGCGGGTCACTCTCACGACGGCGGAGACGGCGGTCAAAGTGGCCATAGTTGCGGAGGAAGCCACGGCCATGGGTGTGGAGGCCACGGGTGTGGAGGTCATGGTTGCGGAGGCCACGGGTGTGGCGGCGGCCACTGACAGAATGTGACGGATATCGGACTTCATTCGGGAATTTTGCTAGTACGCGACGGTTGGCGAAACCGGGCCATGGCGCTCAAAACCCCGGCAGGCACGGCACGCTAAGTATGTGTCCTGCTCTTCTGCTCGGGTTGTTTGCGGATTTCCGTCCAGTATTCTTCCCGAACATCGGCATCTATTTCCACTACCAGCGCACTCTTACCGTAGAGACGGTCCAGTCCGTCGCGACGTGGACCGGATATCCAGTCCTGCTCCCCTGTTTCAGTCTCGCGGCAATTTGCTTTGAAGCCCTGCCCCTTGAAGCTTTGGAACGATTGGCTCTTGTAAGAGAGTGTGCGTCCGGTCCTGTTGAAAGTAACACGGCCTATCCGAGCGGGACCGTTTAGGCCCTCGGCTTTCGATTCGATGTACATGATGCGCGACCGCATGGCCCAAGAATTATGGGGCGATGACGGCGGGCAACTGTCGTCAACAGGCCATTTCACTCATTGAAGTTTGGCCGAACCGGGTCACTGAGTCGTAGAGCTGTTCTAATCGATCAGCTCGATTTCCTTCAGAAGGCAGATTCCCTCGTCCTCAGCAACTATGAATCGGATCGGGACATCGCCGGTGTCCCCGATCTCAGCCTGCAAAGTCTCAATCTCAGCGCCGATGGAAAACCCAGTTGTTTCCTCAGTGCCGACAAGGCGAGCACGTAACGGCGAGTCGTGTTCAAACCGGTACCACAGCCGAATGGTTCTTATTCTCAATGCAAAAGCCTCGAAAAAGAACCACGTTGGCGTATGATGCGGGTGCGAAGTGGTTCCGCCTCCGCGGGGGTCCTGATGATTTCGGCGCATTCCCTGAAAAAGGGAGATCACCATTCTCCCTCCCCGTTATGGGCAGGACTGCTGCTTTTTCAGGTTTTCCTGTTTCTTCCGTCGGCGCGCGCCCAGCGCGCGCCCAGCTCCCCGCCATCGTCAGGCGCCCCGACATCGCCAGGCTCCCTGCCATCAGGACAACCCGCAATCGATGATCTCCGCATGCATGAGCTGGAAAAAGCATACTGCGACCGGGAAACTCTTCAGCTGACGGTTCGAACTGAGAAGGACGCTCTTCTCGATCGCCAGGCGGTTGCCAAACTCCATGAACAAAAGAAGGATGTCACGCTCTGGCAGAGTACGTCGAAGGAATCCGAGGCAACGTTTTGCGTCGACTTTGGAGATTACGACCTTGAAGTCAGCGCAGTCGGATACCTGACTGGGCACACGGAAGTAGAAGTACAGGTCTCCCGCACACGGACTCTCAAAGTGGAGATAATCCTGCAAAGCGACCCATCCGCGGTTGAATTGAGTGCCAGCGACGATGCAATCCCGCCCAAGTTGCGCAAGGATGCGCAGCGGGCGGTTGACGAACTCAAGTCGGGAGATTTCACAAAGGCAGAGAGACGCCTCGGTAGAGTCTACGCAGCCGTTCCATCCAGCGCCCAGCTGAACTTTTTATATGGATATCTGTTCTTGCAGTTGAAGGACATGGAGAAGTCGGAGACCTACCTGAAGCGCGCCGTAGCTTTGAATCCGCGGAGGGGCCAGGCTCTCAGTCTGCTGGGGCGTGAGCAGTTGCAGCAGGGACAGACGGAAGACGCGCGTAAGACGCTGGAACAGGCCGTGATCGCAAATTCCGCCGACTGGATGGCGCACACCCTTCTCGCGGATGCCTACTTGCAGCAGAAGGAGTTCGAAGAAGCCCGGCAACAAGCTCAAATGGCAATCGAAGCGGGAAAAGGTTCCGCAAGCGCGGCTCAGCTGGCTTTAGGGCAAGCATTGGCCGGCCTTGGGCATACCCAGGAAGGTATTGCCGCTTTGAACTCATTCCTGCAAACCAACGGCAATAGTCCAAACGTTCCGCAGGTAAAGAATCTGATTGCGCAAATCGGGGCCCAGGATGCCGGCAATGCTGCACCTAGCGAAGAGCCGGTAGGCGATCTGGTACTGGCATCCTCCAGCCCCAGCCTGCCGCCGAGCGCCTGGGGCCCTCCCGGAGTCGATGAGGTAAAGCCGTTGGTTGCGTCGGGCGTAAGCTGCCCCACTAAACAAGTGTTACAGATGGCCGGTGAGAGAGTGAAGCAACTGGTCGATTCCATGTCACAATTCAGCGCCATCGAAGACCTGCTCCATGAGCAGCTCGATCCGGCTGGCAATCCCCTCACCAAGGAGACTCGCAAGTTCGACTATGTGGCTTCAATCACCGAGGAGAGCCCTGGGTTTTTAGCCGTCGACGAATATCGCAACAACCGGGACGCACTCCCTAATCTTCCCGACCACATCTCCACTCAGGGATTCATGGCCGCGGCGCTTATCTTCCATCCTGACATGCAGGAAAATTTCGATCTGACTTGTGAAGGTCTGGGCCAGTGGCATGGAAACGCAACCTGGCTAGTACACTTCCGCCAGCGGGACGACAAACCCAAACGGCTGGAAGATTACGGCGAGGGAGGCCAAACTTTTGGTGTGAGCCAGAAGGGACGGGCCTGGATCAATTCCGACAATTTTCAGATCGTGCGCGTTGAATCGGAACTCGTGAATTCTGTTCAGCGACTTACCGTCCAGCATCAAGTTGCCGAGTACGGTCCGGTCCTATTCCAAAAGAAGAACTTTCACCTTTGGCTGCCCCAGAGTGTTGATCTTTTCCTCGAAATTAATAAGCATCGCTATTATCGCCGGCACAGTTTTGACCATTACATGCTGTTCTCTGTCAATTCAGAACAGAAGTCAGCGGCGGTCAGCAGCGCACAACACAAGGAACCCCAGAGTCAGTAGTCGCCTCACTAACAACCACGGTTCCTTCGTTGCGCTTCGTATCAACTTCTTGCCGCGTATCGCTCACGACTGAGTGTTACCGCTCAGAGTTTTCAAGGCTCCCTTGGCTCAGATGTCGGGAACAGGCGTTAGCACTCAAATTTCGACTGCTTTCGGTTCGGGTCGCATCCGGTCGATCCGTCAGGAATCGAACGATGAGTGTAATCAGGATTTATCGACAGTTGAGATTCTGAGTCACTCATGCCCACTTCGGACGTCGTACACCACCTGCTGTGTTGCCGTCACGACAGCAGTTGGGGCCTCGCTCATATCATGGTGCGCGTCCACTACAACTTGCCGCCCACGCCTGGAAAGCTGCGCCAGGCTGGCTTGTAGCTGATGAATCCAGATTTCGTGGTAGTCGGCGGCCTGCTTTTCCAAACCCGGCGGAGCCCAGTACATTCCCGCCGTCAGCACCACCAGGGGGCGATCGTCCAAGCTGCCGGCATTCCGTGTCGCATTGTCGAGTTCAGGGTTGCCGGTGCCGACAGTGGGGACCAATCTGCCGCCCTCGGTTGCCGCGCAGGTCTGCTCCGCGTCCGTTCTCAGCGCCGTCGGCTGAGCATTGAGCTTTGCCAATATCTCGCCTTCCGAGCTGGGTTGCGGTGGAGCGGGGCCGCCCATTCGGCTCGCCACAAATCGAAGAATGCCGAAGCGCGCCATAAATGGCAGTGCGGTGCAGATCAATCGCCGCTTGGCCGGAGACATCAGGTTGAACGCCGAGAGCATGAATGGTGGTTCTTGTTGGTCGGGGTGGGACGAATCCACGAGTACGAGTCCAGCAACATCGTGAGGATAGCGACTGGTATAAACGCGCGCGTATTCTCCTCCGATTGATTCGCCCACCAAGACATACGGCGGCGGCACGCCTGCTCGGCTCAACATCTCGTGGAGATCACTGGTGACTGTCGCGCTGGTTCTCGGCGAAGGCGGCGGATCGCTCCATCCCACGCCGGCGCGATCGTACCAACAGGTGCGAGTAATGTTCGCAAGCTTGGTCTGTGCCGAGTGCCATGCATATCCGGGCTCGTTACCTCCCGCTTCGAGAACGACCGTCGGACTGCCCTCGCCTGAACAGTAGAGGTTCAGAGTGCGTCCGCCTACGTCGAAGGCCTGCCCGATCCGTGGGGGCAGGCTGCTAGCGTCCCTTGCCCTCCCAATCTGTTCGTACGTGAAACCTGTTAACAAGACCGCCAGTACCAAACCGAACAACGCGGCAGCGATCCTGGAAAACCACCGTCTCAGTCTCGTCATCCCCGCCTGCTTGACGAAAATAGGCGACTGACATGTTACCACACGACATGTCGTCACACGCCATATCGGGCCCAGGGAATTTTGAGTGGACTGACGTGACCAGGATTACACTCAAAGCCCAATGGGATACTGCGCCGGGGGCTTAGGTTCCGAGCCCTACGCGGAAAACTTGTTTCTGCCGCGCAGGCCTTCCTGCAGCGCCTCTTTCAATCCCAGGTTGCGGATCAGGCGGTGCAAATAGTTGGGATGCACGCCCAGAATTCCCGCCGCCTCCACGTAATTTCCCCGCGTCTGTTCCACGGCATCGATGATCAACTGCTTCTTCAATTCCTTTACGCTGGCGTGATACTTGCCTTCATGCATCTCGGCCGGCGACTCCTGTTCGAGTAACGATTCCGGCAAATCCTCGAGGCGCACCATGTCTGCCGATCCCATCACCAGGGCGCGTTCGATGGCATTTTCGAGTTCGCGCACGTTTCCCGGCCACTCGTAGTTGACCAGAGCGGCCATCGCTTCGCGCGACACCGGCTTCGGCTTCACCTTGCTGCGCTTGGCATACTTCTGCACGAAATGCCGAGTCAGCATTGGAATATCTTCCCGCCGCTCGCGCAGCGGAGGCATATTCAGCCTCACCACCGCCAGCCGGTAGTACAGATCCTGGCGGAACTGTCCGGTGCGCACGGCTTCATTCAAGTCGCGATTGGTGGCCGCAATCAATCGTATGTCCACTTTGATGGTATGGGTGCCGCCCACGTGCTCAAACTCGCGCTCCTGCAAGACACGCAGCAGCTTGACCTGCAGTGCAGGAGCCAACTCTCCGATCTCGTCGAGGAATACGACGCCGCCGTCGGCGACTTCCAGACGCCCCTTTTTCTGCGCGGCTGCGCCGGTAAACGCACCGCGCTCGTGCCCGAAGAGATCGCTCTCCAGAAGACTTTCGGGAATCGCCGCGCAGTTGATGGCCACAAACGGCTTGTTCGCGCGGTGGCTGTTGCGATGCAGCGCTCGGGCGGCCAGTTCCTTGCCCGTTCCGCTCTCGCCTTCGATCAGTACTGTGGATTCGGTAGGTGAGACTCGCGCCAGAAACTGAAAAATCTCTTTCATCCGCGCGCCTTCGCCCACCAGGCTCTGTTCCTGCCTGACTTCGGTGGTGAGCCGCTGGTTTTCCTGCTCAAGCCATTGCAGACGGCGTGCATTGTCGAGCGCCACTGCGGAAATCCCGGCAATCGCCGCGACAAGTTGCAGGTGATCCTCCTGAAACCGATTGATGGCGTTGGTGCTATCGAGGTAAATGCATCCAATCACCCGTTGAAACACAGTGAGCGGAACGCATAACAACGACCGCACTTCAGAAGCCGCTAGGCTCTCCACTTCACGCAGCGCGCCGCTGGCGGCCACATCCACTCCTAGAATCGCGACGTTGTCTTTCATCGCCTGGCGGGCAATGGTGCGGCTCACGCGAACCAGTTGCGGCTGCCCGGCCTGCCGGGTTCGCGCATAGAGGCAATTGAACTCAAGGCCCGCGCCATCGCTTAAGAGAATCGCTCCTCGCCCCGCGGGGATCACTTCAAAAACCAGGTCCAGCAACTGCGCCTGCAACTCCTCCAGATCGCGGATGGCGTGTACCACGCGGCTGATCTTGAGCAGCGCGTTCAGATTGCGCGCCACCGCCGAACCCGCCGGCAGTTCACGCAACAGCCGGTCCGGTTGCAGGTAGAGAACTTCTCTGGGATGAATCAGTTTGGTCTCAGCCATGGGCTGGCTGTCATCGAATTCAACGCGGCTGGGGGGAACTGCCTGCTCCTCGTCCTCGAGGAGAAACAAGAACACCGAATCACCGGTCGCGATCTCGTCTCCGTGACGCAGCCACTGTTCCTTGATTGCGAGGCCGTTGACCAGAGTGCCGTTGCGGCTGTCGAGATCCTTGATCTGAAACCGGTCGTCCTCTTCCCTGCGCAGGAGGCAGTGCTTTCGCGAAACCGAGGCGTCGGGCACCGAAACCGCGTTCGTGGGATCGCGGCCCAGCGTGGACTCTCCGTCGGGCAACGGAATGGTTGAGTCTTTCGAGGGGCCGGCAATCACCAGGAGTCTAGGACGCAATCAAGGGTCTCCCATTCCGTGCAGAATTCTTATCACAGCGCGGGCCGAAATGCATGTCTGCCGTAAACCGTTTCCAATATCCGAACGGCTAGCGCAACTATCTGATCAGATAGGGTTGAGCGGTCTGGCTAAGTCAAAACCAAGGCCTTGTCAAAACTCGGGAACGGCTTCAATGAGCTGTAAATAAAAGGGTTGCATCGGTTGGCGGAGTGACACAGGAGATCCTTCCCAGATTGGAATTCCGCATGCAATGAAGGAGAGTGCGGATGCTTGGCAAAAGCGACGGGGGAAGCGCTTTCAATCAGTTCTAGCCGAGATTTTCCGTTCAGAAGCTCGGGGGACCCCCTCATCGAGCTTCTGATTTTTTTGGTAAGAACGTGGCCACTCACATTGTCAGGGTGGAGCGAGGATTGAGCTTCGCAAAGGCTTAAGCGCAGTCGAAGCATCCCTATCGAGACGAACGTTCGTGGCGAATCTATGGGCGAAGAAACCTAGCCTATCCCGATGGCTGTCTTCCGTAACTTCTAACTCGTAGTAGAATTCGTGGCTGACTCTCGGAGGCATTCCCGATGCGATGCGTAGTCGTGATTTGCATGTGCCTGGCCGCCCTGTCTGGTGCTGTCGCCGCCGACACGAAGGCGGACGATATCGTTGCCCAACACCTTGATTCCATCGGCACGGCGGCGGCGCGGGCGGCTTTGACCTCGCTGGCGGTTCAGGGCACGCTGCACTTCAAGATAATACTTGGCGGCGGGGGCGAGAGTTCAGGCACCTGGCAGCGCCTATCCGAGGGCCGCAAGTCGAAGTTCGTAATGAAGTTCGGCGACAACAAGTGGTGGGGAGAACAATTTGTTTTTGACGGCAATAAAACATCTGTCGCGACTGCTAACTCGTCGCACCGCTGGAGTGCGCTCGGAGCATTCATCGTGGGCCAGGATAATATCGTCAAAGACGGCTTGCTGGGCGGAGAACTGGGCACCGCCTGGGCCCTAGAGAGCATCGACGAGCACCACGCAAAACTTGAAAATCTCGGCCGCAAGAAAGTCGATGGCCGGGAATTGGATGCACTCGAGTATCTCTCAAAAAGCAACGGAAACATGGTGGTTAAGTTGTATTTCGAACCCGAAACTCACCACCACGTAATGACGACCTATACCATAGAAATGTCGGCCAACATCGCCCAAAATGACATGCAGAATGCGCGTCAGCAGACAAGCCACTATTCCCTCGAGGAGCGCTTCGGCGATTTTCAGACGGAGAACGGGCTCACCCTGCCCCGGCAGTACGATCTTCGCTTCAGTCAGCAACTGCAGAATGGCAACACCATTGCCTACGACTGGGCTATGACCGCAGACAAGGTCCTGCAAAATCCCAACATTGCGCCGACAAACTTTGAGGAGAAATAAATAACAATCTAGATGTATAGGATGCTTCCCTCGCAGGGCATTCCTCAACTGGCTGCGGATTCGCGCTTGACCGCTGGTTCAGCGGCATCGATCACGGCGGCTCCTCCGCTATAAGATACGCTCCTACCAGAAATCGCGGGCACTCGCTCTCCCGGCACCAGAATCCCAACCAAGTTCAGCGGATCAGCTGCCGACAACGTCACCGTGTCGCTGCTTGGGGGCAGGCCTCGCAGCGCGCGGAGCGATTCCACTGCCACCGGGAGCGCGAACTGCTCGCCCAGGAATCCGTCGACAAACCGGCCACCGCGAATCTCTCCGCGATCTTCAAGACGCCGGAATCCCATCAGCAACTCGCGCCAAGGTGGCAGGTTCGACTCGCGCGCCAGTAAGTCGCGGATCACAATTCCGTAACGCCGCAACAGCATCCAGCAGGCGGCTTCAACCGCGCGTGGCCGCTCCGCTGCCACATCCGCATGCAGCAATGCCCAGCGACCTGAACTGTGCCGCGGACGCGTGCTGCGCCCGCTGCCCTGCCCCGCACGGCGCTTGGGATCGATCAGTGCGCGCAGATTGTCGAATCCATCGGCTGTCACCAGACCGGCCGCGACCAGCTCCCAAAGTCCAGTCTCGATCTCGGCTTTGAGCTTGCCGGTTCCGCGAACGATGTCGGCAAAGAAAGAGGCTCCGCGCTGGCGCAGGAATTCGAGCACCAGCTTTGCACCGTGGCTCAGTCCGCGGCCCTCGTCGGGCGACGTATGCTCCGTGTCCCCCGTTTTGTGGGAGAAGTGGGGATTTTGTGTTAACGCCATCCAGTCTGCTTCTTCGCGCACGAAAAGTGTGATGGGAGCCACGCTGGTCGGAATCACCCGCCGTTGCCGCGGCGCCGCGCCTTCGGAAGAACTGTTCCCGTTCGCCGGCCCTCCTGTGTCCACCGTTGCCGGATGCGGCGACAACCTTCCCCAGCCCACTGCGCCAGTCAGGCAAAGCTGATCCAGCCATTGGGGATCGTAGTCGGCGATTCGTCGCGCCAGCACTTGCCGCTCCCAGGCATTCGCCGGAATTTCAAATCCCTGCAACTGCCGCACGACTTCGAGCGTGCCGCGCTCTCCGACAACCTGCGTTCCCGGAGCCACATGCTGCCAGCGCAGCAGCCAGCGCATGAAGGCCGCCGCTGTCACTGGCTCAATCTGCTTGCGTAACATGCCAACGGTGAGCCGATGAATTCGGGCCAGCAGTCGCCGCTCGCACCACTCCGTCTCAGGCTCGTGCGCGCGCTCATGTGGGAGCGGGCGACTAGCCCGCGCTGCCGCGCCAGTAAACCTTCCCCGCAATACCGTCCCGTTGGCCTCCATCCGCAACAACGCCTTCTCGATGTCGGAGGCAGGAAGCCCGATGATTTCCCCAAGTTGTGAAGCCGTAGCCGGGCCGAGATGCGACATCCATCCCGTAACCAGCGTAAGCACAGCATCGTCACGCGAAACCTGCGCCGTTTCTACATCGGCCAAGGTTTGCTCAAACACCGCTGCAGGGAACAGCGCCGCAAAACTCCGCGCCCGCTCCGCCGCGACCCAGTATCGCCGCCCCTCAAACGAAGCGATCCCAGCTCGGCCTTCATCCACCAAACGCTGGAAGTAATCTGTCCATCGAGAGTTCGAACCCGGGTGCGACGTTTCTCGCGCGTTTGCCGCGCCAGAAATCGGAATTACCTGACGACCGTCGCTACTCAATCCCTCCGGCAGCGCTACCAGCGTATGCAGCACATCATGCAGTTCGTCCGCATCGCGGACATCCGGCCAAGCCTCCTCCCGCACCTGCGCGATCGCGCCTTCGTCCAGGCCGCCCACTTCCTCGAGCACCGACTCGGGCAGCACACGCCGCATGTTGACGGCGCGGGCGCGACGCTCCTCGAGTGGAGCGTCGTCGAGATAGGCATACGGATTCGCGTTTAGAATTTCGTGCGAAAACTGCGACGGCACCGGCGTATCCACAGCGATCACGCGAATCTCGCCTGACGCCATGCCGCGCAGCAGCGATTTCAAACCCTCCACGTCCATCGCCTCGGTGAGCACGTCTTTCATCACTTCGCCCACCAGGGGATGATCGGGAATCTGGCGTTCGCCTTCGATGTTTTCAAAACACGCCGCTGCGTCGGGAAAGACCGACGCCAGCAAATCGTCGGAACGCATGCGCTGAATCTGCGGTGGGACTTTCTTGCCATTCTGAAAGCGCAGCAGGGCCAGGGCGCGGTTCGCATCCCAGCGCCAGCGCGTGCCGAAAATTGGAGAATCGAGCGCGGCCTGCTCGAGGATCGGCTGCACCGTTTCGGCCTGCAGAAAATGGAATACATCACCCAGCGGAAAACTGTGCTGTTCGGCCAGTGCGATGTTCAGACCGTTGTCGGTCGCCGCGGCTTGCAGTTCAAAGTTGAATCCCACGCAAAACCGTTTGCGCAGCGAAAGACCCCACGCCTTGTTGATGCGACCGCCGAACGGGGCATGGATCACTAACTGCATGCCACCGCCTTCATCGAAAAAACGTTCTGCGATCACGGTGGTCTGCGTCGGAACGGCGCCCAGAACTGCGCGGCCCTGCAGCACGTACTCAATCGTCTGCTCGGCGCCGGAGTCGTCGAGCCCACATTCTTCTTTGAGCCACGAAACCGTCGCGGCGACGTCGGGTTGGGTGGCCGAAAATCCTACCGGTGAAGTTCTCGGCAGGCTCTGGCTGATTTTTTCGCGCAAATCGCCCACGTGCGCCGATAATTCCTGGGTACGCGCCGGAGCTTCTCCGCGCCAGAAGGGCACGCTCGGGGGCGCGCCGTGGGCATCCTGCACCAGCATGCGGCCGGCGTTGGTCTCGATGCGGCGAATCATCCACGACGTGTTGCCGAGCAGCATGATGTCGCCACGATTGCTCTCGACCGCGAAATCTTCGTCGACCGTGCCGACCACCACGCCATCCGGTTCGGCTACCACGGTGTACAAAGAATTGTCGGGGATCGCACCGCCGCTGGTGATGGCCGCCAGCCGCGCTCCGCGCCGCGCGCGCAACTTTCCGTTCACGCGATCGCGATGTACATAGGCGCCGTAGCGCCCGCGCTTCGACGCGATGCCTTCCGACAACATTTCGAGAATCGAGTCGAACGTTTCGCGCTTCATCGCGCGATATGGATAGGCGCGCCGCGCCAGCGCGAACATGGCGTCTTCGTCCCATTCCTCGGCCGCGCACGACGCCACGATCTGCTGCGCCAGCACATCCAGCGGGGACTCGGGAATCATCAGACGATCGAGATCGCCTTGCTTGATCGCCCGCACCAGGGCCGCGCATTCCACCAGATCGTCGCGGGTCGTCACGAAGAAGCGGCCTTTGGGAATCGCGCCGCGCCAGTGACCCGAACGGCCGACGCGCTGCAGCGCCACAGCAATTGCGCGGCAGGAATTGATCTGCACCACCAGGTCGACCGTGCCGATATCAATTCCGAGTTCGAGCGAGGCTGTCGCTACCAGCACTCGCACCTGGCCTTCTTTTAATTTCTTTTCGGCGGCGAGGCGCAGCTTGCGCGAGAGCGAGCCATGATGCGCTGCCACATTGTCTTCGCCCATGCGCTCGCCTAGCTCGTGACATAGGCGCTCTGCCATCCGGCGCGTGTTCACGAACACCAGCGTCGACCGGTGCTCGGCCACCAGCACGACCAGGCGGTCGTAAATCGAATCCCACAATTCATTCGACGCGACCGGGCCCAGCGGCATGGGCGGAACTTCGATTCCGAGATCGAGCTTGCGCTTGTGCCCAATGTCGACGATGACCGGATCTTTCCTTCCGCTGCCGGTCAAGAAGTGCGCGACCTCTTCAATCGGCTTCTGCGTGGCCGACAGGCCTATGCGAACCGGCGGCTTGTGACACAGCGCCTCGAGCCGCTCCAGCGACAGCGTCAGATGTGCGCCGCGCTTGTCGTCGGCAACTGCATGAATCTCGTCGACAATCACGGTCTCCACATGGCGTAGGATGGCGCGACTCTTGTCGGCGGTGAGCAGAATGTAGAGCGACTCCGGCGTGGTCACCAGAATGTGTGGAGGCCGCTTCAGCATCGCGCGTCGCTCCGGCTGGAGCGTGTCGCCGGTGCGCACCGCGGTGCGAATCTCCGGCATGAGCAACCCGCGCTCTCCCGCCAGCGCAAGAATCTCGCCCAGCGGCCCTTCCAGATTTTTCTGAATGTCGTTGCCCAGCGCCTTGAGTGGGGAGACGTAGAGAACTTCCGTCCGGTCAGATAACTCGCCCGCCAGCGCCTTGCACACCAGCCGGTCAACGCAGGCGAGAAACGCAGCCAGAGTTTTGCCGGACCCGGTGGGCGCGGAAATCAGCGTGGTCCGCCCGGCAAGAATGTGCGGCCAGCCCTGCTCCTGGGGCTCGGTCGGCGTGCCGAACTTCGACACAAACCACTCTGCTACGAGAGGGTGCGCCCAGGCCAAGGATTGAGGTACCGACAGCATTTGGGTATTGTAGCCGGGGCACCGGATATTCGCTATATCTTCGCCATAAAATCCAGCCGGCCGCCGAGTTCTCCTTCACTCATTATAAAAAAGGGGAGCCCCGTGGCTCCCCGCAATGCACTCCAGACAAACTATTACCTTGCGCTGTTTTCCGCCGCAGTTTCTGTGGATTCATTCCCAATGTTCAGAGTGTATTTCTTCCCTTCGGGCCGAATCTGCGTCAACACAACTCTATTGTTTTCTTTGATGGTCACAATTCCGCCGGGAGAAGTCGTTTTGAGATTCGCTACCTGGGCTGGCACCGTTGTTACAACGTTCTTTCCCCGGAGGAACTTCAGTTCCACAGTTGGCCCACTGCCTTCCCAGGTTACTGTGTATTTGCCGGCGGGCAATTGGTTGCCATTCACCGTCACGGTTTCACGGGTTTCCACGGTCTCTTTCTCTGCTGCAAAAGCCGTAGCCGCTAACAACAGAATCGCACTCAACATCAAACTGCCATAGGGCCTTCCTGATTTCATTGGATTCCTTATTCTTTCCCGAAAGCGTCGGGAAGCGGCGAAGGCGGCATGGTCATGGGAAACGCTGTTTGACGAACAACCGGAGAAGCGCCGGCATGGCGTGATTCTCCTTGCTCCGGAGCCAGACTCACCTGGGCCGCCAAACCGAGTGTGAAATCCGTTCCAAAGTTTCAACAGCGTGTCTGATCGAGGTTACGATTGAACCTGCAAAAAAGTTCCGTACGTTCCGGCTATCTGCATCGCACTTCGCACGCCAAACTTAATCCACATCGAAAGTACTGCGAGTAATTAGGTTGCACGGGCCAAGCACTGACGAAAAACCGAACGAGTGTCCGGTTCTGGCCGGCAAAGTCCGAATTCGGACGGCTTGTATCACCGCCGCAGCGTGTCTGATAGACGCTCCGCGCCGGTGGCAGTGAGCCTCAAGATCAATTCAGTCTCCTGATAAAATCGTTTCCTTTGGATCGAAAATTCGAATTCATAGTCGTCAAACTTCGTTGTCCAGACTTTGATGTCTCAACTTCGCGCCCGCAAAATCAAACTGCTGCTCTTCGATGTCGACGGAGTCCTCACCGACGGCAAGCTGTTTTTCGTTCCGGAAAACTCACCGCTGAGCGGATCGTCCCCGCAACAGACGGCTCAGGGCCAGATAGAAGTGAAAGGATTTCACGCCCACGATGGCGTCGCGTCTTCGCTGTCGCGTATCGCTGGGCTGAAGACCGGACTGATCACTCGACGAGTTTCGGAAACTGTCGCCCTACGCGCGCGCGATCTCAGGCTCAACCATATCCATCAGGGCATTCAAGACAAACGCGCGTGCTTCGAAGAAATCGTGAAGCAGGAAGGCCTCGAACTGGAAGAGGCCGCTTTCGTCGGCGACGACATCATTGACCTGCCCGCCATGCGCGCCGCGGGCCTGGCCATCGCGGTGAAAAACGCCCGTGCCGAGGTGAAAAAAGAAGCGCACTACATCACGCCCCATGCGGGCGGCGACGGAGCGCTGCGCGATGCCGTGGAGTTCATCCTGAAAGCGCAGGGCCGATGGAAGAAAGTCGTGGAAGCTTACGTCGGCGAGAGCAGCCCGATGGGCAGACGTAAGCTATCAGGTGTCAGCTCTCAGCGAAACCGAAAATCCCGCTGACCATCCGTCCTTGAAAAAGAGAGTTCTGTGGCGAAGACTGAGAGAGGCCGATTTGACTGAGAGGCTGAGAGCTCTCAAAGAAAAAACCCATCGGATGCTTGCTTGGGGCGTGCTCGGGTCAGCATCCGATGGGCTACCGTTTCTCCTTACTCACCCTGTTGTTTTCAGGAGTATGTAGGGAAATTAAACACCGGAACATAGCGAAGTTCCGTCTATTTTTGTAAACCTTTGTAAAATGTGTTACACGCAAATCGCCGATGCCCGGCAACGTCAGCATTTATTCGGGCAGGGCGGTGGGTTTCGCGGCAATCAATTCCGTAAAGCGCTTATCTTTGCGCAATTCGGCGAATTCCACATCCTTGAACACATCTTTGAAATCCTTGTATCCCTCTTCCATCGCCTTGCGCAGATATTCGATCGACTGTTCCGAATAGCCCATCTTGGCGTAGAGCCGGGCGACAGTGAAGTCGTAGTGGGCTCGGTCGGCCGGGCTGGGCAACTGCGCCTGAACACCGGCGCGCGAACTTCGCCCAAACACGTCGGGATCGAGTTCAATGGCACGTTCGTAAGCCTGAGCCGCGGGCTCGAACTCATGCTTGGAAAAAAGCGCCGCGCCCAAATTGTTGAAGAACGATGCGGAAGTACCGTCGATCGCGATCGCCTTTCGATATTGCTTGACCGCTGCGCTGTACCTTCCCGCTTCATATAACGCGACACCTAAATTGCTGTAAGGGTCGGCAAATTTGCGGTCCGCTTTGATCGCGAGTTCGCAGGAATTCTTTGCTTCCCTCCAGTGCTGCATCATGAGTTGGGTCCGGCAGACTTTGTTCAGAATCTGCGCGTTGTTCGGGATTTTTTTCAGGGCCGCTCGATAGTAATCAATCGCATCGAGATACAGCTTCTGCGCGTGCAACTCATCGGCGCGCGTTTCAAGATCGGAGGCCGTGGCGTCGGGCGACGGAGGATCCGTCATCCGCAGCAATGGCGGCTTTACCGAAACTTGCTCAGCATGTGAAACCTGGGCCCGCGACAAACTTGTAAGGGCACACAGGGAAAAGGTGAGAAGCGAGACAGGAACCAACAGACTTCTTGGGCAGGACAACATAGGCCACCCCCAGCTAAGTGCACACATTCTGGCACAGTTTTGGGCATCTGGCGAAGAATTTTAGGGAGTGGTATTTAGGTCCGAGTCTTAACCCCAGAGCTTAGGCCGTCTATCCGTTAGTTCAGGAAGTTTGCCATTAATGTGGCGTCGCTTGCCCGTTATCTGGTGGTTTTGGTGCTGGAGGAGCAGCCTTATCATCCTTGAATATTCCTGCGATTTTGCCGAAGAACCCCTTCTTTTTCTTGGGATCGTCAGGATTATTCGGGTCTTGTCCATTGGCCGGCTGAGTCTGCGCCTGCTGCGGCTGCACTCCTTTGTCGGCTCCAAAAATGCGCGAGAAGAATCCTTTCATGCCCTGCTGCGCGTCGCAGCTGTCGCGCGGCTCGGTGCCGGCCACGAAAGCGGAAACATAATCGTCGGTGCAGTTTGGAGTCGCCAGCCGGTTCGTGACCTTATCCAGTTGCACATCCACCACGCCTGAGGGTTGCTGGAACTCCCGCATGTCGGCGTACTGCGGCAGCGTGGCCGCCTTCTTCATGAACTCGGTCCAGATAGGCCCGGCGGTCTGCGCGCCGGTGAGTCGCAACTCGGCGTAATCGTCATACCCCACCCAGACAATGCACAGTAGATTCGAGGTATAGCCCGCGAACCAGCCGTCTTTCGAGCTGCCCGTCTTGCCCGCTGCCGGTTGCATAAACCCTCGCAGGCGGACAGCGGTATATCCCAGCCCGTTGTTGACCACGCCTTCCATCATGTTAGTCATGACATAGGCAACGCGCGGATCGAGCACCGTGCGCTGGTCGGTCGTGTAGTTCTGGATGACGTCTCCCTTGCCATTGCGCACCGAGCGCAGCAGAACCGGCGAGAGGCGCACGCCGTTGTTTGCGAACGCCGTGTAAGCCCCGGTCATTTCCAGAGGCGAAGCCGCGTATGATCCCAGCGCTATCGCCGGCGTCGCCTTCACCGACAGGATTCCCGCGGACTTCGCCAGATCCGCGACCTTGTCGTAACCCACCTGCTCGGCTACCTTCACCGTCGCGTTGTTGAGCGACATGGCCAGCGCGTAGCGCAGCGTCACGTCGCCGTGATACTCCTCTTTGTAATTGCGCGGCTCGTAGATCTGGTCACCGTAGGCGAAGCTCGTGGGCTCGTCCGATACCGTCGAGGCCGG
>Ga0210389_10001075_pt1 | contig 22749 bp, 17 predicted proteins | sample IncBWH28OmetaG_FD_160127 | JGI IMG/M metagenome (GOLD analysis project Ga0210389, IMG submission 160127) | Forest soil microbial communities from Barre Woods Harvard Forest LTER site, Petersham, Massachusetts, United States - Inc-BW-H-28-O ...
AAATATGACCAGTACTACGTTTTTTTTTATATTTATACCTTTATTAGCTATTATATTATTAGTAGTTAATTTAATATTAGCTCCACATAATCCTTACCAGGAAAAAGATAGTGTGTTTGAATGCGGTTTTCATTCTTTTTTAGGTCAAAACAGAACTCAGTTTAGTATATCTTTTTTCATATTTGCACTATTATTCTTATTATTTGATTTAGAAATACTTCTAGTATATCCTTATATTGTAAGTGGATATACAAACGATATATATGGTTTAATTATTATGCTAATATTTTTTGTATTATTAACTTTAGGGTTTGCTTTTGAATTAGGTAAAAATGCGTTAAAAATTGATAGTAGACAAAAATTAAGTTTTTAAGTAAACCCTGTGTTATACTATTTAAACGATCATTAGTTCAATATTATTATGTTAGCATTAAAAAAACAACTAATTTGATCAATGAGATATGATCACACATACTTTGTAAGAACACCTCTTTCATTTTTATTTTTAAATAAATATATATAATTTATATTTAATAAATTATATATACTTTTAATATTAAATATATTAAATATATTAAAACTTGTGATACAAATTGTAAAATGTTATTTTTAATATGTTAGTTAATATATTTTTAAAATATCATAGGGAAGTCCGGAGCTATCTATATATATATCTTTTTAATTCTTGTTAAAAATATAGGTGTAAACCTTGGTGATTAACAGAAACTAAGCATAATAAAAATTAATTTATTAGTCTTTTATTACTTTGAACTGAAAAGCCTGTATTTAGCTTTTGTTTAGATTAATATTACATAAACAGGACTCGGCTTACTTGTATTCAGTTATATACAATCATTTTTTTTAGCTTTCTATGATTTATATATTTTTTGTAGTTTATATCTTTTCTTAATAATATTTAACTTATTTATATTTGATATTCAAATTGTATAACTTTTTTTATATTGAATCTATAGTTAAATTTAACCTAATCATCTAAAGTATGTCATATATACGTATATGTATTTTTGTAGCTATATATTTTTGTAGCTATATATATATTTTTGCAGCTATATATTCTTGTAACTTTAGACTTAGCTTATAATAAATATAATGTTATATTTACCCACAATAATATCTATAATTGAAGTATTAATTGTTGTTGTTCCTGCTTTATTAGTTGTAGCTTTTGTAACAATAGCTGAAAGAAAAACAATGGCTAGTATGCAAAGAAGATTGGGGCCTAATTCAGTAGGTTGATATGGTCTTCTTCAAGCATTTGCAGATGCTCTTAAACTTTTATTAAAGGAGTATGTATCTCCAACACAGGCTAACTTAATATTATTTTTCCTTGGTCCAATAATAACTTTAATTTTTTCATTGTTAGGTTATGCCATTATACCTTATGGTCCTGGTTTAACAATAATGGATTATAATCTTGGTATACTATATATTTTAGCTGTATCTTCATTGTCTACATATGGTATACTTTTAGCAGGTTGATCTGCCAATTCTAAGTATGCTTTTTTAGGGTCAAAGTGGCCCAATAAAGACGTGAGTCTTTACTTAAAACAAACTGTAAGCGAGAAACCCATAAGAAAATTTTTTCTAACTTTATTAGGTACTTTGTATGTAACACCTTATAATTATTTAAAGGGCTTTAAAGTAAAAATTCTTTTAAAGATGGGCAATTCGCAAGTAACCAAAGCGTTTAACTCGTTATTAGGAACTTCAGAGGCCATACGTTTGTTATCTATAAATATATATAAAAGTCATAGATCTTATATAAAAATAAATCATCCGGAAAAACCAAAAGGTAAGAGCAAATCATGAAATCAATGACTAGCTGGTTTAATAGATGGTGATGGTAGTTTTTATTTAACTAAAAACGGTTATGCTAGTTTAGAAATTACCATGGATATAAGAGACGAACATGCATTACATATAATTAAAAATGTTTACGGTGGATCTGTAAAACTTGTATCTGGTGCGAAAGCATTAAGATATAGTTTACGTCATAAAGAGGGATTTTTAGCATTAGTTAATGATATAAACGGAGAAATCAGGAATTCTTATAGATTAATACAACTAAACAAAATATGTTTAAAATATGGAATTACTTTGATTTATCCTGAAAAATTAACATATGAAAATGGTTGATTATCTGGGTTTTTCGATGCAGATGGTTCTATAACTTTGAATAAAGCTAATGGACAGCTATCCATCACATTAACTCAAAAAACCAGCGAAATTCTACAACCTTTAATTGATATATATGGCGGATCTATTTATATAGACAGAACATCAAATGGGTTTAAATGATACATTTCCAATAAAGAAGGTATCCTTAAGCTTATTGAATATTTTAAAAAATATCCAGTCAGATCTTTAAAAAAAAATAGACTACATCTAATTCCTAGATGTTATGAGTTAAAGGATATGAGAGCTCATAAAGTCTCATCAGATGTAAGTCCTTTGTTAGCTAAAAGTTGGGAATTTTTTAAAGATAAATGAGATAAATATGAAATATAGTTTAATTTATTATTACTAATTTATAGATAAAGATATGGTCCAAATTATATTGAAAAATATAATGCACTAAGAAGTACAGCTCAATTAATTAGTTATGAGTTAATTTTAAGTTCTGCTATATTATTAGTTGTTTTATTAGCTGGTAGTCTAGATATAACTGTAATTATAGAAGCTCAAAGAGCTATTTGATATATAGTACCCTTATTCCCTATATTTGTTATATTCTTTATAGGATCCATTGCAGAAACTAACAGAGCTCCTTTTGATTTAGCAGAAGCTGAATCAGAATTAGTTAGTGGATTTATGACAGAACATTCTGCAGTTATATTTGTGTTTTTCTTTTTGGCTGAATATGCTAGTATAGTACTTATATGTATATTAAATAGTATATTATTTTTAGGTGGTTATTTATTTGATTTCAATTTCTTTCTTTCTCCTTTTATGTATCTTTTACAATTTATTGATTTTGATGCTTGATTACGTATAACAAATAATCAATTTAATTATGAATATAACTATGAAGTTTCTTATAATCCGCTAGTAGAAGGTATATTATGCAGTGTAGTTATAGGGTTTAAAGCTTGTATAATGATATTTATATTTATATGAGCCAGAGCTTCTTTCCCTAGAATACGTTTTGATCAATTAATGTCATTTTGTTGAACCGTTTTACTGCCAGTAGTTATTGCTTTTATTATATTAATTCCTTGTATTTTATATAGTTTTGAAATTATACCTAGTAATATACCTTTATTATAAAAAGGCATATGGTATAAAGAATATAATAAAAAAATAAAAACAAATATATAATGTATTTAAAAAGTATTTACTCATTTAAAATTAAAAATATTATAAAAGTTATAATATTTTTCCAATTTCTTATAATTATTAAACATATTATATATATATATACATAATGAATTTATCACTAATACTATTTATAATAGGAATATTGGGTTTTGTATTAAATAGAAAAAATATTATATTAATGCTTATTTCAATAGAAATAATGCTATTAGCTATTACGTTTTTAATTTTAGTAAGTTCACTTAGCTTTGATGATATATTAGGCCAAACATATGCTATATATATAATAGCGATAGCTGGAGCTGAATCAGCTATAGGTTTAGGTATATTAGTTGCTTTTTACAGATTAAGAGGAAGTATTGCCATAGAATTTAAGTAATGTATCTAGTTATAATTATCTTACCACTATTAGGATCAATAGCTGCTGGTTTTTTTGGTAGAAAAATTGGAGTTAATGGAGCTCAATTTATAACATGTAGTGCAGTTATAATTACGACAATGTTAGCTATAATAGCTTTTTTTGAAGTTGGATTAAACAATATACCTGTGTCAATACAAGTATTTAGATGAATCGATTCGGAATCACTTAATGTGTCATGAGGGTTTCATTTTGATTCATTAACGGTTTCTATGTTAATACCTGTACTAATTGTTTCATCTTTAGTACATATATATTCAATAGGATATATGAGTCATGATCCTCACAATCAAAGATTTTTTAGTTATTTGAGCTTATTTACATTTATGATGATAATTCTTGTAACAGCTAATAATTTTTTACTAATGTTTGTAGGTTGAGAAGGTGTGGGTATATGTTCATACCTTTTAGTTTGTTTTTGGTTTACTAGAATAGCAGCTAACCAAAGTTCTTTATCAGCTTTTTTAACTAATAGAGTAGGTGATTGTTTTTTAACTATTGGTATGTTTGCAATTTTATGATCTTTTGGTAATATTGATTATTCCACAGTATTCTCATTAGCTCCTTATATTAATGAAAAGGTTGTTACTATTATAGGTATATGCTTATTAATAGGAGCTATGGCTAAAAGTTCTCAAGTTGGATTACATGTGTGGTTGCCAATGGCTATGGAAGGTCCAACACCTGTATCGGCATTAATACATGCGGCTACTATGGTTACTGCAGGTGTATACTTATTAATGCGTACATCACCTTTAATAGAATATAGCTCAACTGTGTTAATGCTATGCTTGTGCTTAGGTGCTGTTACAACTGTGTTTAGTTCACTTATTGGTCTATTCCAACAAGATATTAAAAAAGTTATAGCTTATTCAACTATGAGCCAATTAGGTATGATGGTTATAGCCGTAGGTTTATCTTGTTATAATATAGCTTTATTTCATTTAATAAATCATGCTTTTTACAAAGGTCTTCTTTTTTTAGGAGCCGGAGCAGTAATTCATGCTGTAGCTGATAATCAAGACTTTAGAAAATATGGAGGATTAAGACCTTTTTTACCACTAACTTATTCAGTTATGCTGATTGCTTCTCTTAGTTTAGTGGCATTTCCTTTTATGACAGGATTTTATTCTAAAGATTTTATACTTGAATCTGCATATGGTCAATACTATTACTCTAGTACTGTTGTATACATGATAGCTACAATAGGAGCTATGTTTACTACATTATATTCTATTAAAGTGCTATATTTAACATTTTTAACTAATCCTAATGGACCTTTAGTTAATTATAAGCAGGCACATGAAGGTAATATTTTTATGAGTTTTCCTTTAATAATGTTAGCAGTATTTTCTATATTCTTTGGTTATATAACAAAAGATATATTTATAGGATTAGGTTCAGGGTTTTTTGCTGATAATGCTTTATTTATTCATCCTTCACATGAAATTATGTTAGATACTGAATTTGGTGTACCAACTTTATTCAAATTGTTACCTTTAGTTTTTACAATTTCATTAAGTGTAATTTCTATTATATTATCTGAAAACGTACCTGGTGTATTAAGTAAATTTAAACTTTCTAGAGTTGGTTATAATGTATTTAGCTTTTTTAATCAACGTTTTTTAATAGAACTGTTCTATAATTATTATATTACTAATTTTATTTTGAAATTAGGTGGTCAAACAACTAAGGTTATTGATAAAGGATCTGTGGAGTTATTAGGACCTTTTGGTTTAGAAAAAAGTTTACTAAGTTTAAGTAAATCTATTTCTAGTTTGGATACTGGTGTTATTACTTCATATGCTTTGTATATTTTAATTGCTTTAATTTTTTATGTATTAATACCATATTTATCTATAACAGATAATAGTATTTTAATATTAATACTTTTTTCATTCTTATGTATTATAAGATTTAAATAGTTTTATATAGTTAATAATACACAAATTAAAGTTAAACTTATAACTTAAGTTATAAAAACAATATATTTAGATTATAGATTATAAATATAATAATTGTTATTATAATAATTAATAGTAAGATATAAAAGTATAAAAGTATTAATATTATATATTAATATTTATTAATAATAAATAGATACTAGTAAAATTATTAAATAAAAATGATATAAAATAAAAAACTATATTTTTAACTAATGGTTTAAACCAAAATAATGAATATTTTATAATACTATATATTAAAAAAATGATACAAGCAGCAAAAATAATAGGAACTGGATTAGCTACTACAGGATTAATAGGAGCAGGTGTAGGGATTGGTGTAGTTTTTGGTGCACTTATTTTAGGTGTAGCCAGAAATCCTAGTCTGAGAGGACAATTATTTGCATATGCAATTCTAGGTTTTGCTTTTGCTGAAGCCACTGGATTATTCGCTTTAATGATGGCTTTCTTACTATTATATGTTGCTTAATAATAATATATAAAAATTAAACATAAAAAAAAAATTAAATATTTAAATTATAAAAAAAAATTTTTAATGGTATTATGCTACTTAAATATATTTTAAAAGTATATAAATATATTTTAAAAGTATATAAATATGCTATAAAGGTATATAAAGATCCTGAACGAAGTTTGATTCGTTCAGAAAATAAAGGAAAAATTGATGTATACGCATGGGTGAATACTATTCTAAATATAATTATAAATAGTAGATTAAATATTAATCTATTAATCTATTAATTCCCTGTTTTTCCTAAATTCCTTTTTGTGGTTAAATTGTTATTTATTTTAAAGCCCTGGTCTAGAGGTTAGTAGAATACTGTTAATATTCGATAAATGTTCGACTCATTTTAAGGGCTATATAATATATATGATATTTTATATATTATATATATTATATACATAATGCATTAATTTATAGTATTATACTATAAATATATATTTATAAATTATTGTACGTGTTTTTGTATTTTATTTTTAATTATTTCAAATATATTATATATTCTATATATAACATTTTAGTTTATATTATGGTTAATTCATTAACTTATACATATAATATATATCTATAGTTTTATATTGAATAATAATTATTATGAGAAGGTAAACATTAGTAATCTTCTTAATATGACTAGATTATTTAGAAAAATTGTTATTCCGGTATTTTGCTTAATTTGTGGATTTTATATTAAACAGAAATTAGTTAATCTATATAATTTAGATGTTTCTTTACTGATTGATTATTTATTAGTATATATTCCTGCAACTATATCTAATTCTATCATATCCTTTATTTTATATGATACAAAACTTTTATCATATATGATGTCATCAGGTAACGGAGATAATGCTGGTAATATTGGTGAAATAAATGCTGGTAATGTTAGTGGTGATAATTCTAATAATACTGGTAATTCTAATAATACTGGTAATTCTAATGATACTGGTAATAGTGTACATGGGGATGGTAATAATTCAGGTAATGACGGTAACAATTCTGATAATTCCGGTACTCCGGAATTAGAAGATGATTCTAATGACATTTTTCAGGACATCAGAGCTGCTAATGAAGAGCGTGAAGAATTATCGGATGACCCTGACGCTACTACAGGGGACAAGCTTAGAGCTGATATACGTCTGCAAAAGGGTATGGTTTCTTCACTTGAATCAATGTTAGAAGTTGAGCCAAATAACGAAAGAGCTCAAGCAATGTTGGCTGCTTGTATGGTAATACTTACTGATCTAGAATCTCAATTGGACGATTTAGATTCTGATGATGAATAGATGCTTTTTAATCTTTTTGGGTTATGAGGCTAAACAATAGAATTTTTATTATATTTAGCTAGAAATGTATCATTAGGATTTATATTAGTTGAGAAACCTCCTTTCAGGTTATATGCTATTAAACATTTTATATGGTTTGTTTTCCATATAATATTTTCACAACTGGGTTTATATTATTTTAAGTTTATTAGCCTTCATTGTAGCATTTTTAAGTATATAATTAGGTATTGCATTTATACAATATTAAATATTAGTAGTATTATTATCTTATTAATACACTACTATAAAAATAGTATTTTATACTATGTATTGTTTTTTTTACAAGTTTTTTTTATAATAAACTATCATAATTATTGTATTACGGAGTAGATAATACATATACATATACATATAAAAATATTAATATATAAAAAAATATATATATATAAAATATATATAAAAATATATATAAATATATATAAAAATATATATATTTATATAGCCAAATAAGGGATATGTTGCAGATGGATCTGCGTTTTGATTGCAAATCATGAATATGAGGTTCAATTCCTCCGTATCCTTCAAAATATAATACATAAATTAATTTATATTTTAAATTTCTAATTTTTATATTTATCCTTTTCCTTTTTTAATTTTTAAATTATATATATATATATGCTTTTATATGAATAGTTACTTATCATTTATTATAAGTCCTTTGGATCAGTTTGAAATAAGAAGTCTGATTAGTTTAGATGCCCCACTTTTAGGTAATATGCATATTTCTCTAACTAATATAGGATTATATTTAACAATAGGTGCTTTTTTAGCTTTTTCTTTTAGTATAATAGCTACTAATTATTCTAGAGTAGTTTCAAATAACTGGTCTATAGGTCAAGAATCTTTATATGCAACTGTACACAGTATAGTAGTTAATCAGATAAACAGTAAAAACGGACAAAATTATTTTCCTTTTATATATGCATTATTTATTTTTATTTTAATAAATAATTTAATAGGAATGGTGCCATACAGTTTTGCTTCAACATCACATTTTATACTAACGTTTGCCCTTAGTTTTACTGTTGTATTGGGTGCAACAATATTAGGATTTCAAAAACATGGTTTAAAATTTTTTGCTTTATTTGTGCCTAGCGGATGCCCTCTTGGACTTCTGCCTTTATTAGTATTAATTGAGTTTATATCATATTTAGCAAGAAATATTTCATTAGGACTTAGATTAGCTGCTAACGTAGTGGCCGGACACCTACTGTTAACAATATTAAGTGGATTTACTTATAATATCATGACATCTGGGTTTATATTCTTCTTTATAGGTTTACTACCATTAGCATTTATAATAGCGTTCTCAGGATTAGAATTTGCAATAGCCTTTATCCAAGCACAGGTATTTGTCGTATTAACATGTTCTTACATTAAGGATGGATTAGATTTACATTAAAAAATTATTCCCAATTATATAAATACAACAACAATAATTTTTTTTTGTCTAGTATTTTTATATAGTATATAGTAATTTATTGGTGGTATTTTTTAACTAGTGTTTTAAAGTATGTTTAAATTGATTATATTATAAGTAAATATAGTTTTAAAAAGGTTGGTTTTTCAGAAAAAGAATTAGAAAGTCATATAGATTTATTTATAAGTGTTAGTGGTTTATATTATATGAAAAATAGTTCAATAAGAATTATTGTTTAGTATTATAAAACATTCAGTTTTAAAATTATGATGATTATTGTTATGATTATGATTATGATAATTTAGATATTAATTTTGATAATATAACAATGTTTTTTATACCTGTTGATAATTTTACTGATAAGATTTTGGATAATATTATTAATAGGTATGATATTTAGGTATAGTATAGATATATAGTATTTTATATTAAATATATAAATAGGTATCATTTAAAATTGGATTATGCAAAATTTGTCTAGTGTTTTGTATATTCTATATAACTAGTGTTTTTATTATATGTTAAAAAAAATATATATAATAAAAATATAACAGTAGAGTCTTAAAAGACGGGTTGGAAGGTGGGTAAAAAAAATATATATATATAAAAAATGATAATATAACATATAAAATAAGTCATTTCAGTGGAGTTCCATTTGTATAAATTATTTCCAGATTGAGTTTAGGTATTTTTCTTATAATATTTATGAACCTTATCTTTATTATTCCAATGTTGATCACAGTAAATTAGATATTTTAAAAGATAATAAGGGTAAATCTGGTATTCATGTGAATTTTTTTAATGAATAATAAAAATTATACAGGAAGTTCTGTGAATTTAAATCGTAGGTTTATTGAATATTTTAATATAAACAGACTATTACGGTATTCGAGCATGGCTATTAATAAGGCTTTACTAAAATATGTGTATTCTTAATTTAGTCTAAGTATCCTTGAATACTGTGAAGTTGATGAGCTCATGATAAAAGAAAAATACGATTTAAATTTACTATCTCCGAAGTATAATATATTGAAGGAACCAGGCAGCCCTTCTAGAGGAAGTGGTTGAAAACATTCGAAGGAAACTAAGGCTAATATGAAAATAATTCCTAAATCAAAGGAAACAATTCCTAAATCAAAGGAAACAATTGCTAAGTTTTCTATGGGTCAGCAAACAAAAACAACAAGTAGAAGTTACCTAAATCAAATAGAACCTGTATTAGGAAGATACACATTCAAAAAAAAAAATAGGGAAAACCTAAAGAAGTAAAACCTGAATAAGTAAAAACAGTAAAACAAATAACTTCTAAGACCGTAGAAGTAACTGATTTACTCTTAAGTAAAGTTAATATATATCCTTCTGTGGGTTTAGCCGCAAGAGTTTTAGAAGTTCGTCAAGCTAGTATTTCTTTATATCTAAAAGAAAACCGTTGAAATTCCTTTAAGAACAGGTATATTTTTAAACTAACTATTGGTTAATCTTTCATTTGTTTTAACATATTATATTTTGTGCCTTTTAATTTATCGTACTTTTCTGTTGAGCTAGAAATAATCTACTTAAAAAACAGTATATTTCTTATAGGTGGTTATTTAATTTTATATTGCCATATAGATATATATAGCGTTACATTGTACCCTAAAATATAAAACTAATAATTTTAGTGGTTTAGTGGGAATTTATTATTTATTTATTACCATGTTATTATTACTTTTACTAATTATACCTTTGATTGGTATATTTATTATATCAACAAGTACGTATAATGAACTTTCGACTGTACATGTAAAACGTATAAAATATATAGCTTTAGCTACATCTGTTTTTAATTTATTTATTTCATTAATTATATTTATATTATTTGATTTTAGCAACAATCAATTTCAATTTGTTCAAGAGTATCATCAAATAAGTTCTTTTGATTTCTACTTAGGTATAGATGGTTTATCTATATATTTTGTTATATTAACTACTATTATAATACCTATTTCATTATTATCAAATTGAACATCTATATCAGAAAATATTAGAGCATATATAATAATAATTTTATTACTAGAAACATTATTATTAGCAGTATTTTTGGTATTAGATGTACTACTTTTCTATATATTTTTCGAAAGTATATTACCGCCTTTATTTATACTAATAGGTTTATTTGGATCAAGTAATAAAGTAAGGGCTAGTTTTTACTTTTTTTTATATACACTATTAGGTTCTTTATTCTTATTATTATCTATACTTAGCATGTCTTCTATCATGGGTACTACTGATTTTGATGCTTTATATAAAACAAATTTTAATTATTTAACACAACTTTTCTTATTTTATGGTATTTTTATAGCTTTTGCTGTTAAAACACCAACTATTTTTTTAAACACTTGACTTTTAAAAGCTCATGTTGAATCACCATTAGCTGGTAGTATAATTTTGGCAGGTATTGTTCTTAAACTAAGTTTATACGGTATACTTAGATTAATATTACCTATATTACCTAAAGCTTCTATAGATTATACTTATATAGTTTATTTAATAGGTGTTATTACTATTATATATGCTAGTTTTAGTACATTAAGAACTATAGATGTTAAAGAACTTATAGCTTATAGTTCTGTATCTCATGCTGCTGTGTATCTTTTAGGTGTATTTAGTAATACAATACAAGGTATTGAAGGTGGTATTACTTTAGGATTAGCTCATGGATTTGTTTCATCAGGTCTATTTATTTGTGCTGGGGGTGTTTTATATGATAGATCTTCTACTAGATTAATTACTTTCTATAGAGGTATGGCTCAAATAATGCCTTTATTTGCTATATTATTCTTTATACTATCATTAGGTAATTGTGGAGTTCCTCTAACTTTAAACTTTATAGGTGAATTTATGTCATTATACGGGGTATTTGAAAGACTGCCTTTATTAGGTGTATTCGCTAGCTCTTCTATAGTATTTTCTGCTGCATATACAATATATATGTTTAATAGAATAGCATTTGCAGGATCATACTCTAAATTTTTCAAAGTAAATATACCAGATTTAAATAAACGTGAGTTCCATATATTATTGACATTGGTTATTTTTACAGTAGTATTAGGTGTATACCCTGCACCTGTATTAGATGGTTTACATTATTCTGTGTCATCTTTGATATATTATGCTCCAATATTGTAAAAAATTAATATATATAAACTAATAAAAGGTACTCATATTAATATGAGGTATTCATATTAATATACTCATATTAATTTAATATATTTATTAATTTAATGTGTTTATATTAATTAAAGGTATTTATTAATTTAAGGTAATAATATAAAGTATTTTTACAAAATATTCTTATAAAGGTATTTTATAAAAAAAAAGTTTAAACGTATAAAATAAACTAAGTATAAAGGTATTAATATAAATTACAATTTAATATATTATAGTATAGTATAATATAATAATTAATAGTAATGTATTACAAGTGTAATATATACAATATATGTACATTAATACTAATGTTAATATGAAAGATTAAATTTAATCTTTCAAGCTAATATAGAATATTAAAAAAATTTATATTCAAAAAATAAACATTTTTTCTTACTAGTTCAAGGGAAGAACAAGATACTTCTAATATCTAAATTCAAGTTCGAATCTTGAGTAAGATATTTCAACATACATATTATATTGTTGAAATAAATAATAAAATATAAATTAGATGAGTTTGATGATGGCTCTGAATGAACGCTGTCCAAATGCTTGACACATGCTAATCGAACGTTAATATTATTAAACATATTTTTTAATAATGTTGAAGTGGTGTACAGGTGAGCAAAGGGTGTTTTTGGCTACCTAAGAGCAAGGGATATGTAAATCCCTAAAAAAGAAATGTTAAATATAAAATAGTTAAAAATTTCACTCTTAGATGATTATAAATACCTCGGATAAGTAGTAATTAAGGTAATGGCTTAATTAGCTTGTATCCGTAGTCGAGACTGAAAGGTCGATCGATCACATTGGGTCTGAAAAAACCCCAATACGTCTAGTACAGCAGTGAGGAATATTGGTCAATGGCCTAACGGCTGAACCAGCAACTTGGAAGAATGAGAGTTAACCATTAAAGCTAGGAAACTAGATTTAATACTATATAAAATATGAATTTCATATTTTATATTTTTAGGGTTAACTTGATTGACTATGTCTTATAAAGTTCTAGATAAAAGCTGATAATGACAACTTTGTATCTATAGTCTCGACCAAATCTTGTGCCAGCAGTCGCGGTAAGACAAGGGAGACTAGTGTTATTCATCTTTATTAGGTATAAAGGGTACCTAGACAGTATATCACGCCCAAATAAGGGTACGGATAAGACTTGAGTTTTAGTGTAAGAGGGAGATATCAGAACTATTGGTGTAGAGATGAAATGTTTTGATACCTTTAGGACGGGTAATGGCGAAGGCAAACCTTTATGTGAAAACTGACGTTGAGGGACGAAGGCTTGGGAAGTGAAGAGGATTAGATACCCCCGTAGTCCAAGCAGACAATGATGAGTGTCATAGGTTAAAATATTTTTAGACTATAAATGAAAATGTAAGCACTCCACCTCAAGAGTAATGCGGCAACGCAGGAACTGAAATCATTAGACCGTTTCTGAAACCAGTAGTGAAGTATGTTATTTAATTCGATGATCCTCGAATAACCTTACCACAATTTGTATGATCTAAATTCTATATGTTTGGATAAGTAAATTAAGCTATTAGCTTAATTTACGTGTTTAGGTCACATGTGTTGCATGGCTGTCTTCAGTTAATGTCGTGAGATTTGGTTAGATCCATTAAATTAACGTAAACCCTTGTTTTATTTTAAAATAAAACAGTTCACCGCTATATTGGATGTGATAAGAGGGACTAAGACAAGTCATCATGGCCTTAATGTTGTGGGCTATAGACGTGCCACATATGCCTTTACAAAGGGATGCAATAATGTAAATTGGAGCTAATCCTTAAAGTAGGATATAATATGAATTGTAGTCTGAAACTCGACTACATGAAAAAGGAATTACTAGTAATCGTGAGTAATCACATCACGGTGAATTTAATCTCAGATAGGTACTAACCACTCGTCAGGCGCTGAAAGGAGTGTATGCAATAAGTTTGGTGATTGTTAATTTTTATCTTAGATAATTTAGGTTTAGATATTTTAACAAGTAATCTTCGTATGCGTAGCTCTGATTGGTGTTAAGTCGAAATACGGTTCGGGTAGGGGAACTTGCCCGGGAATAATTAATATAAACAATATATCCAATAAAAAAAAAGTCTGTGTAGGAATTTATATATTATTATATATATATATAATCTGGTTCGAATCCGGATATAGGCATATGAGAAATTTAAGTTTTATAATTTATATATATAATAAATTTTTGATAAATAACATTTTTTGTTCACTTAGTTTTGTAGTTGCAATTAATTTTATAATATTATTTGGTTTTATCAATTTATTTGGTTATAGTATTTTCATTAATACTTAATATATTTCTCTTTCTACTATTCCTGTTGTAGTTTATTAAAATTTTAAGGTATAAAAAAAACCATACTTAAAGATAACAAAGGTAAATCCGGTGTGTATCGTTGAATCAATAAAGTTAATGATGCATATATAGGTAGTGCTACAGATTTAACTAGAAGATTGAGATATTACTTTTCTTCTAATTTCTTATTTAAAGAAATATTAAAGAATAGTATTATGTATAGAGCTTTATTAAAACATGGTTACTCTAAATTTACCTTAGAAATACTTGAGTATTGTGATAAAAGTTATGTTATTGAAAAATAACAATATTACTTATATCTTCTAAACCCTAACTATAATATTTGTAAGACAGCTGGATCTAGTTTAGGTCATATAATTAAAGATCATACTCGTTTAAAGCTTAGGTATGTATGACTGGTTAGATTGTTTAAGAGTAATGGTATAAGTTTTCTTAAGTTTATTTTATATATATATGAAAGAAAAGTAAATAAATATTGTTTAAATATATCTAAACTTCAAGCTATGTTTGAAAAAAATAACTTTAAAAAAGGAGAGTAAAGTGTCAATGAAAACTCGTGTGAAATTTTAGCTTCTACTGTAACTGCACAATCTGTATTAATTACAGATTTAAAAACTAAGGTTACTACTTCTGCTAGAAGAGCAGCCGTTGCCTTGAATGCAAGTCATATATCTATTATGAACAAGCTAAAAGGTAAAAACACTAAACTTTATAAAGGTAGATATTTAATTGCAGAACTAAATACTATTAAACCGCTTAAATTAAGTTTTATGATTAAGGTTATATAATATATGTATTCTTAATTTATTTAGTGAAAATGAAATAAATACTGAAGATGTTATAAGGTAGATTTATTGTAGAATTAGCCAATAAAATGTAAAGTAATACACTATGTATTATATTAATGGTAATGTATTATATTAATGGTAATATATTAAGCCAAAAGTTTTATATTACATAAAAAATTATAAGTATATGTATAAATATAATGCTTTTCTAAATAAGATATTTACTCTTATCTTTAATTTAGATGTTCAAAACATGAAAAATCCTAATTTTTGGTTTATTAAAAAAAAAAGGTGTAAGAGTGTGGTGTTTCAATGAAAATTTAAACCAAAACAATGAAAAAAACTAATTTATTTTTAGGTATTCCTGTACAAGTGTTGAATATTCAAACAAAGGATCTGTTGGTATACAATTCTAAATTAAGTGCTGCTAGGGCTATTGGTACAAGTAAGTCTACAATTAGACGTTATATAATTTCTAAAAAATTGTTATTTGATAAATTTTTAATTACACAAGTAAATCCACATATAACACCTAAATAATAAGTTTTATAAGTAAGGTTATATATGTATAATAAAAAAGGAAACTTCCATTATTGGTAAAATGGGTTGAGCTGTAAACTCAATAGCCATAGGCTTTTAGGAGTTCGAATCTCTTGTTTCCTAAATTTAATAAACTATAATAACTATAATAATTGGTTATTATAGTTTATATTTATTTTCCTAATATTCTTATTAGTTTTTTAAAGCCTTTATAGCTCAATGGTAGAGCGGAATACTGTTAATATTTTGATAAATGTTCGATTCATTTTAAGGGCTATGTAATATATATACATATATAGAATATATTATATACATTATGCGTTAATTTAATCGGTATAGTGTTATGTTACACACATATTTTTATAAATTATTATACGTGTTTTTGTATTTTTTTTTAATTATTTCAAATATATTATAATTCTATATATAGTACATAACCTATAAATTAAGTTAAATATTAACTTAAACACTAATTTATATTAACTTATATATTAACATATACATATATATGAATAATAATTATTATGAGAAGGTAAATCTTAATTTTTAAAGTGTTATATATTTTTAAAGAAATAGTTTTCAATGGTTATAAAGATATATTTTTAGATTTTTTATATATTGCTGCAATAATATGTGGTATATTAGTAATAATAACTAAAAACCCGATTGTATCTGTTTTATTTTTAATAGGACTATTTCTAAGTATATCTTGTTATTTAATATTGTTAGGTTTAAATTTTATAGGTTTATCTTACTTATTAGTATATATAGGAGCAGTTTCTATATTATTTCTGTTTATCTTAATGTTAATAAATATTAGAATATCTGAACTATTAATAGACACCAGTAATAGTATCCCTTTAGCTATAATATTAGGTATTTCTTTCAATTATTCTGTAAATAATATATTACCATATATTTTAGCAAATAATAATTATAATATATCTAATATTATTAAAGTATTTACTTTAAGTAATGATGTAGAATTATACCATGTAACATCTAAACTATGAGATGGTTTTTTATCAGAAACTTCTCATATAACAAGTATAGGTAATATAATATATACTAATTATTCAATATGACTTATATTAACATCTATAATCTTATTGTTAGCGATGGTCGGAGCTATAATTATAACTATTAAACAAAAAAACTAATATAATTTATTAGTATAAAAAGGAATTAGCTTAATTGGTAGAGCATCCGTTTTACACACGGCAGGTTAAGTGTTCGAATCACTTATTCCTTATAAAAAAAAATTTTTTTTTAGTGTAATTTTTGTGTAATAAATATTTTTTGTATAAGTTACAATTATTTTTTGTATTAGTTATAAATTTAAACTTAAAGAGATCTTAGCTTAATGGTAAAGCATATGACTTTTAATCATTATTATAGGGGTTCAAGTCCCTTAGGTCTTAAAATATATGATAAACGGCTGTAGGTTAACTGGTAGACCTTTCGCCTTCCAAGCGAAGTGTATCGATTCGAATTCGGTTAGCCGTAAAGAGTTAGTAACTTAATGGTAAAGGACTTTCTTGTCACGAAAGTAGATACCGGATCGATCCCGGTTTAACTCGAAAATAATATATGCTATTTTAGCAAAAGGAAGAGTTGCCACTGGTAAGGCGAGATATTTGCTAAATATTGTGTTTTTCACCTGGATGTTCGAATCATTTCTCTTCCGTATATTATATTAAACATATTGTATAAAACGTATATAATAATATATTTTATACAAGTTATTCTAATATATTGTATACATATTATACCAGTAATATAAGTATTATATAAATGTTATGTATGTATTATATAAATGTTATATATGTATTGTATAGATGTTATAATTTAATATATGAATTCCTTAATAAATCAATGTATTTTATATACGTTATTCTAATTTATTAATAATATTTAATAATTATTATTAATGTTAATATTAATAAAGAGTATAGTTTAATGGTAAAATAGGAAGCTTCAAACTTCAAATTTCCAGTTCAAGTCTGGATGCTCTTGTCTTTAAAGATTTCTTAACTTAATAGGTAAAGTGTGCTTTTGATAAGAGTATTATCAGCGTTCGATTCGCTGAGGAATCATAATGTATTAAAGGTAATAGTAATCTATATAAAAGAATATAATAATATAATAATACAAAAATATCTAAACGGGTTAGAGCCAGGCTGGTTAGGCACCTCATTTGGGTTGAGGAATAGTTATGTTCGAATCATAATGACCCGAGAATATTTTTATAAAAATATCTAAAACCATATTTTATAATAATTAATAGTAATGTATTTGATATGTATTGTGTTATTTCATTATTTTAATCCCTTAAGAAATAATTTTATATTATGATAAAAGTTTTAAGGATTAAATATAATGGCAAGTATATAAAGAGACTATTAAGGATATCTAGCTGTATATTAAAGAGATATATTTGATCATAGCATAGGTAAATACCTATCCCTAGATCCATAAACTCTTGAATAAATTCTATTTATAAACGAAGCGAATTGAAATATCTTAGTAGCTTCAGGAAAGGAAATCAAACGAGATTCTATAAGTAGTGTGAATGAAAGTAGAAATGCCTAATAAGTAAAATGGATTAATCTGTTTGAATAAAGGGGAACCTTCCTCTAAGGCTAAGTATGATATACAAGCGATAGTGAACTAGTACCGTGAGGGAAATGATATGAATTAGTAGTCTTATAAGCAGCTCAAGTTAAGTTTAATAAACATATAAGAGCGTACCTTTTGTATAATGGGTCAGCAAGTTCTAATTAGATGCAAGCAATGATGCCTAGATAATCCGATTATTAAGTAATGATTAAGTATCTAAGTAGAGACCCGAAGGGTAGTGATCTTACCATGGTCAGGCTTATAAAAGGCCGAATGGGTTATCGTTGTAAAGATATCCAAAGAACTGTGGTAAGTTAGTGAAAGACAATACTGACTACCTATAGCTGGTTTTCCGCGAAACATATCTAAGTATGTAGTTTAAATAACATCATAGCAGGTACAGAATTGTGATCTCGGACAAATTGTATATATTTGTAAAAAAATTATATCTTTTTGTACACATGGGGGAGTCGTGAAGACTTTATTCGCGAGTATTTGCTCTCGGAATGGCAATGATGAATGTTGAACAATCAGACATTTAACGATAAGGTTGTATGTCAAAAGGGAAACAGCCCAGAACAAGTGTTTAAGGTTCCAAAGTTATTGTTAAGTGAAAGTAAGGAAGTATTTAAATCATACAACCAGGAAATAGGCTTAGAAGCTGCCATTTTTTAAAGACCTCGTAACAGAGCACTGGTTCAATAGGTTAAGTTTTATTAACCTTTTTAGTTAAAAGCGCCGAAGATATAACGGATCTAAACAATACACCGACACCTTGTCCATAATAACATATTTATTATATTATTTTATTAAATAATTTTTTATGTGTAAAAAAAAAGTATGTTTTATGGGGTAGCGGAACATTGGGAAAATTTTAGAATTAGTATTTTTAATACTAATAATTAGATATCCCAAGTGATAATGCTGACATGAGTAACGAAAAAGGGATAATTCCCTCGCCTTAAGCTTATGGTATCTTTCTATGTTTATTAAAGAAAAACGGCCTCTAAGTTTAACCTAAAGGATAAAACGATGAGACTATATATGTAACAACATTTATACAACATTAATATTATATTATTAATATTATATAATATAATATTAATATATATTTATATACCCATAAATATATAAATATATAGAATATAAATTGCTTTATGGGTGTGAATAAATATATTATGGCATGTTCCAGTACAAAATAGAGTAGGGAGTGGCATATTATATGATATATGGAGATATTTATATTTGTTGTAGAGTAAAAAGTGTTCTGGAAAAACATATATTATATTAATATTAGGGAATAAACTAAAACAGATGATACTAATTTAATGAACAAAAACCGTACCTAGATACTAACCCTAGTAAGCTAGTAGAGAATACGAAGGCGTTTGAGCTAACAATCATTAAGGAACTCGGCAAATTGACACCGTAACTGCGGGATAAGGTGTGCCATTCCTACTGATTAATATCAGGCTAGGAAGAGGAGACATAGAATGATGTTGCACGACTGTTTAATTAAAACACAGCACTCTGCGTAAGATGTAAATCAATGTATTGAGTGTGCTGTCTGCCCGATGATGGATGGTTAACGGATTAACTTAGCCGACTAATATAGACTAGGTTTTGAAGGAACCCCCATTCAATGGCGGCCTTACCTATGAGGGTCCTAAGGTAGCGAAATACCTTGGCATTTAAATGATGTCGCGCATGAATGATCTCACGATGCAACAGCTGTCTCAATGATTGGCTCAGTGAAATTGGAATGGCAGTGAAGATACTGCCTATCTCTAGATAGACGAGAGTGCGACTAGATAAGTGCTTAATAACAATGTGGTGAGAACCCACCAGATAACCCATTATCTGAGCTCATGCGGTATGCATTAAAAGTAATTTTTTTGTGTAAAGCCCGTCAAATTAAGTCTTTAAGACTACCCTGCCTATATTATAGGGAGGTGAGCTATACTACTATGGATAAGAATATTTTGAATTCACGTTAGAAGCGTAATCTGGAGTATTTTCTTAATAAATTGAAACAAAAAAAAGAAAATAACTATTGATTGTATAAACAGTTTTTCGTCTGTTTATTAATGGGTCTTTTATCAATATACGTATAGTGGAATCCTAAGGTAGTAATTAAGGTGTTATTAAGTAAACTAGGTAAGCCCAATAATGCCCTTATTAATATAAGGAAGTTTAATTGTAAAATTAAATATACATTAGTGGGTAAAGGATGTTCTAAAAAGCGAATGTTTCATAGTAATAATGAAAATAGGTTGTATAACTAATTCGAAAGAATGCTGACTTAGAACTGGCATTTAATTTGGATATTAGATTGCTTATTTAAACAGGAGTTTAATTTTAACTCTAAAAGATAATTATCAAAAAGGTATATTTATGTGTATGCGTTTTATTAATATATGGTGTTTTCTTTCTTAAAATATGGTGTTTACTAAAATATGGTGGTTTTCTAAAGTATGGTGTTTTCCTTTATGGTGTTTTCTTTAAAATAATTTTTATTTAGTCTGTGTTGTGGATTAAGTAAATAATAAATTTTAAGCTAAGTTACAACATTATACCATAGATTAGTAAATACTCGTACGCTTACAAAGCAGACATCGTGGTTGGGTTCGGGTCAAAGAAAGGTTGGCATCCCTAAATCTTTGATAGAATTGAAAGTTATGATTATAAAAACTTAGTATAATAATATAAAACAGCTACAAACATAAAAAATTCAATCACAAATAATGTAAATAGTATTAACAGTACACTTTCACCGTGGTGGGTTACAGGTATAGTAGATGCGGAAGGTAATTTTAGTATAAATTATAATAAAAAAACTAAAAAAATCACATTTTCATTTAAGGTAACTCAAAAAGATCATTCAATGGTTATTCTGTATGATCTTAAAAACTTCTTTGGTGTTGGAAACATATATATTGATAATAGTTATTCTCAAGCATATAAGTATACTATTAGTAGTGTTGAAATATTACTTAACACAATAATACCACATTTTGATAAATATCCTTTAGTAGGTTCTAAAAGATTAGATTACTTAGATTGAAAAAAAGCTATTCTTTTATCCAATGACATGTTAGCTAATGCTAATACTATTTTATCATTAAAAGAAAAAATGAATTATAAAAGGTCATTTGACGAAAGATGAAATTATCTTAATACGTTAAAGATTGATTTAAAACCTGAGTGAATACAAGCTTTTATAGATGGTGAAGGTTCATTCCAGTGTAGAATAGGTGATCATATTAATAGGGGTAAAACTATATTAAGTATCGCACATACATTGGAAATAGCCCAAAATAGTCATGATGTTAAGGTTTTAGATGCTATTAGATTATATTTTGGTCACGGTTATTTAAAGCCTAAATACGATATTACATCTTTAAATGAGTCAAAAAAAGTTCGTTCTGTTTCTAGATTTGTTACTTATAATACTGAAGTAATTACGAAATTTATTGACAAGTATTCGATGTATACTCGTAAGCATTTAGATTACTTAGATTGAAAGAAATTAATAGAATTAAAATCAGCTAATACTCATAAGACTGAAGAGGGTAAACTTCACATGATTAATGTAAAGAAATGTATGAATGCAGGTAGATTACTAAATAGTAGTATATTACCTAATTCCGATAAACTTAAATTTATCAGATGATCTGACATTCCAGGTAATAAAAGTAATTATCATACTAAGATTAATTAAAAAATACATGTTATTAAATGTTGGAGCCGTATGCGATGAAAGTCGCACGTACGGTTCTTAGAGGGGGAAATTTTAGCAATAAAACAACCTATCTCAACAGACCCCATGCAGCTTTACTGTTACTAGTTACAGGGTATGATTTAACAAATTGTAGTGTATAAGGTAGTTGGCTAGACAAAATTGAAACACCTTTGTTTAGTTTGTCATATCGGTAGAATAGGTTTATCAAAAACTTCTTGTTAAACTAAAGTCTACTATACTAATCCGAAAATAAGGAGATTACACCAATGAAAAATTCACAGGAATATATGAAATATAACTCATATATATAATAATATATGTAAAATTAAGTAATTGGTTACTCAGGAAACAGTGGCTAGCGGACGGTTTATGCGGGGCACAGATCCCATAAAGAGTACCTGGGTGTATCCAAATTTAATTTTGTAAAGGTGCAATATGTAATTAATCTATAATAGCTTTCTTAAAAAAAAAAAGATTGCATTATATTTTATTATTTTATTTTGTTATTGGTTATATTTACTTAAAAATATATATATATTTATATAAAAATATTAAGTATCTATAA
>Ga0210389_10001076_pt1 | contig 22725 bp, 14 predicted proteins | sample IncBWH28OmetaG_FD_160127 | JGI IMG/M metagenome (GOLD analysis project Ga0210389, IMG submission 160127) | Forest soil microbial communities from Barre Woods Harvard Forest LTER site, Petersham, Massachusetts, United States - Inc-BW-H-28-O ...
ACGCGGCGGCCAGCGCGGAAAGGGTCTCGTCGTGCGCGCGCAGCGAGTGGGGCAGAGCGTTGCTGTCGAGTACTTCGAAGACCACCCGCCCGTCGTGACTGTAGTCATCCGTCAGTCCTGCCAGGCTGACCATCGTGGGCCTGATGTCGGTGTGATCCGTGAACACCTCACCGCTGCGCCCCAATCGGCGCACGCCGGGCCCGACCATCCCGAGCCAGGTCCTCGTGATGTCCTTCTGAATGTCGCCATGATTCCAATTGAAGCCCGGTTGCTCATCCGAGCAGGCGGCGATGGAGGTGCAGGCCGGAGACTTCGATCCCGCCGTGATGAAGAAGTCATCATTGCCGAAATAGACGAATGTCGGCGTGCGCGCCGGATCCTTGGTCACCATGTGCAGCAACGCCATTTCCGCGGGATCTCCCATGGCCTTCATCAGCGGCACGTTGGCGCCGACGATGGGATCGAATGCCGTCAACGCCGCCGAATTGAGCTCGAATGCACGCGTCGTGGGATCGACCGGACCGGGGTTGCCCGCGATGTACACCGTGGGCGCATCGTCGCTGTGCACCGAGAAGGCCGGCACGCTGAAGGTAGGCGTTTCGGTGAGCAGCAATGAGCGCATGTCGACGTCGACTTCGCCCAGGTTGGTCGTCGTGCAAGGCACGAAATCGCCATCGCAGCCGGCCGGCAATCGGATGTACGTGCAGGGCGTGTGGATACCGTCGCAACCGGCCGGCGAGCCGGCCTGTCCCGCGAAGTGATCGTTCTCATCGGCGGTCACGATGAACAAGGTATTGTCGCGGGTGATGCCGTCGCCCGCCAATCGGGCAAAGAATTTCCCGAACGCCGCATTGTACGCAGCGAGTTGCTGCACGTAGCCGGCCTCGCCGGGCCCGTAGCTGCCGGATCCGGTAAAGTGATTATCGTGCGCATCGGCGATATACGCGTAAACCACGGGTACGCCCGCCTCGAGCATGGTCGCGATGTACCCCAGGCTCTGAGACGCGGTGGGATCAAAACCGGGGAAGCCGGGATTGCCGTTGCCGTCCGCAATCGGGTTGCCATCGAGATCGTCCACCACACCCTTGCCGTGATTGATCTGCGGCGCCACGGCCACATTGCCGTACAACGCGTTGAAGCCCACATAGCCACCGGGCTCGTCGGGCAACAGGTCCGGTGCCGCGCCCTGGCCGCACAATTTGCTGTTTTGCGCGCAATGCACCGCAATGCCTTCGAAGTCCGCGATCGCCTTGCCCGGCGTCGCCTTCGCTTCGGCCGCCTGCGGAGAGTTCGCGCCGAAAACGTTGTTGATATCGCTGGAGATATTTTCGAACTCGATGTTGGCCGTGGAGAATGCGCCCACGTCACATCCCGCGCGGGTAAAAACCGCCCAAGGTGCGGGGTGAACCTTGCCGCGCTGATCGATCATTTGCGGCTGGCCATCGGGCGCCGTATCGGTCCAATAGACAAATGAACTGGAGAAGCCGATCGAACCGTCGGGCCGGAAAAACCCATAGGAATTCGCGACGGGCTGGCCGTGCTTCTCGCCGTAGACTCCGGTCAAGGTCGTGATGATGTCATCCGCCGTATGCGAAATCAGCGGCGTGTGATGATTGCTCAACATCGTGCCGCTGTCTTCAATGAAGTTGAGCAAGTTCGGCATCTGTTCAAGATCCGACGGGACATTCGGGTTGTCGCGGCGCAAGTGCACGTTGTCGAATTGAATGTGAACGATGTGCTTGATGCCGTTATCGAGCCGGCAGCTTGCCGCCGCATTCGCGCCCTTGCCTGCATCGGCGTGGGCCGCAGCGCTCATGAAAGTTGAACCGAGAAATACAAGCGCTGCACTCGCGCGCAGCAAATTTGCGAAATCCTTCATATCGCCCCCGCAGAGTTGTTGAGATTTTTCCTGATGCGACCGACACCAGGCGTCGGTAGCGCGAGGCTAGTGGCATCGCGCTACCCGCTGATGTCACTCAGATTGCAAAATCATGGCTTGCGCCGCGCTGCGAACGAACACAGCGCATTTTGTAATTTCTACTCGCCGTGCAATCGGTCGAACACGTCCGGGCCGAAGGGCAGCAATCCCGGGACCGAGGCGTACCCAAGGTGGCCGTAGCCGTCATCACCGCCCTCGCGGAGGTCGAGCAGGTCCTCGTAGCTGCGCAGGGCGGAGTAGTGATTGTAGGAGCCCGTCGTGTTGACCGTGCCGGGCTTGATCAAGCGTTGGCCCGAAAGTTGCGCTGAAGCTCTCGTTCTCGAGGACAATCACCAACACGTGATCGATCGCACCCTCGGGTGCCGCGGCTCGGATGATGCGGCCATCGTCTCTCGCGGCAGCCGCAGAAGTGAATCCAATCATGCCGGCGAGCGCCAGGGCTGCGACTGCCGCTGCATGCGAAACACCGGCGCGTTGTTGCCTGGAATTCATCGAGGGCTCCTCGTTGCTTATTGGATTTGATTGCGAAACAGCGCAATCTAGCAACCGAGAATGACAATCGGGTGACGACGCCTGGGCGGGGGGGCTTCTGCAAATACAACTACAGGTGAACGGCAATCTCCACGAAATCGACGTCGAGCCGGACGCGCCCTTGCTGTGGGTGATACGCGATGAGCTCAAGCTCACGGGCACGAAATTCGGATGCGGTATCGGCGCCTGCGGCGCCTGTACCGTGCACTTGAACGGTAAGCCGACGCGCAGCTGCATTCTGCCGGTGAGCGCTGCGGCGAATGCGCAGATCACCACGATTGAGGGCATCGGTGCGCAGGGATTGACGGCCGTGCAAGCGGCGTGGGTCGCTCATCAGGTGCCGCAATGCGGGTACTGCCAGTCGGGCATGATCATGGCAGTCAGCGCCTTGCTCGCCGGCAACGCGACGCCCACGGAGGAGGAACTCGGGGCGGCCATCACCAACATCTGTCGCTGCGGCACCTACCCGCGGATTCGCGCCGCCGTCGCTGCTCTGGCCGCCGGCGGTGCCCGAGGTGGCGCTTGATATCCCGAAGAAAGATCCTGATCGGCGGGGCGGCCGCGGCCGGGACGCTGATCGTCGGCTACAGCCTGTGGCCGAGCGGCCGGCGTGCGCATGCCGATCGGTTGGCCGCCAAATCCGGCGAACGCTTCATTGCCTACTGGATCAAAGTCGCCGACGATGACACCGTCACCGTCGTCATCCCACACTGCGACATGGGCACCGGAACCTTCACCGCCTTGTCGCAAATGGCGGCGGAGGAACTCGACGCCGATTGGAGCAACATGCGGACAGAAACGGCGCCGCCCGATCCGCTGTTCGCCAATGGTGCGCTGGTCGAAGGGTTTGCCCTTTCCTACGAAGGCCTGAGCCGCGAATCGGTCCCCGCATTTCTTCAGGGAACCGCGTTGGCCGCGGGAAATAGGTTGGCGAGGTTCATGGATATCCAGGTCAGCGGCGGCTCATCGGCGGTAAGCTTTACCGGTGTCTACGGTATCAGGGTGGCCGCGGCGGCGACGCGCGAGATGCTCATTGCCGCGGCCGCGGAACGCCTGAAGGCGCCGCGCAATGCGTTTCACACGCACAGCAGCCGGGTCATCCACACGTCATCGGGTCAAAGTTTTCGATTTGGCGAACTAGCTGCCGCGGCGTCGCGGCTCGAGCCCTCATCGCGGCCCGGATTGAAACCCAAATCGCAGTACACCTTGGTCGGCAAGCCAATTCCGCGGATCGACATTCCGGCGAAGGTCAACGGAGCGACACGCTACGGCATCGACGTTGAAGTCCCCGGCATGCAATTCGCGGCCATCAAGATCGCGCCGGTTTTCGGCGGCCGACTGGTTTCCGTGCGCGAAACGGCCGTGGCGGGCCATCCCGGCATCACGAAAGTCATCAAGCTCGATGATGCGGTGGTCGTGGTTGCGGATCGCATCTGGCGGGCGCAGCGCGCGGTGGACGGGCTCGAGCCGGTTTTCAGCGATGCCGGCAATGCAGCGGTGTCGTCGAAATCGATTCGCGAGCGCCATCTCGCGGCCTTGGATGAAAAGACCGGAAAGCCCGCGGGCGCGGCGAGTACCGAGGTTGCGGCGAGTACCGAGGGCGCGGCGAGCGCCAGGTCTGCCGCGGGTGCGGGCGCCGAGCCGGGCAACCGAGCTGCCGAATGCACTTACCACGTCCCGTATCTGGCCCACGCGGCGATGGAACCGGTTAACGCAACGGCCCTGTACCGGACCGACGGCACGCTGGAGATTTGGGCCGGCAGCCAGGACGGCTTGGGCTCACGAGCCTTCTGCGCGAAGGCGGCCAAGATACCTCTCGACAAGGTCACCTTTCACCTCCTGCCGAGCGGCGGTGCATTCGGGCGGCGTTTGCCGGGCCTTTGGAATTTTCTCACCTACGCCGTCCAGACCGCCATGGCGCTGCCGGGCATACCCGTGAAGCTCATCTTCACGCGCGAGCAGGATATGCGGCATGACTACTATCGCCCCAATGTCACGAGCCGTTTCAGTGCGAAATTGAAACCCGACGGAATGCCGGGCTCCTGGGTGAATCATTACACGACCACCGACGATGCCAATGCCGAGGCGGCGCACATTGCCTATGATGTGCCCAACCAGGCTTACAAGGCGGTCAAAGTCGTGACGCCGGTGCCCACCGGACCCTGGCGCAGCGTCGAATATTCCTGGCATGGTTTCTTCGTCGAGTCCTTCATTGACGAACTGGCACACCTCGCGAATCGCGATCCGCTCGAGTACCGCCGCACGCTCCTGCAACACAAACCGCGCCACTTGGCGACCCTGGAATTGGCGGCGGCGAAGGCAGGGTGGGGTACGGCACCCGCGCCGGGGCGAGCGCGCGGGATTGCGATGGTGGACTGTTTCGGCACGATCGCGGCCCACGTCGCGGAGGTTGAAATCACTGCGGGTGCCTTGAAGGTGCACCGGATCACTTCGGCGGTGGACTGCGGCCTGGTGGTCAATCCGGATGGTTTCAAAGCGCAAATCGAAGGAGCCATCGTGTTTGGGCTGAGCGCTGCGCTCAATGGCGAAATCACGATCGCCGATGGCGCGGTCGAGAATCGGAATTTCCCCGACTATCCCTTGGTGCGGCTCGCGAACTGCCCGGCGATCGAGGTGCATATCCGGGAAAGCGACGCGCCGGTGGGCGGCGCCGGCGAGCCGGGTACGCCGGCCGTTGCGCCCGCGCTGACCAACGCGATCTTCGCTGCGACGGGCCTGCGCATACGAGAGCTGCCGATCAGCAAGCACACGCTCGCCTGAGCAGATCCGCTCAAGGGCGTGAGAGCATTGAGCGGTCAAATCGGCTCGAGCGTCCCGCGCCGGGCTTTGGCGAGCACGACGGTCTCAAACAGCTCATAGTCGGAAGTAGCCGCGGAATCGGCGCCGAGCGCGTGATAGTAAGAAATGGTGATCGAGGTCTTGCCGCCGGGCGCGCCCGGATCCAGGTCAAAAACCGCAATGCCGTAGCCGGTGCCCGTGTCGCGGCGCGCCGACCAGACCGCATCTTCCAGTGCATCCGCGGTCGGCTTGGCGAATGTTCCCGGAGCTTTCCCCGCAACCGGGCGATTGTGTTTCGTGATGACTTTCGCCTGCGGCGCGCCGCTGTCGGGGTTCACGCCATAGGCGTCGAGCGGCGCGTTGGTCCCGCCGCCGCCGAGAATGAAATGAATCGTCCCGAAGCGGGTGTCGAACGGACCATTCGCCGGATCCGTGATCACCGGTTTGGGTTGCAGCGTGTCGACCGGCGCGCCGCTCGCCGCATCGCGCCCCGTGTCGTGATTGCAGCCGCGCACCGGCCAGCTGCGTTCGTAATCGTGATCGTGTCCGCAGAGCACGAGATCAACGCCGTATCGATCGAATAGCGGCAGCCACGCCTCGCGGATCCCCTTGTCGGACCCATTGCCATTCTTGGAGGAACTCAAGGCGTCCTGGTGCATTTGAACGATGATCCAGTCGATGGCCTCGTCGCGCGACGCGGCCGCCAACGTGCTCTCCAGCCAGCGCGTCTGGGCGCCCGCGCTGTAGCCGCGGACATAAAGCGAGGTGCCCGGCGCGATCGGCGGATTGCCGGTACTGGGCGAAGGTATGAGGGGTAAGGGGCCGGAGACGAAGGCACCGCTGTCCTGATAGATGACATCGTCGGCGGAGAGCGAAATGAACAGCACGGAGCCGACTTGGAAGCGGTACCACAAACCGGGAAACGCCGTTCCGTTGGACGGAAGCGTGTAACGGGTCAAATAGGAATTGAAGCCCTGCGCGCCGTTGCAGAACTCGATTTCATGATTGCCGGGACAGGGCATCCACGGACGCCGCGACGCGGACGCCTGCACATTGTTGCCGAAATCCGCCCAAACCGCGGGCTGCGCGGTGGGGTTCAAGTTTGCGTAGCACAGATCGCCGTTCAACAAATGGAACAGCGGCTGAAAGCGTTCCACCGCCCGAACGGCGAATGCGCTCTGCGGCGAGGAGAGTGTCCAAGCCGTATTGGGCGTCGCCAAATCACCGTAGCTGGTCCAGCGGAACGCTGCGCGTCCCTTGGGCGGCGGCGCCGTCTTGAATGTTGCGGCAAAAGGCCGCGCGCGATTTCGATCATTGTCCGCCGTCACCGAGTACTGAAACTCGGCATCGGGTTTGAGCCCGGCCACGCTCGCGTGATAGGTGAATACGGTCTGACCGTTGAGTCCGTCGGTGTACGTGCGCTGCACGGCGTGCACGGTGCGCGACGCGGGGGATCCCTTGGGCTGGCCGCGGGGGCCAAGGTGCACGCGGGGGTTCACCCCTTGCGCGGCGGACACCCACGAGATGCAAACGCCGGTGGCCGGATCCTCGCCCCAGGTGAGATGGATTTGTTCGGGCGTGCCATCGGCGGCACCCAGGTCCGCAGGCGCGCTCAAGGCCCGTGACGATCCCGCGCTCAAGAGTCCCGAGAGACCCGCGCCGGTGACGAAGGTCCGGCGGGATATGCGTGCCGCTGCGGCTCGCGGTTCGCCGCCGCCCGCAGGGCCGCTCGATTTCGGGGTGCCTTTTTTCGGCATGGATGCCTCCATTCGATCAAATATTGTCAGCCAGCCGTTAACTTATTGCACGGCCCGTCGTTGTCATCAAATTGACACGTTACCAATGAGAACTGCGCATCAGCGCCGATTGCGCGGCGCACCGATACTGCGTTTCCCTTTTTCAATGATTCCGAGAAATTACTTGGGGACGTCCATCTCGCATCTCTCGCACCAGTTGTTCTCCGACGCCTCGGCGGCGAAGCGCGAAGCGTTGGCGTCGTTGGGAGAACTTCATGGAGTCTTTCAGCCGATCGTCGCGGTGGCCAAGGGCGAAATCATCGCCTACGAAGGACTGATTCGCGGCCCCGCGGCTTTGCACTTGCCGGCGGCATTGTTCGCCGCGGCCACGCGCCAGGGTTGCAGCGATGAACTCGAATATCGGGCGAGCGAGGTCATCATTCTCGCCTACGCGGCCGCGGCGCGATCCGGCCTGCTGTTCGTCAATTTTTCGGCGCAGGCGGTCATCCACCTGGGCTCGACGCGCGGCTGCCAGCAACTGCTGCAGATCTTGGACCAATGCGAGATACCCGCTCGAAAACTCGTCATCGAAATTACCGAGCACGAACGCGTCGCGGACCACGCCGGCATGCTCGCGGCCGCACGCAGGCTGCGCGGCATCGGCGTCGGCATCGCACTGGATGATTTCGGCGACGGCGGCTCGAGCCTGCGGCTTTGGGCCGAGATCGAGCCGGAATTCGTCAAGATCGACCGATACTTCTGCCACGACATCCACAGCGACGGACGCAAGGTGCAGACCGTCAAGGCCATGCTGCGGCTGGCCGAGAATTTCGGCAGCCGAATCGTTGCCGAAGGCATCGAACAGCATGCGGACCTGCGCGTGGTGCGGGATCTCGGGATCGATTGCGTGCAAGGTTATGCGCTGGGACACCCCGCGGCCGAACCCGCCGAGACCATCCCTGCGGCCGTGCGGGCCGTCCTCGACGCCCCCGACATCGCGGTATTTCCAGTAGTCAGGCGCGCGCACAGTCCCTCGGTGACCGCCGCGCGGCTCGTCAACCCGGCGCCGGCCGTGTCGAAGTCGATGAACAATCAAAAACTGCTGGAGATCTTTCAAGCGCATGCGGATTTGCCGGCGGTGGCCGTGCTCAACGAAGGCCTGCCGGTCGGCATCGTCAATCGGCGCCGCTTTTTGGAACGCTACACCTTGCCCTACTATCCTGAGGTCTATGGCAGAAAATCCTGCACGGCGTTCATGGAAAGCAATCCGCTGCTGATCGAAATCAGCCGGCCGTTGGAGGAACTGATTCATGTGCTGACTGCCGAAGATCAGCGCTACCTGAACGACGGGTTCGTGCTGGTCGATGCCGGCAAGTACGTCGGCATCGGGACCGCGGAGCAATTGGTGCGATCGGTGACGGAGTTGCGGATCGAGGCCGCGCGGCACGCCAACCCCCTGACCTTCCTGCCCGGAAACATACCCACCAGCGAACACGTTCGGCGCTTGCTGCTCGGCGGCACGCATTTCTGCGCGAGCTACTGCGATCTGAATCACTTCAAGGCATTCAACGATCAATTCGGCTATTGGCAAGGCGATAAAATGATCCGGCTGCTGGCGGGCGTCATCACGCAGGCGTGCGACCCGCAGCGCGATTTCGCCGGACACATCGGCGGCGATGATTTTATCGTGCTCCTGCAGAGCGAGGATTGGCAGGGCCGCTGTGCGCGGATGATCGAGAGTTTCAATGCCGCGGCCCCGGCGCTGTACGATCCGATCACCCGCGAACGCGGCTATATCGAATCCGAAGACCGGCAAGGCAAGCTCACCCGCTTTCCCCTGACCACCCTGTCAATCGGTGCATTGCAGGTTGCGCCCGCGGAATTCGACAGCCCGGAGGATGTGGCCACGGCGGCGGCGGCCGCCAAGCATCAAGCGAAACGTTCGAACGCGGGCCTGTTCGTGCTCGATTCGAGCGCGGCTGCGCGCGATTTCGAGCGAGCCTACCTGCGCGAGTCGGCGTAGCCGCTGCGCGGGCTCACGCCGGGGCGGTTTTTCTTTCCCAGTAGGATTCGACCACGAGGATGTCGTTAAAGAGGCTTTGCCTGCAGATCTCGCCCTCATCGCCATACTGGCGCCAGAGCCGTGGACTGAACCAGACGGCGAGCCATCCTCGGATTGTCACAAGTTTGTCACGCGGCCCGTTCCACGGTGCGGCCTGTTGCAGCATGCTGACGATTCCCATCGCCTCCTGCAGCGCGAGATCATTCTTCCCCGGCCCGGCTGCAATGACTTCGTGCAGCTGGTCGCAAAGCGCCTTGACCTCCGCGAGTTGCATGGTTCGGGGGACCTCCATAGTCAGCACACCCCTTTTAGCTTAAACCTCGCCAAGTACCAATAAGTTCCTTTAAAAAAAAGGGGCGGCCCGTTGGCCGCCCCTTCTCGATCACATGCAGCGAGATCCTCAGTGGCCTTGGCCGTCGTGACCGTGCCCGAAATCGAACAGATCGAACAGATCGCCCAAGGCCGGACTGTTCTTCGGCACGTAGGGATTGTCCTCATCCGCGTGCGGATTGGGGAAATTGTCGCGGCTGCGTCCGGTCAGCGGCTTCAAGTCCCAATTGCGCTCGATGAATTTCAAAATCGAGACGTGGTCGGCATAGCTGTGGCTGATGTGGCCGCCCCGGGTGAAGGGCGAGACCGCGATCATCGGAATGCGCGGGCCATCGCCGAAGAAATCGAGCGGTTGGATATAGCCTGAGTCGTAGTAGCCCCCGCCTTCATCCACCGTGATGAACAACACTGTGCTCGCGAACAGTTCCGGGTTGGCGGTGAGATGATCCATGATTTTCTTGACCATCCCCTCGAACAGGTCGAACTTCGAGGAAGCCGGATGACCGTCAAGCAGGCCATCGGGCTTGACGAACGACACGGCGGGCAGGGTGCCGTTGTCCACCGCGGCAAAGAAGTCCGTGGCATCCTTGATGTGCGCCGCGCGCTGGGCCGCATCACCCATGATGGCGTTGCTGTACGACTCGAAGTTGCAGATGTTGCAGTAGGCCGAGCCGACCAGGATGGTGGGATCGGTCGTGGTCACGCCCTGCTCCTCCAGCTTCGTGAGCTTCACCGCCGCATTGTAGGCGCCGCCGTAATAGGCCCAGGAAATACCCTTTTCGTTCAGGGATTCACCGATGGTGCGAACGTTGGTCGGCGGAACCGAACCGCCCCGGCCGATTCCCGCGATGTCCACGGTGCCGTCCGGCAGAAAGCCCGGATTGTCGTTGTTCACCATGTAGAAATGATTCTTCTCGCAGTTGGGCTCAGGATCATAGGGCAGCGATTTCAGATAGTCGCGGACCGGTTTGATTCCCGGCTGCGTCGGATCGGCGCACTCGGCAAAGTTGCCGTCGAAGCCGATGTCCACGGTGTACTGATTGTCCGAGCCGGGCAACGGATTGGGATTGGCAATGTGCGAAGGCGGCATCGTGGGCGTGCCCTTGCCGTCGCTCCAGAAGATGGCATCGCCGGTGCCCATCATCACGTGATTGGCGCCTGTGCCGCCCATCACGGCCTGGTGGTAGTTGTCGCTCATCGAATACTCATCGGCAAGCTGCTTGAGAACGGGCACATCGCCCTTCTGCATGTTGTAGAACGCCATGGAGTTGCCACCGCCATTGTCATCAACCTGGTTGGCGATGGGGAAGCTGAAGGGGTCGAGCTCGCTGGTGTAGCTGGTGATGACGAAGGGATAGAGATCGCTCAGGCATCCGGAGGGGTTGCCGCGCGTGGCGTTGCGCACGTCGCAATCCGATTGCTGCCACATCTCGAACAGGCGGTGCGTGGTGTCGCCGGTGTAGGAGTCATAGGGAAGATTGGCGCCTTCGAGCGGAAAGGGCCCGTTCGGCAGCGTGCTGAAATTCTGAATGCGCGAATCAAAATCGGGAAGCTCCGCGGTCTGTGCGGCGCCGGACGCCCCGGTGGTCAACAAATGTAGATCCGCAGTTTCGAGCGAGGGCTCGATGCCGCCGAGCAGGGCAAGAGGTGTCGCTGCCGGGAACGGCGGCGGCTCTCCGGTGGCCGGGCTCGGCGAGAAGTTCAAGGTCGGTTCCGGCAACGTTTGGTACGGCGCCTTTTGTCGATCATTCAAGCTGATGAAATACTGCGTTTGAAAAGGCGCGACCGCTTGAAATTGCGCGGCCTTGGCGAAGTGGCGGCCGGGCGAGCCGTCTGCATTGATGATGCCTTCCGACAGAAGATTCTTGACCGAGTCACGGCTCTTCGGGACATACGTCGCGAACAGGTGATCGAAGGTACGATTCTCGCCGATCAGCACAATCACGTGTTTGATCGGTGATTTCGTGCCGCCCTGATGATTCTCGGCTGCATGCGCCAACGTCATGCCGAAAGCCAGCTGCGTGACCGCGATGCCGGTTAATCCGAGGCGCATCACCCCTGCGGTGCGCGCCATGAAATTTCTCGAGTGCATAGGAAGGCCTCCATCTTGAGTTGCTGGTGTTGCAACGCTTTTTAGAGGGCGCATGTTGCACCGATGTGATCGTTTGGTTTCAGCGCCGGATATGCGCGCGGACTACCATTGTGCGGTCGTTGCCGTCCTACAAAGATGACAACGTGACCAGTGAGTGATACTGCAATCCTTGCAGCGCGTCGACGCCCCAGCGTCTAGGTCGAGGAGCGCGATCCAAAGCCGGCGACGCGTCCAAAAGTGGACGCGTCGCCCTCAAATCACGCGCCGCCTTCAATCACGGTCGTTCGCTTCGTCGCACACGATGATGGTCGATCCCGTGACGCTGCCCACACTGGCCGAGATCGTGGCCGACGTGTCCGAGCGAACCGACTTGCAGGTCACCAGTCCCGCCGACACGGTGGCCGCTGTCGCGCTGGAAGTCCAGGTCGCCGTGGCGGTGAGATTTTTAGTCGCACCGGACGCAAAGGTCCCGGTTGCCGTGAGTTGCACCTTGCCCCCGGGGGGAATCTCGCCCAACTTCGCGGGGGTGATGGTGATGGATTTCAGCTGCGGCGCCTGGCAGGTCACGCCGACCGATCCGGTGACGCCGCCGCTCGTGGCCGAGATTATCGACGAACCGCTCACCGTCGCGCTGGCGTTGCAGGTCACGAGACCGGTCGATGACACCGTGGCGACGCTCGGTGTGCCGGAGCTCCACTGCACCGAACTGAGAGCCTGCGAAGGCCCCGAGGAAAAGATCCCCGTTGCCGTCAATTGCGCGGTGCCGGCGGCGGGCAAAGTCAGCGGCGCGGGTGACACGACGACCGAGGTGAGCACCGGCGCTTGGCAGGTGACCGTCGTCGAGCCCGTGGTCGTCCCCGTGGCCGTCGCGCCCGTGGCCGAGATCGTTGCCGACCCGCCGGTGGTTGCGTTGGGATTGCAGCTCACGAGGCCGGCCGACACGCTGGCGACGCTCGGCGCGCTGGAAGCCCAGGTGGCGGTCGCCGTGAGATTCTGCGTGGAGGAGTCCGTGTAGGTGCCCGTGGCAGTCAACTGCGTCGAGGTACCGGCCGCCACCTGGGGCGACGCCGGTGTCACGGCAATCGACGCCAAGGCGATGACGTTCACCGTCGCCTGCGTAAAGCTCGTGATGCTGTTGCCCGCCGCGGCCGTGCAGGTGAGCTGCGCGGAGAAGGTGCCCACGGTTGTCAGCGGGCCTGTGGACGCCGAATCGCTGCCGGATACGGCGGCGCCTGTCGGGAAGAAGGTCGTCCCGTCGCTCGCCGAGAGCGTGCACTGCGCCGCCGGGAATGACAGCGGGAAGGCGGCCGTGGCCGGACCCCACGTCAATGTCGCGGCAGCCGGAGCGGCCGAACTCAGTGTGACCGTGGCCGGCGAGGCCGTGAGCGTCTCGCACGGCGGCACATTTTTCGTTGGCCACTCGGCGTTGGGAGGTGCGTTTAGGAAGAACAGGTCGATCGGTAAGAACAGGTTCGCCAACCGCCCGTCGAATGCACCTGCCGGGTTGGGGTTGCCGGGCGGCGCTGCGCCCAGGAACGATGACAAGTTGGCGCGCAGAAAGGCATCGCCGGAGGCCAGCGAGTTCATGGCGCAGCTAAAGCCATTGGACGCCGATTCGGCGACGCCGCTGTTGAAAAAGGCCTGCGCTTGACTGACATAGCCCTGCACGGTCGCGGCGACTGCCGGAGCGATCTGAGGGCTCGCCGCCGTGATCGTGGCGGTCAGGTTCGTGAATTTGTCCGTGACGAACCCGGGGAGGCCGCTCGCCAGCCCGCTCGGCGCGCTGTTGAGCCCCAAGCCATAGGCAATCATGGATAGGACGTGGCTCGTTCCGCCGCCGTTATCGCAGTACCCCGACAGATCGATGAAGTAATTGCTGCCGGGCGCGGGACCGCCCTCGACGATGCTGCCTTCGATCAGGGGAAGATCCGAGCGCGGCGCCCAGGCAAACATCTCCAGCTGCGGGCAGTTGAGGTTCAAAGGTCCGGGCAGCGGCAGGTTGGGATCGACCGTGTTCTGAATGAAAGTATTGTTGACGGTTTGATCCACCGTCTTCGCGGTGGCCTTCACCACCACGAATCCCGAACCGCTGGGTCCGGAATGGCCGCACATGGAACCCGGCAGCACGGTGCTCGGGAAACCGGGACAGAATTGCGCGACGTCCAGATTCCCGCCGGCGCAGCTCCAATTGGTCCCCACAACGGTGACGCGCGGATCCGCCTTCACGACGCAACTCTCTTCGAGCAGCGGCGCCGTGGGCGGGAGGTTGGCGGTGCCGGTCCCGGAAATCTGCGTGGCCAACTGCTCGCCCAGGGGCTCGCAGACGTTGGGTGCAATGCACGCACTGACGGGAACGGAGCCTGAACTGGTCACCGCGAGTCCCTGCGGATCGTTGCTGCCGGTGCTTAACGTGGCGAGCGGCGTGTTCGCGCCGCTGGCCGGCGGCGTACCGAATTGCAGGATCTTGCCATTCTTCGTGTACTGCGACACGAACGCATACGTCACCGTCGAGTAAGTGCCGACTTTGATTCGCTGCAATCCGGCGCCTAAGCCGCTGGCGAAATCCGCAGTCAGGGAGTTGCTGCCCGAATCGAAGCGCATGACCCGGCCGCCCGCGGTTGCGATCAGGAGGCTCACCCCGTGAGCCGCGTCGGCCGGCCAGATGTCCATGCCGATCGGTGAGGTGCCGCTCAAGAGAGAGGACGGGACGACGGTCGAGGTGGGACGGCCCAGCTCGTGGCCCGGATTCGCCAGCAAGCCCGCGAGCGACGCTTGCGAGTACACCAGCACGCGAGGATTGGAACTGGCGTTGACCAACACGAGCAAGTCGCCCGCGTTCCAGGCGGGCGCCGCCGCGCCGACGGGAGTGGCCGAAGTCATGGCGACCACGACCTCGGCGATGAGGCCGGCGGAGTCGTCGACCAAGATCGGCGCACCGTAGGCGCCGGTCGTCGCATTGAAAGGCAGCACCCACAACGCGGCGTTGTCGAAGGGCGGGCCCGACGTTGCGGCATAGACGTTGCCCGCGACATCGGCCGCGAGAGCGATCGGGTACTTCGGGCCCCCGCTCTGTTTCGTGTAAGTGAAGATGGGAGTCGAGACCGCATAGCTGGCCGGGCCCGGGCCCGGATAGCGCAGGATCCGATAGGTAGCCGAATCGGCGACGATCAAATCCAAGGCACTGGTGACGGAGTTCGAAACCCGGGTAACCGCGGCGTAACTGCCGTGCGCAGCCGCATCCGTATTCAGGACCTGCGTTCCGGTGATCAGCGCGCCGGTGTTGGCCGGTACGTTGGGCGTCACAGTCACGTTGTACAGCGCATCGTTGGTGCTGTTGACGGCGGTCACGCCGACTTGCTGCACCGGCACGGTTTGCGCGTGGAGGGACGCGACGGCGAGTACCGCGGCGGCGCCGATGGCGAGCTTCGTTGCTGTTCGACGCCGTGGCGATAGCACGGCCAAAAACCTGATCAAGGATCGAGAATCCATCAGTGGTGCCCCTGGTTTTCTTCTTGTTTAGGGTTTCGTTATCCGGGACGCAGCCCTTGCCATCCCCGGAATCTGCCTCGCCTCCGAACAACCCTGTTCCCGGCAGCGAGGCCACACGCTAACACAATGATCGCAAAGGATGTTGTCGTGCTTTTCGCGTTATGTTACGGCGCGGGCGCATTCTGTTTCAACGCGCCTGCAACTTGCGTCTTTTCGTGCCGATGCAGCGTGTCCATGTAGCGCTGCGCCAGCGTTCGGTAGATCAATGGTAATCCACCTTCCTTGCTCAAGATCGCGTAGCCGTGCGTGAGCGGCGTCTCGGCCTCGCCGTAACGGCCGAGCCCGGTCAACGCCGCGCCTTCGGCACACTCGGCCAGCGCCGTACGCCAGTGATCGGCCGAGAGCGCAGCGGTATAAACGCCCTTGGCGTTGCGCGCCAAATCTAGCGCCACGGGATAGTTTCGCTCGTCGATGCGCAGGATGGCGAGCGCGACCAGACTCGAAGCGACGTCCGGATGCTGTGCATTGAACAGCCGACGGCGGATGGCAAGTCCCTCTTGCAGGTAGCCATCTGCCTGCGCGTACACCCCCGCCATGGTTTGCCACGAGCCAATCACATTCAAGACCCGGGCGGTCTCGGGATGATCCTCCGGGTACACCTTGCGGTAGATCGCCAGAACTTCCCGCAGATTCTCGAGCGCCTCGCGAGTCTCGCCGCGGTCGTACTGGAGGGAGGACAGATTGAGCAGCGTTCGTCCAACTTCCGGGTGATCCGCACCCAGCAGTTGGCGGCGCATCTCGAGCGATTGGCGGTAAAGCGACTCGGCGCCGGCGAGATCCCCCTTGTCCTGCACGGTCATCGCCACGTTCTCGAGTCCGTTGGCGATCTCGGGGTGCTTCTCGCCGAGCAGGCGGCGGTTCATCGCCAGCGATTCCCGGTAATTCTTCTCGGCCGCGTCCAAATCGCCTTTTTCGTACAGCAGCAAGCCCATGTCGTTGAGCGCCTCCGACAGATCGGGGTGCGGCTCGCTGCCGCGCAGCTCGCGCTGCAGGGCGACCGAACGCTGCATCAGCGGAATCGCGGCGTTGAGGTCGCCGCGGTCGGCCACCGTTCTCGCCAGATCCTTGAGGGTGCGCGCGATCGCCGGATGAGTGCTGCCGTACAGACTCTTTTGTCGCTCCAAGGCCTCGCGCAAGCTCTCCTCGGCCTCGGCGTAGTGCCCCTGCTTGGCGAGTAAATTGCCCCGGCCATACAGCGAACTCGCGAGTTTCTCCTGATTTTGCCGGTCGTTCAGCCGGGCCGACGCGATGCGGATCGCCTCGCGGTAGGCCTTCTCGCCGGCGTCGTAGTTGGCCTGCAGCGCCATCAGGTCACCCTGATGCGTCAAGGAGTCGGACAGGTCCAGGGGATCGAGCCCATCGAGATGGCGCCGGGTCGCCACCGACTGATCGAGCAGGGACCGCGCTTGAGAGAAGAGACCCAAACCCATGTACACGGTGCCGAGGGTATCCATGAGCGTCGCCTGGATCCCCGGTTCCTTCGCCAGTTCCCCAATCCGGCCCGCGCCCTTGTCCAGCATTTCGCGCGCCGTGACAGTGTTGCCGCGCGCTTCGCCGGGATCGGAGATCTTGAAGAGATCGACGAGGAATCGAGTGGTCTCCTTGGCGGTACGGGTCTGCGCCTCGGCGCGCAGGGTCTGCCGCTGCGCGGCGGCGCGCTGCACGAGGGCGTACGCGGCGAGGCTGGTGGTGAGGACCATGCCGGCGGTTGCCGCACAGGAAAACACGAACAAGCGCTGATTGCGGCGTTGTTGTTCGCGGCGCCTCAAGGTGTCGTATCCGACCCCCAGCAAGCCGGAAATCAGCTTGAGCTTGGCGTTGCTCTTGCCGTCCTTACCCGGACGCGCGTCGGCCGCGATGGGTTCGGTGCGCACGGTGCTGAGGTTGCCATCGGCGCCCAGTCGAAAGCGCAGGGCCGGGGGAAAACACTCCTCCCCCTCGCGCCCCGGCAGGTCGCTGGCATACGGTTCGCCGCCGACACTGATGCACCGGATCCGATCCTCGCGTCCCAGACGCTTGAAGGCGAGAATCTCCTCATTGACCCATTTTGACTTTGCGGCTTGCGGTGAGCAGATGACGATCTGGGCGGCCGAGCCCGTCAGCGCCGCATTGATCAACGCACCCAGATCCGTGGCGCTGGGCAGTTCGTCGCGGTCTTTGAAAATCGGCGACAGCCGCTTCGGCACCTCGCCCCGGTCGGTCGACTTGCCGATCAGAGTCTTCGGCGGCCGGTACTTTTCGAGTGAGCTATGCAGCCAGGCGGCCCAAGCCGAATCCCGGTGGCTGTAGCTGATAAAGGCGCGGTATTGGGGCGCGTCCACTCTTTTTCTCGGTGGCTAGATTAACCATTGGTCGGGAACGGCGCGCATCTGCCCTGCGCGGCATTCGCAAGGCGCACGAGCACCTTCGACCCAGTATCTAATACATATCTGACCGCGGGGTCAATGACTCAATCTGATTGCGGCGCCGCCGTAACCGCATAAATTTTTCCCGGCTCCTTGTCGAAAGAAAGGGTCTCCGTCCGTCTTACCTATGAGCAACTGATTGGAGACCTCTGATGTGCCCGCTTTGCCCAACTTCGGCCGCCCTGACCGCGGCGGCCGCCGCGACCACCGCAACCGCGATTGCGACATTGGGTGTTGATCTGACGCGAGTGTCCGTGGCGTGCTGGCACGCGCTGAAGGAGTGGTTCCTCCGCGTTCTACGATCGAACCCGTAATAGGAGCTTGAAATGAGTGCTGATCCATCACCGCGGCAGGCGCCGCGCATTGTGTCGAAGGAAGAATGGCGTGCGGAGCGCATTGCACTGCTCGGGAGAGAGAAGGAACTGACGGCGATGAAGGACGCCGTGGCGGCCGCGCGCTGCGCGCTGCCGTGGGTCCGGGTCGAGAAAGACTATGTGTTTGACGGTCCGAACGGTCCCGTGACCCTGTCGCAGCTGTTCGAGGGACGCAGCCAGCTATTCATCAAGCATTTTATGATGGGCCCCGGTCAGTCTCGCCAGTGCGTGGGCTGCTCACTGGAAGTTGACCATCTCGAGGGAATCCGCGTGCATCTCGAGCACCACGATCTCACCTATGCGGTGGTGGCCCGCGCACCGATCGATGAGATCGAGCGGCTGAAGCGCAGAATGGGCTGGGACTTCACCTGGGTGTCGTCCTACCGCAACGAATTCAACTTTGATTTCAACGTGTCGTTTTCGGATGCCGAAATCGCGCAGGGCCGCGGCGAGTACAACTATCAGGCGGTGGAGGTGCATCCAGGCATGATCGATCTCTCGGGCAACAGTGTTTTTGTCAAAGGCGAAGACGGTCAGGTCTATCACACGTACTCGGCCTACGCCCGGGGCGGCGAGCAATTCCTAGGGATCTATGCCTATCTCGACGTTACCCCCAAAGGCCGTGCCGAAAACGGTCCTTACCATTCGCTTCCCGATTGGGCCCGGCCGCACAACATGTATGGCCGAGGCGGCATGGTCGAGGGCACCGGCCGCTATCATGCCGCGGATTGCGGTTGCCCGGCCCATCCATAAAATTTCGGCAAGGCTTTGCCAGGAGACATGAAATGAAAATCTATTGGATCAAGGCGCAGGCGCCTCGACGCGTTCTGGCGCTCGCGAAACATCTCGGCATCGAGGCGGATTTCGTCGAAGTCAATCTGATGGCCGGTGGACTGAAATCGCCGGACTTTGCCGCGCTCAATCCGAATAAAAAAGTCCCGGTGCTGGTGGATGGAACAGTAGTCCTGTGGGAGTCCTCGGCCATCATGACCTACCTTTGCGTGAAGGCAGGATCGGACATGTGGCCGGCGCGACAAGCGTCCGAACAAGTCGACGTGCTGCGCTGGCTGTCGTGGAACGACTGTCACTGGGCGCCGGCCATCGGACCGTTCTACTTCGAACACGTGGTCAAATCGACGTTCAAGATCGGGCCTCCGGACCGCGAGGAGTTGAAATCCAAGGTGCCCGACTTGCACAAGTATGCCGCGGTGCTGGAGGGCCATCTGGCGGGCCGCAATTACGTGGCGTGCGGCCGGCTGACCATTGCCGACTTCCAGACGGCCTCGATGGCGACCTATTGGCGAGAGTCGGAAATGCCTTTCGATGCCTATCCCAACATCGTTCGTTGGATCGACGGTCTGATGCGCATTCCCGCCTGGGCGCAGCCCTGGCCCGTGGAACGAGAGGCCCTGGCATCGGCGGCAAGCTGACATCTTTCGAGCACACTCAACGGTATCTGCAACTTGAACCAACCGGAGCAATCAATGAAAAATTATATGGCGATCTTTCTCGGTACGCAGTCTTCACCGAAATTCGCGGAATTCATGGCGATGGAAGAGGGCAAGCGCAAGAAGGTCGAGGCGCAGGGCATGAAAGCATGGGGAGACTGGATGCAGAAGCATCAGTCGGTGATTGTCGAGACCGGAGGGCCGTTGGGCAAAACCAAACGAGCATCCGCGCAAGGCGTAACGGACACCAAGAACAATCTGTCAGGCTACGTGGTCGTGAAAGCGGACTCGCACGAGGCGGCGGCAAAGCTGTTCGAGAAGCACCCGCATTTCAGCATTTTTCCCGGCGACTCGGTCGAGGTCATGGAAGTTCTGCCGATTCCGGGGCAGGCGCACGGCTGACGCCGCAGCGTTGCGAGAAAGCAGGCTCGCCGCTGCGCGCACCAGCTCGCAGCGGCGCGCCGCAGGCGAATCGTGCAAGTCGCAGTCGTTTAGCGGATGCACCTGCTCGCGTCGGCATGAATGCGCCGGGTAGAAGCCGGGTATAGCGAGAGCGGCTTGCCGGCACGAGGCGGCCGTGCGGCCAGCGCGCCGCCGCAATTGGGACATTTGCCCTGCAGCGTCCCCTCTGCGCAGGTGACGCAGAACGTACATTCAAACGAACAGATTCGCGCGTCCGCGGATCCCGGCGGCAGGTCCTTATCGCAGCATTCGCAATTGGGCCTCATTTCAAGCATGGGTATCTCCGTCGCGACTCGAAGCGGGCTATTCAGTTTACCAAGTTGGATAAACAGATCGCGGTCGATTGCGCTACGATTCCACATGCTCCGCCGATTCCTCCCTGGGCTCATCTGCTGCCTCGGTGCCTTTGCTGCCGCCGGCGCCGTCAGCACGACTGCCGCGCCACCGAACCCGACTGCGGCACCACCGAACCCGCCTGCGGCGCCGGTTTCCGTGCTGACGGCGAGCGAGGTCGTCCAAATCTTGGACCAAACCAGCGATTGGTATCGGGCGCTCGGGATGCTGCAGCAGAATTCCAGTCAGCCGAGCGACGTGCTGATCCTCTATGCGAATCGCCAGATTGCGGGCAACGTCGTCGACCTGGCGGTTGAACTGGCGCGGGCGGACGCGGAACTCCTGAGCAGCGAGGCAAACGCGGCGCAGTCCAATGCCGATAAGTCCGCGCTGGCTGCTTTCAATCAACAGCGCGCTCAATTGGATGCGCAGCGTCAGTCCATTCAACAAGAGATAGCCGCCGACCGGCAGAAGCTCGCCGCGGGGGGAGGGCGGGACGGCAAGGAACTGCTGCCCAAGCTTTCGGAACTGCAAGGCGAACTCGCGATGAATGCAGCGCGTGCGAATCTTCTGGACACCATGGGTGCCTTTGTCATTCAACGCGATCCCAAAAGCGCCGATGCCGAAGCGCTGAAGGCTCACATCGACGCGATTGCCGCCAGCGTACCCATGGCGGGCAGCGCGCCTGCGCCGGCCCCCGGCGCGACATCGGCCGGCGCCAGCCCCGCGGCCACGCCCGCTACCTTGAACCCAAGCGCCGACAAGTCAAAAGTGCGCGATGGAATAGGGGACCTGGCAAAAAACGTCTTTGACGTGCGAAACAAGATCAAGGCGATCGATCTCATCGACGCGCAATCCAAGGATTTGGAGGATCTTTACCACAAATACAGCGAAGCGCCGCGCGCGCGGTTGCAATCCTACTCCGCGACCAGCGAAGCGCTTGCCGCGGCGGCGGACAGCGCCAACGGCATCGCGTTGCAAAACCTTCGCGCTCAGTTCGACACCCTGGCGTGGCTCTTCAAGCAAACCTCGTCGATCCTGCTGCCCTTGAGCAAAGAGGCGGTGCTGCTGCAACAGTACCGGCACAACCTTGCCAATTGGCGCGGCGCGACACGCACTCAGTACCGCGACGCATGGCGAATCCTGGCGGTGCGTCTCGGCATCGTAGCGGGCTTGTTGGCGGCGGTCTGGGTGGTCGCGGAAGTTTGGCGTCGCGCCGTGGTGCGTTATGTGCGCGAACCGCGGCGCCGCTACCAGTTGCTGTTGGTGCGGGCAATTTTGATGTGGGTCGTGATCGTCGGCATCGTTGGACTGAGTTTTGTCACGGAAATCAGCAGTTTCGCGACCTTCGCGGGACTCATCACCGCCGGCGTTGCAGTCGCCATGCAAAGCGTCCTCGTTTCGATCGTCGGCTATTTCTTCCTCATCGGCAAATACGGCGTACGCGTCGGCGATCGCGTGCAGATCGGCAATGTTGTCGGCGAGGTGCTGGATTTGGGACTGGTGCGCATGCATCTCATGGAATTTCACGATCAAGGCCCGTTGGGGCCCACTGGCCGCGTGGTGGCCTTCCCAAATCTGATCGTGTTCCAGGCAACCGGGGGGCTGTTCAAACAGATTCCGGGCGTCAATTTCTCCTGGCGCGAGATCTCGCTGCCGTTGCCGGCGGTCAGCGACTATGCCGCATTGAAGGGCCGCTTATTGGCGGCAGTCACGGCCGTGACCGAAAAATATCGCGATGAAATCGAGCGTCAGAGCCGTGAGATGCGGGAAATGTCGGTATCGGCAGGCGCGGTCGCTTCGCGGCCGCAGGTGCAAATGCGCATCGTCGATGGCCACATGCAGGCGCAGATCGGCTATCCGGTTCACTCGCAAAATGCGGCGGAAATCGATGAGCAGGTGTCGCAGGCGGTGCTCGCCGTTCTAAGCCTTGCCAAATAATAATGAGGGAGTGAATCGTCCGATGATCGCCAAACCAATCGCGGCCGCGTTGATCGCGGCCATTTCAACCACACCGCTGCTGGCTGCCACGACCGTGATCCATGCGGGGCACTTGATTGCTGAGCCAGGCAAGCCCACTTCCGCCAACCAGTCGATCGTCATCGAGGAAGGCAAGATCGTTGCCATCAAGGATGGCTTCGTCGCCGGCGACACCACCATTGACCTCAAAGACTCGTGGGTCATGCCTGGTCTGATCGACATGCATACTCATGTCAGCGGGATTGAAAAGCTCGACGAGCCTGTCGGCGGACAAATCGCGCTCTTCTACATGTCGCGTCCGGCGGAGGCGGTGCTCAATACTTTGCCCCGCGCCAACGCGCTGTTGATGAATGGCTTCACCACCATCAGAAATGTGGGCGATCCGACCTATACGACTTATGCACTGCGCAATGCGATCAATAAAGGCATCGTGCCGGGTCCGCGCATGTTCGTCGCCGAAGCGCAAATCTCGGTCGCCGGCGGGGATTTTGACGCCTCGAGTTGGGATGTGCGCAACGACCTGGAGAAATTTGTTGCCAATCGGGGCAATTGCTCCGGCGTGGTCGAGTGCATCAAGGTGGTTCGCGAAGAGGTTCACCGTGGCGCGGACGTCGTCAAGTTTCGGCAAGCCGGCTTGCCGGCGGAGGATCCCAAGGTGGCGATGGTCGAATCGGCGGAGGATATC
>Ga0210389_10001077_pt1 | contig 22715 bp, 19 predicted proteins | sample IncBWH28OmetaG_FD_160127 | JGI IMG/M metagenome (GOLD analysis project Ga0210389, IMG submission 160127) | Forest soil microbial communities from Barre Woods Harvard Forest LTER site, Petersham, Massachusetts, United States - Inc-BW-H-28-O ...
TGGATCACCGGCGGCAAGCAGACGCCGCAGGACCGGCAACGCATCGAAGACGCCTGTCAGCGCGGCGGCTCGACGATCTTCGGCAGCGGCGCGCATCCCGGGATGACGAACATGGTCGGCATGGTGCTGAGCGCCTCCTGCGAACGCGTCGACGAGATCCGGATCACCGAGTCGGTCGACTGCTCGACCTACGAATCGGCGGAAACCCAGACGGCGATGGGGTTCTCGCAAGACCCCGGCACCCCGGGGCTGGCCAACAACGTGCGGCGAGAAAGTGAGGTCTTCGCGGAATCGGCCGCGATGATGGCCGACGCGATCGGCGCGAAGCTGGATAAGTTGACCTTCGACGTCACCTTTACCGCGGCGACCGCCGACAGCGATCTGGGCTTCATGAAGATCCCCGCAGGAACGGTCGGCGGCGTCCACGGCTACCACCGCGGCTGGGTCGGCGATCGCAACATCGTCAGTGTCGGATTCAACTGGGTCATGGGCAATCATGTGGTCCCTCCCAAACCGCTCGAGCACGGCCACGTCATCCAGGTATTCGGGCTGCCCAACATGCGCACCGTCCTGCACTGCCTGCCGCCCAAGGAGTGGACGGAGCCCGGCTTCATGGGCCTGGGCATGATCTACACCGCGATGCCGGTCACCAACGCGGTCCCGGCCGTGGTGGCCGCCAAACCCGGGATCATGACACTTGCCGACCTGCCGCCGGTCACCGGCCGGGCCGCGTTCTAGGGACCCGGAGGAACGTTTGCGTCCTCTAAGCGCTAACATACTTAGCCGAGCAAAGGTTCTGTTGCCACACGAATCTAGATCGGTGAGCGGAGGGCGGTCAGGTGAGGGCTAGTCCAAATACCGGTCGCATTACCCGCGCGGTGAAGCGTGCTTGGATACCCCTGGTTTTGGTGGTTGTCCTCGCTGTTTCGACACTAGGCGTGTCGCGGCTCCACAAAATCTTCGGCTCGCAGGATCTCAACGCCAACGCCGGCGCGGGGATCGAAATCGTCCAGTTCAACCCGAAGGTCGTCGTCTACGAAGTCGCCGGCGCACCCGGGACCACCGCGAACATCAACTACTGGGACGAAAACGCCAACACGCACCAGGTCAACGAGGCACCGCTGCCGTGGTCGTTCACGATCTCGACCACGCTGCCGGCGGTGAGCGCCAACATCATGGCGCAAACCGACGGCAACCAGATCAGCTGCAAAATCACCGTGGACGGTGTCGTCCGGGAACAGCAAAACGCCGACGGCCACAACGCGCAGACCTTTTGCCTGGTGAAGTCCGCATGAGCGACCTGAACAGCAAGAGCCACGTCAACACCGACGACACTGCGGACACTGGGCCGATCAGTACACAGAGCGCCAGGCGCGCCGATCGCGGCCACCGGCCGGTTATCCCGCACATGATCCGCTGGTTTGCCGTGCCGATCATCTTGGCCTGGGTGTTTGTCACGGTCTTGGTGAACGTCATCGTTCCGCGATTGGAAGTCGTCGGCGAAGCACATTCGGCGCCGATGACACCAGTGGACGCGCCGTCCATGAAGGCGATGATGCGTCTGGGTCACAACTTCCACGAATTCGATTCCAACAGCACCGTCATGATCGTGCTGGAAGGTCAGCAACCCCTCGGCGACGACGCGCACCGCTACTACGACAGCCTTATCCGCCAACTGCGGCAGGATCCCAAGCACATCCAGCACATCCAGGACTTCTGGGGGGATCGACTAACGGCTGCGGGAGCACAAAGCGCCGACGGCAAGGCTTCCTACGTCATGTTGAACCTCGCCGGCAACCAAGGCACGACGCTGGCGAACGATTCCGTCGAAGCCGTTCGCAAGGTGATCGAGCGGAACCAGCCACCGCCCGGGGTGAAGGCCTATGTGACCGGTCCCGCGGCGCTCAGTGATGACATGCACGTCATCGGCAACGCGAGCCTGGCCAAGATCACCCTGTTCACCCTGGGTGCCATCGCGATCATGTTGCTTTTGGTCTACCGCTCCATCGTCACCACACTGGTCCAGCTGTTCATGACCGGCATCGCGTTGGCATGTTCGCGAGGGGTCATCGCGGTTCTCGCGTATCACGATGCATTCGGGCTCACCACGTTCGCGGCGAACATCCTCACGATGCTGGCGATCGCGGCCGGAACGGACTATGGCATCTTCCTGGTGGGCCGGTATCAAGAGGCGCGTCAGGCCGGCGAGGATCGGGAAACGGCGTACTACACCACGTTTCGTAGCGTGGCCCCGGTTGTGCTGGGGTCGGGCCTGACCATCGCCGGGGCGACGTACTGCCTGAGCTTCGCCCGGCTGCCCTGGTTCAACACCATGGGTGCACCGGTGGCGATCGGCATGCTGGTCGTGGTGCTGGCCGGGCTCACGCTGGGTCCTGCGGTGATTTTCGTGGGCAGCAAGTTGGGTCTTTTCGAGCGCAAGCGGGCGGTCAGGGGCCGGCTGTGGCGGCGGGTCGGCACCGCGGTGGTGCGTTGGCCGGCACCGATTTTGGCCGTCAGCGCCGCCATCGTCCTGATCGGCATGATCGCCCTGCCGAGCTATGTCACCAGTTACAACGACCGCTACTACCTGCCTACCAGCGCCCCGTCCAATCTTGGATACCAGGCCGCGGACCGGCATTTCTCCCAGGCGCGGATGAACCCGGACATGTTGATGGTCGAAGCCGACCACGACATGCGCAACCCGGCCGACATGCTGGTGTTGGACAGGGTGGCCAAAAACGTTATCCGCACCGTTGGCATCGCCATGATCCAGGACATCACCAGGCCGCTGGGCATCCCGATTCAGCACAGCTCGATACCGTTCCAGAACAGCATGCAAAGTCAGACGACCATGCAGAACATGGCCTTCCTCAAAGACCGCATGGCCGACATCCTCAAGATGGCCGACGAGCTGCAGGTCAACATCGACGTCACGGAACGCCAGTACGCGGTGACGCAAGATCTTTCCAATGCTGCTGACGACAGCGCAAAGACCACGGCGGAAACAAGGGATATCACCGATAATTTGCGGAACCACATCGCGGATTTCGACGACTTCTGGCGGCCGATCCGGGCCTACTTCTATTGGGACAAGCACTGCTTCGATATCCCGATCTGCTGGTCTTTGCGATCCATATTTGAGTCGTTCGACGGGATCGACCAGCTTGCCGAGCAATTCCACAGACTCACGGCTGACATCCAGCACACCGCCTCGGCCACGCACGACCTGATGACGCTGTTCCCCACGCTGATTGCGACGCTGAAGACCACAAAAGGTATCACGCTGACGCTGTACCAGACGTTCTCGGCGATGATCAACCAGATGGAGGCCATGAGCAACACGGCGATCGTGATGGGGCAAAGCTTCGATGCGTCGAAGAATGACGACATGTTCTACCTGCCCCCGGAGGCGTTCGACAACCCGGACTTCCAGACCGGGCTTCGAATGTTCTTGTCACCGGACGGCAAGTCGGCGCGCTTCTTCATCACCCACCAGGGCGATCCGATGACCCCGGAAGGCATCTCGCGTGTCGCCGCGGAGCGAACCGCCGCGCAGGAAGGGTTGAAACAGTCTTCCCTGTCGGACGCCAAGGTGTATCTGGGCGGTACCGCCGCAACCTTCAAGGACATGCACGACGGCGCCAAATATGACCTGATGATCGCGGTGGTATCGGCGCTCACCCTGATCTTCATGATCATGCTGCTGCTCACCCGAAGTATGGTCGCCGCGCTGGTGATCGTCGGCACAGCGGCCAGCTCGATCGCCGCATCATTCGGCTTGTCGGTGCTCATCTGGCAGGACCTTTTCGGCATCAAAATCCACTGGATCGTGATGGCGCTGTCCGTCATCATCCTGTTGGCCGTCGGATCCGACTACAACCTGCTGCTGGTCTCCCGGTTCAAAGAGGAGATCCATGCCGGACTCAAGACGGGGATCATCCGATCAATGGCCGGCACCGGCGGCGTGGTGACGGCCGCGGGTCTGGTGTTCGCCTTCACCATGGCTTCCATGCTCGGCAGCGACCTGCGCGTTCTCGGCCAGTTCGGGTCCACCGTCTGTGTTGGTCTGCTGCTCGACACGCTGATCGTGCGCACGTTACTGATGCCGTCGATCGCCACCCTGCTGGGCCGCTGGTTCTGGTGGCCGCAAGTTGTCCACCCCCGCGGTGACAACGCCCGTCGAGCGTGACGAGCCTACGTCTCTGCTAATTCCAGGCAGACCGCGACCGCTCTCGCACCGACATGCAGCGCCAGCACCGGTCCCAACGGGGTGACGATCGCCGGCTCGCACCGCGGTAGCCGCTCCCCCAGCGCCGCCGCCACCTCGTTCGCGCCATCCGGGTTGGCGACGTGGTGTACCGCCAGAGCAGCGGAGCCCTCGCCGACGACGTCGCAAACCCGGTCGATCATGGCCGCCGTCGCATGGCTGACGGTGCGCACCCGTTGGGCCAGAACAAGTTTGCCGTCGTCGATACGCAACAGCGGCTTGAGCGCCAGCGCGGTGCCCAGCCATGCTTGGGGCCCACCGATGCGGCCGCTGCGGCGCAGATTGTCCAACCGGTGCACCACGATGAACGAGTGACCGCGGCTCACCGCCGACCTTGCAGCGCCCGCAACGGTATCCAGATCGCCGCCGGCGGCCGCGGCCCGCGCGGCGGCCAGCGCGACAAAACCGGTGCCCATCGCGGCTGATTTCGAGTCGACGACCCGAATCGCGGGGTCGAGGTCGGCCGCGGTCCGTTGGGCGGCGCCGCAGGTTCCCGACAACGCCGACGAAATGTGCACTGCCACCACGCCATCCCCGCCGCTGTCGCTGAGGGCCTGCTGGTAGGCGTTGGCCAGTTCAGCCGGAGTAGCCGCCGCGGTCGTGGCGTGGCGCTTGTAGACGTCATCGGGGATCTCGTCCACACCGTCGCGCAGATCGGCCCCGTCCAGCAGGATGTGCAGCGGAACAACGCGTATCGCCCACTTTTCGAGCAGATCGGCCGGCAGGCGCGACGACGCATCGGTCAGAACCACGACGGTCACGAGCGCCGCTCTCCCCCGCAACCGGGTGGTGCCCCCACTGCATCGTCGCCGGCGCGGGTCATGCTTCAGCCGCGTGGTTTCTCGTTCGGCACGCCGGCTTCGGCCAGCGCCTTGAGCATCAGTTCCGCGACCGCCTGGTGCGCCTCAAAATTCCAATGGATGCCGTCGGGATTGCCACGCCCGCTCATAATTTGTTCGGCGACAGCCGCTTTGAGATCCACCAACGGAATATCATGGCACTGAGCCCATTCCGTGATCGCCGCCACCGTACCCGCGCGGCCGTGGTGAGCTTTGCCGTACGTCTCGGCGATGTGCACCGAAGGAAGCGACGCCACGATCGGGATGCCGGGGCGGTTGAAATCGATTGCGCCACGGGTCTGTTCCAGATAATCGGCGGTTAAATCCGGCGGCAACGCGGCCCTGGCCATCGGCGATAACCGCGGCTGCACCCACGCATAGCCATCGCGCACCCAGCGCCGCAGCCACGGTGGCCGCACATAGCGGATCAGCTCGCGCAGCGCGGTCGGCAACACCGACGGCAGCGAATCCATCCCGCCGGTCGCGAAGATCACCGCGCCCGCCCTGGGCAGCGCCGCCCAGGCCCGCGGGTCCTGGGTTGCCGCCCACCAGATGTCACGGCAGGTCCAGCCGATGCGGCCGATCAGCTCTAAATCCCAACCCAATTGCGAGGCAACGATATTGGGCCAGATGCGCGGATCGTCGGCGGGCACACCGCCGGTCGGCCCGTAATAGGCCAGCGAGTCGGCGAAGACCAGCAGTGTCGGCCGCATTTCAGAGGACATCGTTGGCGACCTGAGCAGAAGCGTTCCACACGTCCAGGCGCCACCGAATACGGTCCAGCTCGCTGTCAGAGCCGACCTCCGAGTCTTCAGAATGCCCACTCAGCTGCACCCAGCTGGCATTGCCCATGCCGCCCAGAATCGGCCAGTTGGCGACCGGCAGCCCTAGCAGCGCGCCCGCCAAGGCGGCGATCAAACCCCCGTGGGCCACCAGTATTACCGGTCGATCCGGCCCATCGGGGTCACCCCATTCCGGTTCGCCGGACACCAACTCGGCGACCACCGGCAGACTTCGGTTGGCTACATCGACCCTGCTTTCCCCGCCGTGCGGCGCCCAGGTTGCGTCTTCGCGCCATGCCAGCCGGGCGCCCGGGGCCTCGGCGTCGATCTGGGCATGGGTCAAGCCCTGCCAGTCGCCGAGGTGAGTCTCGCGTAACCGGGGGTCCACCCGGATCTGCAGGCCGGTCCGCTCGCCCAGCTTGAGCGCCGTGTCGTAGGCACGGTGCAGATCCGACGACACGATCAGCAGCGGCTGCAGCTTGCCCAGCACTTCGGCAGCGGCGACCGCCTGGGCGCGACCCAATTCAGTGAGCGCGGAGTCCAGTTGCCCTTGCATCCGGCTACCGGCGTTGAAGTCGGTTTGCCCGTGCCGCAACATCACCAGACGACGGATCCTCATTGCGCGCTCGCTGAGTCCGCAGAGTTCGAACCTAAGTCGACCGCCACCACCGGGCAGTCACCCCACAGCCGGTCCAGGGCGTAGAAGTTGCGATCGTCCTGGTGCTGGATGTGCACGACGATGTCGCGGTAATCCAGCAGTGTCCAGCGGCCTTCCCGGGCACCCTCGCGGCGCGCGGGCCGGTAGCCTGCCTTGCGCATCTTCTCCTCGACCTCGTCGACGATGGCGTTGACCTGTCGCTCGTTGGACGCCGAGGCGATGACGAAGCAGTCCGTGATGACCAGTTGCCCGGAAACGTCGATGACGACGACATCGTCGGCGAGCTTGGAGGCGGCCGCATTGGCCGCCACGGTCGCCATGTCGATGGCTTCCTGGGTGGCGCTCATGTGTTGTTCCCGGCGGCCAGGCTGGTCCCGGTGGGGCCGGTGGGGCGAGCGAGGGCGCCTTCACCCCGGTACAGCCCGCGTTTGTGCACGTATTGCACGACGCCGTCGGGCATGAGGTACCACAGCGGCCAGCGCTGCTGGGCCCGCCGGCGGCAATCGGTCGACGAGATCGCCAGCGCGGGGATCTCGACAAGGGTCAACGCCTCCTCAGCCAGCTCGCCGAGAGCGTCGGTGACGTGCTCGCGGCGCAGGTCGTAGCCGGGGCGGCTGACCCCGACGAACCGCGCCAAACCGAAGAGCTCCTCCCAGCCTTGCCACGACAGAATGGAAGCCAGCGCGTCGGCGCCCGTGATGAAGTACAGCTCGGAGTCCGCGTTGAGGGCGTGCAGATCCCGCAGCGTGTCCCTGGTGTAAGTGGGGCCGGTACGGTCGATGTCGACCCGGCTCACCGAAAACCGGGGATTGGACGCGGTGGCGATCACCGTCATCAGGTACCGGTCCTCGGCCGCGGAGACGTGCCGCTCTTTCTGCCAGGGCTGGCCGCTTGGGACAAACACCACTTCGTCCAGCTCGAACTGGTGCGCTACCTCGCTGGCCGCAACCAGGTGGCCGTAGTGGATGGGGTCGAACGTCCCACCCATGACGCCTAGCCTGCGGCGGTGTTTTTGCACGGTTTGCCAGCTTACTTGAGCGTCCGATCGGGACCGATTTCCCAGCTCGCGCCCCCCGTCAACACGCCATGGCCGCCTCCTGATCTCCGTTACCCCGCGAGCGTCAGGCGCAGACTTTCCCTTGACTACCACTCGCAACAGCCCCCTCGGTCGTGTAGAAGGAGTCTGTGGATAATTTGCGGCTCGGATCAATCGCTCCGACGCGGCTGCTCGAAGAGTCCATGACCCGGCGGTTTTACCACCGATCGCAGGTCGCAAGCGAAATCACGCTGCCGGCCGTTCCGGGCATGATCGACGAGTATGTGAAGATGTGCGCCAACCTCTTTGCGGATGTGGGCAGGAAGTTCAACGCCGAAGAACTCGCTCAGCTCAGGGCGGTGCTCGAGGGCCAGTTGGCAGAGGCCTACGCGGCCTCCCCCCGTTCGAACATCGTCATCTCGTTCAACGCCGCCATCGGCCCCAAGTTGAACTACCATGTCAAAGCCCAATGGTGGACGGTGGAGGGCGCCTACGAGAATTGGATTGGCAACCGGGAGCCGCCGCTATTCGGTACCGAACCCGACGCTCGCGTGTGGGCCCTGGCCAATGAAGCGGTCGATCCCACGACGCATTGGGTACTCGAAATTGGGGCAGGGACCGGGCGCAACGCCCTTGCCCTGGCGCGACGTGGACACCCGGTCGACGTGGTGGAGATGACCCCGAAGTTCGCCGACATGATCCGATCTGACGCCCAACGCGAATCCCTCGACGTGCGCGTCATGGTGCGTGACATCTTCTCGACCGAGGACGATCTGCGGCAGGACTATCAGCTGATTGTGCTCTCCGAGGTGGTGACTGACTTTCGGACGACGCAGCAGTTGCGCGGCGTGTTCGAGCTCGCTGCCCAGTGCCTGGCTCCTGGAGCACGCTTGGTGTTCAACGCCTTCCTGGCGCGCGGACGCTACACACCTGACCAGGCAGCGCGTGAGTTGGGGCAGCAGACATACACGTCGATCTTCACCTGGGACGAGATGTCGGTTGCGGCATCCGAGCTACCCCTCGAACTTGTTGCCGACGATTCCGTATATGACTACGAGAAAGCGCACTTACCCCCAGGCGCCTGGCCGCCGACGACCTGGTACGCCGATTGGGTCAGTGGCCGCGACCTGTTCGCGGTCGAGCGTGAGATGAGCCCGATCGAATTGCGCTGGCTGGTGTTCCAGAAGACGCCCTGACGGTCACACCGGCAGCAGCTGGTCGATCACCACGGCCAGCTGCTTGGCGGACCGGCATTCGTGCATCGTGATCACCTCTTGGTAGCGCGGCACCGCCGAGTCCCCGCTGCCCCACAGGTGTTTGGGCTCGGGGTTGAGCCAGTGCGCATGCCGGCTGGCGGTCACCATATCGGCCAGCACGTCGATCGCCGGGTCGCGGTAGTTGGTGCGCCCGTCCCCGAGCACCAGCAACGAGCTGCGCGGTGACAGGACATTTGGGTTAGCCCGCATGAACGAGACGAAGGCGTTGCCGTAGTCGGAATGGCCGTCGCGGCTGTACACACCGGCCTCCCGGGTGATCCGCTGGATCGCCACGGCGAGGTCGGCTTCCGGCCCGAACATGTGGGTCACCTCGTCGGTGGTGTCGATGAAGGCGAAGACGCGAACGCGCGAGAACTGTTGGCGCAGAGCGTGTACCAGCAGCAGGGTGAAGTGGCTGAACCCGGCGACCGAACCGGACACATCGCACAGCACGACCAGTTCTGGCCGCGCCGGGCGGGGTTTGGCCAGCACGACGTCGATCGGTACGCCGCCGGTGGACATCGACTTGCGCAGCGTTTTGCGCAGATCGATCGACCCGGCACGGGTGCGACGCCGGCGGGCCGCCAGCCGGGTCGCCAAAGTGCGGGCGAGCGGCGCCACCACCTTGCGCATCTGGCGCAGCTGCTCGCCGGAGGCGCGCAGGAACTCGACGTTCTCAGAAAGTTGTGGGATGCCGTACATCTGGACGTGGTCGCGGCCGAGTTGCTCGGCGGTGCGCCGCTTGGTTTCGGCGTCGACCATTCTGCGAAGTTGCGTAATCTTCTGCGCGGCAAGCGCTTTGGCGATCTGTTCTTGTGTGGGTGTGGGCTCGTCGCCGTAGGGGGCGAGCAGTCCGGCCAGCAGCTTGCCCTCCAGTTCATCCAGGGCCATCGCTTTGAGCGCTTGATACGACGAGAACGACGGACCGCGGCTGGAGTTGTACTTGCCGTAGGCCTCCACGATCCGGGCGATCATCGCCACCAGCCGCTCGTCCATGTCGGCGAGTTCGGGGTTTTCGTTGAGCAGATCCAGCAGCATCTGCCGCATCGCCTCGACGTCGTCGGGCGGCAGGGAGCCGCCGTCCTGCGCCTCATCTGCCCCATCTTCCAAAACCACAGCGCGCGCGCCCAAGGCCGGGGGAAACCACAGGTCGAACATGGCGTCGTAGGTGTCGCGGTGATCCGATTGATGTAAGACCGCGCAGGCGATACCCTCGCGCAGCACCTCACGATCACCCAGACCAAGGGTGGCCATCACCCGGCCGGCATCTACCGTCTCCGACGGGCCCACCGAAATCCCCGCCCCGCGAAGCGCTTCCACGAACCCGACCAGATGTCCGGGCAGACCGTGCGGGGCAAGGGGCCGGGTGGGTCGGATGCGCCGGGCGGCCATCAGTTGAGCCTGAGTTCGCCGGTCGCGCGTTGCTGGTCGGATTGATGCTTGAGGACCACGCCAAGCGTCTGGGCAACAACGGCGTCGTCGATGGTGTCCAGGCCCAGCGCGAGCACTGTGCGGCCCCAGTCGATGGTCTCGGCGATGGACGGCAATTTCTTGAGCTGCATCCCGCGCAACACGCCGATGATGCGAACCAGCTCCTCGGCCAGGTGCTCGGGCAGTTCGGGGACTCGGGACAACAGGATGCGGCGTTCCAGGTCAGGGCTGGGGAAGTCGATGTGCAAGAACAGGCAGCGACGCTTGAGCGCCTCGGACAGTTCGCGGGTGGCGTTGGAGGTCAACAACACGAACGGCGCCCGCTCCGCGGTGAGGGTGCCCAGTTCGGGAACGGTCACCGCGAAGTCGGACAGCACCTCCAGCAGCATGCCTTCGATCTCGATGTCGGCCTTGTCGGTCTCGTCGATCAACAGGACCGTCGGCTCGGTGCGCCGGATGGCGGTCAGCAACGGACGCTGCAGCAGGAACTCCTCACTGAACACATCAGTCTTGGTCGTCTCCCAGTCTCCGGAACCCGCCTGGATGCGCAGGATCTGCTTGGCGTGGTTCCATTCGTAGAGCGCGCGAGCCTCGTCGACCCCCTCATAGCACTGCAGCCGAACCAGACCGGACCCGGTGGCCTGGGCGACCGCGCGGGCCAGCTCGGTCTTGCCGACGCCGGCGGGGCCTTCCACCAGCAGCGGTTTACCGAGCCGGTCGGCGAGAAACACCGCCGTCGCGGTGGCCGTGTCCGGCAGATAGCCGGTCTCGGCCAGCCGTCGCGAGACGTCGGCGATGTCGGCGAAAAGCGGCGTGGGCCGAGCGGGCACGCTCACAAGATTCTCCAAAGCACGGGATTTCTCCTAAGCACGGGACTACTGGGGTTCAAGCCGGACGCGTCTGGCCATCTCCCCACGCGATCCACTTGGTCGAGGTCATTTCCGGCAGTCCCATTGGACCGCGGGCATGCAATTTCTGGGTGGAGATGCCGATCTCGGCTCCGAAACCGAACTGCTCACCGTCGGTGAACGCCGTCGACGCGTTGACCATCACCGCGGCCGAGTCGACTCCGTCGGCAAACCGTAGGGCGGCAGCCATATTGGTCGTCACGATGGCCTCGGTATGTCCGGTGCCGTATTCGTTGATGTGGGTGATCGCGGCGTCGACGCCGTCCACCACCGCCACCGCGATGTCCATCGACAGGTATTCACGGCGCAGGTCGTCCTCTCCCGCGTCGAGATGCACCGTCACCCCGGCGTTTTGCAAGGCGGCTACCAGCCTGGGCATGGCCTGGTCGGCGATCGCCGCGTCGATCAGGAGTGTCTCGGCCGCGTTGCACACGCTGGGCCGCCGGGTCTTGGAGTTCAGCAGGATCCGTTCGGCCACGTCCAGGTCGGCGCCTTCGTGCACGTACACGTGACAGTTGCCGACACCGGTCTCGATGGTAGGCACCTGCGCATCGCGGACCACCGCCTCGATCAGGCTCGCTCCCCCGCGCGGAATGACCACGTCGACCAGGCCGCGGGCCTGGATGAGGTGAGTGACCGTGGCCCGATCGGCGGCCGAAAGCAGCTGGACCGCGTCGGCGGGCAAGTCCTCGCTGATCAACGCGGCGCGCAACACGTCGACCAGCGCTCGGTTGGACTTCGCGGCCGACGAACTGCCGCGCAGCAGCACGGCATTGCCGGACTTGAGCGCCAACCCGAAGGCGTCGACGGTGACGTTGGGCCGGCTCTCGTAGATCATGCCGACCACGCCGAGCGGGACCCGCTGCTGGCGCAATTGCAGCCCATTGGGCAAGGTGTAGCCGCGCAGCACCTCCCCGACCGGGTCGGGCAGCCCCGCGACCTGCAGCAGACCGGCGGCGATTCCGTCGATGCGCTGCGGGTTCAACGCCAGCCGATCCAGCATCGCGGTCGGTGTGTCGGCGGCCCGGGCGGCGTCCAGATCTTCGGCATTGGCCGCAAGGATCTGCTCGGCGCCGGCCGTTATCGCCTCCGCCGCGGCCTTCAGCGCATGGTCCTTGGCGACGGTCGGCAACAACGCGAGCACGTGGGCGGCTACCCGGGCTCGGCGTGCGGCGTCGTGCACCTCCTGGCGCAAGTCGGGAAGCGATGGTGCTTGCAGACTCATTAATCCAGGGTATCGATCCCTGGCTGGACAAGTTAGGCTGCCCCACCCGGCTGGGGCGGTTTGACATCACGAGAGCAGACGCGCTGGCGCCTCACCTAACCCGCTCACCGCGCGGGCCTGCCGCACCTTGCTTCGACGCTCTTCAAGGGTGCGGCCAAAGTCCTGTAGCAGCAAGGGTTCATGCATCACCAGATGCTCGAGGTGCTCGCGACCGATCTCCAACGCGGTTACCTCTTCCAGCGCGTATGCGCTGGCAAGGTTCGGTTGCCTAGTCAGCGTGGTCAGCCCCAGAAACGACCCCTCGACCAGCGTGCTGACCGGCACCACCGACCCGTCGTCGGCAGTCGCGGTCAGCTGTACCTGGCCGGACACCAAGAACGTCATCCCTGCCGGCACCTGACCGGCGTACTCCACGATTTCGTCGGCGCCGTATCGGACGATCTTCGCGCACGATTGCAGCGACCGCTGGTCCTCAGCGCTGAGCCGCAATGCCGGCGCCACCACAGTGCGCAATGCATGCTCCACACGATCGGTCGTCGAAAAGTCGTCGTCGGCGTCGTCGAGGTGGAGGTTCTCCCGTCGTGCGGCGTACCAGGCCCACCGCAGAAATGTTGCCTTCGCGGCGCTGGCGTCTGCGGGTGAGCTCAGACCGATCGACGTGCGGTACTCGGCGGCGCCGAGCGGTACCGAGCGGGGCACACTGCCCGCCTTGAGCTGCGGCAACGCGCGGGCAACACCCGACAGCATCGCGCAGACGCGGTCGGGCGGGTCGGCGCTGGAGAATGTCGTCGTCACCGCCAATTCGTGCGTGCCGGGCGGACGACTGAGATTTGTGAAAGAGGTGGTGGCCAGCACGGAGTTCGGCATGATCCGCAGTCCGCTACCGGTGTCGATGTGCACCGCGCGCCAGTTCACCTCGACAACGCGCCCCCGCGCTGTCCCCGTGTCTAGCCAATCATCGATCCGGAAGGGCTGCTCGAACAGCATGAACAAGCCCGATACGATCTGGCCGACGGAGTTCTGCAGCATCAGCCCGATGACGACCGATGTGATGCCCAGTGCGGTGAAAAGGCCGCCGATCCGGACGCCCCAGACGTACGACAGCATCAGCGCCAGACCGACGCCGATCACAGCGAAGCGAGCAACGTCGCGGAAGATGGTGGGTAGCCGTTTGCGCCAGCTCTTTTCGGGCGCGCTCTCGAATACGGTTGCGTTGAGCCCCGACAGCAACAGGACCAGCACCAACATGCCGAACACCGTGGTGAGGATTCGCACCGGGATGTCTCGGGCCGGGACCTGCGAGGCCTGGACAAGCAGCAGCAAAAGCGCACCGAGCGGCAGCAGGTAGTTGCGCAGCAGGCTTACCTGCCTGGCCAGAGAGCTGTTCCTGCGGACGAGTAAGTCGTGCAGCTCAGTGAGAAGGATCAGCCCGACCGGTAATCCGATCGCGATCCCGATCGCCCAATAGAACCATGGGTCGTCCCACGTATTCATCATCGCTCCAACAAGCGGTAGATCGCCTGATCGGTACCTCCGACCGAAATCGTGCCGGCGGGCGTGAACGGCCGGACGTCCCGCATCGCTTCATACACCTGCGAGCTGACATAGATGCCGGGCTGCGGTGCGCCACTGTGCATTTGGTAGGCCAGACTTACCGCGCCGCCCCACATGTCATAGACGAGGCTGGAGCGGCCCACCAGCCCGCTCACGACGTTGCCGGTATTGACGCCGACCCGAAGGACCAGCTGGTGGCCGGTTTCGCTGTTGAACCGGTCGATGATGCGACCGATTTCCAGGGCGAAGTCAACGCTCCGGTGAATGCTGTCCAGCCGAGGGGTGACAACCCCACAGCTGGCGAGATAGCCGTTGTGGAACGTGCGAATCCGTTCGACGCCAAGGGATTCAGCGGCCGAATCGAACTGGCGGAACAGTTCGTCGACAATCCCGACCAATTCGTCCTCCGGCAGGTCGTTTGAGATTTCGTCGAGGCCGACGATGTCGGCATAGATAATGGCGACGTCCTGGTGCTTCTGGGCGATGGTCTCCTCACCCTCGCGATAACGTTGCACCACCGACTCGGGCATCAGCGCCAGCAATAGGCGGTCGTTTTCCCTGCGCTGCTCGTTGAGCAGCTGTTCCTTGATCGCGAGATTCCGGCTCATCTCATTGAAAGCCGCAGTGAGATCACCGATTTCGTCTCGTGCCGTGACCGGGATGTTGATGTCGTAGTCGCCGGAGCTGATCTTCCGCGTTCCGGCTTCGAGGCGACGGACTGGCCGCACCGCTGCCTGGGCGATTATCATCGAGGCCACGCAGATGGCGAAAACCATCCCCGCGACCGCGATCACGAGCGTTTTACTGAACCTACCCAGCCGCGCGAAAGCATCGGAGTCGTCCCGCGTCGCCAGAACCGACCAGTGCAGATCGGAGTTCGGGATATTCAACGGGGCGTAGGCTTCCAACTCTCGATTGCCCATGTAATCGGTGGCGCTGACAACTCCGGTCTCTCCGCGTTGGGCGGCGCGAAGACCCGCGGTCGGAACCGGCTGCACCAGCGTCGTGCCACCCAACCGGATCGCTCGGTCCACGACGTCCGGCGGAGTACCGGCGTTTATCGCGTCGCGCCGGTATTCCTGCGGGTCTTGCAAGAAAAGCCGCGAATCAGAACGCATCAAGTTGTCGGGACCCGCCAAATACGTCTCGGTAGCAGCGCCCATGCCGGCGGCTTCCCAGTGTTTGTCGGCGGTCATGATCTTGTTGATCTTCGCGATCGGCACCGGCAGGGCCATAACCCCATCGATTTTGCCGTTCATGCCGATCGGCGATACCACCCACGCGGTGGGAACGTCGAGTTGCGGCTGATACGGCTGGAAGTCGGTGATCCAGACGAAGTCGACGTCGTTGGAGGCCAACGCCTTTTGGTACGCATCTCGCAGGTTGGACTCGCGATACGGGCCGGTGAGGATATTCGTACCGAGGTCGGGACCCTTCATGACGCTGTAGACGACATTGCCTTGCATGTCCAGCAGCAGCGAATCCCGATAATCGAAGCGGGTGACGATACCGCGCATGTAGAAATCGAAGCGGGCATTAGCCGCCGACCATGGGCTGCCGTCGCCGGCATCTCCGACGGGCAGCGAGTCGGCGGTCGGCCGGGGCGGTGCGGTGTAGTACGCCTGAACGTATTTCTGCGCGTTGGAACTCGGCAGAACCGCATTGATGTCAATGGCGTCACCGGTGGCCCGTTTGATGGGTTTGAGCATGTCGTTGTCGTAGTAGTTGACAAGCGCCTGCTGTTGGGCGGGGGTGATCGTCGCGTTGGCCAATTGAGCGAAGTCGGCGGACAGCGTCGTCGTTGCCTCGTTGATGCTGAATCCACCGCTCCAGACAATCAGCGAATTCGTGACTTCCCTGAACAGCGCCTCCACCGCGCGCTTCTGCGACTGACGCAATTCGATCAACCGCTCGGACTCGACTTCCCGCAATGCGCTGCGACCGGACAGAGCGCCGATGAGACCGATCACCGCCACGCCCAGGATGCTCGATAGCAGCATTGTGAGCAGGATCTTGGACTGGATGCCGAACCGAAAACGCGTCCAGATCAGAGGCCGGCGCGTGCGTTTGGGCGGCTTTTGAGCCGGCGCAATCTCAGCGTCCGATGTGGCATCTTTTAGCTCGCTCGCTGTCAATCGCCTTTCCTCCTTTTCTACGACAGGATTCGGCACCGCTAACGCAGCAGACTAGCGCGCGGACCTCAACATATTGGCGATTGCCGCAAAAGCGATAAGCGGCGACTAACGTTTGCGAGATGGCACGTGTCTGCGTGGTGGGCAGCGTGAACATGGACCTCACCTTCGACGTCCATGCCCTTCCGGGTCCCGGCGAGACGGTACTGGCGTCGTCGTTGACCTCCGCACCCGGCGGCAAGGGCGGCAATCAGGCCGTGGCCGCGGCGCGCGCGGGCGCGCTGGTGCAATTCGTCGGCGCGGTCGGCGACGACGATGCCGCCGAACGTCTGCGGGCTCACCTCCTGGCCAACGGTGTTGGGTTGGACGGGACTGTCGGGGTGCCCGGACCGAGCGGCACTGCGATCATCGTGGTCGATGCCAGCGCCGAGAACACCGTTGTGGTGGCGCCGGGCGCCAACGGTCAGCTGACGCTGGCCGAAGCGGCGGTGCGCGCGATCGTCGCCGACTGCGATGTGTTGTTGACCCAGTTGGAGATTCCGGTGGCGACGGCGGCCACAGCGGCGCGGGAAGCCCGATCGGCCGGAGCGGTGGTCATGGTCAATGCCTCACCGGCCGGCCAGGATCAAGACTGGCTGACAGAGTTGGCGTACCTCGCCGACGTCGTGATCGCTAACGAACCAGAGGCGCACGAATGGCCGTGGCAGCCAACCCACTTCGTGGTTACACTGGGCGCGCGCGGCGCCAGGTATATCGGCGCCGATGGTGAGTTGCTGGTTCCCGCCCCGGCGGTGGAGGCGGTGGACACCACCGGAGCCGGCGACGTGTTCGCCGGAGTGCTGGCCGCCAACTGGCCCAGCAACCCGGGTTCGCCCGCCGGACGCCTACGCGCCCTGCAGCGTGCCTGCGCAGCGGGAGCGCTGGCGACACTGGTGCCGGGCGCCGGTGACTGTGCACCCTATGCCGAGGCGATCGAAGGGAGCGGCTGATGGAAGCGACGACCGCCGCCAGCATTGCGCTGGCGCTCTTCGCGGTTTTCGGTGTGCTCGGATTCGGTTGGCGCAGCTGGCTGCAGCACCGGCGCACCGGATCCACCGGCTTTCGCGGCATCAGCGGCCGGATCGGGTCGCTGGAATGGATTGCCGGAGTGGGCTTTCCCCTCACGCTGATGGTGGCAGTGACTGGCCCACTCCTACAGCAGACCAATGTGATTGAGCCCGTCAGGGCCTTGGACGCAGTTTGGATTCAGGTCACCGGAATCGTCGTGGCCGCGGCAGGAATCGCAGGGACGGTCTACGCGCAGCTCGAGATGGGCGACGCCTGGCGAATCGGAGTGGACGACCAGGAGACCACCACCCTGGTGCGCACCAGCGTGTTCGGGCGGGTACGCAATCCCATCTACACCGCCGGGTTCATGTTCGCCATCGGGATCGCGCTGCTGACACCGAATCTGGTTGCCTTCGCGGGGTTCGTCCTGCTCGTGGCGACGATCGAGCTGCAGGTCCGCCGTGTCGAGGAGCCGTATCTGTTGCGGAAACACGCCGACACCTATCGGGAGTACACGGCCAGCGTGGGCCGGTTCATTCCAGGGATCGGACTGATTCGCTAGCGCGACTCGCGCCGCACGTCGTGGGTGATCGCCAGGCCGCCACCAGTTTCCAGTTCGGCCGCCGACTGACTCATCACGACACGACTGCGGTTCGGCGATAACAAGACAGACAGGTAATAATGCGGCTCGCCGGCCACAAAGACCAGGCGGTTGAGCCGCAGCAGGGGGGCTCCGATCGCCGTATCGAGCAGGTGCGCATTTCGCGGGCCCGCGATCTCGGCGGTGATTTCATGCTGCACGCGGTCCACGATCACGCCGGCATCGGCGAGCAGTTCATAAAGCGGTGCCCGTAGCAGCGCGGGTTCGGTCAATGTGTCGGCCAGTTCCGGCGGCAGCCAGGCTTCGCTCACGATCAACGGCTCGCCCGTCCTGCGTTGCCGCCGCACCCGCACGATGTGCAGCAGCGCGGCGGACGTCCCGAGCGCATCGCCAACGGTCCGCGGCGGGCGCCGCGCTTCGAGTTCGACGACGTCGACCGCGGTCTCGAACTGAGTCTGTCGCAGCTCGTCCATGTACGAGCCGCCGGCCGTCGACGGGTCCGATGGGTCGTGCTCGCGGACAAACGAACCGACGCCCTGCCTGCGCTCGATGTATCCCTGTTCGGCCAGATCCGCGAGCGCGCGGCGCACCGTGATGCGGGACACGCCGAATTGGTCGCACAGCGTCTGCTCGGTCGGCAACGGGTCGCCAGGGGCGATGAGGCCCCGGTCGATCTCGTCGTGCAGCACCAAGAAAAGTTGCCGGTGCAACGGCACCCCGGCATCCGTCGATACCGGTCCGGCCTTACCGCTGGTCTTATGCACGGTGATCAATGTTTCCACACGGTCCCTCTTGCACGGTCTGGTCAATTGTTATATGTATATAACAACAAGTCAAGTGTGGACGCAATCAGGGAGATCCAATGACCTCAGCGCACCAACAGGCCGCCACCGATCCGGACGGGCCAACCGGAAGACTGGCCACCTGGGTCGCCGACCTCACGGTCGACCATGTCCCGCAAAACGTCGTCGAGCGAGCAAAACACCTCCTCCTGGATGGCCTGGGTTGCGCCTTGGTCGGGGCCCAATTGCCGTGGTCGCGAGTCGCCACCGACGCCGTCCTCGGCCTGGAGGGCAAGGGCGACGCCGTCGTCATCGGCACCGGACAGGTCACCAGCGCGCCCGCGGCCGCCGTGCTCAACGGAACGTTCATCCAGGGCTTCGAACTCGACGACTTCCATCCCCTCGCGCCGTTGCACAGTTGCTCCCTGCTCATTCCGGCGCTGCTGTCCACGGCGACGACAAGGACCCACACAACCACGGGCGCCGAGCTTCTGCTCGCGGCGATCGCCGGCTTCGAAGTCGGACCGCGGGTCGGCTACACACTGCACGGCAGCCAGATGCTCGACCGTGGCTGGCATTCGGGATCGGTCTTTGGCACCCACTCGGCGGCTATGGCGTCCGGCAAGCTGCGCGAACTCACGCCGGCACAGCTGGAGGACGCCCTCGGCCTCGCGGGAACCCAGTCGTCGGGGCTGATGGCCGCACAGTTCGAGGCGATGAGCAAGCGGATGCATCACGGTTTGGCGTCGCGCAACGGCTTCTACGCCGCCGGGCTCGCGGCCGCCGGCTACACCGGCATCAAGCGGGTGTTCGAGCGTGAATACGGCGGATTTCTCAGTGTTTTCGGTGAGGGCCACAGTCCCGACGCGTCGCTGCTGACCGGCCAACTCGGCCAGCGCTGGGAGACCACCATCATCATGGTCAAGTCGTACGCCGCGATGGGTGGCCTGCACGGAGCGATCGACGCCGCCAGGCAACTGCGCAGTTCCATTGCGCCCGGCGATATCTCGAAGATCGACATCACCGTCGGCGAGACCGTCTACAAGCACGGTTGGTGGCAGCCGGAGCGGCCGCTCACCCCGATCGGCGCCCAGATGAACATCGGGTACGCGACCGCCGCCGCGCTGCTCGACGGCAACGTGCTGCCCGAGCAGTTCACGCCGGAGCGCCTCGACGCTGACGACATCTGGAAGCTGATCGCGGCGACGACCGTGCACCTCGACGAAGCGCTGGCGCACGCCGATATCACCGAGCGGTTTCGCACCGATGTCGCGGTGACCACGCGTGCCGGCGCCGTGCACCAGGCCCGCGTCGTGGCGCCGCACGGCGCGCCCACCGACCCAGTCACCAACGACGAACTCGTCGCGAAGTTCCACTCCCTCGCCGACCGGGTAACCAACCGGGGACGCGCCGAAGCGATCGAGCGGGCGGTCGTCGGTCTGGACGACCTGGACGACACGGACTACCTGATAGATCTGCTCGCCGCGCCCGTCGCGGGCGCGCTGGACTGAAAGGACAGATATGGCTACAACACCGGCCCGTCAACGGTTTAGAGAACTGCTCGACAAACACGAACTCGTCATCGCACCAGGAGTTTTCGACGGTATCTCCGCGCAGCTCACCAAGAGGACCGGCCACGACGCGGCGTACATGACCGGCGCCGGCGTCGCGGCGTCGGGGTTCGGCTTGCCCGACATCGGGCTGGTCACGGCGACCGAAATGGCCGACCGGGTCCGTATGATCGCCGACGCACTGGGCGACATTCCGCTCATCGCCGACGCCGACACCGGCTACGGCGCGCCGATGAACGTGGTGCGCACCGTGCGGTCCTACGACGCAGCCGGGGTGGCCGCAATCCAGTTGGAAGACCAGGTGTTCCCCAAGCGGTGCGGGCATCTGCCGGACAAGCAGGTGGTCGACGCGGCGGTGTTCGAGCAGACGCTGGCCGCGGCGCTGGACGCCAGATCCGATGACAACCTGCTGGTGGTGGCCCGCACTGACGCCCGTGCCCCACTGGGACTGGACGCGGCGATCGAGCGGGCCAACCGGTACGCGCAAGCGGGCGCCGACATCATCTTTGTCGAGGCGCCGCAGGACACTGGCGAAATCGAGCGCATCGCGCGCGAAGTCGACGCTCCCCTGCTGATCAATCTGGTGCTCGGTGGGATGACACCGCTGGAGTCGGCTTCGCGACTGCAGGAGTTGGGCTACGCAATCGCGATCCATCCGAGCAACCTGCTGATGCGCGCGACATTCGGCATGCTGCAAAGCCTGTGCGAACTCAATGGCAGCGACGTCGCCACCCATCTCCCCACGTCGCCCGCCGACTTCTTCAATCTGGTCGGCATGGGACAGTGGCTGGAACTCGACACCAAGTACGCACGCAAGGACCCATCATGGGCATGACCATCATCGAAAAGATATTCGCGGGCAAGGCCGGCCTGGACTCGGTGTCGGTCGGTGACACCGTTGTGGTGGACGTTGACATGACCGTCTTGATCGATCTGCAGTTCGCCACGATGTGGATCCAGCCCAGCCGGATCAACGACCCCGACAAGCTGGCCGTCATCATGGACCACGCCGTACCCGCACCGACCATCAAGGACGCCGCCGGCGGCGGACACGCCCGAAAATTCGTCGCCGACTTCGGCATCCAACGTTTCTACGACGTCGGCCGGCACGGCATCTGCCATCAGGTCATCGCCGAGAACGGGCTGGCCCGTCCGGGAGAAATCCTGGCCTGCACCGACTCTCACACCTGCGCCGCCGGCGCCTACAACACCGCGGCGCGCGGGCTGGGGCCCGCCGAGGTGTATTCGATCATGTGCACCGGCACCACCTGGTTCCAAATCGCGCCGACCGTCCGATACGAACTCGACGGCGTCAAACCAGACACGGTGAGCGGCAAGGACATCTTCCTGCATATCGCCAACGAGTACGGCGACGCCGCCAACCTGAACCTGGAATTCGGCGGCCCCGGCCTGACCGGCATCCCGATGCACGATCGCCGCACCATCGCCACCCAGGGCGCCGAGGTGTCGGCCGACTTCAGCACGTTCGAAGCCGACGATGTGTTGAGCCGCTTCCTCGACGACGCCGGCGTCACCGGATACACCACGGCCGCACCGGATCCCGACGCCTCCTACCACGACGTCCGGCACATCGACCTGGCGGCGCTGGAGCCCTACGTGGCGCGGCCGGGCACCGTCAGCCGCAATGGGCTGCCCGTCTCGCAGTTAGAAAGGCAGAAGGTAGACCAGGCGTTCATCGGGTCGTGCGCGAACGGTCAACTCGAGGACCTCGAGATCGCGGCACAACTGTTGCGCGGCAAGACCGTAGCTCCGGGGGTGCGGCTGCTGGTCACACCCGCCTCGCAGGCGGTGTACCGGCAAGCCATGCGGCTGGGCTACCTGCAGGACATCGCCGATGCGGGTGGCGTCATTACCAACTCCACCTGCGGCGCCTGTTTCGGCTACCACATGGGCGTGATCGGACCGGGCGAGGTGTGCATCACGTCCAGCACTCGCAACTTCACCGGACGCATGGGCAGTACCGAGGCGGAGATCTTCATGGCTTCACCGGCCACCGTCGCCGCGTCGGCCATCACCGGATATATCACCGACCCGAGGAGCGTGACGGCATGACTGTTACCTTCAGTGGCAAGGTCTGGGTGTTCGGCGACAACCTGAACACCGACGCCATGTACCCGGCTTTCGCAATGAAAATGGAACCGCCCGAGGCGGCTAAGCACATCTTCTACGAGGTCCGCCCAGGCTGGACCGATCAGGTATCACCGGGCGACATCGTGCTGGCCGGCAAGAACTTCGGACTCGGATCGTCGCGCCCGGTCGCTTCCCTGTTCGCCGAGCTCGGCATTGCCGGACTCGTCGCCGAGGAATTCAACTCGCTGTTTTTCCGCAACGCCGTCAATGCCGGCCTGCCGGCGATGACCGTGCCCAACGCCACTTATGTGTTCAGCGAAGGCGACACCGGAACCTTCGATCTGACGGCCGGTACATGGCGCAACGACACCACGGGAGCCTCCGGTACGGTGCCCAAACTGCCCGACCTGATCCTCGACATCATCGAAAGCGGCGGCGTCATGCCCCGATTAGCAGCGCAGGGGTATTTGCCGGCCGAACTCGGCGACCTGCTGCGCTCGAGCACGGTCGCCATGCGCGGCGCCGGAAGCGGCGC
>Ga0210389_10001078_pt1 | contig 22700 bp, 17 predicted proteins | sample IncBWH28OmetaG_FD_160127 | JGI IMG/M metagenome (GOLD analysis project Ga0210389, IMG submission 160127) | Forest soil microbial communities from Barre Woods Harvard Forest LTER site, Petersham, Massachusetts, United States - Inc-BW-H-28-O ...
ACGCGCATCGTAAGCTTCAGGCGTGTTCGAATAGATGTGGATTAGTTGATTGTAGAGCTCGAGCGCCTTCTGCTGTTTCCCTAACTGGCGGTAAGAGTTTGCCACCAGCAGCATCACACTGGGTCTTGTTTCGTCGCCCAGGGAGTTTGTGCTTTTCGCGTACGAATCGAGAACCTGCGAGAACTTATCTCCTTCGTACTGAAGCTTCATCTGTTCCAGCTCGGCGATCTGTTTCCATTTGCCTTCAGCATTCAATGCGATTGCGGCTTTGAAATGCTGGTCGGCGTTATCCTTTTGCTTCAAGTCGGCTGCGAGGATTCCGGCCCGCGTCAACGCCTCGGCCTTGACCGCTGGTTTGGCAGCATCTGTTCCAAGCTGGCTGAAAAGGTCGAATGCCTGTTGCTTCTGATTGTTCTCGAGCGCGAAGTAGGCCAGAGATAATCGCGCTGCATCGCGGTACGGATTCTTGCCTGTGAATTTCGCGACATCTCCGTAGGCAACGGCTGCTTCCGCCTTTTTGCCGATCAATTCCAGGCACTTTGCTTGATAATATCTTGCGGTTAGCTTGATCTCCGGCGATTTCGCATTGGCGTATGCTTTCTCGTACAACGGAGCTGCTTCCTGGAAGTTTTTCTTGTCGAACGCCCTGGAACCAAGGCGGAATGCTGCGCTGCCCACAAATTCGCCCGCGCGAACTTCATCGACTAGCATGCGATAGGTGTTAAGCGCGGGCTCTTCCTGGCCAAGGTTCGCGTAACAGTCTGCCAAACGATACATGGCGGAAGGTCGCCCGGAATCGGTAAGGAATTGGCCGAGATATTTCTCATATTCGGGTACCGCTAGATCGTACAGCTTGCGGATGTAGAGTCCGTCGGCAATAGCCAGTTGAGCTTTGGCCGGGTCGGCGTTCTGCGCATCCAGTCCCTGACCGGGCGCCAACCGGATTTCGTCCTGGTCCGCTTCGTCTCTGGTTTTCGAGTCCGGCTCAGCGGGACTGCCGGTCGAAGTCTTCACGTCTTTGGTATTGTCAACGGGACGCCGAGGCTGCGCGCTCTGTGAGGACGGGATGTTCTCGTCCAGGATCGACGGTTGTCCCACTTGATCGGGAAAAACCGGTTGCGCTCGCGGAGCCGGCACCGGCGTCGGCGTTACCGGTAGCGCGCGCCGTACTTCCTGGCTCTGCAGGGTCGAAGCAAGACAAATGCTGCAGGTAAATATTTGCCAAGGACGCAATCTCATCGGTCTAGTTTACCCGTTGCAAATGCAACGTTCCAGATGTCTGCCTGTCGGCAAATATCAAGTACATCGACAATGTGTTTGTACTCGACTCCTTGATCACCACGTACGATGACAGCCTGGTCTGGATAAAGTTGGGAAAGTTTTTTGAGTAGTTCCAGAAGTTCCTGAGAACTCTTTGGTTGTCGATTGACGATGACTGTCCCGTCTGCCTTGATATTGATTACGACCTGACCCACGTACGGCTGGGTTTCATTCGCTTTGGTGGCAGTCGGTACTCGAACGTCCAGTTCATTCTCGCTGAGAGCAAAATTCCAGGTGACGATAAAAAACACCAGAATGACCAACAGGATGTCGACCATCGGCGCGATCAAAAACCCTAATATCGCGGGTTCCGCGTGTTTACGAAAATTCATTTAGTCAAGTTAGATCTCGTCGCTGTCCAGCACCCGGGACCGCTCCGGTCGGCGGATTTGGTTCGTCGCGGTAATGATATTAACGATATGAGTTGTTGCCGATTCCAGATCTGAAACCATGGCGGCGACTTTGCCTCGAAAGAGGGCGTAGAAAGCCATGGCGACGATTCCAATCACCAACCCTGAGGCGGTTGCCACCAGTGCTTCCGACACGCCGTGGGCGAGGAGCATCGGGCGGGGCTGCGTAGTGTTACTAGCGAGAACTCCGAAAGCCTTGATAATGCCGATAACGGTTCCCAGCAGGCCAAGCATCGGGGAAAGCGTTGCAATATCGGCCAGATAAACGATTCGATGATTCAGTCTGCTGGCGACCCGCGAACCTTCTGTCTCGGCCACTTCACGAATCGCCTCGGCTGAAGCCACCGGATTTTTCGTCGCGAAGTCCAATGTTCGCGCCGTGATTCGTGCCACGGCTTCCGAGTGACGATTGGAAACCGCAATCAAACCGAGGTAATCGCGCTTTCGCAGGAGCGCTTCCGCTGTTTCCATATATCGGCGCGTCACTACCGTTCCGCGCCGCAGGCTGAATAGACAGGCAAAGATGAGAGAGAGCGTGATCACCGAGAGCAAAATCAAGGGCCACATGACCCAGCCGCCCGATTTCAATAGCTGCAGCAACGTCGCCTGCGTGGAGCCAGGGGTCGGTGTAGCTTCAACCGCCTGTGCCAAGAGCGGGACGATGACGAGAACGAACCGATTCATGCCTATTAGCTCCTTATTTAAATGCACCTGATGGCGAAGTGCAAACTCGTTCGATTGAACCTGAGGGCGGACTGCATTGCGATCGCTTCTTTTTCTTTAAATACGATCGAAGTCATATGCTTTTAGCTCGCATTGCAATACCCGGCCCGAGAAGTGCCCCGCTTATCCGCTGGAGCTTTCCCGCACACCAGCGTACCGTTGCCCGCATGGAGGGGCTCTTCTTCGCCGATAAGCCGGACCCGAACAAGAAATTGCGCGAAGTGCCTCATAAGCCGGGTGTCTACCTGATGAAGGATCGGCTTAGACGCGTTATTTACGTCGGCAAGGCGCGGGATCTCCGAAAACGATTGGCCCAATATTTTATGCCGTCTCGCCGGATGACCGCGGATCTAAAGACGCGGGCTTTGCTTGATAGTATATGGGATTTCGAGGTGCATCTTGTTCGAAATGAGCCGGAGGCTCTACTGCTCGAAGGCAAGCTGATCAAAGAATTTCGTCCGAAGTACAACGTCAGTTTTCGCGACGACAAACGCTTTCTCTTGGTGAAGGTGAACCTTGCGGATGCGATTCCCCGCTTTCAGCTAACCCGTTTGAAGATGGAAGATGGGTACAGATACTTCGGTCCGTTCGCGCACGCTGGGGCGCTGCGGACAACGTTGAAGTGGATGAAGAAGCGCTTCGGCATTCGGTCCTGCCGGGTGTTGGAGCCGGGAGAATCCGACTATAAGCGGTGCATGGATCACATCATTAAAAACTGTTCGGCGCCCTGCATCCGTCGAGTGACTCTGGATGACTACAAAGCGCGCGTTCTTGAAGCGTGTGAGTTTCTCGAGGGCCAGAGCCAGGAGATGCTGAAACAGCTCGAAGATCAGATGAAGAGGGCCGCTGAAAACCTCGAATTTGAAAAGGCCGCAGAATTGCGAAATATGTTGGACGATCTGCGTCGCACCACCAGGCCGGCTCGGCGTTTTACGCGCGGCTCATTTCCGACATCGATTGATCCGAAAGCGGATCTGCAGGCTTTGGCGGATGCGTTGCTGTTGCCGGGTGCTCCCACAGTAATGGAGTGTTTCGATATATCGAACATTTCGACCACGCATATTGTGGCTTCGATGGTCAGCTTTCGCAGCGGCGTTCCTGATAAATCCAACTATCGGCGGTATCGCATAAGAACCGTCGAAGGTCAGGACGACTTTGCCAGCATGGCCGAAGTGGTTCGCCGCCGCTATTCGCGCGTGCTCCTGGAGAACAGGAATGCGGCGCCGGAATTAGCCGAGTTCAGCCAGGAGGCAGTGGACGATTCAGTGGCCAGAATTCAGCGTACCACGCCCGAACGATTGGTGCGTCTGCCTGATTTGATCATCGTCGATGGGGGCAAAGGTCAGCTCAATTCCGCATGTAAAGAGCTTCAGCGCCTGGGTCTGCAAAATGTTCCGATTATCGGCCTGGCGAAAGAATTTGAGGAAGTCTATCGACCCGGGAGACCGTTGCCGCTGCAATTGCCCGATGATTCGGGCGCGTTGCAGATTCTCCAGCGAATTCGCGACGAGGCGCATCGGTTCGCGAACGGTTATCATCAACTCCTGATGAAGAAGCGGATCGCAGAGAGCGTTCTGGATGGCTGTCCGGGTATCAGTGAGAACCGGAAGCAAGCTTTGCTAAAGCGGTTCGGTTCAGTGGAACGTCTCCGGAAAGCGTCGGTGGCGGAGATCGAGCAAGTGGATGGCATCAGCGGCAAACTTGCCGAAGTCATTTTTCAGTTCCTGCAGAAATAGGAAGAAGCCAAGGAGCCAAGGTGCCAGAAGCCAGGAGACGAGCTTGGCGGCTTTTGTTTGGGTGCCTCAACTCGACTACTCGACTCTCAGCCTCTGGCTTCCTGACTCCTTGGCTGCTTGGCTCCTCCAAAGAGAAACTCCTTGCGAGTATTCGGTGTGAGTGTTGAGTTTACGCTCTTCTATGTGCAGCCGCTTGATATTTGGAACGTGCGTCGCCTTGCTCTGGTGGATTTCAAGCGCCTGGGCGCAAGAGGTGGCTCCAGCAAATCCAACGCACATGACGCCGAGTTGGGAGACGCAGCGCCAGGCTGCCACTTACGCCCTGGCCATCCCTGGACCCAGGGGCCAGATCACGGATAGAAACGGGGTACCTCTGGCTCAAACCCGGGTCAGTCACAATCTGAGCGTCGTTTTTCCGACACCGTTTGATTTTACCGACCGGCAGGTGATCGACTTTGTGAATCGCGCCGCGGCATCCGCCCATGGACTAACCAGTCGTCCGATTGGATTTTCGGATGATGCCGCCGTTCAGCACTACCGGAATCGAGGCGCGATTCCGTTTGATATAGCCTCAGATCTATCGGACGACGAGGTGGCAAAGGCGCAAGGTAAAATGCCGCCTAGCCTCATCTTGCGAGCGATTTATGTACGTACTTACCCGCAAGGATCTCTGGCGGGGCAGGTCGTCGGATATACCGGTCGGACGAGCCGGGAGAGTACGCGAATCCTGCAAAATAATGAGCCGCTCTGGCCGGAGAGCGAAGGTCGCGAGGGGCTTGAACAGACATTTGACGATCAACTGCGTGGTAAGCCGGGTCAGCTGAATCTTACCTTTGACAAGGATGGAAACAAATCAGGGGAACGAATCGCCGTACCGCCGGAACCAGGATACAACTTGGTGACGACCCTTGACGTCGATATGCAGCGGCTGGCTGAAAAGATTCTGCAGAAAAGGGCGAAACGGGGTGCCATCGTAGTGATGGATCCAAGCTCCGGGGAAGTGCTCGCGCTCGCTTCCTGGCCGACGATTGACCCGAACGATTTTGTTCCCACGATTTCGGAAGAAAAATTTAAAAAGATAGCGAGCGATCCGAATATTCCGATGCTGCCGCGCGCGTATCGGTCCGCGTATCCGCCTGGATCCACGTTCAAGATGTTCGTCGGGGTAGCGGGATTCGAAACGCACGCCCTTGATCCGACAGATGAATTCGATTGTCCATCCGCTTTAGAAATCGGGAACATCGTCTTCAGGAACTGGAAGAAAACGGACTCAGGCGATCTAAACTTTCGGCAAGCGCTCGCACAGTCGTGCAATACCTGGTTTTATCAGGCCGGTCAGAAAATTGGTTCGCGCGCATTGGTGACTTGGGCCAAGCGATTTGGATTGGGTGCGCGCACCGGGATCCTTTTGAATGGAGAAGCCGACGGCAGAATCCCCACGGATGAGTACATGGAACAGACGTACCATCGGCATATTCTGGGGGGCGACCTGGCAAACCTCTCGATTGGTCAGGGAGACATTCTGATTTCGCCGCTGCAAATGGCCCAGGCGATGGGTGGGTTGGCCAATGGCGGAATCGTTTATCAGGCCAGAATTGCCCGGCAGGTTCAGACGTTGAACAACGAAGTGGTCTATGTGTACAATCCGCGGGCCAAAGACATTCTCAAGCTCAGTTCCGTCACTATGGATGAACTGCGGAAAGGAATGATGGACGTGGTTTCGAGCGGGACAGGGGGTGCCGCTGAACTAAAGAACGTCAAAGTGGCGGGCAAAACCGGAACTGCGCAATGGGGGCCCAAAAAGAAGGAAAGAACGGCGGCTTGGTTTGCGGGATTCGCTCCGGCCGACGGGTCGCCAAAGTACGCCTTCGCGGCGCTCTACGAAGGCGCTCCCGGCGAAATGGCGCATGGCGGAGCAGTCGCTGCTCCAATGATCGGCGAGTTGTTACGCGAACTCTTTAAAGGAGAAACGTCGTCGAAGAAAGCTCCGCAGCAGGATGAGTCAGACGAGATGGATGAAGACTCCTCTCGAACGCAGGATCAGAGCAATTAGCGCGAAACTCTCATAAGCCAAAATGCTTGTGCAATATTCGCGCGATCGATGAAACGTCGGTACGCGGAAAGGCCGAATTGAGCCTCGGATGAGCGCCTTTTTGGGTGCTCAAAAATGGGTTGCAGCCCGCTGCCTTTGCGTTGAGGCTGCACGCCACCACCATGAAACGGATTCGAATTACTCTCGTGGCTCTGTTAATGTGTCCGGCCTTTGTTTCGTACGCCGAAGACGCCAAACCGAGTCCTTCCCCCGCAGTCAGTGCCTCCCCGACTTCGACTATTAAGGATGATAAAGACAAAATCAGTTACAGTTTAGGCGTCGATATCGGAAGGACGTTGCAACGGTTCCAGCTCGACCTGAATGAGACGGCACTCGCTCAAGGGATTGCGGACGTTCTGGGCAATAAACCGATGGCCATGACTGACCAGGCGTTGCAAGAGACACTGCAGGCTTTCCAGCAGAAAATGGTACAGAAGCAGCAGGAGGCGATGGCCAAGAAGCAGGAGGAAATGAAGGGAGTCGCCGAGAAAAATAAGGCCGAGGGCAAAAAGTTTCTCGAGGACAACGCCAAGAAGGCTGGCGTGAAAACGACCGCCAGCGGGCTGCAGTACAAGGTGATCAAAGAGGGTTCTGGGGATAAGCCGAAAGATACGGATGTCGTCGAAGCCAATTATCGGGGCACAACGATTGACGGGAAAGAGTTCGATAGTTCCGCGAAACATGGGAACTCCTCCAGTTTCCCGGTCAATGGCGTGATCAAGGGCTGGTCAGAAGCGTTGAAAATGATGCCTCTTGGTGCAAAATGGGAACTCTACGTTCCTTCGGAACTCGCTTACGGAGATGAAGGCGCCGGTGACGACATCGCCCCGGGTTCAACCCTCGTTTTTGAGGTGGAGCTCCTGAACATTAAGAAGAATGCCGCAAATAGTACTCCAAACCCGAACGCACCGCCCGATAACGGCCCCGACAAGAAACCGGCCGGGTCTTAGCGGAAACGTATCGGAGATCGGCGCGCCGGCTGGGGTTACTGTAGACAAGCCGTCTCGGGGTTACTGTAGGCAAGCCGTCCCGGCTTGCTCTGGGCGGCCTGCAGTTGAAGAGGTGAGGCGGGAAGCCTTATTTACTTAGGCAAACCGAACGCCGAACGCCAAACTTCCAATGCTTCATTGGGATTTCCGATTCTGGATATGTAACTCACGGAGTTGTTTCTCGGAAACTTCACTGGGCGCCTCCATCATTAGATCGAAGCCGCGACTGTTCTTCGGGAACGCGATAACCTCCCTGATGTTCGATGTTCCGGTGATCAACATCACCAAACGGTCGACTCCCAGGGCGATCCCGCCATGTGGCGGGGCGCCGAAGGTAAAGGCCTTCAACAGATGGCCAAATAGTCGTTTCTGTTGTTCGCGATTGAAGCCGAGTACTTGAAACATTTTATCCTGGAGGTCTTGTTCGTGTATTCGGATGCTGCCGCCGCCGATCTCGACGCCGTTCAGCACGACATCGTAGGCCTCCGCGCGCACTTTCCCGTATTCACCAGCGTCCAGGAGCGGGAAGTCTTCCGTTTTAGGGCGTGTGAACGGGTGATGCATAGCGCTCCACTTGCTTTCCGCAGGGTCAAACGCCAACAACGGAAAGTCGAAGACCCACAGAAATTGCAACTCGTTCGCATCCTTGATCAGTTTCTGGGTCTCTGCGACCTTCAACCGTATGCGCCCGAGTACGGTGCAAACAACCTCCCAACGATCTGCTCCGAACAGAAGCAGGTCGCCCTCCTCAACGCCCAGCTTTTGTTGGAGAGCTTCCTTTTCGGTTTCGGAGAAAAATTTAACGATCGGTGATTTCCATTCCCCTCCCTCAACTTTGATGAAGGCGAGCCCTTTGGCGCCCGATTCTTTCGCGAGGCTGGTCAGATCCTCGATCTGACCGGTCGTAATTTTGGCGAAACCTTTCGCGTTGATGCATTTCACCACGCCGCCCATGTCCAGGGCCCCGCGGAAGACTTTGAACTTCGATTCGGAGAAGAGGCCGCTCAAATCGACGAGTTCCATCCCAAACCGCAGATCCGGTTTGTCGACGCCAAATCGATCCATGGCTTCGCGATAGCTCAAGCGGAGGAACGGCGTGTGAACATTGACACCTCTTGTTGCGCGGAATATCTCCTGCAAAAGACCCTCGATAAGCCGAAAGATATCCTCTCGGTCGATGAATGATGCTTCGAGGTCGATTTGGGTCAGCTCGGTGATTCTGTCCGCACGCGGATCTTCGTCCCGAAAACATTTTGCGATCTGAAAATATCTCTCGATTCCGCCGACCATCAGCAATTGTTTATATTGCTGGGGTGATTGTGAAAGGGCGTAATAGTGATTTGGGATCAGCCGGCTCGGTACAAGAAACTCCCGGGCGCCCTCCGGAGTGCTTTTTGAGAGGATCGGAGTCTCGATCTCGAGATATCCGTTTCGGTCCAGATACTCTCGGGTGACTTTGGCAACCAGATGGCGGACTTTCAAGTTTCGCACCAGCGAGGGTCTGCGCAGGTCAAGATAGCGGTGGGCAAGCCGGAGATCTTCGTTGCCGACGTCGGAGTCAAGCGGGAAAGGGAGAACGTCGGCTCGATTCAGGATATTCAAAGACGAAGCGACAACTTCGATTTCCCCCGTTTTCAGCTTTGGATTTTGGGTCCCCTCGACCCTGCGCGTGACCATACCGACGATCTGGGCCACATCTTCGTTTCGCAGCGTGTGTGCGGTCGCGGCGACGTCGGCGTGTTCCTCGGGCCGGAAGACAACCTGAGTTCGCCCCTCCCGGTCTCTGAGATCAACGAAGATTACACCGCCATGATCGCGTGTGGAATCAACCCAGCCGGCCAGGGTGACTTCTTGACCGATGTCAGAGGTCCTCAGTTCGTTGCAATGATGTGTGCGGTACATGGTTCGAATAATTGAAGAAACTCACTTGCTTCCCAGAACATCAGGGAGGTCATCTTTGGACATGATCTTTTCAGTTCGTTCTGACAACAGTTTGACTCGTACCTGCGGCCATTCTTGACCAATCACCACAGCGTATTTGGCACCCATAGCTTCCGCCTGCTGAAATTGGCGCCCGACTTTAGCCGGTTGAAGACAATAGTCGGCCACCATCCCTGATTGACGCAGGCTACTGGCAAGTCCTATCGCTTCCGGACGCCGGCCTTCGTCGGCAACGACGATGAACGCGCCGCGGGGCGCCTTGAGCGCATCTGCGATCCGAGTGCGAGTATGATCGAGCTCTTGCAACAGGTTGGTGAACGTCACATCCCCAATCGCAAAACCAGCAGCGGGGAGGTCTACCTCGCCTTCACTGACCGCTGAGATCAGGTTATCGTAGCGGCCGCCGCCGGCGAGCGAGCGATTTGCTTTTTTGCGATCAAAAATCTCGAAAACAAGACCGGTGTAGTAGTCGAGACCGCGTACGATCGTCAGGTCCAGCTCGACAAATTTTTCCAAGCCGCGCCATTGTAGTTCGCGGAACAAGTCACCGAAACCGGGCATCGATCCTGCAGGCGTTCCAAGAAATTCCCGAACATCGGCGAGGTCGAGTTGAAAAGATTGGAGTTTGCCTATCGTGACGTCCTCGTTCTCGCGCTCAAGTTTGTCGACGATCGAGAGAAACTCAGACAATCGATCGACTGGCTGTTGATGCTTGATCAGGAACTCCGCCCAGAGGTTACGGTTATTGACCCGGACAAAAAAATCGTCAGCGGTCAAACCAAAGGCTTGGTGTAAGGCGATGGCAAGCCCGATCAGTTCCGCGTCGGCTGCCGGAGTGTCGTCCCCGAGTATATCACAATTAATTTGATAGAACTCCCGCAGTCGGCCTTTCTGCGGTTTTTCAAATCGGAAAAAGGGAGAAATGCTGAACCATTTGATCGGTTTCCGATATTCCCGGGCGCGCGCCGCAACCAGACGAGCTAACGTTGGGGTCATCTCCGGCCTCAGACAGACATCCCTGCCTCCTTGGTCGACGAAGCGGAACAACTGCGTTTTGAGCTCCTCTCCACTCTTTCTTTTGTAGAGTTCGGTCGGCTCCAACGTGGGACCGTCGTATTCCTGAAATCCAAATGATCTGGCAACACGGCGCCAGTTCTCGAAGAGGTAACTCCGGAAGGCGTATTCCTCCGGATAAATATCACGGAATCCAGGTAGCCGTTGCATAGGAAAGGTTCGAAAGGATGCCTTCAACCCAGCGAAAAGCAAACATTTCGGGCCGATGCCTTGCTGAATCCGACGAATCTGCAGGCGTCTTTTGAAACTCTCGTTGGCACTGGAACGTTTTTAGTGCCATGTTGCCGGCCCGATGAATCCTCCTTTGCTTAAGCTGGTCATTCTGGCAGAACGGCTTGCGGTATGCCGATTGGATACCCATGCTCCAATTCCAGAGTGGGCTACTGGTGAAGCGTTCCTCTCGATTAGCCGTACCCGGGATGAACTTTCGGTTATTTGTGAGGAGCACTTTGTTCCTGCCGGAGTCCAGGCGAGTCGCGGTTGGCGAGGCCTTAAGATTGTCGGGCCACTGGATTTAGATCTCGTCGGAAGCCTGGTCTCGGTGACTGTCCCTTTGGCACAGTCCAATATAGGTATTCTTCCGATAGGCACTTTCGAAACAGACTATGTCCTGGTTCGCGACCGGCAATTGGGCGACGCGGTGAAAGCTCTGCGCTTCGCCGGGTTCGAAGTGATTGACAAGGCCTCCTGAGATAGGAGTTGCAGGAATTCAGGAGCCAGCAATTCAGAGTAAAGACCGCGGACCGAGGACATCAACCGGCGTCCAGTCGCTGAGAGAACAAATCGCTGCGAATTCGCGACTGAATCCCTGCGCTGGACCGTGCCTCAGATCTTCTTTTCAAAGCAGACCGCGGAGGGATCGTTTTCAAATGGCGGGAAATTAGGGATCCGATAAAAACCCGCTTTGCCATAGAGGGCAATGGATTCGGGTTGTTTGTCGCCGGTCTCAAGCCGCATCGCGTCGTATTCGAATTCCCGGGCTAAACGCTCGAGTTCTTCCAGAACCATGGTGGCGATTCCGAGGCCGCGCGCACCCCTGGCGACGAACATTCGTTTGACCTCGACGCAGTATTCGTCCATCGGAACAAGCGCTCCGCATCCAACGGCATTTCCATCGCGACGCGCGACGAGGAAAGCGCTTCTGGGAACCGAAACCAGATCTGGATCGAAGATTCCAACATCCGCGGGAGGGACATCGTAACGCTTCTTGACCTCATCGACGAAGGCGGACAGCAGTTGCGACACATCTGGGGAACGGGGATTTTCTTTCGCTATCGTAATCATCTCGGCAATTCAATCCACTTTTGCGCAATAAACGCTTCCAAGGCGACGCTAAATTTTGCGCTCGATCAATTTTTCTATGAATCCGGAACAAAGCGAAGATAAAAGTCAGGAGCCAGCCGTTAGCTCCCGACCAGCTGACACCTGACTCCAGCCGGCGATGCGCTCGCCGGTGACTTTGCTGCGCTTCGGCCTTGTCCTCTAAGCGCGCTTCGGTCAGTATTCACTAATGGGTGGACTTTCGAAACGAACGAAGATTGTAGCGACGATAGGGCCAGCGAGCGATAGCGAAGAGATGCTGCGCCGATTGATTGATTCAGGGATGGACGTGGCTCGGTTGAACTTTTCCCATCGCTCGGCTGAGATGGCCAAGCCTTTGGTTGAAAGGATTCGTAAGGTGTCTGATGAGATGGGGGTATTCATCGGTATCCTCGGGGATTTGCGCGGTCCCAGAATTCGCGTTGGGGAAATGGAGAACGGCGGCGTTGAGCTGGAAAAGGGAAAGAAGATCATCTTGACGTCGGAGAATACCGTCGGAACGGCGGCAAAGATCGCCGTCAGTTTCAAAGGCCTTTACCGTGATGTGGCGCCCAGTTCCATTTTGCTTCTGGACGACGGAAATATCGAACTTCAAGTGCTGGAGATCAGAGCGGCGGGAGACGTGGTGTGCGAGATTGTTCGTGGCGGCGAGCTCAAAAGCAACAAAGGCGTGAACCTCAAGAACCGGCTGGTTTCGTTACCGTCGCTCACCACCAAGGACTACCAGGATCTCGATTTTGCGGTTTCCCAGGAGCTCGACTTCCTGGCGCTCTCCTTTGTCCAATCATCCTCAGATGTCCGATTTCTCAAGCAGGCGCTGGCCGAGCGAGGCGCGTCGATTCCGGTGATCGCCAAAATCGAACGAAAGAACGCCCTCGACGATATCAAAAACATTGTTCGTGAATGTTATGGCGTAATGGTCGCCCGAGGAGATCTCGCTCTGGAGATGAGTTTCGAGGATGTCCCGATTGCCCAGAAACGGATCATCACGGTGTGTCGCGACGAGGGGGTGCCGGTGATCACGGCGACGCAAATGTTGGAATCGATGATCAGTTTTCATAAGCCGACGAGGGCGGAAGCTGCCGACATTGCCAATGCGATTCTGGATGGCAGCGATGCGGTCATGCTCTCTGCGGAATCGGCAGTCGGCCGGTTCCCGGTTGAAGCGGTCGCCACGATGGCCACGATCGCCGCCCGCGCTGAAGAGGCATGGATCACAGGCGAACTTCCGATTCCGCCATCGATTCCGGATCGCGCAGACCTGGAGGCCGCTGTCGCGCACGCGGCGCACGGCATTGCAAGTTCGGTGACGGCCAAAGCGATTGTCTCAGCGACCGCGTCCGGAAGTACTCCTCGGCGAGTCGCATGCCATCGGCCGAAAATGCCGATCCTCGCGCTCTGTTCCTCTAAAGAAGTGTGTCGGAGACTGACTTTGAGCTGGGGGGTACGACCGTTGCTCTTTGAACCTGTCGCGGGGACCGCCCACTTAGTGCGATTGAGCGTCGAAGCAGCGACCAAGGTTCTGGGGGCTAAACCGGAGGATGTCCTGACGATCGTCGCAGGTACGCCATATAATATGCCGGGGAAGACAAACCTGATAAAGGTGGAAAAGATTTCCGACGCATTGAGAGCTGCACAAAGCGAAGCGGGAGAATAACCTTCCAGACCCTTTCGAAGCCAACGGTATGTCTCCCACCGATGAGACGATGCACAAAATTGGCTTATAGTTGCTGCACAGAATAGCCTGCTCGCCTGAGTTGCGCCACCACACCATCCACACCGACAAGGTGACCGGCCCCGACAATGATCAGGTAGTTGGCGTCGCCATGAGCAAAACGTTCGATTTCCGGCACCCATTTGGAATTTCGCCTGGAGAACAGAACATCATGGGTGGCGGGGTCGGCTTTCTGGTCTTGATTTAAAAGTCGATCAAGCGATTCGACGTCCCCGTCTCTCCAGGCGTTGACCAATTGGCGAATCATCTCGGCGTAGGCGGGCAACCCGGAGAGAGTACTTAGCAGGTATTGCTCGTTTTGTTCGTCATTGAACCGGTCAAAGATCTCCGCTTGATCACGGAGGGTTTCGAGCCCGAGCACCGGTTTGCCCGCGGCCTTCGCTTTCCGGTAAAAATAAAGGTCGATCCCAAGTCGGTCGCTGAAACCAACCATCTCCAGAGTGCGCGAACTCAGTGCCTCGGCGAGAAACCAAGGCTTCAGGCGTTCAACCTTCTGCAACGACCACCCGTAAAGAGGAAGTAAGCCTTTTAATAGCTCCATCGTCCGGGGCGTGAGCTTTTTCGAGAGAGATTGCCCGGGCGGATAAAATGCGGTGCGACTGAATTCTGCCTTGAAACTCTTCTGGGTGAAACGGGTGAGATCGATTTCGAACACGACCTGGCTGGCGTCATCGAACGCGCGCTCGAGCACCGGTTTGAGAGGATAAGCTTGTTTCGACAGGACGTGAATGGATCCGAGCAGGTAAACGCTGTTGTGATCTCCTTGCACTTTCCAAAGTGTAGCCTTCGATTCGCCAACCTGGCTGGTCGCCGCGCAGGACTGCCACAGGAGAAACAGGCCGAGTAGACATAGCGTGCGAGCGATCCGTTTTTGAGTGGTTGGTTGCTCACTCGTGCATCGTCTGATAAGTGGGCGGTATGCCTCCCACTTATCAGACGATGCATTAGTGTCCTTTATCGGCATCTGTCTTACTCTTAGGGCCGTTGAAATTATCCGCGCGACCGTCGGAGACCTTGAGATTTTTTCCAACCATTCCCATGACCCCTTCAAATGCTTCCTCGGAGATGCCGTGTGAAACCTTGACGCGAAACCGGCGCCACAAAAAGTCTTCCATGGGCATCCATTTACCATTGAAGTTAACCTTTTGCGTCCAGGCGCAGATAGTGATGATACTCTGCAGTTGACGAATTCTCAAAACCAACACGCCGGCATAGATAACCACCGTGGCGCTCAGGAACAACAAACCCGTCGAGACGGCGTCACTCGTATCGAGTTTGGTTTCATTAACGCGTTTGCGATCTGCAAGCATCCCGTCTTCGGCTACCTGCATTTCGGCAATGATCGATCGAATCTGGTCAATGATCGAGGCGTGTCCATCTCCGTTGGCTACACTAAGCGCCTTATCGTCTTGCCCGGACTTTTTGAGCGCAGTCACCTCGCGGTATTGAGCCAATTTCGCTTCGACAAGCGGGCGCAGCCGCTGCCATCGCTCCAATTGCCCGGGGCGATCTGTGTACAAAACGTTGAGATCCGCAAGACGAACCGAGGTGTCGTCATAGGAATATTGATGAGCCCGAAGGTAAGACTGATCGCCGGTGAGCAGAAAGCCAGTCTCTCCCGCCTGCAACTCATCCAGATCATCTCGCAATCCATTTAACCGCTCGCGGTCTTCGTAGCTCCGCTTCAGAAGATTCATCGCCTCGCGGTGGTCCGCATAGATCCGTTTCGAGACGATAAATAAGATGCTGCCGATCAAGAGCGGTCCAATAATCAGCAGAATTTTCAAATTCCTCTGGTTGCGCTTTAGAGAATGACCGTTCATCGATATTCAGTAGCCTCGTCGGCACGCACGATTGCTGGCGAGAATAGAAGGAGCGATTTTGACGCTCGCTCGAATACATTTCGGGAGCTCAAGTCTCTAACCTACACATTTGGCATGTCATGTTGAATATTCAGAAAATTGGTAGATTGGACCGCGCAATACACTGTTTTGCCCGGGAGGACTCGAAATATTAGTTCTAATCTTTATCAGTAAATGTTGCGCTAAGTGGCATTCTGGTCCACCGAAAAGCAGATGCGATCGAAAGCTGAGCAGACTCTCTCCCCGGCTAGTGTACCGTCTCATAAGAGCAATTCGCGAAAGTCCGGCGCTTATGTGCTGGCCGGAATCGTGGGGATCATGGTCTCTCTCACTGCCTGGTATTACTACGTCGGAACCAGGAAAATCCCTTCGGCTGGCGGGCTCTATTTTTTTTCGAACTTTGTTCTACCAGTCCAGCGATTTGCTCAGAACGATCCAAGATGGGCTGACGATGAGTTGGGACCGGCGCCCTCGACGATGGGAGAGGAGGGGTGCGCCGTCAGCTCTGCGGCCATGGTCCTGGCCTTTTATGGGCAGGACATCGATCCGGGGCGATTAAACGCCTTTCTTTCTAATAGCGGCGGTTATACGCCGCAAGGTTGGTTGTATTGGGAGAGGGCGGCCGATTATCAGCCGGGCCTGGCGCGACACGCCTACGAAAATCTGCCCTCCTATTTCTTGATCGATTCGAATCTCGCGCGCGGCAACCCAGTCATCGTGCGCATCCATCTCCCGAACGGCATTACGCACTTCGTCGTTATCGTTGGCAAAGCCGGTTTTGACTATCTGATTCAGGACCCGGCATCAGGCGGAGTGCACGGGGTTTATCCTTTGCGGAAGCTGGCGCCCGAGATTGAAGCACTGAGATTTTATGAAAAGCTAGCATCAAACAACCGGCGTATCTGAGGTGACAAATCGAAATTACACGCTAGTTTGCGAGCCGTGCATATATCGCTCCTCAAATCGAAAATTCATCGAGCTGTCGTGACGGGGACGGACGTGAATTACGAAGGCAGTTTAAGCATTTCCGCTGATCTTGCCGAGTTCGTTGGACTGGAAGAGTACGAGCGAATTCTGGTCGGGAACATGAGGAACGGTGAAGGATTTGAGACTTACGTAATTTACGCGGTCCGCGGCCAAGGTACGATCGCGCTTAACGGAGCCGCCGCCCATCTCGGAAAACCTGGGGATTTTTTGACGATCATGAGTTTCGGATTGTTCGATCCGGCAGAAGCCGGAACTCACCGGCCGAAAGTCATTATTCTGGGCGAGAAGAACGAGGTTCTTCGCCAGAAATAGTTGGGATTGGCGTCAAGAAGGCAGGAATTGCGTAGTTTCAGAATGCGATGGTGATTCTTCCGCTTCCGCCCGATCAAGAATATGAGTTATCCGGGGACAGGACACTAGCAGTCCATTTTGGCTGCTGCACTCCTGACTTTTGGCATCTGTTCGAGCTAGCTAGGCCTTAAAAAAGAGTGCCGCAAATGCCCCGTCGAGATGGTCGTGAACCGGCAACGAGGCTCTGGCTTCGGCGAAGCGAAGCTCAGGGACCTCTCTATCGATGTAATCAACAACTCGTTCGTTCTCTTCTGGTTCGATACTACAGGTGCTGTAGACGAGACGGCCGCCGGATTTCAGGAATTGAATCGTCGACTTGACGATCCGGCCTTGAAGATGCTGCATTCGCGGGAAGTCTTGGGGAGTCAGACGCCATCTCACGTCGGTGCGTCTCCGGATCACCCCGGTGTTTGTGCAAGGAACATCGACAAGAATTGCGTCAAAAGTTTCAGGCTTGAAGGGAGAAGTGTGTTGAAGCCAATCGATCAGGACAATTTTAGAATTAATGACACCGAGTCGGATCAGGTTTTGCTCGAGTCGGCCGAGCCGGATCTTGTCATAATCACAGGCCACGAGGCTCCCTTGATTTTCCATTTTTTGCGCCATGTATCCGGCTTTGCCGCCGGGTGCCGCACAGGCATCGAGAACCACTTCCCCCGGCTTCGGATCCAGTAGATCGCAAGCCATAAGGGTACTGGGATCCTGGACGTAGCCGACTCCTGAGGAGATCCAGGACAGAGGCAAGCGGGCGACCTCCAGGCAGTCAGGGTGAACGTCGACAATCTGCGCCTCTGGGAAGCTTTCCATGAGCTCCCCAGGTGTGACTCTCAGCCGGTTGGCTCGGACGTAAATCTTCGCGGGCTCATTGTTCCAGGCGCAAAGTTCTTCCGCGAGTTTGCCACCATGCCGGGATTCCCATTTCTGCCAGAGAAATTCCGGGTGCGAATAACGGATGTGAACAGGCGCATCCTGTATTTGCTGAAGGATCGTATCTTTTTCGGCGATCGTCTTCCTCAGGACAGCGTTCACCAAAGTCCTGGCGGGACCCGCGATATTGACGGTCTCATACACCGCCGCGTGATCCGGGATCCGCATTTTGTAGAGCTGATAAACTCCCAGCCGCAAAACCTGGCGAGTTGGCATATCGAGACCAGAGGAGCGGAACCGCTGGATAATGAAATCGAGATAAGAGCGGTTGCGAATTACACCGTAGAAAGTTTCGGTAACAAAGGATCGATTGACATTGTTCAACCCCGATCGCTGCAGCATCAGGTGAAGAACCTCGTCGGCGAACTCTCGACCGGTCTCCCAACGCTGAAGCGCCTTTAAGCAACAGAGGCGCGGATTTTTGCCTGCCATAGAACCTCTCCAGCGTCCCGCGGGACTGTAACACTGGAGGTGGAAAAGGTGCGGGACAGTTTACTAAGCTTCCACAATTCGGACGAAATTCTACTGAATTCGCGTCACTCGGCTGAACGCTGCCGAATCAATTCCCGCCCGCGCGCCCGATCCCGAAATAGCGGAACCCTAACTCGTTCATGGTCCTCGGGTCGAATAGGTTACGCCCATCGAAAATGATCGGCGTATGCATGCTGTTTCGGACTTGGACAAAATCGATGTTTTGAAACTCATCCCATTCGGTCGCCAAAAGGAGGGCCTCGGCATTCTCGACGGCTTCAAGCGCAGACTTCGCCAGAATCGCACCTTTGCACAGATCCAATTGAGCGACTTTTTCGACTCCTTTTGGATCGTACGCCCGGACGATCGCGCCTTCTCGCAACAGATGGTTGACCAACTCGACCGCGACAGAGCCGCGAACATCGTCGGTGTCCGGCTTGAAAGTAAGCCCCCACACGGCAATGCGTTTGTCCTTCAAAACCCAAAGCGTATCCCTGAGCCTTTTCAAAAATCGCTCAAGCTGCGCCTGGTTGACGCGTTGCACTTCCTTCAGAAGGTTAAACGGTACTCCCAATTGGTCACTAATCGCGATGAAAGCCGCCACATCCTTTGGGAAACAGGATCCGCCGTAACCAAGGCCGGCATTCAAAAAGCTCCGGCCAATTCGTTTGTCGGCTCCGATACCGTCGGCGACCCGCTCGACATCCGCACCGGTCGCTTCGCAGATGGCCGAAATCGCGTTGATGTAGGAGATCTTCAGCGCAAGAAATGAGTTTGCCGCATGTTTGATCAACTCAGCGCTGTTAATGTCGGTGACCATGATGGGTGCCATGAATGGCTCATAAACCTTCTTCATCAGGGCCAAAGCACGGTCGCTGTTCGATCCGACCACGATCCGATCCGGATTCATGAGGTCGGCGACGGCGCAACCTTCCCGAAGGAATTCGGGATTGCTGACCACATCAAAATCGACTCCGACCTTGTTGTATCGCCGGATTGTTTCAGCGACTTTTTCGCCGGTCTTGACGGGCACGGTGCTCTTGTCGACGATCACCCGGTACTCTTTGAGTACTTCCGCAATCTCGCGTGCCACCCGCTCGATGTAGGTGAGATCCACGCTGCCATCGGATTGAGGAGGCGTCGGCACCGCAATAAAAACAATTTGAGAATGGTCAACACCATCCGCGATGCTATTTGTGAATCGCAATCGGTGGGCGGAAACGTTGCGATGAACGACTTCTTGCAGGCCGGGCTCGTAAATGGGGATAAACCCGCTCTGGAGGCTTTCGACCTTTCTTTGGTCGTTGTCAACGCAGACCACGCTATGCCCGACATCCGCGAAGCAAGCACCGGTCACAAGACCGACATATCCAGAGCCAATGATCGAAATTTCCATATTGCGCCTCTCAGCAAACGAGCTTCTCTCATATCCGGCTTCTTCTCTTTGTCCAGTAGAAGTGGTCGAAGCAGGCAATCCACCCACGGTTGCATCGCCGCCTTTTTCGGATCGAACTCCAAGGGCGGCTCTTATTGCCCGATCGCGTTGCCAACATCCAGATTGATCGGTAAACCGAATCTTGGAAGGTCCTTCAAGGTGAACGTCAAGACGAGGGCGATTTGGTTTTTGCCGGAACCGTTGTTAGTCATATTCAAGCCAAGCGCAGCCACCCAGCTACTCAGGTCACGATGAAGGGCATACGTTTGTTGATTGATCATCCCCCCCTTAAACTGGTAATCCTCATAAATGCTGAAACCCCAGTTGTCGTTGAGGCGCAGGTAAGTGTAAAACGAGAGCTCGCTGGTATCCACGTAGAATGGATTGCTTTGCAGGTACTGATGTCCGATGCGCATTTCGATATTCGGATTGACAATCCAGTCGAAAGAGGTCGTGACCGACCAAAACCCTTTGTCCAAAAGTGGAACTTGCGAATCAACGGAAAGGTAAGCCCAAGGCACGGGTTGAAACCGTACCCTGTTAAAGACATTGGAGAATAGCTCGCGCGGGGCACTGATAGGGCCCACCCGGGAAACGCTAGTAGTAGCCGGAGGAACAGCTTGGGCAAGCGGATTGTCGAAGTCGATGTCAAAATAGGTGTCAATGTCGAGCCAATTGACCGTGCTGGAGTCGCGCCGAGTCTGGAGCCGATTCCGCACACCGAGGCGCAGGATCGTCCAGCGATCAAGTGTATCGATCGCCGTGTACTGAGGGAAATCAAGTGGTTGCAGCACGGTACTCGGAATGTATTGGTCGACGGGAAGAATATCGGAGGAAGGAACTGTCGGTTGGGAAACCCAAGAGAAGTCGGCGTAAGGCTGAATGATGTGACGCAGTCCATCGAGCCCCAGCCATCTTTGTTGCACGGACTCGTAAGCCTTTGAAAGCTTGAAGGAAGCCTCCAAGTCGGTGTTAAAGGCAAACCTTAAACGTTCGCCGTTTTCGACCAAAATACCCTCAGGGAGTGGATTGTTGACATCAGCTTCTGTGAAGTTTCCGGTGGTAGTGTAATAGGTACCGCGGAAACCGACGCTCGGAACAAGGGATAACCATCCGAAGTAGGTGTGCGGAAAAATAAGTTGGTGAAACGTATCCAGGCGAAAAAACGCGTAGTCGGGATTGAGCGACCCGCTCTGCAAGTCGATGGATTCATTGCCCGTGGTGGCGGCGAACACCCGGTGCAGATACGCCGCGCCGGTCGTTGCCTCATAGAATATCGGTCCATTAAACAGCGGCGTTCGCGCGACGTCCCAGCTTACCTCGGGTAAGCGTTCGGCCGTTTCTTGAAAATTATCTAACTGAGGACGAGTAAGCAGGGACAACGTGTACGCCTCGCCGTTTTTTACCACTTCCGCATAGGTATCAGGCTGGGGATCGTAGGAGAAGATAGCGGGGTAAAAATCCTGAAGATAATATTGGTCGCTCAGTAGATTGAAATCGACGATCGCCGTTAGGTCACTGGTAATGTAGGTCCTGGACTGGTACTCGATTCGATATCGTCCGGGGCTGATTGGGACGCGGTCCAAGGCGGTGTCATTGATATTCGGGTTTTGATCATAAATTCCGTAGATCTGCAGGCGGCCGGAGGTGCCTTCGCCAAAGTGATAATTAGTCTCAAAGCCACCCGCCGGTCCGCGGGAGGTTCGCAGGTCGAAGTGCAATTCGCCGCTGACGTTCGTCGTAATTGGAAATACGAAGGACGTCAGCAAGTAGGCGCCCCAGATCGAGTTGTATCCGGGAGCCAGATTATAACTGAATTGATTATTTAAGGACTGGTAAATGTAAGGAAACCAAAAAATAGGTGTTCGCCCCACAAAAAGCGTCACATTCGAAAGAATGATTCTGTCGTCCGCATAAATGCGGATGGTCCGGGCACGGAGTTGGTAGTCTGGTTTCGACGAATCACTCGTCGTGATGTAGCCGTTCAGGATCGTGTATTGGTTTTCTCTGGGAGAAATGAGGTCGTCGCCGACGACTTCAAATGGGCGTTTCGGACCACCGAAATCACTCATTTTGAGCTGCTTGGTTTGCAGATTGTAGATGGCGCGATCTGCCGTGAATGCGTAGGTGTCTCGAAACAATCGAACATTGCCACGCAACACGATTTCGTGGGTGTTGGGGTTGTATTCAGCGTAGTCGCAATAAATGGTGACGCCCGCGTAGCGGACCACGACATCCCCTTCCGCCACCGCGATTCCGCCCTCCAATCGAGTCTGTTGAGAGTTGATTTCAACGGGGATTGGCCCGGCGGTCGCTCCGCTCTGAAGCGGTAGCAACGGACCAAATTCCGATTCTTTTGCCGGCGTCGGCGCTTGGATCGGGACCGGAGTTGGAGTCGGCGAGGCAGGAGGAGGAATGGCTTGGCCGAACAGATTCATCGGCGACAAAACCGCAAAAAACAGACCTAGAATCCGGAGCCTCATGAGGAATTGCGAACTGGCAAAACAAGACAGAAGCCAACATCTGGGCTCTTGAAAAGCAAGAAAAAACCCCATCTCGCAGCGGTCGTCGTCACCCGCGCGGGAGCAAATCCAGACTGGCGACTGCGACGAAGCAAAGTCTCGCGAACAATTCTCGCCGGACCCGAGTTAATCCGAGCGCCCGTTCGAATGATCAGCGTACCAACGCCATGCGCTCTGGACGATCGCTTCGATATCAGTGAATTGCGGCTTCCAATTAAGCTCTCGTTTGGCTTTTTCCGAGGACGCAACGAGGCGGGGCGGATCACCCGCGCGCCGTGGCTTCTCAACAGCCGGAATTGGATGGCCTGACACTTTGCGGCAGGCGTGCAGGACTTCTCTCACGGATGTTCCGCCACCTGACCCGAGGTTAAAGGAATCGCTTTGCTGAGCTGCAAGGGCAAGGAGGTGCGCTGAAGCCACATCCAGCACGTGGACATAATCCCTGATACAGGTCCCATCCGGAGTCTCGAAATCGGTCCCATAAATTTCAGCGTGAGGCACTTGGCCCAGAGCCACTTGCAGGATTCGGGGAATCAAGTGCGATTCCGCCCGCCGGGTTTCGCCCAATTTCGCAGAAGCGCCAGCCACATTGAAGTAACGGAGCGTAACGAAGGTAAGATCGTGAATTTGATCAAACCATCGGAGGATCTTCTCGAACATCAGCTTGGACTCGCCGTATGGGTTGATCGGGTGCTGCGGCGTGTCTTCGCCGATCGGCGTTCTGTCTGGGATCCCAAAAGTCGCACAGGTCGAAGAAAAGACGATCCGTGTGACGCCATTTTCAACCATGGCCTGAAGCAGGTTC
>Ga0210389_10001079_pt1 | contig 22679 bp, 31 predicted proteins | sample IncBWH28OmetaG_FD_160127 | JGI IMG/M metagenome (GOLD analysis project Ga0210389, IMG submission 160127) | Forest soil microbial communities from Barre Woods Harvard Forest LTER site, Petersham, Massachusetts, United States - Inc-BW-H-28-O ...
CGGGCGACAATGCGCGGCTGGTGGTCGAGCTGATCCAGCCGATCGCCATGGACGAGGGCCTGCGCTTCGCCATCCGCGAGGGCGGCCGAACCGTCGGCGCCGGCGTCGTCACCAAAGTCGTCAAGTAACTGAACCGGGCGACGAGCGAGCAAAGATCATGGACAACACGAATATCCGAATCCGGCTGAAGGCTTTCGATCATCGCGTGCTCGATTCGTCGACCAGCGAGATCGTCAGCACGGCCAAGCGGACGGGCGCGCAGGTGCGCGGGCCGATCCCGCTGCCGACCGGCATCGAGAAGTTCACGGTCAACCGCTCGCCGCACATCGACAAGAAGTCGCGCGAGCAGTTCGAGATCCGCACCCACAAGCGCGTGCTCGATATCGTCGACCCGACGCCGCAGACGGTGGACGCGCTGATGAAGCTCGACCTCGCCTCGGGCGTGGACGTCGAAATCAAGCTCGGCGCCTAAGCGGGCCCGGGAAGAAGCACGGGAAGAAGGAACCAGACCATGCGTTGCGGTCTCGTCGCCCAGAAGGTTGGCATGACCCGCGTCTTCAACGACGCGGGAGAGCACGTGCCCGTCACCGTTCTGAAGGTGGATACGCTGCAGGTTGTCGCCGTCCGCTCGGAAGAGAAGGACAAGTACACCGCAGTGCAGCTCGGCTACGGCAAGGCCAAGGTGAAGAACGTCACCCAGCCGATGCGCGGCCACTTCGCCAAGGCCAAGGTCGAGCCGAAGAAGAAGCTGGTCGAATTCCGCGTCGCCAAGGACGCCGTCCTCGAGGTCGGCGCCGAGCTGGTGCCGAGCCACTTCGTGGCCGGACAGTTCGTCGACGTCATCGGCACCACGATCGGCCGCGGCTTCACCGGCTCGATGGTGCGCTGGAACTTCCACGGCCTCGAGGCCAGCCACGGCGTGTCGGTCTCGCACCGCAGCCACGGCTCGACCGGCAACCGCCAGGATCCCGGCCGCACCTTCCCCGGCAAGAAGATGGCGGGCCACTACGGCCACGAGCGCGTCACCACGCAGAACCTCAAGGTCGTCGCCGCCGACGACGAGAAGGGCCTGCTGCTGGTGTCCGGCGCCGTCCCCGGTCCGCGCGGCGGCTACATCATCGTCAAGGACGCCTCCAAGCGCGCCCGTCCCAAGGCTGCGCCGTATCCGGCGGGCCTGCGCAAGGCGGCTGCGGAAGCGGCTGCGCCGGCCGCCCCCGAGGCGGCTCCCGACGCGGCCGGACCGGCGGCCTGAGCGGCAAGGATAGAATCATGAAGATCGCGGTCAAAACCATCGAGGGCGGCAGCTCAGGCGAGATCGATCTCGCCGATGCGGTGTTCGCCGTCCCCGTCCGCCAGGACATCCTGCAGCGTTGCGTGGTGTGGCAGCTGTCGCGCCGCCAGCGCGGCACGCACAAGACCAAGGGTCGTTCCGAAGTGACGGCGACGGCCAAGAAGATGTACGCCCAAAAGGGCACCGGGCGCGCCCGTCACGGCAACGAGGCGGCGCCGCAGTTCCGCGGCGGCGGCAAGGCGTTCGGCCCGGTCGTGCGCAGCCACGCGTCGGACCTGCCGAAGAAAGTGCGCAAGCTCGCGCTCCGGTCGGCGCTGTCGGCCAAGGCGGCCGAGGGCAAGCTGATCGTGGTCGAGACGGCGACGCTGGCCGAGCCCAAGACAGCCCAGCTCAAGGGCCATCTCGGCAGGCTCGGCCTGTCGAGCGTGCTGGTGATCGCCGGCGCCGAAGTCGACACCAACTTCGCCCGCGCCGCAGCCAACATCGCCCATGTCGACGTGCTGCCGCAGCAGGGCGCGAACGTCTACGACATCCTGCGCCGCGACACGCTCGTGCTGACCCGCGACGCGGTCAAGCATCTCGAGGAGCGCCTGCAATGAGCGTGGCCAGGACCAGCGCGATCAAGGTGTCGCGCGCGCGCATGTACGAGGTGATCCGTTCGCCGCTGATCACGGAAAAGACCACCAACGGCTCGGAGTTCAGCCAGGTGACTTTCCGGGTCTCGATGGACGCCACCAAGCCCGAGATCAAGCAGGCCGTTGAAGGCCTGTTCAAGGTCAAGGTGAAGGCGGTCAATACCGTCACCGTGAAGGGCAAGGGCAAGGTTTTCCGCGGCCGTCCCGGCGTGCGGAGCGACTGGAAGAAGGCGATCGTCTCGCTGGTCGATGGTCACAAGATCGACGTGACCACGGGCTTGTAGGACGGGGGACGAAATATGGCTCTGAAGAGTTACAAACCGATCACGCCGTCGCTCCGGCAGCTGGTCATCGTCGACCGGACGGGCCTGTGGAAGGGCAAGCCGGTCAAGGCGCTGACGCGCGGCAAGCACAACACCGGCGGCCGCAACAATCACGGCCACATCACCAGCAACCACATGGGCGGCGGTCATAAGCGCCGGCTGCGCATCGTCGACTTCAAGCGCCGCAAGTTCGACGTCGCGGCGACGGTTGAGCGCCTGGAGTACGATCCCAACCGGTCGGCTTTCATCGCGCTGATCAAGTACGCCGACGGCGAGCTGGCCTATATCCTGGCGCCGCAGCGCGTGAAGGCCGGCGACGAGGTCGTGTCGGGCGAGCGGGTCGACATCAAGCCGGGCAACGCCATGCCGCTGGCCAACATGCCGGTCGGCACCATCGTGCACAACGTCGAGCTGAAGAAGGGCCGCGGCGGCCAGTTGGCGCGTTCGGCCGGCACCTACGCCCAGCTCGTCGGCAAGGACGCGGGCTACGCCCAGATCAAGCTCAACTCGGGCGAGCTGCGCCTGGTGCCGGCCGAGTGCCTGGCCACGGTCGGCGCGGTCTCCAACCCGGACAACCAGAACATCGTCATCGGCAAGGCGGGTCGCCAGCGCTGGCTCGGCATTCGGCCGACGGTTCGTGGCGTGGCCATGAACCCGGTCGATCATCCGCACGGCGGCGGCGAAGGCAAGACCTCCGGTGGCCGCCATCCGGTCACCCCGTGGGGCAAGCCGACGAAGGGCAAGAAGACCCGCAAGAACAAGGCGACGGACAAGTACATCATCCGCCGCCGTGGCGCGACGCGCTGAGGAGATAGACAGTGGCACGTTCCGTTTGGAAAGGTCCCTTCGTAGAGGGCAGCCTGATCAAGAAGGCCGAAAAGTCGCGCCAGACCGTGCGCAGCGAAGTGATCAAGACGTGGTCACGGCGCTCGACGATCCTGCCGCAGTTCGTCGGCCTGACGTTCGGCGTCTACAACGGCCGCAAGTTCATCCCGGTCAACGTCACCGAGGAAATGGTCGGACACAAGCTCGGCGAGTTCTCGCCGACCCGCACCTTCACCAGCCATTCGGGCGACAAGAAGGTCTCCAAGGAGTAGCGCGCGATGAGCAAACCATCCGCTCCCCGCCGCGAGGCGGACAACGAGGCCAAGGCCGTGCTGCGCACCATCCGCGTCAGCCCGCGCAAGCTCGACCTCGTGGCCGCCACGATCCGCGGCAAGAAGGCCTCGTCGGCCGTCAACGACCTGACCTTCTCGAAGAAGCGCATCGCGCAGGACGTCAAGAAGGCGTTGAACTCGGCGATCGCCAATGCCGAGAACAACCACAATCTCGACGTCGACCGTCTGATCGTGGCCGAAGCGTCGGTCGGCAAGGGCCTCGTCATGAAGCGTTTCCAGACGCGCGGCCGCGGTCGTGCGGCCGGCATCGTCAAGCCGTTCAGCCATCTCACGATCGTGGTGCGCGAGCGCGCCGAGGCGGAGGACAAGTAAATGGGTCAGAAGGTCAATCCGATCGGCCTGCGGCTCGGCATCAACCGGACCTGGGACTCCCGCTGGTACGCCGAAGGCGGCGAATATTCCAAGATGCTCCATGAGGACATCCATATCCGCAAGGTGCTGCGCGAGCGGCTCTCCCAGGCGGGCGTGGCCAAGATTGTCATCGAGCGTCCGGCCAAGCGCGCCCGCGTCACCATCCACACCGCCCGCCCGGGCGTGGTGATCGGCAAGAAGGGCGCCGACATCGAGAAGCTGCGCGGCGACCTCGCCAAGATGACCAAGGGCGAGGTGGCGCTGAACATCGTCGAGATCCGCAAGCCCGAGATCGACGCCACGCTGATCGCCGAGAACATCGCCCAGCAGCTCGAGCGCCGCGTCGCCTTCCGTCGCGCCATGAAGCGCGCCGTGCAGTCGGCCATGCGTCTCGGCGCCCAGGGCATCCGCATCAACTGCTCGGGCCGCCTGGGCGGCGCCGAGATCGCCCGCATGGAGTGGTACCGCGAAGGCCGCGTGCCGCTGCATACCTTGCGCGCCGACATCGACTACGGCATCGCCACCGCCTTCACCACCTTCGGCACCTGCGGCGTCAAGGTGTGGGTGTTCAAGGGCGAGATCATGGCGCACGACCCGATGGCGCACGACAAGCGCGCCGAGGAAGCCGCCCCGCAACGCACGCCGACCCGCGTCGAGCGCACCGACCAGAGGGACGCGTAGGACACCATGCTGCAGCCTAAGCGCACCAAGTACCGCAAGGCCTTCAAGGGCCGCATCAGCGGCGCTGCCAAGGGTGGCTTCAACCTCGACTTCGGCGCCTACGGCCTGAAGGCGATGGAGCCCGATCGCCTGACCGCGCGCCAGATCGAGGCCGCCCGCCGTGCCATCACGCGCCACATGAAGCGCGCCGGCCGCGTGTGGATCCGCGTGTTCCCCGACGTGCCGGTGTCGAAGAAGCCGGCCGAGGTCCGCATGGGCTCGGGCAAGGGCGCGCCCGAGTTCTGGGCGGCGCGGGTCAAGCCGGGCCGCGTGCTGTTCGAGCTCGACGGCGTGTCGGTCCAGGTGGCGCGCGAGGCGCTGGAATTGGCGGCCGCCAAGCTGCCGATCAAGACGCGCTTCGTCGCCCGCGTCGGCGCCGAGGGTTGAGGGAGAAAGCCATGAAGGCCAGCGATCTGCGTCCCAAGACCAACGACCAGCTCAAGGACGAGCTGGGCAACCTGCGCAAGGAAGCATTCAACCTGCGTTTCCAGAAAGCCGGTGGCCAACTGCAGAAGACCGGCCGCGCGCGCCAGGTGCGCCGCGACATCGCCCGCATCAAGACGGTGCTGGGCGAGAAGGTCGCCGGGTAAGGAGCAAGATATGCCGAAGCGAGTTCTGGAAGGCGTCGTCGTCAGCGACAAGATGGACAAGACCATCGTCGTGAAGGTCGAGCGGCGCGTTCAGCATCCGATCTACAAGAAGTTCATCCGTAGGTCGAAGAAGTATCACGCGCACGATGAGACCAACGCCTTCAAGGGCAAGGTCGGCGAGAACGTGCGCATCCGCGAGTGCCGCCCGCTGTCCAAGACCAAGAGCTGGGAAGTTCTGGTCGCGGGCGCCAAGGCTTAAGCGGTCGGAGCAGCAGTCATGATCCAGATGCGAACCAATCTCGAGGTCGCCGACAATTCGGGCGCCCGTCGGGTTCAGTGCATCAAGGTGCTGGGCGGCTCGCGCCGCAAGTACGCCAGCGTCGGCGATGTCATCGTCGTCTCCATCAAGGAGGCCATTCCGCGCGGCCGCGTCAAGAAGGGCGAGGTCCATCGCGCCGTCGTCGTGCGCACGTCGTTCCCGCTGCGCCGAGGCGACGGCAGCGCCATCCGCTTCGACCGCAACGCCGCGGTCCTCATCAGCAAGCAGGACGAGCCGATCGGCACCCGCATCTTCGGACCGGTGACGCGCGAGCTGCGCGCCAAGAAGTTCATGAAGATCATCTCGCTTGCGCCGGAGGTCCTGTAGAAACCATGACCAACAAGCTCAAGATCAGGAAGGGCGACCGGGTGAAGGTCATCGCCGGGCGCAGCAAGGGCAAGGTGGGCGACGTGCTGCGCGTGCTGCCGACCGAGCAGCGCGTGGTCGTTGCCGGCGTCAACGTCATCAAGCGCCATACCAAGCCGGGCCGGACCGACGCCGGCGGAATCATCGAACGCGAGGCCGCGATCCACGTCTCCAACGTGGCCCTGCTGGATCCCAAATCCGACAAGCCGACCAAAATCGGCTTCAAGTTCCTCGAAGACGGCCGGAAAGTGCGCTTTGCGCGCGCCTCCGGCGAAACAATCGACCGCTAGGAGAACGGGCCATGCCCGCGCGACTGCAAGAACACTACGCCAAGACCGTGCGAGAGGCGCTCACCAAGGAGTTCTCCTACAAGAACGCCTTCGAGGTGCCGAAGCTCGACAAGGTCGTGATCAACATGGGCGTCGGCGAGGCGGTCAACGACCGCAAGGCCGTCGATGGCGCCGTTGCCGACCTCGCGGCGATCACCGGCCAGAAGCCGGTCATCACCAAGTCGCGCAAGTCGATCGCGACCTTCAAGCTGCGCGAGGGCATGGCGATCGGCGCCAAGGTCACGCTGCGCCGCGACCGCATGTACGAGTTCATCGATCGCCTGATCAACATCGCGCTGCCGCGCGTCCGCGACTTCCGCGGGCTGAGCGGCAAGTCGTTCGACGGCAATGGCAACTTCGCCATGGGCCTGAAGGAGCAGATCGTGTTCCCCGAGATCGACTACGACAAGGTCGACCAGGTGCGCGGCATGGACATCATCATCTGCACGACGGCGAAGACGGACGCGGAAGCCCGAGCGCTTCTCCGCGGTTTCGACTTCCCGTTCGTGAACTGAGGCCGGAGAAACACATGGCCAAGACGAGCTCAGTCAAGAAGAACAACCGTCGCATCAAGATGGCGAAGCAATACGCTGCCAAACGTACCAAGCTGAAGGCGATGGCGGTCGACAACAAGCTGACGCCCGAGGAGCGCTTCGACGCGCGCATCAAGCTCGCCGAGCTGCCGCGCAACTCTTCGCCGACGCGCATCCGCAATCGCTGCGAGCTCACGGGCCGTCCGCGGGCCGTGTATCGCAAGTTCAAGCTTTCGCGCCTTGCTTTGCGAGAGCTCGCCTCGTCGGGCGCCCTGCCCGGCGTCGTGAAGTCGAGCTGGTAACGGGGGACCGTAGACCATGATGACAGATCCCGTCGGCGATTTGCTGACCCGCATCCGCAACGGCCAGTCGGCACGCCTCGAGAGCGTGACCGTGCCGGCTTCGCGCCTGCGGTCGAACGTTCTCGATGTGCTCCAGCGCGAGGGCTATATCCGCGGCTGGTTCGAGGAAGAGCTGCGGCCGGGCGTGAAGGAGCTTCGCGTCGAGCTGAAGTACGACAACGGCCGTCCGGTCATCAAGGAGATCAAGCGCGTCTCCACCCCGGGCCGCCGCGTCTACTCGAAGATCCGCGAGCTGCCGCGCCATTTCAACGGGCTGGGCATCTCGATCCTGTCCACGCCGCGCGGCGTCATGTCCGACGCCGAGGCGCGCGCCGCCAATGTCGGCGGTGAAGTCATCTGCAGGGTGTTCTGACCATGTCGCGCGTCGGCAAAAACCCGATTTCGATTCCCGCCGGAGTCACGGTCGAGCTCAAGGGCCAGCATCTCAAGGCCAAGGGCAAGCGGGGCGAGCTCCAGCTCACGGTCCACGACGACGTGTCGGTCGCCCGCGACGGCGACAAGCTCGTCTTCCAGCCGCGCAGCGACAGCCGCCGCGCCCGCATGCAGTGGGGCACGGCGCGCAACCTCGCGAGCAACGTGGTTCGCGGAGTGTCGGAGGGCTTCACCGTCAACCTCGAGATCAACGGCGTCGGCTACCGCGCCCAGGCGGACGCCAAGATGCTGAAGCTGCAGCTCGGCTACAGCCATGACGTCGAGGTTCCGATCCCGGCCGGCATCCAGATCAAGGCCGTGAAGCCCACCGAAGTCGAGATCACCGGCGCGGATCGCCAGAAGGTCGGCCAGCTCGCGGCGGAGATCCGCAGCCTGCGTCCACCCGAGCCCTACAAGGGCAAGGGCATCAAGTACTCGACCGAGAAGATCCGCCGCAAGGAAGGCAAGAAGAAGTAGAGGCGACAGCACCATGTCCAACAACAACGCCCTTTTTGCCCGCCGCCAGCGGCGCACGCGCTACGCGCTGCGCCAGGCCGCCGGTGTCCGCCCGCGCCTCAGCGTCTTCCGCTCGGGCAAGCACATCTATGCCCAGGTCATCGACGACCGTAAGGGGGCCACGCTCGCGTCGGCCTCGTCGCTCGACGAGGACGTCAAGGGCAAGCTCAAGACCGGCGCCGACAAGTCGGCGGCGACCGAGGTCGGCAAGCTGATCGCCCAGCGGGCGATCGCGGCCGGCGTCAAGGAAGTCGTCTTCGACCGCGGCGGCTACATGTATCACGGCCGCGTCGCGGCGCTGGCCAATGCCGCCCGAGAGGGCGGCCTGTCGTTCTGATCGGGAGTTAGCACATGGCTCGTTCACCCGGCGGCTCTGGCCGTTCCTCGCGCGATCGGGGACGCGACCGCGACGAGGACAACGAACTGACCGACAAGCTGGTCACCATCAATCGCGTGGCGAAGGTGGTGAAGGGCGGCCGACGCTTCGCCTTCGCCGCCATCGTCGTCGTCGGCGACCAGCGCGGCCGCGTCGGCCACGGCGCCGGCAAGGCGCGCGAGGTTCCCGAGGCGATCCGCAAGGCCACCGAGGCGGCCAAGCGCGGGCTGATCCGCGTGCCGCTGCGCGACGGCCGCACGCTGCATCACGACGTCAAGGGCCGCTTCGGCGCCGGCAAGGTCACCTTGCGCGCCGCCCCGGCCGGCACCGGCATCATCGCCGGCGGCCCCATGCGCGCGGTGTTCGAGACGCTCGGCATCAAGGACATCGTCGCCAAATCGGTCGGCACGTCCAACCCGCACAACATGATCAAGGCGACGTTCGAGGCGCTGCAGCAGCTCAATTCGCCGCGCATGGTCGCCACCCGCCGCGGCAAGAAGGTCGGCGACCTTCTGGGCCGCCGCGACGAGACCGCCGCCGAGGCGGCGGCTTAAGGAGCAGGCAATGGCCGACGGCAAGAAGATCAAGATCACCCAGACCGGCAGCCATATCGGCCGCACCGAAGACCAGCGCGCCACGCTGATCGGCCTGGGGCTGAACAAGCGCCACCGCAGCCGCGAGCTCAAGGATACGCCCGAGGTGCGCGGCATGATCAACAAGGTACGCCACCTGGTGCGCGTCGAAGACGACCAGGCGGCCTGAGGGACTGACGATGAAACTCAACGAAATCGCCGACAATCCGGGAGCCCGCAAGGCGCGCATGCGCGTCGGCCGCGGCATCGGCTCGGGCAAGGGCAAGACCGCGGGCCGCGGCGTCAAGGGCCAGAAGTCGCGCACCGGCGTGTCCATCCACGGCTTCGAGGGCGGCCAGATGCCGCTCTATCGTCGCATCCCCAAGCGCGGCTTCCTGCCGCCGCACCAGAAGGCGTGGCAGGTGGTCAACCTCGGCTCGCTGCAGAAGGCGATCGACGACAAGAAGCTCGACGCCGACAAGCCGATCGATGCCGCCGCCATGCAGGCCGCCGGACTGTTCAAGAATCCGTCGGACGGCGTACGCCTCCTTGGCAAAGGCGAGATCAAGACCAAGATCGAAGTGAAGGTCGCGGGCGCCTCGGCGTCGGCGATCGCCGCGGTCGAGAAGGCCGGCGGCAAGGTCGAGCTGCCGCCCAAGCCCGCGGCCGAGGCGGCCTGAAGCCCGACGGCGTCGGCGGGGGTGTTTGGCCGCTTTTGTTGTGTCGTTGTCGTCACGCGTGAGGTTCCATGGCATCCGCTGCCGAGCAACTTGCATCCAACCTGAACTGGGGCGCGATCGGTAAGGCGACCGAGCTCAAGAAGCGGCTGTGGTTCACCGTGGCCGCGCTCGTGGTCTTCCGCATCGGCGCCTACATCCCGGTTCCGGGCGTCGATCCGCACGCCCTCGCCGAGATCTTCGCCCATAACGCGGGCGGCATCGCGGGCCTCCTCGACGTGTTCTCGGGCGGCTCGATCGGCCGCATGTCGGTGCTGGCGCTCAGCATCATGCCGTACATCTCGGCCTCCATCATCATGCAGATCCTGACGACGGTGGTGCCGTCGCTCGAGGCGCTGAAGAAGGAGGGCGAGGCCGGCCGCAAGAAGATCAACCAGTACACGCGCTACGGCACGGTGGTCCTGGCGACCTTCCAGGCCTACGGCATCGCGGTCGGGCTGGAGAGCCAGGTCGCCTCGGCGGGGCCCGTCGTGGTCGATCCCGGCCTGTTCTTCCGCTTCGTCACCATCGTCACCCTGGTCGGCGGCACGCTGTTCCTGATGTGGCTGGGCGAGCAGATCACCGCGCGCGGCGTCGGCAACGGCGTTTCGCTGATCATCTTCGCCGGCATCGTGGCCGCCCTGCCCAACGCCCTGATCCAGACCCTGGAGCTCGGCCGTACCGGCGCGCTGTCGGCGCTGTTCATCATCGCGCTCGCGGTCGGCGTGGTGCTCGTGGTGTCGGTGGTGGTGTTCGTCGAGACGGCGCAGCGACGAATCGTGGTGCAATATCCAAAGCGACAGGTCGGCAACAAAATGTATGGCGGCGAGGCCTCGCACCTGCCGCTCAAGATCAACACCTCGGGCGTGATCCCGCCGATCTTCGCCTCCTCGCTGCTGCTCTTTCCGGCCACCATCGCCTCGTTCCAGGGCAATGCCGGCGAGCCGGGCTGGGTGCAGTGGATCGCCACCTATCTCGGTCACGGCCAGCCGCTTTATCTGCTGGCCTATGTCGGCCTGATCGTCTTCTTCTGCTTCTTCTACACCACCGTGGTCTTCAACCCGACCGACACCGCCGACAATCTCAAGAAGAACGGCGGCTTCGTGCCCGGCATCCGCCCGGGCAAGAACACGGCCGATTATCTGGAATACATACTGAACCGGCTGACCGTGATCGGTGCGCTCTACCTCTCGGCGGTCTGCATTCTGCCCGAGCTGCTGATCGCCCGCGGCGGCGTGCCGTTCTACTTCGGCGGCACCAGCCTGCTGATCGTGGTCTCGGTCACGCTCGACACGGTGACCCAGATCCAGGCGCACCTGCTGGCCCACCAGTACGAGGGGCTGATCAAGAAGGCCCGGCTGCGGGGCCGCGGCCGATGAGAGAGGGCCGATGAACCTCATCCTTCTCGGGCCGCCAGGCGCCGGCAAGGGCACCCAGGCGCAGCTCCTGCAGCACGAGCGCGGCCTGGTCCAGCTCTCGACCGGCGACATGCTGCGCGCCGCCGTGGCCTCGGGCAGCGAGCTCGGTAAGAAGGCCAAGGGCATCATGGAGAAGGGCGAGCTGGTGCCCGACGGGCTGATGGTCGGCCTGATCCGCGACCGTATCGCGCAGCCCGACTGCGCCAAGGGGTTCATCCTGGACGGCTTTCCGCGCACCGAGGCCCAGGCCAGGGCGCTCGACCAGATGCTGGCCGAGACCGGCAAGAAGCTCGACCGCGTGATCGAAATGGAGGTCGACGAGAAGGCGCTGACCGAGCGCATTGTCGGCCGATACACCTGTGCCGTGTGCGGCACCGGCTACCACGAAAAGTTCAAGCGGCCCAAGGTCGAAGGGGTTTGCGACGTTTGCGGCTCGAAGCAATTCGTCCGCCGCAAGGATGATAATGCAGAGACCATGAAGACACGTATGGCCGCCTACCGGGCCCAGACCGAGCCCCTGCTGCCCTATTACAGTGGCCGCGGGGTGCTGCGGAAGGTCGATGGAATGGCGTCCATGGACGAGGTTCACCGTCAAATTTCCGGGCTTTTAGCGGGGGCTTGACAAGCTTTGTGTTCCGTTGACTCGGGGGCGCTTCTCCCTATAATCGCGCGCTTTTCCGGGGCCAGCGGAACGTTCGACGGGCGCGCGCATGCGCGCCGTAAGTCTTTGAAGGAGTTGAAACTTTGGCTCGTATAGCCGGTGTGAACATTCCGACCGCCAAGCGCGCGGTGATCGGGCTGCAATATATCCACGGGATCGGCCTGGCGAAGGCCAAGGAGATCCTGGGGAAAGTGGGGATCGATGAGTCGCGGCGCGTCAATACGCTGACCGACGACGAGGTCATCCGCATCCGCGAGGCCATCGACCGCGACTACACGGTCGAGGGCGATCTGCGGCGCGAAGTGGCGATGAACATCAAGCGATTGATGGACCTCGCCTGTTACCGTGGCTTGCGGCACCGCCGCGGGCTGCCGGTTCATGGCCAGCGCACGCACACCAATGCGCGCACCCGCAAGGGCCCGGCCAAGCCGATCGCCGGCAAGAAAAAAGTCACGAAGTAAAGTCGAGAGGAACCGGATCACATGGCCAAGCCTGCAGCCGCCGCAAGTGGCGCCGCCGCCACCGCCGCGCGTCCTCGCCGCAAGGAACGCAAGAACATCATCGCGGGCGTCGCTCATGTCAGCGCCTCGTTCAACAACACGATCGTCACCATCACCGACGCGCAAGGCAACACCATCGCCTGGTCGTCGTCGGGTCAGCAGGGCTTCAAGGGCTCGCGCAAGTCGACGCCGTTCGCCGCCCAGATGGCGGCCGAGAATGCCGGCCGCAAGGCGATGGAGCACGGCATGCGCACGCTCGAGATCGAAGTACGCGGCCCGGGTTCGGGCCGCGAGTCAGCGCTGCGCGCGCTGCAGGCAGTCGGTCTTGCCGTCACGGCCATCCGCGACGTCACGCCGATCCCGCATAACGGCTGCCGCCCGCCCAAGCGCCGTCGAGTCTGAGTTCGAGTGCAGGCGGCGCACTTCGCGCCGCGTGCTCGAGAGAATTTTGTCGCGAGTCCTTTCCAGGATTCGCCCGAACCCATCGGTTTAGAGAGGTAGCCCCCGTGCTTCAGAAGAACTGGCAAGACTTGATCAAGCCGGAGAAGCTTGTGACAGAGGCCGGCGTCGATCCGGGTCGCACCGCGACCATCGTCGCCGAGCCGCTCGAGCGCGGCTTCGGTCTCACGCTCGGCAATGCGCTGCGTCGCGTGCTGCTCTCCTCCCTGCAGGGGGCTGCCGTGACGTCGATCAAGATCGACAACGTGCTGCACGAGTTCTCGTCGATTCCCGGCGTCCGCGAGGATGTGGTGGACATCGTGCTGAACATCAAGGCGATGGCCGTGAAGATGCAGGGCGATCGCCCGCAGCGTCTCTACCTGCGCGCCGTCGGCCCGGGCGAGGTCACCGCCGGCATGATCGAGCTCCCGGGCGACGTCCAGATCATGGACCCCAAGCACCTGATCTGCACGCTCGACGACGGCGCCTCGATCTCGATGGAGCTGATGGTCGCCACCGGCAAGGGCTACATCCCGGCCTCGGCCAACCGGCCCGAGGATGCGCAGATTGGCCTGATCCCGGTCGATTCGGTGTTCAGCCCGGTCAAGCGTGTGTCCTACAAGATCGAGAACAGCCGCGTCGGCCAGGTCACCGACTATGACAGGCTGTCGATGACGGTCGAGACCAACGGCACGACCCGCCCGGACGACGCCGTGGCGCTTGCCGCGCGCATCCTGCAAGACCAGCTGCAGCTCTTCATCAACTTCGAGGAGCCGCGCGAGGTCCGCAAGGAAGAGCAGCAGGACGACTTCCCGTTCAACCGCAACCTGCTGCGCAAGGTCGACGAGCTCGAACTGTCGGTGCGCTCGGCCAACTGCCTGAAGAACGACAACATCATCTACATCGGCGATCTGGTGCAGAAGACCGAGGCCGAGATGCTGCGCACGCCGAACTTCGGCCGCAAGTCGCTGAACGAGATCAAGGAAGTGCTGGCCGGAATGGGCCTTCACCTCGGCATGGAAATCCCGGGCTGGCCGCCGGACAACATCGAAGAGATGGCCAAGCGGCTGGAAGAGCCGTACTAGGCCGGCAGAAGGAATTAAGTCATGCGCCACAACAATCGCGGCCGGAAGTTCCACCGCACCGCCGAGCATCGCAAGGCGATGTTCATGAATCTCGCCGGTGCCCTCATCAAGCACGAGCAGATCACGACCACGCTGCCCAAGGCCAAGGACCTGCGTCCGATCGTCGAGAAGCTGGTGACGCTCGGCAAGAAGGGCGGCCTGCACGCCCGCCGCCAGGCGATCGGCTTCCTGCGCGATCCCTACGTCGCCGACAAGCTGTTCACCACGCTCGGCCCGCGCTACGCCAAGCGCAACGGCGGCTACCTGCGCGTGCTGAAGGCGGGCTACCGTTTCGGCGACGCCGCCCCGATGGCGGTGATCGAGTTCATCGAGCGCGACACCGCCGCCAAAGGCCAGGATTCGGGCCCGTCGGCGGATCAGGCCGAGCAGCAGGAAGCGGCGTAGGCCTCTTTCCCGGAATGCAAAAAACGCCTGATGGCCCGCCATCGGGCATTTTTCTTTGGCTTTATCGGCGCACCCCCGTCCACGCGATCGGGTAGCGGTTGAAGCCGCGGAAGCGGGCGCGCCCGCCGCGCTCGGCCACGCCGTCGCGGGCCAACCCGTCAAAGCGGCCGATCAGGCGGCCGATCGCGATCGCGCCCTCCATGCGCGCCAGCACGGCGCCCAGGCACATATGCACGCCTGAGCCGAAAGCGAAGTGGCGGTTGGGCTCGCGGGCCGAATCGAAGCGGTCGGGCTCGAAAAACTGTGCCGGATCGCGATTGGCCGCGCCGATGCCGATATGGATGTAGGTGCCGGCGGCCAGCGTCTCGCCGCCGATTGCGAGATCGGCCGCGAGCCGGCGATTGCCGAGCTGGTTGGAGCTCTCGAAGCGCAGGCCTTCCTCGACGCAGCTTCTGAGCAGGCCGGGATCTTCCCGCAGCCGGCGCCGTTCGTCGGGGAAGCGCAGCAGGGCGTCGACCGTGTTGCCGATCAGGTTGGTGGTGGTCTCGTGACCGGCGTTCAGCAGGAAGATGCAGTTCTGCACCAGTTCGTCGTGCGTCAGCCGCTCGCCGTCGACCTCGCCATGGATCAGCGTGCCCAAGACATCGCGCTCGTCGACCGGCCGCTTGCGGCGCTCGGCCACGAGGTCGTCGAGATAGGCCGAGAATTCGGCCACCGCCGCATTGCCCGCGGCCTGGCGCTCAGGTCCGGCCACCGGCTCGAGTGCGCCTAAAATGGCGAGCGAATAGCGGCGAAAGGGCGCGCGCTCGCCCGGCGGCACGCCCAGCATGTCGCAGATTACCTCGACGGGCAGCCGGAAAGCGAAGTCCTCAACCAGATCCATGCGGCCCTTGTCGGCATGTTGGGCCAGCAGCCCGTCGACGACCGCCTCGACGCGCGGCTGCAGGTTGGCAAGGGCGCGCGGCGTGAAGGCGGCCGCCAGCAGCTTGCGCACGCGCGTATGGAGCGGCGGATCGTTGAACACCAGGCTGGTCGTGTGATGGCGATAAAGCGGCGTGCCGACACCGAACTTCGGGCCGAACTCGGCCTTCTTGTCGGAGCGCATGCGCGGGTCGCGGTAGCACACCGCGACGTCGGCATAGCGCGAGAGAAAGACGCTCCCGTCGGGCAGGCGCTTCAGCGGCGCGAAGCGGCGCAGCGCATGGTAGTAAGGGAAGGGATCGTCGAGAAACGCTCGTTCCAGCACTGCCAGATCGAATCGCCGGGCGAAGGCTTGCGCTTCGTCCTCGGGCAATTCGATCAGGCCACGAGTCAGAGCTGGGCCTCCGTCAAAGCGAACACGGTGCGGCCAGCGGCCTTGAGGGGGCCGAGCTCGGCCAGGGCCGGCGGCAGGATCACCTCGGCGTAGAACCGCGCCGTTATGAGCTTGGCCTCCAGGAAGGCGGGATCGCCGTCGCGGGTCGCCAGCCGGGCTTGGGCGACGAGCGCGCCGCGGGCCAGCAGCCAGCCGCCCAACGCCGTGCCGGCCAGCCGCAGGAACGGCACAGAGCCCGCCAGGGCCGTCACCAGCTCTGCCTTGACCGACTGCGCCACCCATTTGGTGGCATCCTCCAGCGCGTCCGCCGAGGCGAGCACCGAGGCGCGGATCACCGCCAGATCGTCGCCGGGCGCCGCCTTCATCTCCTCGGCCAGCGCCCGCATCTCGGCCACCAGCGCCAGCATCGTCTCGCCGCCGTCTTTGGCGACCTTGCGGCCCACCAGGTCGCGCGCCTGGATGCCGTTGGTGCCCTCGTAGATCGGCAGGATGCGCGCATCGCGCAAATGCTGGGCGGCGCCGGTCTCCTCGATGAAGCCCATGCCGCCATGGACCTGCACGCCGGTCGAGGCGATCTCGTTGCCGAGGTCGGTGAACCACGCCTTGACGATCGGGATCAGCAGGTCGACGCGGTCCTGCGTCTTGCGCGCCGTCTCCTTGTCGGGATGCTTCAGCGCCCCATCGATGCCGGCCGCGGTGTAGTAGCCCAGCGCGCGCATCGCCTCGATCTGGGCGCGCATGGTCATCAGCATCCGCCTGACGTCGGCGTGGTGGATGATCGAGACCGGCTCGGGCTTCGGGCTGCCGTCGTCCTTGGACTGCACGCGCGTCTTGGCGAAGGACGCGGCCTGCTGGTAGGCGCGTTCGGCGATGGCCAGGCCCTGGATGCCGACCGACAGGCGCGCGTTGTTCATCATGGTGAACATGTAGGAAAGCCCGCGGCCTTCCTCGCCGACCAGGTAGCCGACCGCGCCGCCATCGTCGCCGAAGGACATCACGCAGGTCGGGCTGGCATGGATGCCGAGCTTGTGCTCGAGCGACACGCAACGCAGATCGTTGCGCTTGCCGGGCTTGCCGTCGGCGCCGGCCAGGAACTTCGGCACGATGAACAGCGAGATGCCGCGCACGCCGGCAGGCGCGTCGGGCGTGCGCGCCAGCACCAGGTGCACGATGTTCTCGGCCATGTCGTGCTCGCCATAGGTAATGAAGATCTTCTGGCCGGTGACCAGGTAATGGTCGCCATTTTTGAGCGCGCGGCTCTTGAGCTGGCCGAGATCCGAGCCCGCCTGCGGCTCGGTGAGGTTCATGGTGCCGGTCCATTCACCGGCGATCATCTTGGGCAGGTAAGCGGCCTTCTGCTCGGCCGAGCCATGGTGATGGATGGCATCGATCGCCCCCTGGTTCAGCAGCAGCACCAGCCCGAAGCCCATGTTGGCCGCCTGCCACATTTCCTGCACCGTTGCCGCAAGCAGCCACGGCATGCCCTGACCGCCGAATTCGGGGTCGAACGGCAGCGAATTCCAGCCGCCGGCGACGAACTCCTTGTAGATGGCGGCAAAGCCCGGCGCGGTGCGGACCACGCCGTTCTCCAGCTTGGCGCCGACCTTGTCGCCCTCGCGGTTGAGCGGCGCCAGGCCGTTGCCGGCGAGCTTGGCGGCTTCCTCGAGCACCGCGTCGACCGTATCGTCGGTCGCATGCTCGTAGCCCGGCAGGGCGGCAACCTGCTGCAGACCGGCCAATTCGCGCAGCGCGAAGCGCATATCGGCCAGCGGGGCGGTATAAGTCATAGGTTTCCTCCAGCCTGGAATATGCCGCGCTCAGTCGCTTTTGGCGACCGGCTCAGGTATTTTCAGGGCAACATGACCGACACCGTTCTGCTTTCCATCGAGGGCCCCCGGGCCACCATCACGCTCAACGATCCGGCCAAGCACAACAGGCTCGATCCGGCCGGCCTCGGCCTGCTGCGGCAGGCGATCGAGAAGGCCGACGCCACCCCCGACGTGCGGGTGACGGTGATCACCGGCGCGGGCGAGAAGACCTTCTGCTCGGGCTACGATCTGGGCTCGATCCCCTCAGGCCAGGCGGCCCGGCCTGCCGACGGCGAGAACAGCTTCGAGAAGGTCATGGATCGCCTCGAGGCGATGCACATGCCGACCCTCTGCGCTCTGAACGGCGGTGTCTATGGCGGCGCCACGGACATGGCGCTGGCCTGCGACTTCCGGCTCGGCGTCAAGGGCATGCGCTTCTTCATGCCGGCGGCGCGCTTCGGCCTGCACTACTATCCGAGCGGCCTGCGCCGCTACACGCAGAAAGTCAGCCCGAGCTTCGCCAAGCGTGCGTTCCTGTTGTCGGAGGACTTCACCGACGAGGATCTGCTGCGCGTCGGCTATCTCGACTGGCTGGTCGAGCGCTCGGAGTTCAAGGCCAAGGTCGAGGAGACCTCGGCCAAGCTCGCGGGCCTGGCGCCGCTTTCCATGTCGAACATGAAGCGCGCCATCGAGCAGTTCGCCCAGGCCGAGCCCGACATCCCGAGGATCCGCGAGGGCATCCGTGAGTGCCAGACCTCGGAAGACCTGCGCGAGGGCCTGAGCGCCCTGCGCGAGCGCCGGGCACCGGCCTTCAAAGGCCGCTAAACCGAAGCCATCATGCAGCGCCGCCTCGCCGCGATCGTCCACGCCGACCTGGCCGGCTTTACCCGGATGATGGAGGGCGCCGAGACGCGCACGTTCAGGCACTTGAAGTCGGCCCAGATCGAAGTCTGGCGTCCGGCGATCGACGCCGGCAACGGCCGGCTGGTCGGCACGGCGGGCGATGCCATGCTGGCCGAGTTCGGTTCCGCCGTGACCGCGGTGGGGGCTGCCATCGACATCCAGGAGCGCATGGCGCGCTTCAACGAAGCGCTCTCGGTCGAGCAGCGCATGTTGTTCCGCGTCGGCGTCCACCTGGGCGAAGTCATCGTCGACGAGGAGGACCAGAACATCTTCGGCGACGGCGTCAATCTCGCCGCCCGCATCCAGGCGCTGGCCGAACCCGGCGGCATCGCCGTGTCGCGCGCCGTGCGCGATCTCGTCGAGCTGCGCGTCGAATACGCCTTCGTCGACGGCGGCGAGCATCAGGTCAAGAATGTGAGCCGCGCCGTCCAGGTCTTCCATGTGCGGCCGGCCAAGGCGGCCGTCACCGTCGGCACGACGACGCGGATGGTGCCGCAGATTACGCTGCGTTTCGAAGGCACCGACTCGGCCAGCAACAAGCACGCCTTCGAGGTCACCCTCGAGAAGCTGATGGGCCGCTCGCAGGGCATGGTGATCGGCCGCGCCGCCGACCAGTGCGACCTGGTCGTGGCGCACGCCACCGTTTCGCGCCGCCACGCCCGCCTCAGCCTCGCCGGCGAGGCGCTGCAGGTCGAGGATCTCGGCTCGACCAACGGCACGGCCGTCGGCGGCAAGGCCCTGCGCGCCGGCGAACCGGTGGTGCTGCATGCCGGCAACAAGCTGCGGCTGGGCGACGTCGACTTGCTGATACGCCAGCTCTAGGACGCGAACGGCCATGTCCGACCCCACGATCCAGCCCCCCGGGACGTCGCCGTCAGGCGCGGCGCCTGCCGGCGCGATACCGGATGTCGATTATGTCGCGCTTCAGCCGGGCCAGCTGATCGGCCGCTACGAGATCGTGTCGGTGCTGGGCCAGGGCGGCTTCGGCATCACCTACCGCGCGCGCGACATCCAGCTCGGCCGCGAGGTGGCGATCAAGGAATATTTGCCGACGGCGCTGGCGATTCGCCAGGGCGGCACCACGGTGCTGCCGCGCACCACCAAGATGGCCGAAGATTTCGGTTGGGGGCGCGAACGTTTCGTCACCGAAGGCCGTACGCTGGCGAGCCTGCACCGCGTGCCGGCGATCGTGCAGGTCTTCGATTTCCTCGAGACCAACGGCACCGCCTACATCGTCATGGAGCTGTTGCACGGCGAGACGCTCGAGACGCGCATAACACGCCTCGGCAAGCTCGGGCCGGAAGACGTCGATCGCATCCTGTGGCCGCTGCTCGACGGGCTGGAACAGGTCCACAACGCGGGCTTCCTGCATCGCGACATCAAGCCGGCCAACATCCTGCTCGATGACGCGGGCAACCCGACGCTGATCGATTTCGGCGCCTCGCGGGCGGCGATGGCGGGCCGCAGCGTGGCGCTCACCGCCATCTTCACGCCGGGGTACGCCGCGGCGGAGCAGATGACCTCGGCCAAGCAGGGTCCGTGGACCGATATCTACGGTCTCTCCGCCACGCTCTATCACGCCATCGCCGGCCAGACGCCGCCCAGCGCCTTCGACCGCATGCTCGACGATGCCTACCAGCCGCTCGCCCAGCTCAATCCGGCGGGCTTCGCCGGCGGCGTGTTGGCGGGCGTCGACGCCGGCCTCGCCGTGGCCGCCCGCGACCGGCCGCAATCGATCGCCGGCTGGCGGCCGATCCTCGGCATGTCGGCCGCGCCCGAGGCGGACTCCACGGTCGTCATGGCCAAGCCCTCCGAGGTGCGGTCCATCGGGCGACACGTCTCGACCCTGCCGCCGCCGGCCGCCGCAGAAAGCGGCCGCACCGGGCTGTGGATCGGCATCGCCGTCGTGCTGCTCGCTCTGCTGGGCGGCGGCGGCTACTACGCTATCGCCTCGCGCGGGCCGGATCCCGAGATGGTCAAGGCGCGCGCCGCGGCGGATGAAGCCGAGGCCAGGGGGCGCAAGGCCGAGGAGGAGGCGGCGAAACTGCGCGCCGAGAGCGAGCAGCGCCAGAAGGCCGAGCAGGCCGCCGCCGCGCTGAAGCAGCAGCAGGAGGCCGAGGCGGCCGCCAAGAAGCAGCTCGAAGACGAGACGCGCCGCAAGATCGAGGCCGAGATAACGGCGCAACAACGCGCTGACGAGGAAGCCAAGCGCAAGGCCGAGGAGGAGGCCGAGGCCCGCCGCAAGGCAGTGGACGAAGCGCGCAAGGCCGTCGAGTTCGTGGCCGGCAACTTCGACCATTTCGGCAAGACGCTGATGATGATCGCGCTGAAGGATCGGCCGGACGAGATCCGCCTGCAGGGTGTGGATATCGTGAATGACCCGGCGCTGCACAAGCTCGCTGTCGACGCCCTCGCCGCCCAGCCGCGCAACCTTCACTGCCGGCAGACCGACCGCCTGACCGACGGCACGCCGCTTTATCGCTGCCTGGTCACGCTGCTGAACGCCAAGGAGCCGCTGGCCGACATTCCGGATTCCGACCGGACCGACCTGGCACTCGCCCTGGTGCGCAACGGCCTGGTGCTGGCGTCCTGCGACGCCCCCCGATCCTACGCGGATGCGGAGGACGATGCCCGTGGCCGCAAACAGTCGCTATGGGGTAGAGTTACCGTTCCTGAATACAAACGGAGATGCACCAAATGACTGCACTGATTGCCGAAACGACGACCCTGCGCACCGTGGGCCGGAAGATTGCGATGCAAGTGGTCGGCGTGGTGGCGGCTCTCGGCCTGGTCACCGCCTGCACCACCAGCGACAGCGGCGGGCCTTCCAACCAGGCGATGGGCACCTTCATGGGCGCGGCCGTCGGCGGCGCGGTGGGCGGCCTGGCCTTCGGATCGGCGGGTGGCATCATAGGCGGCGCCCTGGTCGGCGCGCTGGCCGGCAATCTCGTCGGTCGAGCGCTCGACCAGCAGGAGCGCGCGCGCCTGGCGCAGGCGACGCAAAGCGCCTTCGTGGCCGACACCAATGTGCCGACGACCTATACCGTCGAGCCGACGACTGCCTCTTCGACACCGGCCACGGTGGTCGCCGCCAGACCGGTCGCACCGCCGACCACCCGCGCCGACGGCAGCACCTGCCGGCCGATCGAGCTCACGGCGACCAAGAACGGCCAGACGACGACCGAGACGACGACCTTCTGCAAGGCTTCCGGTTCATCCGATCTGAAGCCGGTTTCGGTCTGATCCACACGGGCGGCCGGCAAGGTTCTTGACCTTGTCGGCCATTGCCCTGCAAAAGCGCGCGTGGCAGCCTCTCGCCGGGGCGAGGGTGTATGAGCGACGCGAGTAGCCAATCCCAGGGTGTCCCTTCGCCGGTCGATTTCGTCGCGCTGTCGGCGGGACGGACGATCGGGCGCTATGAGGTCGTCTCCGTCCTCGGGCAGGGCGGCTTCGGCATCACGTACCGGGCGCGCGACAGCCAGCTCGGCCGCGAGGTCGCGATCAAGGAATACCTGCCGCTGGCGCTTGCCGTGCGCCAGGACGGCACGACCGTGCTGCCGCGCTCAACCGGTGCCGCCGAGGATTTCACCTGGGGTCGCGAGCGCTTCGTGGCCGAAGGCCGCACCCTTGCCAGCCTGCAGGACGCACCCGCCATCGTGCGGGTGTTCGACTTTCTCGAGGCCAACGGCACGGCCTATATCGTCATGCAGCTGCTGGCGGGCGAGACCTTGGAAAGCCGGCTGAAACGGAATGGGCCGCTAAAGCCGGCCGAGATCGATCGCATCCTGTGGCCGCTGCTCGACGGGCTGGAGCGGGTCCACAACGCGGGCTTCCTGCATCGCGACATCAAGCCGGCCAACATCCTGCTCGATGACGCGGGCAACCCGACCTTGATCGATTTCGGCGCGTCGCGTGCGGCAATAGCGGGCCGCAGCACGGCCCTGACGGCGATCTTCACACCGGGCTACGCCGCCGCGGAACAGATGACCTCGGCCAAGCAGGGGCCATGGACCGACATCTATGGTCTCTCGGCCACGCTCTATCACGCCATCACCGGCCAGACGCCGCCCAGCGCCTTCGACCGCATGCTCGACGACGCCTGCGAGCCGCTCGGCAAGAAGGCGCCGCCGGACTTTGCCCGCGGCCTGTTGGCCGGCATCGATGCCGGCCTCGCGGTTCGCGCCAGCGACCGGCCGCAATCCATTGCCGGCTGGCGACCGATCCTCGGCCAGTTCGCCGCGCTCGCCGGCGACGCCACGGTCGTGCTCGTGCCGCCTTCGGCAGCGCCGTCACCGGCGGTCGTCGAGCCGACCGCCGAGAAGGCCGCAGCGCCGGCGCGAAGGCGCGGTATCGGCCTCTGGATCGGCGCCGCCGCTGCCGCGATCATGGCGCTTGCCGGCGGCTACTATGCGCTGGTCGACGCCAAGCGCGTGACGCCGCAAGTCGCGGCGGCGCCTGGCCCTTCGGCGGAAGAGAAGGCCGCGCAGCACGCGCAGCCGGGGGTTGAGGAGCAGCCGCT
>Ga0210389_10001080_pt1 | contig 22662 bp, 20 predicted proteins | sample IncBWH28OmetaG_FD_160127 | JGI IMG/M metagenome (GOLD analysis project Ga0210389, IMG submission 160127) | Forest soil microbial communities from Barre Woods Harvard Forest LTER site, Petersham, Massachusetts, United States - Inc-BW-H-28-O ...
CGGCGCGGCGGGGCGGCGGGGCGGCGGGGCGGCGGGGCGGCGGGGCGGCGGGGCGGCGGGGCGGCGGGAGGCCCGGGGCTACGCGCGGGAGCGGATGGACCAGAGGTCGGGGAAGACCGGGCGGAATAGGGTGGCGCGGAGGTAGGTCGCGCCCGCGGAGCCGCCCGTGCCGGATTTGGCGCCGATGATGCGCTCGACCATCTTCACGTGGCGGTAGCGCCATTCCTGCAGGCCCTCGTCGATGTCGACCAGCGCCTCGCAGACTTCGGCCGGGGTGGACGACGAGTCCGCGTACGCGTCCGCGAGCAGCGATTCCGTCACCGCGTCCGCCGTCCACGGCAGCTTCGGGTCGCGGTTCAGGATCTCCTCCGGGACCCGCCAGCCCAGCACGTGCAGGTAGCACAGCAGCGACCCGAAGACCGGGCGGCGCGCCATGATCGCCGCCAGTTCCGGGTCCACGACCTTCGCCGAGAAGTCGCGGCGGCCGTAGGCCGCCTCCAGGTAGCGGAACTGGATCGACTGGAACCCGCTTGAGCTGCCCAGTTCCGGCCGGAAGCTGGCGAACTGCCGCGGCGTCATCGTCTCCAGGATGTCCATCTGGCCGACCACGGTCTTGAAGATCTTCGCGATCCGCCGCGCGGTCGCGAGGGCGCCGCCCCCATTCCCGGCCTCCAGGCGTTCCTGCAGCAGCGCCGTCTCGTGCAGGATCTGCTTGAACCACAGCTCGTAGACCTGGTGGATGATGACGAACAGCAGCTCGTCGTGGGACTCGGTCTGCGGGTGCTGGCACGACAGCAGGTCATCCAGCCGCAGGTACGAGCTGTAGGTGAGATCTTCGGCCCCGGTCATCGCGCCATCCTCCGCAGCATGCCCCGCAGCCCCGTCCGGTACGGGATCTCCGCGTACGGGATAGTGGTGAACGACACCAGCTCGTACCTGGACACGTACCGCCCCGGCAGCCGCCGCTCCAGGAAGTGCCGCGCCGCGGTCTGCGCCTGGAACACCTTCGAGTTCACCCGGTCGCGCATCTCGGTGAAGTTGTCGAGGGCCATCTCGGCGATCGCGTCGCAGTTCGCCTTGCGGCGCTCCTCGTACACAGCCAGCGCGTCCGCCCACGACCCGCCGGTCTCGCCCAGGCAGCGGTCGATCTCCACGCAGTCCTCAAGCGCGCAGTTCGCGCCCTGGCCGAAGAACGGGACGATCGCGTGCGCCGCGTCCCCGACGAGGGCGAGCGTCGCGCCGTCGGCCCCCTCCCGGGAAACACGGTGCACCCACGGCCAGCAGCGGATCGTCACGAGGGAGCCCACCGGGTTGCGCGCGTAGTCGTCGGCCAGGTTCGGGATCAGGTCGACGACGTCGCTGTAGTGCTGCCGGAAATAGCCGGATATTTCCGGCGCGCTAGTCAGCGCCGCGAACTCACCGGCGGTCCAGAAGAGCGTGCACGTGAACGACTTGTCCAGGTTCGGCAGCGCGATCATCATCGAGGAGCCGCGCGGCCAGATGTGCAGCGCGTCCGGGTTCAGGGCGAAGTCGCCGTCGCGCGGCGGGATCGTGAGCTCCTTGTACCCGTGCTCGAGGTAGTCCTGGCTGAACGTGAAGCCCGGCCGGAAGGTCACCGACCGGCGTGCGACGCTGTACGCCCCGTCCGACGCGAGCACGACGTCCGCCTTCGCCTCTTCGACCGCGGCACCGTCCCCCGCCCCGGCCCCGGCCCCGTCCCCGGAGCCCGTGCCGGAGTCCGTCTCGAACGCCAGCGTCCCCGTGGCCGGGTCCAGGTCCCGCAGGCGTGACGAGAACTGGACGCGGACACCGGGCGATCGTTCCGCGCAATCCAGCAGCGCCGTGTTCAGCGCGGCGCGGCTGATCGAGTTGATCGCCTGCGTGCCGTCCGCGCTGTAGGGGCGGAAGCTCTGCTCGCCCGCGACCGAGTGGACCATCCGGCCGTGCATCGGCAGCGCCTGCCCGAGCGCCTGACCCCGCAGGCCCACCTGATCCAGTGCCGCCAGTCCCCGCGCGGAAATCGCGAGGTTGATGGACCGCCCGCGCTCGGGCCCGGCGACACGCGGATCAGGGCGGCGCTCGTAGACCGTGACCTCGATCCCGCGGCGCGCGAGCAGCGTCGCCAGCAGGCAGCCGGCCAGTCCCGCGCCGACGACGGCGACACGCTGCTCAGTCATCGCCGCCTCCCGCGAGGACCTCTTCGGAGAGCACCGCGTCCAGGGCCCCTGCGGCCCGCCAGCAGTCGCGGAACGTGTTGTACATCGGCGCCGGCGCGAGGCGGATCACGTCGGGACGCCGGGCGTCGGCGTAAACACCGTGGGATTCCCGCAGCCGCGCCGTCAGCGGCCCGACGTCGCGGCGGTCGATCCGGACCGACAGCTGCGCGCCGCGCCGCTCCGGATCGCGGGGCGTGATCAGGCTGACACCGGGCCGTCGCGCGCACACCTCGTCCAGCAGCTCCTCCAGGTAGCGGGTCAGCCGGATGCTCTTGGCACGCAGCGCCGGCATGCCGGAGGCGTCGAACATTTCCAGGGACAGCAGCACGGCGGCCATCGACAGGATCGGCGGGTTGGAGATCTGCCAGGAGTCAGCGGTGTCGACGGGCGTGACCTCCGGGGCCATCTCGAACCGGGTTGCCTCCCGCGTCGACCACCAGCCGGCCAGCTTCGGCAGCGTGCGGTCCGCGAGGTGACGAGCGTGGACGAAGACGCCGGACAGGGAGCCGGCGCCGCTGTTGAGGTACTTGTACGAGCACCACGCGGCCCAGTCGGCGCCCAGGTCGTGCAGGCTCAGCGGCACGTTCCCGGCCGCGTGCGCGAGGTCCCAGCCGATGACCGCGCCCGCCGCGTGCGCGGCGTCGGTGATCGCCCGCAGGTCAAGCAGCTCGCCCGTGTAGTAGTTGACCGCACCCAGCAGGACCAGCGCCAGCTTGTTGCTGTTATCAACCAGTATATCTATCACGTCGCTGGTCCGCAGCGTCGCCTCTCCCGGCCGTGGCCGCAGGCGGATGACGGCCTCGTCCGGGTCGTAGCCGTGAAAGGCGGCCTGGCTGCGCACCGCGTAGCTGTCGGACGGGAACGCGTTGTCCTCGATAACGATCGCGTGCCGCTCCGGCGTCGGGCGGTAGAAGCTGGCCATCAGGAGGTGAAGGTTGACCGTCAGCGAGTTCATGACCACCACCTCCTCCGGCCGCGCCCCCACCAGACGGGCCGCAGGCCCGCGAAGGAGGGCATGATAGGAGAGCCAGGGACGTGAGGCGTCTAGATGCCCTTCGACGGCCAGACGTGCCCAGTCGTCCAGGAACTCGCCCAGCCGCGCCCGCAGCGCGCGGGGCTGCAGGCCGAGGGAGTTGCCCGCGAAATAGGCGGCCTCGCCGCTGTCGTCCCCGTCATAGGGCGGGACGAGGAACTCCGCGCGCCGGTCCGGGACCGGGTCGGCGGCGTCGAGGTCGAGAGCACGCCGCTCCGCCGACGCGACGGCTGTCATCCGGCGTCCAGGCCGAGGAACCACCGCGCGTTCCCGGACAGGATCTTCGTCCGCGTCTCTTTGTCGAGGAAGCCCGCCTTGCGCACGACCGCGCCGGCCGGGCGCTCGCCCAGCGGATACGGGTAGTCGGTGCCGACGACGACGCGGTCCGCGCCGACGGTGTCCACGAGCAGGCGCAGTGCGCGCTCGTCGAAGACCACGGAGTCGACGCAGAACCGGCCGAGGTAGTGGCTCGGCGGGTACTGCGAGGTGCCGATCACGTCGTTGCGCTTGTGCCAGGCGTTCTCCACGCGGCCCAGCCAGAACGGGAACGACCCGCCGCCGTGGGCGAAGCAGATCTTCAGCGTGTCCGGGACCCGGTCGAAGACGCCGCCGAGGATCATCGCCAGCAAGGACAGGTGCGTCTCGGCGGGCATCCCGGTCAGCCACTGGGCCATCCAGCGGTTGAGCCGGGGCGAGCCCGGCATGTCCCAGGGGTGGACGAAGACGGGGGCGCCGATGGCGGCGGCGTGCTGGAGGAAGGTGACGACGCCTTCGTCGTCGAGGTCAGCGTCGCCGACGTGGTTGCCGATCTCGACGCCGACGTGGCCGTTCTGCATGCTCCTGGTCAGCTCTTCGCAGGCGGCGTCCGGGTCCTGGAGCGGCACCTGGCACATCGGGAGCAGCCGTCCCGGCAGCGGCGCGCAGATCTCCACGGCGAGGTCGTTCATGACACGGGCGATGCGGGCGGCCTGCACGGGCTCGACCGCGTAGGAGAAGAAGACCGGGGTCGGGGAGACGACCTGGATGGCGACGCCGTCCGCGTCCATGTCGGCGCGCCGGACGTCCGCGTCCCAGCTATCGGCCTGGATGCGGCGGAACTCCCGGTCGCCGAGCATGATGACCGCGTCCCGCTCGGACTCGACGCGCAGCGAGGGGGCGGCGGGGCCGAGGTCGGGCCAGCCTTTCGGCACGTAGTGCGTGTGGACGTCGATCGCGTCGGGGGTCGTCGCGTCGCTCCGCGTGTTGCTGTTATCAGCCACGTCAGCCCTTTCCGGGGTGCAGGGTGCCGCACTGCCGGCACGCGCGTGCGTTCTCGTCGTCGTAGAACGTCTGGAACACGGGCGGGAGATCGACGACGATGTCCCGGACCTGGAGTTCCACCTCGTGCACGAGCGCGGAGCAGCGCGGGCAGTACCACTGGAACTTCTCCATCGTGCCCTCCTCGCGGATGCGCTCGATCACCAGGCCGATCGAGCCCGCCTCCGGGCGCTGCGGTGAGTGCGGCGTGCTGCCCGGCAGCAGCCAGGTCTCGCCCTCGCGGATGTGCACTGGCTGGATCGTGCCGTTCACCACGACGTTGACGTGCATGTTGCCCTTGAGCTGGTAAAACCATTCCTCGTAGGGGTCGACGTGGAAGTCGGTCCGGGCGTTGGGGCCGCCCACGATCATCACGATGAAGTCGTTGCCGACGGTCAGGGTCTTGTTGCCGACCGGCGGTTTCAGCAGGTGCTTGTTCTCCTCGATCCACTGCGCGAAGTTAACCGGCATGGCGAGCTGCGTCATTGATGCTCTCCTCGTGGGACGCCTGGTGCTTGTGAGACGCCCGGGACGTACGCGACGGCCTGGATCTCGATCAGGATGTGCGGGTGCGGGAGCTGGTGCACGGCGACGGTGGTCCTGGTGGGGCCGTTTTCGTCGAAGTACTCGCCGTAGACCTCGTTGTACCCGCCGAAGTCGTTCATGTTGACCAGGTACGCCGTGACCTGCACGAGGTCGCCCAGGCTGGCGCCCGTCTCGGCGAGGATGTCCGCGATGTTGTCGATGACCGCCTTCGTCTGCTCCCGGATATCGAGGACGACCGTGCCCATCTCGTCGGCCGCGGCGCCCGCGAACGTGTTGTCCGGCCGCCGCGCCGACGTGCCCGACACGTAGACGAAGTCCCCTGCCCGCTTGACGTGCGGGTACCGCCCCCGCGGCCGCGCCTTCCCGGCGAGAACCCGCGCGCTGGTCACATCTGTCATGACACTAACCTGCCCATCCTGACGACTGGCCTCACCGCATTCTGGACTCATCGCGTGGCCGGCCTGGTCAGCGCGCCGGGCGCTCGTGTCGCGCGCGGAGGTCTTCCCAGAAGTCAAGGCCGACCGAGTCGAACAGCTCACGGGGCGAATCCTGCCCGTCGGTGCTCACGTCCCCCGCCCCCGCACGTTCCAGGGCTGCCCGCATCGCACTCGCCGCGCTCCCGATGTTCAAGACCGGGAGGATGACCAGCGCGTACCCGGCCTCGCGCAGCTGGGCGGCCGTCACCGGCGGGGTCTTGCCGCGCGGCACCAGGTTGAACAGCGCCGGGACCTTGACCGCCGATGGCACGGCCATGATCTCCGGCACGGTCTGCGGCGCCTCGAGGAACACCATGTCCGCGCCCGCCTCCGCGTACAGGTTCACCCGGCGGACCGCCTCGTCGAAGCCGAGCGGGGCGCGGGCATCGGTCCGGGCGATGATGACCGTGCCGGGATCGCTGCGCGCCTCCGCCGCGGCCTCGATTTTCGCGGCGAAGTCCGCGGCCGGAATGACGTGCTTGTCCGCGAGGTGCCCGCAGCGTTTCGGGAATTCCTGGTCTTCCAGCTGAATACCGGCCACGCCCGCCTGCTCATAGAGCCGCACCGTCAGGTGCGTGTGCGTGGCGTCGCCGAACCCGGTGTCGGCATCCGCGATGAGCGGCACGCCGAGCACGCGGGTGATCAGCGCGGCCCGCGACGCCATCTCCGTCTGGGTCGCCAGCCCGACGTCCGGAAGGCCGAGCGTCGCGGCGACCGCCGCGCCCGACATGTAGCCCGCACGGAACCCGGCCGCGCGCGTGAGCGACGCCGACAGCCCGTCGAAGACGCCGGGCGCGAACGGCGCCGAGCGCTCGCCGAGAAGCTCCCGCAGCCGGGCCCGGTCAGTCGTTGCCGTCATGAAGATGCCTCCTCGTCGTGGGCCTGCCCAGATCATGGTTCACGGGCCCGCGGAGATCAAACGCCGGGCGGAGGCGGCGGGGCACCGGCCGGCCCGAATCGGGAGTGCGTTTTAATGGAGCGACCTATGAGGAGGGGACCCGCATGACAGAGCCGGAGCACCTCGACAATCGTCACCGGGATACGCTGCGCCAGATCTTCGCGCACCCGGCGAGCCACAACATCGAATGGCACGCCGTGCTGTCGCTGCTGGAGACGGTCGGCACGGTCACGGTGCGCCATGACGGGAAGGTGTCTGTCAAGCTCGGGTCCGAGCTGGAATTCCTCGACCCGCCGTCCGGCAAGGACGTCGACGCGCAAATGGTCGTGGACCTGCGCCGGATGCTGCGCCAGGCGGGATACGAGCCCGCCTAGTCAGGCGATGCGTCGGGTCCCACATGCCAGGATTCGCGACTACGGAGGGTGAGGGCGTGCCACTCGGATTCTCTCTCACACCGTCGGAGGCCGTGTGCCTCCGTGACTAGCGACAACTTTCAGCATCCCGCGGTCGCCGAGAACGATGCCCGCGGACTCGGTGCCGCCCGGCATAAACTGCTGGGACGGCGTGAGGAACAGCGACGGCTCGCCGCCCTCTTGCGCGGGGCTCGAGAGGGTGCGGCTGGCGTTCTCGTGCTTCGAGGGGAAGCCGGCATCGGTAAGTCGGCTTTGCTTAACGATCTCGCGAAGAACGCCGATGACTTCTCCATCTGCCGCGCGGGAGGCGTCGAGTCCGAGATGGAGCTCGCGTACGCCGGCCTACAGCAACTTTGCCGACCACTCAGCGCGCACAACGTAGAACTCACGAGGTTGCACCGGAACGTTCTGGATCAGGTGTTCGGTCTCACTGAGGGTGTCCCTCCGGAACGATTTCTCGTCGGTATCGCCGCCCTGGATCTGGTGGCGACCGTGGCCAAAAAGCAGCCGATCGTCTGGCTTATCGACGATGCTCAGTGGATCGACCAGGCCTCGATGCAAGCGATTGGATTCGTCGGCCGGCGACTACTCGCCGAGAGGGCGGCAATTCTCATCGCTACCCGCGACGTCAGCGAGGAGAACGAACTCGCGGGCCTGCCGGAACTCCGGATCGGCGGCTTGAGCACTGAGGACGCTGGCGGGCTCTTTGACTCGGTGGTCAGTGGCCCGACGGATCCGATCGTTCGGGACCGGGTCATCTCTGAGACACGCGGTAATCCCCTCGCGCTCCTAGAACTTCCTCGTGCGTGGACCACGGCGGAAATGGGAGAGGGCCTCTCGGAGGCTGCCGGTATTCCGCTCACTGGCAGGCTTGAATCTGCGTTTGCGAAGCGTTTGCGTGAACTGCCACCTGACACCCAGGCCCTGCTCGCACTCGCAGCAGCCGAGCCGACGGGCGACCCGGCGCTACTGTGGTCCGCCGCTCAGCGCCTCGGACTGGATTGGAGCGCCGCGGCCCCCGCGGAACGCGCCGGCCTACTCGAAGTAAAACAGGGGGTGTACTTCCGGCATCCACTGGTGCGGGCAGCCGCCTATCGCTGTGCGCCACTTGAAAAGCGGCTCGAAGTGCATCGCATTCTCGCGGAGGTCACCGACCCGATCCATGACGCGGACCGTCGCGCATGGCACTGGGCCTGTTCAACAGTCGGTCACGACGAGAAGATCGCCGCCGAGCTTGAGAAGACGGCAGGTCGGGCCAGAGCTCGCGGCGGCCTGCTGGCGGCCGCTGCCCTCCTGCAACGCGCAGCGCTCCTCACACCGCACGGAGACCGTCGAGCCGATCGGACGCTGGCAGCGGCCCGGGCGAAACGAGATGCCGGGGCGTTTGAATCAGCGCTCCGCCTCCTGTCGGCTGTCGACACCGAGCCAGGGTCGGAGCTGCGCACGGCGCTGGCTGAGGAGCTACGGGGGAAGATAGCCTTTGACCAGCGCCGTAGCTCAGAGGCCGCCGAACTCCTGCTGAGCGCGGCTCAGCGGATCGAGTCTCTTGCGCCCCGGTCTGCTCGTGACATGCACCTCGAGGCGTTGGCCGCGGCCGTCTGGGCTGGGGGCCCCGGCGACCGCGAGTTGGTCGCCAGAGCAGCGCGGGCCGCGCGAGCCACATCATCGGCTGAGTATCCGCCGCGCCCCGCGGATCTGGTCCTTGACGCGATCGCGGCCAGGGTTACCGAGGGCTACGCGGCTGCCGCACCCGCGCTGGCCGCGGCACTCGACGTCATCCGCAATTACGGTCTGGGATCGGACGATGCCGACGATCTGCTGTGGCTGACAGGAAACAGACTGGCCGGGCTTATAGCCATCGAGGCTTGGGACTACGAAGCCGGTCTCGCCTTGGCAGAGCGGCAGGTCAGGGTGGCTCGAGAGTCGGGAGCCCTCGTACAGCTTCAATTCGCGTTGAACTTCCTGGCCAACCACGTCATCGTCACCGGCGACCTTCGTGGCGCGTCGGCGTTGCTGGAAGAAGAGCGCCTGCTGTCGACAATGACCCAGGTGACTCCGAATCGCACGATGCTGATCGATGCGCTCCGCGGCGATAAGGACCGGACCGTTCCGCTGGTTGAAGCGATGATCGACACCGGGGTCAAAAGCGGTCATGGCCGGGTCATTTTCTTTGCCCACTACGCGGCCGCCGTTCTGTACAACGGGCTGGGACGTCACGCGGACGCGCTGGCTCACGCGAGGCAAGTGATCGAGTCGGACGCGCTAGGCTTCCAGACACTCGCCGCCGGCGAACTCGCCGAAGCGGCGTCCAGGGAGGGCGACACCGAGCTGCTGTCGTACATGTCCACCTGGATGCAAGTCCGCGCCGCGGCGACTCCCACGGAGTGGGCGCTCGGAATGTCCGCTCGGATCCGAGCGCTCGGTGCTCACGGCGCAGATGCGGACGTCCTGTATCAGGAGTCGATAGTCCACTTTGGCAAGACCAAGCTTCGGATCGAGCTGGCGCGCTCGCAGCTGCTCTACGGCGAATGGCTGCGGCGGGAGCGCCGGCGCCTTGACGCACGCGTTGAATTGCGCCCAGCGCTCCGCCTCTTCCGCGACTTCGGGGTGGAGGCCTTCGGCGACCGAGCGCGGGTCGAGCTCGAAGCGACCGGCGAACGCACCCGCCCGCCGGCGGCGGATTCAGCAGCCGACCTTACTCCGCAGGAATCCCAGGTCGCCCGGCTAGCCGCGCAAGGCCTCACCAATCGGGAAATCGCCGCTCGTCTTTTCATCAGCGAGAGCACCGTGGAGTACCACCTGGTCAAGGTCTTTCGCAAACTCGGGGTCAGATCACGGACCCAGCTGGCACACCTCAGGCTCTAGGCGTCCGGCGCAAGCCGGCCCGGCGATTGTGATCCTCCTTGATCGGCACGCGCTTAGCTGTGGATGTTGTTGGGACGGCGCTACTCCAAGGCGGCACTGAGGTTCTCAAGGACGCCGAGCTGGGTCAGCACGACGGTGCCTGACGGGTAGCAGTCGAAGCGCTTGATCTTGCCGTCGACGAGCTCGAACACGTCGGCACACGGCGCGTCCATCCGCTTGCCGGTTGGCTTGAGCATTCCACCTGGCATCTTCAGCGGCCCCAGGTGCGTGCCCTGCAGAGCGAGCTGAACGACGACGATGTTCCCCGTCGAGTAGAACCGGTACAGCTCCCGGTGCATGTCGGGGAAGGCCAGCGCATAGTTCTCGACCGTCTGGCCCAATTCGTCCGGGCCGCTATAGAGGACACCGATTGACTGGTCGGTGAAGGTCCCGTCAGAGGTGAACGAGTTGACCCACCCCTCGATGTCCTTGTCCTCGGCGCGCTGGTAGGCCTGCCGAATGATCTCCTCGTTCTCCGCTGACATGCCGGCATCCCTTCTCGCGGTCCGAGCCCCGTGTCGAGGCCGAGCGATCTCTCCGATCGTCCATCGGCCAGGACCAGCGACTCATCCAGGAAATCCTTGGTCTACCCAGACCACAGGCAGACGCCGAATCCCCACAGCAACAGGACGCGAAGTTGGAAGCAGCAGCGCCTTCAGGCAGCACCCAGTGGGGAACGTTTGAGCGGCACGCGCGAGCTGCAGAAATACTAAGGGATTCCTGGATGCCGCGTGGCACGCGGCCGACGTGAAATGTGGCTGCCACCTCGATCAGATAAGGAGACCTCCATGACGCGTGTACCAACGGGCGAACCGGAAGAAAACGATGGCCCAGAGAAGGTTCGCGCTGGCTCAGTCGACAGCGGACACCTGCTGCTGGTCGGGGCGGGGCCCGGCCTCGGTTTGGCCATTGCCCGCCGTTTCGCTGCCGGGGGCTACCGCGTGACTCTGGTCGCGCGGACCGCGGACCGACTGGGCGAGCTCGCGCGGAGCCTGGATGACACTGGTGCCGAGATCAACACAGTCGAGGGGGACGCGAGCCGCCCCGAGGATCTGCGCGCCCGAATGACTGAGCTCTATAACGACGAGGGCGCGCCGGGAGTCGTGATTTACAACGCGGTCCTGGGCGCGCCGGATCAGCTCCTGAGTTCGACCGTGGCCCATCTGCAGGAGGCCTACGCTGTCGACGTCATCGGCGCCATAGTCGTGGCCCAAGAAGCCGCCGCGGCGATGAAGGCGGCGGGATCCGGCACGATGATCGTCACCGGGGGCGGCTTCGCCGATCACCCGATCCCGGCTCTCGCGACAGTCTCGCTCGGCAAAGCTGCCCTTCGGTCGGCGGCAACGATGCTCGGGGCCGACCTGGGCCCGGATGGCATTCGAGTCGCAACCCTCACGATCGCTGGACAGATCGTGGCAGGCACTGCCTTCGATCCAGCGCGTATCGCCGAGCGCTATTGGCAGATCGTCCAGCCGGACGTTCCCTGGCAGGCGGAATTCCGCTTCACCGGCGAGTAAGGCGCAACCTCCAGAAGGGGTCCACCGATGACGAGCTTCAACCTGGAACAGTCCGCGAGGGAGTTGGCCGAGGCGGTCGCCAAAGGTCCTCCGCTCAGCGGCGTCTCGCTCGCAGAGGCTCGCAAGGCGGTCGAGGCTGCCCAGTCAGCTCCGATTTCGATGCCGGCCATCGATGAGTCGTGGGTCACCTTGTCGTCGGCCTTCGGCGATTTCCAGGTGCGGATCGTCAGACCACCGGGATCCACGGACCTGTTGCCCGTGATCTTGTACATGCACGGCGGCGGCTGGATTCTCGGGAGCTGGATCACCCACGACCTCCTGACGCGCCGGCTAGCCGTCGGAGCCAACGCGGCTGTCGCATTCGTCGAATACTCGCGAGCTCCTGAGGCTAAGTATCCGGCTCAGATCGAGCAGTGCTACGCCGCGGCCCGATGGATCACAAAACAAGGGGCAGGCGGCGGATTCGACACCACTCGAATAGCTGTTGCCGGCGACTCCGCGGGCGGGAACATGTCGACGGTGCTCGCCCTAATGGCGAAGCGGCGTGGGGATGTTCGGTTCGTCCATCAATCCTTGTACTACCCGATGACAGACGCCAACGCAGAGAATTCCGAGAGCCTTCGGAAATTCAAGGACGGGCCATATGGGTCCGCCGAAGGACTGCTCTGGTTCTGGAACAGCTATTTGGCCAGCGACGAGTCACGAAGCGACATCTTCGTCTCACCGCTGCGGGCGACAATCCCCGACCTGGAAGGCCTGCCACCCGCCCTTGTGATCGTCGACGAGAATGACGTTCTGCGAGACCAAGGCGAGGCCTACGCCAACAAACTCCGCGAGGCAGGGGTTCCGACTGCATCCGTCCGCTTCAATGGCACGATCCACGACTTCATGCGCCTCAATGCGCTGCGCGACTCCGAATCGACTCGCGCAGCGATCAGCCTCTCGGTCGCCGCACTGCGGCGAGCTTTCGGCACCGAGTAGCGGACGAGAAGAGACTTTCAAACGGCCGTCGTGGCCGCTACCGGCGCGTAAGGATGACGAGGGGGATCTGGCGGCTGGTCAGCTCCTGGTAGCCGGCCAGCTGCGGGTAGGCAACGGCGAAGCGCTCGTACAAGGTTGCGCGCTCCGCCTCCTCGGCGATGACCGCGACGGCCTGGAAAATCTCGCTCCCCGCTTCCACGGTAACGCCCGGGTCCGCGGCCAGGTTGTAATACCAGGCCGGGTGACTGTCGGAGCCGGCGTTGCCCGCCGTCACCACGTAGCGGCCGCCGTCCGGCAGGTAAGTGAGCGGCACGGCACGGCGCTGGCCGGTCCGCGCGCCGGTCGTGGTCAGCAGCAGGAGCCGCATGCTGGCGTGGTAACCGCCCACCTCACCGCCGCGAGCCCGGAACTCGGCGACGACCCGCTCCTGACCGCGGCTGGCCGGGGCCACCTCATGACTGGTCACGACACCAATGTAATGACGGTGCAGCCAGGTCGCTGGCTCTCTGCGAAGGTGCACAGATCGCCGCCGTGCCTTGCCTGTTGATGGCGAACGTATATGTGCTGCCAGCAGAACCCACCGATAGGTCGCATTTACTGCGGTAACTTCCCGCCACACAGCCATGTAGCGCCTTGCCAGACAGTTACCTGAATGATAAACACATGTTTTACGGACTACTTCAGTAAAAGCGGGACCGCAGCAAATCTGAGGAGAACAACCGTAAAGTGACCACAGTAATCGCCTCGCAGTAAACCTGAGGCAGGTCGGCCCGTTGATCGCGCGGTCGAACGCCGAGCTGGCCAGGCGAGCCGTTCCCGAGGGCGGGCCGTGGTGCGCCTTGCCGGCGGCTGGTTGAGAAGCGATCTGGTGCAGCCGTTGATGCCGGGGCGGTGCAGGGCTCACCTGGCTTCGCTCGCGGGAAGCCTTGACGGGAACGCGAGGTGGCCGGGCAGGACAAGGCGACGGGTGATGGCTGGCGCATGCACTCGATCGGCAGGCCTCGCTGGAACGCCAGGCCCGCGGTTCCGCGCAGTGCCTGACCGGGAGAATCTGTAGCTAGGGAGGTTTCCGTGACCAGCGCCGTCACCGAACTGAACGAACCGTACGTTCTGCCGTCCTCCGCGCGCCGCGACTTTGACGAGGACGGCTTCGTTCACCTGGCCGGCGTGCTCAGCGCACAGGCCATCGCCGCCTTCGAGCCCGCGATCACCGGCAAGGTGACCGAGCTGAACACGATGCACCTGCCCATGGCCGAGCGCACCACGTACCAGAAGGCGTTCCTGCAGATAGAAAACCTTTGGCAGCAAGACGGCCAAGTGCGGGAGTTCGTCTTTGCCGAACGGCTCGCCGGGATCGCCGCCGAACTGCTCGGCGTGGACGGGGTGCGGCTCTACCATGACCAGGCGCTGTACAAGGAGGCCGGCGGGGGCGTGACACCGTGGCACGCCGACCAGTACTACTGGCCGCTGGCCACCGACCGGTCAGTCACCGCGTGGGTGCCGCTGCAAGACACGCCCCTGGCGATGGGGCCGCTGTCGTTCGCCCGCGGCAGCCAGCGGCTCTCCTTCGGCCGGAACCTGCCGATCAGCGACGAATCGGAAGCCGCCGTGCAGCAGGCACTCGCCGAGCGCCGGTTCCCGCGAGTGCAGGAGCCGTTCGCGCTCGGCGATGTGAGCTACCACCTCGGATGGACGTTCCACCGGGCCGAGGCGAACACGACCGCGGCGCCGCGGCGCGTGATGACCATCATCTACATCGACGCGGACGTGACCGTCGCCGAGCCCGTCAACGACTTCCAGCGCGCCGACCTGGTGAACTACCTGGTGAGCACTCCCGTCGGCCAGGTGCCCGACACCGACCTGAACCCGGTGCTGTACCGGCGGTGAGCGGCGATAAGTGAAAGCAGTGCGACGCCATGCCTGCCCGGGGCTGCCGGCCTAGACGGCCCCCAGTCCCCGGCGGAGATCCGCGACGCGCAGTGGTCGGATTTCCCCGGGCAGGTCACGGCGATGCTGCACGCGGCCGACGGCAGCGCCCAGGGCGTGTCCGCGATGGCGCCGCAGCCGCTCCCGCAGCGCATCGCGAGCGTCGCGGACCAGGTCCAGGAATGGGCAGTCGAAGCGCTGTGGCAGGCAGGCCGCCCGGCGACATTTCCGCGCCCAGCCTAGATAGCTTCTGCAGCCCGCCCGCCGGTCAGCGGGAACGCGCGCAACTGCGCGGAGATCGTCCGCGCCGGAAACTCAGTCGACCGGCTTCGGCGTGCCTCGGGATCACTCGGCCGGGCAACCTCATCGCGGCATCGGGGGTGCCTGGCGCGCTACTCGCTGAGGAGCTGCTCGCGCAGGATGTCTGCGTGCCCGCAGTGCTGGGCGAGTTCGCGCAGCACGTGGAGATATACCCAGCGCAGCGGGACCGGGCCGCGCCGGTTGCCGTGGATGAGGTCGTCGAGCCCAAGGGATGCTGTCGCGCGGCGGGATGACCCGCATGCCTCGCGGTGCGCTTGCCGGACCGCGGCGATGGTGTCGTCGTCGTGAAGAATGAACGACTCGTCTGGCGTCGCGGGGATGCCGATCTCCGCGCGTGACCGGCACGTGACGGCCTCCTCAAACCAGACCTTCTCGACGAAGGTCGCATGCTTCACCAGCCCCAGCAGCGTGGTCCGGGAAGGCACTAGCGACCGACGCGCCTGCTCTTCGGTGAGCCCGTCCAGGCACGCGCTGAGCGCACTGCGGTGCTCGTCGAGAAACACCTCGAACTGGTCCCGGACCGGCTGACTGATGACGTCCTCGGCGGAGGCAGGGAGGGAAGACATGCGCGAAGCATTTCAGGACCGCCGCCTGCGGGCAACTTGCCCGCGGACCACAGGCGACTCATCGACTACGACGAGAGCCATCACGTCCCGATGATCTTGAGTCTCGTGCCGCCAGCCAGGCTCAGGTCAGGTGCACGCCGATCAGGTGCCCGACGCCGAACGTGACCGCGGCGGCGATCGCGCCGACGACCATCTGGCGCAGCCCCATCCGGACGGCCGAGCGGCCGTTGAGGGCGCCGATCGTGGCGCCCACGCCGAACATCGCGGCCAGCGCCAGGACGATGGCGACGATCAGCGCGGCCGCGCCGCTCCCGGCGAGGTACGGCGCCACCACGACGAACGCACCGGCCCCGAAGGCGAGCAGGCTCGAGACAGCCGCAGTCCACGGCGAGCCCAGCTGATCCGGGTCGAGACCGAGTTCCTCCCGCGCGAGCGTGTCCAGGGCCACCGTGCGGTCAGCCATGATCTTGTCGGCGAAGCGCTCCGCGTCCGCGCGCGGCAGGCCCTTGGCCCGGTAGATGAGCGCGAGTTCGGCCCGCTCTTCCTCGGGCTTCTCCTCGAGCTCGGCCTGCTCCAGCGAGATCTCCCGCTGGTACATCTCACGCTGGCTCGACATGGAGATGTACTCCCCCGCCGCCATCGAGAACGCTCCGGCCAGCATCCCGGCCACCCCGGCCAGCAAGGTCACCGTGTGCGGCGCGCCCGAGCCGGCGAAGCCCATCACCAGGGCCGTGTTCGACACCAGCCCGTCACTGACCCCGAAGACCCCCGCGCGCAGCGCGCCCGAGCGGTCGCCCCGGTGCCAGCGCTCGCGCCGCGCGATCTGCCTGACCGGGTCGGGGTTGCCGCCGTCGACCAGTCGCGCCAGCGTCCGGGCGTGCCCGCGCTCATCCGCGGCCATCGACGGAAGGGCGTCCGGCTCGTTGTCGTACATGCCCGCGTCGGCGCGCTCGGCGCGCTCGATGAGCGGCAGCACGGCGCGCACCGACAGCTTGTCCGCGGCCACACTCAGCAGCCGGGTCCGCAGCGTCGGCCTGCCGGGCGCCGGCACCTCGGCGCCGGCCTCCCGCAGCTTGGATTCCCAGTGCGCGGCGTGCTTGTTCTCTATGGCCGCCAGCTCGTTAAAGACCTCCTGCCGCTCGCCGGCTTCCGCCTGCGCCAGCCGCGAGTACAGTGCGGCGGCGTCGCGCTCGCTATCCAGCAGCTCACGCCACCGCCCAACCGAAGACTCAGTACCACTCCGCATTGTCACGACGTCCCGCATCCTTCCCGTCACCCCCCTGTGAGGCATCTCCAGGGGATTCAGCGACGCGGGCACCGAACTTATTTCGAATCACGCCATAACGATGCCCGATAGCCGTGATCGCGAAATTCATCAACCGCTATCCATCACGTTCCTGGCGCCTGCGGACCGGAACGTAGACACGGCACGTTCGCAAGGGACGTGCTGGCGGGGCATCAGAGGTTCGGGACCGGGCCGACCGGGCCGCTGACCGGAAGGACCGTCAGGCACGGCACCCGTACCGGGGCCGACGGGTCCAGGGCGTTGAGCATGTCGGCCATGGCGATCGGGTCGGCGGCGATCTCCAGGTGGTCGCTGCCGTCTAGCGGGCACTGGTTCTGGACGGTGATGTTGGTGACGTTCGGGGCGGCGGGCAGGAAGGCGTTGGTGTAGGGGGTGACAACCTCGTCGTCCTTGCTCTCGATCACGGTGTACCGCACGCCGGCGGCGGTCGGTGCGACGTTGAGGTTCGCCAGGAAGGCCGAGCCCTGCTCCTGTTCCACGCACGCCTCGCAGTCCGCCGCCGTCAGGCCGCTGTTGACCAGGCTAGAGATGCCCAGCAGGCTCGCGAACTCGGTGAGCCCGTCCAGGGTGGTGCCGTAGTTCGAGGGCGCGAGCGCGACGAGCGCGTTCACCTTGGGCGCGCCGCCGAGGAAGTTGATGTAGTAGCGGGGCATCATCCCGCCCTGCGAGTGGCCGACCAGGTCGACCTTGGACGCGCCGGTCGCGGCGAGCACGGTATTCACGAACGTCGCCAGCTGCCCCGCCGATGCCGCGATCTCCCCGGTGCCCTGGACGTCGTCGTCAGCGGTCGCTCCGCCGTAGTTGAACGCGAAGACGCAGTACCCGCTGTCGGCCAGCAGCGGGGACGCCGCCTGCCAGTTGTCGTCCATGTTGGCGAACGTCCCGTTCACCAGGACCACGGGGTAGGGGTGCGTGGTGCTCCGCTGGCAGGACCAGTTGTCCGCGCCGGGCGGCGGCGTGGTGGGCGAGTTGAAGGTCGCGAGCGCGCCGGCGATGAAGTCGTAGTTGACCGGCAGCGCGGACGCGTGCGCGGGGGCGGCGAGGGTCGTCGCGAGCACGACGGACACGGACACGGCCGCGGCGGCCGCGGACAGGGCACGGGCGAGCGGGCGCGGGATGCGGCGGGAAGGCATCGTCGCCTCCTTACAGGCTGCGGAACGGTGCCCATCATTAGACGCATCCGCACGCGTTCCGTCTGCTCACGGCGGTGAGCGAATTTGGCCGCCCGTTTGTCACGCGCCGCCAAACGGCACGGTTCAGGACCGTGACAGTCGCGTTACTGGCGAGTAACGTCAATATGGTGGCGCGGTACGAGAACGTGGACTCGCTGGCCGACGGCATCACCGCCGTCGTGCTGCGTGAGGTCTCCCGCTACCTCGCCGACTTGAACCCGCCGCCTGCCGACGGCGCCGCCGACGGTGCCGGTGCTGACGCCGGGCCGGGCGCCGGATTCGCCATGGATGCCGGACAGGCGCGCCGCCGGCTGCTGGGCCTGCTGGTCACCGCGCCGCCCGCGCCGCCGCCGGTGACCGCGAGCCTCGCCCGCGCGGCCGGGTGGCCGCTCCCCCGCCGTGTCGCCGCCGTCGCCCTCGCCGAGCATGCTCGCGACATCCCCGGTCCCCTGCCGCCCGGCGCGCTGGCCGACTTGGCCTCCCCTCGCCCCTGCCTGCTGATTCCGGACCCGGACGGCCCCGGCCGGCTGCAGACGATCGAGGCCACGCTGCGCGCCTGGCTGGCTCCCGCCCAGGGACACCCGAATCCGGCAGAAGGGCGGGCGGCCGGGCTCTTGGCGACGGCGGGACCGCAGGCGGCGGTCGGGCCTTTGGCGGCCGTCGGGCCCGCCGTTCCGCTGGCGGACGCGGGCGGGTCGCTGCGGTGGGCGGGGCAGGCGCTCACGCTGGCGAAGCGGGGCCTCGCGGACGCCCGTGACGGGATCATCTGGTGCGGAGAACACCTGGCCACGCTGGTCCTGCTGGCCGACGCCGACCTGGCCGGGACACTGAGCCGCGAGGTGCTCGCGCCGCTGCGGCGGTTGCGCCCGGAGCAGGCCGACCGGCTCGCGGCGACGCTGCTGGCCTGGCTGGAAAGCGCGGACGACGCGAGCGCCGCCGCGCGCCGACTGCATGTGCACCCGCAGACGATCCGGTACCGGCTGCGGCAGCTGGCCGGGCTGTTCGGCGACGCGCTGACCGATCCGGACGCGCGCTTCCGGCTCCTGCTCGCCCTGCGGGCACGGCAGCTGCTGAATCACGGGACCGAGCCGGCCGACACCGAGAGCGCGGCCGCACAATGAAGCGGTGACCGCTGCTCGACGTGTTTCCGCAGTCGGGCGCGGGCGCCTCGGCGCCTGCTCGCCTCTGCCCGCCTGCGACCAAGATCATGGGTCGTCAGCGACCCAGGAAAGGCCAAACGACCCGCATTACTGCAGCTGGGGCCGACGCGGTCCTAAACGGCGCGGCCCGGGCCGAAAGGCCCGGGCCGCGACCTGCGCGATTACGTCAGCCGAAGGCGGTGGCGAAGATGTGCAGGTTGTCGTTGCTCGGGAGGGTGATGGAGGACACCGTCTTGCCGGCGGTCAGCGGGATCGAGGTGAGGTACAGGCTGACGTGCTGGTCGGCCGGGAGCGTGGCGCCCGCCGGCTCGTTCCAGTACGGCGCCGTGGCCACCAGCGAGTCGCCGGTCACCGCCGCGTTGGCGTACCAGTCCGAGAGGGTGATCGTGCCGGTCGAGGTCGTCCCGTCGGTGTAGCCCACGGTGACCTGCCCGGTCTGGGTCCCGTTGGCGCCCGCCCCGAGCAGGGCGAGCTGGCTGCCGGTCCCCGTCAGGTCGATCGTCTGCCCGCCGGCCGTCACCGCGTCCGGCTGCCCGGCGGCGACGTCTGGCCACGTGAAGGCGAACCCGCCGCTATTGACAGGGGCCCCCGGCGTGATGCCGACGGTTGCGAGCGCCTCGGCCGAGAAGCTGTAACCGCTGCCGTCGAAGTTGCCCGCCGACGGGTTGGCGTCATCGCTGACGCCCACCTCGTCGTACGCCGCGCTCAGCGACGGGTACGGCACCTGCACGGTGGCCGTCCCGCTGGCGCTCCCGGCGCCGGCGCCGTCCACGACGTACCGCGCGTCGCCGGTGAGCGTGTCGCTCCCGCCGCCCGCGGTGGACGAGGCCGCCACCTGGAACGAGGCCTTGGCCGTGGAGTGCGCCGCCACCGTGCCGAGGTAAACGGAAGCGGGCCGCACCGTCAGGCCGGACGGCGCCTTCAGCGTCACGCTGACGTTCCGGGCGGGAACGTCGGAGTCGGCGTTGTCGAACGACGCGGTCACGGCCTGCGCGGACCCGGTGGTCACCGACGCCGGCGCGCTGACCGACAGCCCCTGCGGCCCGTAGGTCCGCAGCACCCGCACGGTCGCCGTCAGCGGCAGGCTCGCCGAGGAGTCGCCGATCATCAGCTTGTAGCTGCCGTCGGCGACCGCCCAGTTGTTCGCGGTGGAGTCCCAGTACGAGAAGGCCGACGAGACCGGCAGCTGGAAGCTGACCCGCTTGGTCTGACCCGGGTTGAGCGAGACCTTGTCGAATCCCTTGAGCTGCTCCGGCGGCTCGCCGGTGCTCGCCGGGTCGTCCACGTACACCTGGGCGACGTCGGCGCCGGCCCGCTTGCCGGTGTTCGTGATGCTGGCCGAGACCGTGACCTGCCCGCGGGAGGTGGTCGCGGGCTGCGACACCCGGATGTCGCCGAACTTGAACTGGGTGTAGGACAATCCGTACCCGAACGGGAACAGCGGCGCGATGTCCTTGGCGTCATACCAGCGGTAGCCGACGTCGATGCCCTCGGAGTAGTCGACCTCGCCGTTCACGCCGGGCCACTGCTGCGGCGTCGATGCCGGGACGTCGGCCAGGCTCTTCGGGAACGTCACCGGCAGGTGACCGGACGGGTCGACGTCACCGAACAGCACCGCCGCGATCGCGGTCCCGTCCTCCTGGCCCGGATACCACGCCTCGACCACCCCCTTGACCGAGCTCAGCCAGGGCATGGTGACCGCCGACCCGGTGTTGAGCACGACGACCGTGTTCGGGTTGGCGGCGGCGACGGCGGAGATCAGCTGGTTCTCCGACGACGGCAGGTCGATGTCGGTGAGGTCGGAGCCCTCGCTCTCGTAGTTGCTGGCGAAGACCACCGCCACGTCGGAGGCCTTGGCGACGGCGGCGGCCTGGGCGATCGGGTCCTGGCCGGGCAGCTGCCAGCCGAGGCTGACGAGCGAGCTGCCGCCGTCCTGGTAATACTCGACCTCGATGGTGGCCGGCTGCCCGGCGGTGAGGGTCACCGTCCCGGTCTCGGTGTTCGACGCCTGGTCCTGCCAGTTGTCGATGACCTGCTGGCCGTTGACGAGCAGCCGGCTGCCGTCGTCGCTGGTCAGCGAGAAGGTGTAGGTGCCGGTCACCGTCGGGTCGATGGTGCCGCTGAAGGTGGCCGACCACTGGTCGGCGTTCACGCCGGACAGGGGCGAGTCGCCGTTCCAGTTGAAGTCGACGTTCGGCTCGGTCGTCGTCGTGACCGGGGTGCCGGACAGGGTCATGTTGTTGTAGAACTGCGCGGTCAGCGGGCCGGTGAACGCCGACGCGGGCACCGGCGTCAGGGAGCCGTCGGTGGTCGGGCCCTCCGCGTAGTTGACGGTCACGCCGCTCCCGGCCCGGCTGGTGATGCCCTGCAGCGGGGTAACGGTGCCGCTGGAGGTCACGCCGGCGCTGCCGCCCCCGGCGGTCAGGGCGCCGCTGCCGGCGTCCTCCCCGATCACCGCGATCGACTTGTCGGCGGAGCCGAACGGCAGGACGTTCCCGTCGTTCTGCAGCAGGACCGTGCCCTGCTCGGCGATGTCCTGCGCGACGGCCTGGTGGGCGGGCGTGGTGACCGTGGCCGACGGCGAGCCGGCCTGGGCGCGGTCGAACACGCCGAACTTGAACATCTGCGTGAGAATGTCGCTGACCATGGTGTTCAGCGTGGACATGGACACCTGGCCGTCCGCGATGGCGGCCTGGAGCTCCGAGCCGTAGTAGGAGTCGCCGGGCATGTCCATGTCAAGGCCGGCGTCCGCGGACGGGACGGTGGAGTGGGTCCCGCCCCAGTCGGAGGTGACGAAGCCCTTGAAGCCGAACTGGTCACGCAGCACCTGGGTGAGCGTGTACGGGTTCTGGCAGGCATCGGTGCCGTTGATCGTCGAATAGGAGCACATCACCGAGGCGGCGCCGCCCTTGTCCACCGCGGCTTGGAAGGCCGGCAGGTAGATCTCCTGCATCGCGGCCTCGCTGACGATCGCGTCGTCCTCGGGGGTGTTGCGGTTGGTCTCCTGGTTGTAGACCGCGAAGTGCTTGACCTGAGCCATGACGCCCTGGCTCTGGATGCCCTGGATCTCGGACGCGGCGAGCTGCCCGCTCAGGTACGGGTCCTCCCCCAGGGTCTCGAACGCCCTGCCCCACCGGGGGTCGCGCACGATGTTGATCGTCGGCCCGAGGTCGACATCGACACCCTTGCCGAGGTCCTCGGCGCCGATCACCTTGCCGTACGCGCTCGTGTCGGACGGGTCCCAGGTGGCGGCGTCGGCCACCGGGGCGGGCAACTGTGTGACGCCGGTCATGCCGTCGCCGACGCCGGCGGGGCCGTCCTCCAGGGTGAGCTCGGGGACGCACAGCGACGGGATGGCGGCCGTCTGGCCGACGTAATCGCCGCTGGTACCGTCGACCATCGTGAGCTTGTCGGCCGTGGTCATCTGCGCCATCAGCTCGCTTACCCGGGTCGCGACCGGCGCGTGCGAGCCGACCCACGGGCACGCCGCGCTGGCGGACGCGGACGCCTGCTGGGCGCGGGCCGGCGCGGCCGGGGCGACCGCGGTCATCCCCAGCGTCACCAGCACCGCCGCGGCCGCGGCGGATAGGAAGGCAGCGGGTTTTCGCATCCGCAACGTCATCATTGACCTCCGCTTAGTGAATGCGCTTTGCCCTGACGGTAGGCCTCTGATCCGTTAATGAGAAGTTAAAATCGGGTGGAAAATCCGAAAAACCCGTTAACAACCCGACAGCACTAAACGTCGCATGTGGCGGTCCCTAGGACGTGATGCGGGGTAGGCCGAGGTCTTTGGTCGGGCAACGTCGGAGCGTGTTCAAACGCGCATTCGTACACGCTCGATGGGGTGCTCAAATGCGCGTTCGGACCGGCTATCGCGGGCCCGTTTGCGCGTTTGAGCCTGTTGGCGGGTGGGGGGTTGGGGGCGAGTGGG
>Ga0210389_10001081_pt1 | contig 22655 bp, 17 predicted proteins | sample IncBWH28OmetaG_FD_160127 | JGI IMG/M metagenome (GOLD analysis project Ga0210389, IMG submission 160127) | Forest soil microbial communities from Barre Woods Harvard Forest LTER site, Petersham, Massachusetts, United States - Inc-BW-H-28-O ...
CCGACCTTGCGCCGGAAGACCACGCCGCGGGTGACCGGGAAATGCCGGACCAGGTCGGTCACCTGGAGCAGCGGGTCGCTGTCCCGCACGGCGACCCGGCCTGCCTCCGGTGCTGGCGGCGTCTGAATCTCTTCGGTCACACCGGCTCCCTGGCTTCTGGTTCTCCGGCCTGTTCCTCGGCTTCCGGCGCCTTGTCGTTGTCCGGGGTCGTGGCTGCGGACAGGTCGGCCCACTGCCGGGTCCGTTGCTCGGTGGTCAGGTGGCAGGCCGCGGCATGCCCCGGCGTCACCGCCTCGCGCAGGGGCGGCACCTCGGTCTCGCAGCGTCGGCCGCCGACCACCTCGGTGTACCGGCAGCGCGGGTGGAACGGGCAGCCCGAGGGGACCCTGATCAGGCTGGGCGGCGTGCCCGGGATGGGGACCAGCCGGGCGGTCTTCGCCCGGTCCATCCGGGGCATCGAGGACAACAGTCCCCAGGTGTACGGGTGGTCCGGCCGGCCGAAGATGTCCGCCGCGGACCCGTACTCGGCCACCCGGCCGGCGTACATGACCAGGATGTCGTCGGACAGCTCGGCCACCACGCCGAGATCGTGGGTGATGATGATGACCGCCGAGCCGAATTCCGACTGCAGGGTGGAGATCAGGTCCAGGATCTGGGCCTGCACGGTGACGTCGAGCGCCGTGGTGGGCTCGTCGGCGATGAGCAGCTCGGGATCGCAGGACAGCGCCATGGCGATCATGGCGCGCTGGCGCATGCCGCCGGAGAACTGGTGCGGGTAGTCGTCCACCCGGGTCTGAGGCGTCGGGATGCCGACCCGGCCGAGCAGGTCGACGGCGTGCTTGCGGGCGACCTGCTTGCTTACCTTGTTGTGGACCCGGTACGCCTCGATGATCTGGTCGCCCACCGTGTAGTAGGGGTGCATCGAGGACAGCGGATCCTGGAAGATCATCGCCATCTTGCTGCCGCGCAGTTCACGGACCCGGTTCGGGGTCGCGGTGACCAGGTCTTCGCCGTCCAGCCGGATGTGGCCGGTGATCTCGGCCTTGGTGCCCTGATGCAGGCCCATGATGCCCATGCTGGTCACGCTCTTGCCCGAGCCCGACTCGCCCACGATGCCCAGGGTGCGACCGCGTTCGAGGCCGAACGAGATGCCGTCCACCGCCCTGACCAGGCCGTCGTCGGTGCGGAAGTGAATCCGGAGGTCCTCGACCTCAAGCAGGGGCGCCATCAGAACCGGACCCTCGGGTCGACGACCGCGTACAGAATGTCCACGATCATGTTGGCGATGACGATGAAGAACGCGGCGAGCAGGACCACGCCCTGGATCTCGGGCAGGTCCTGGTTCTGGATGGCCTCGATGGTGAACTGACCCAGACCGGGGAAGGAGAACGTCGTCTCGGTCAAGATCGCGCCGCCGAGCAGCAGGCCGAGGTCCAGGCCGAAGATCGTGACGATGGGCGTCAGCGCGGCTCGCATTCCGTGTTTGACGATCACCTTGCGTTCCGGCAAGCCTTTGGCCCGAGCGGTTCTGATGTAGTCCTCTCCCATCGTCTCCAGCATTCCCGCCCTGGTCAGCCGGGCGTACAGCGCCGCATACAGGAAGGCCAGGGTAACCCAGGGCAACACCAGGTTACGCGCCCACAGCAGCGGATTCGCAGTGATGGCGACGTAGTGCACGTCGGGGAAGATCGGCCACTTGTAGCTGAACAGCTCCAGGGCGATCAGCCCGGTGAAGAACACCGGCAGCGACACGCCGGCCAGCGCGATGCCCATGGAGAACCGGTCGAAGATGCTGCCGCGGCGCAACGCGGACAGCACGCCGATGGACACCCCGCCGATCAGCCACAGGACGGATGCACCGATGGCCAGCGACAGCGTGACCGGGGCGTCGCTGATCAGCTGGGGCCAGACCGGCTCCTGGTTGCGGAACGAGTAGCCGAAGCACGGGAACGGGCAGTAGCTGACGTCGGGGCCGTTGTTGTAGTGGACGCCCGCCACGATGCCCTTGATGAACCGCCCGTACTGCAGGTAAACCGGTGCGTTCAGCCCGAGCTTGATCTCGACGGCCTTGATCGCCGACGGGATGGGGTTGCGCCCGACGTACTGGGCGGCGAGCTCATAAGAGGTCTGCCCGGCCAGCCGCGGCACCAGGAAGAAGATCGCGAACGTGATCGCGCTGACCAGGAGCAGCAGGAACACGGTCAGAATGAGGCGCCGGATGATGAAGAAGATCATCGCGTACGACGCCGCCGCCGGGCGGGGGTAGATGTTCCCCGCCCGGCAGCGGCGCCTTCACCTGCTCTCTACGCTCGGGCCTTCACGATCACGAACTCACACCCAGCACCGCATAGTTGTACATGCCGTAGTACGCCTGGACGTAGACGTTGGTGAGGTTCGACGGCCGGTACAGCAAGACCTTCTGGTACACCATGGGCAGGATGACGGCATCCTTCATGACCTGCTCGTCGATCTGGGACCAGACCGCCGTCCGGGCCGCGCCGCTGAGCTTCGACGACTCGGTGAACAAGTTGTTGACCACCGGGTTGTTCTCTTCGGCGATGTTGGTGTTGCCGGTGGGCGCGATGGTGTTCCCGGCGACGAGCTCGTCGAGGAAGCCGAAGCCGTTGGGCCAGTCAGCGCCCCAGCCGCCCGCGGCCAGGCCGAGGCCGTGCGAGTGCACGTAGGCCGGCGAGCCCGCGAAGTCGGTGTAGTAGCTGCCGGACGGGTAGCCCTTCAGCGTCACCTTGATCCCGGCCGTGGCCAGCGAAGCCTGCAGCGCGGTGACGGCGGCGACCTCGGTCGGCCGGTCACTGCGGTAGGCCATGCTGGTGCTGAAGCCGTTCGGCTGGCCGCACATCGCCAGTTGCTGCTTGGCCGCGCTGAGGTCCCCGGTCGGCTGGGACAGCGCGTTGTAGTAGTCGAACGACTTGTAGCCGATGATGTTCGGCGGCATCACCGTGCTGGCGATAGCGCCGCCCGCGACCGGGCCGCCCCACGCGGTCTGCATGGTCACCTTGTTCGCCGCGTACTCGATGGCCTCACGGCAGTGCAGGTTGTTCAGCGGCGCGACCTTGGTGTTGATGTAGATGAACCGCGCGAACCCGTTGACCGGGTTGTCGGAGTTGGCCTTGAGCGTCGGGTTGGCCAGAACCTGGGCCCGCCCGGCGGCGGCCATGCCGGTTCCGGCCAGGTCCACCTGGATGTCACCGTGGAGCAGGCGGTTGTCGATGTCGGCCTGGTTCACGTTCATGTTGACGATGATCTGGCTGGCCAGCTGCTTGGCGTTCGGGTCCGTGGCCGGGTTCCAGTTGGGGTTGGGCACCAGGATGAGCTGCTTGTTCAGCGTGTAGCTCTTGAACATGTACGGACCGGTCGACAGCGGGTGCAGCTGGTAGTTGCTGCCGGTGTCCGCGCTCGGCAGCACCGGGGCGGTGTTCGGGAACGCGAGCACGTCCGGCAGGTCCGGGAACGGCGACACCAGGTGGAACACCAGCGTGGTCGCGTTCGGCGTGTCGATCGCGGTCAGGCCCGTCGAGCTCTTGTCCTTATACGGCCCGGGGTACTTCGGGTCCGTAAGCAGCACCTGGTAGTAGGTCGGGCCATTGGCCAGCACCGACCGGTCGTAGGTGCGCTCAATCGCGTACTTGACGTCCGCGGCGGTGACGACCGTGCCGTTCTCGAACTTGACGTCGGGCTGGATGTGGAACGTCCAGGTCAGTCCGTTGTCGCTGGTCGTGCCCATGTCCGTGGCCAGGTCCGGCACGAGCTGCAGACCGCACGAGCCCGGGCAGGACTTGTAGGTGAACATCGGCATGGCGTAGAGCCGGTCGAAGTTCAGCATGAACGCGTAGTAGGTGTTGCCGGGGTCGGTCGAGTCCGGCGTGTTGCTCAGGTCGTAGGTCAAGGTGCCGCCCTTGTGGGTGGACGGGTTGACCACGCTGGTAATGCCGGCGTTGAACGCCACCGTCCCGGGCGTCGTCGTATTCGTGCTGCCGCTGCTGCTACCGCTGCTGCTGCAAGCACTTATCAAGAGTGCTGCGACCGCGCCGACCGCAGTCGCCGCGATGATGCTGCGTCTCTTCATGCCGTGAACCCGCCTCCTGTAATCGTTCACGTCAGGGCTGCGTACCGCTGGTTACCGGGTCCTCGGATCCAGCGCGTCACGCAACCCATCACCGAATAGGTTGAATGCCAGTACCGTGATGAAAATCGTCAGCCCGGGGACGATCATGTACTCCGGGTCGATGTAGTAGAAACCGTTCTGCACCGCGCTGGAGAGCATCTGCCCCCAGGTGGGCGTGGGCACGTAGAGACCGACGCCAAGGTAGTCCAGGGCCGCCTCGAACAAGATGTTGGTCGGGATGAGCAGGGTCGCGTAGACCAGGATCGGCGCCACCAGGTTCGGCAGCAGCTCACGGAACAGGATGTACGGTGGGCGCGCGCCCAGGCTGCGGGCGGCGTCGACGAACTCGCGCTCGCGCAGCGACAAGGTCTGACCGCGGATGATCCGTCCCATGTACGGCCAGTTGAAGAAGCCGATGACGAAGATCAGGACCGCGATCCGCAGCGAATTCCCGGACAGGCCGAACGCGCTGCTCGGGATCACGCCCGCCAGGGCCAGCGCGAAGACCAGCAGCGGGAAAGCGAGGAACACGTCCATGGCCCGGGCGATGAGCGAGTCGATCCAGCCCCCGAAGTAGCCGGCCACGACGCCGAAGAAGGTGCCGATGCCGACCGCGAGCACGGTGGCCGCGAACGCGATGAGCAGCGAGTACTGGGCGCCGACGACGATCCGGGCCAGCAGGTCACGGCCGGTCTCCGGCTCGACGCCCAGCGGATGGGCCAAGCTGATCCCGCCGAACGGGCCGATGGGCTTCAAGAACGTCGGGTTGATCAGGTTGGAGTTGTACACATCCGGGTTCTGCACCACGTGCGGGCCGATGATGGCGACCAGGATCAGGAACACCACGACGATGCCGCCGCCCATGGCGACCTTGTCCCGGCGCAGCCGCATCCAGGCGATCTGCCCCAGGGACCGGCCTTCGATCGCCTTACCCGCGACGGACAGCGGAACGTCCGGCTCCGGCCCGCCCGGACCCGTCGCCACGTCTATGGGCACGGCCATCGTCTGAAAACCACTCTCTGTGCTCGGATACAGGCATCTATCGCGTCCGGGACCGGCCCCCACGGTTACCGCAATCTAGCGCCTCGGCCTTTACCTAGTGAGATTCCGTCATTTCACGCGTGGGTACCAGTCCCGCGCCGCAGTCGTAGCATGATCGTGACTAAAACCCGTCCTAAATGTCATAGTGTGCTACGCACGAGGTCCATGTGACTACAGAGCACGGCCGCAGCCCCACCGTCCCGATCACGACGCTACGCCTGAGTGACCCCAGACCTGATGGAATCTATGGCAACAGGCGGGATTTGCGGGAAGATTTCCTAGGTGATGCCGTGACGGCGCAGGATGTCTTCGACGTCCCCGAGGTCGTCGTCATCGTCGGCCGCGTTCTTGCCCTTGCGCGCCTTGACCGGGGTCTGGGCCGACGGCGTGGTGGCGACCGACGCCGTCCGCGGCGCAATATCCCGCCCGGAGGTCCTGGTTGTTGCGGCCCCGACGGCCTGCTGGTCCTGGCCCCGCTGGCCCCGCTTGCCCCGTCGCCGAAGCGGGCCGGACACCACGAACAGCAGCGCGGCCAGCCCGGCGACCGCGATGCCGGACCATACCTCGGTTGAGAGCACGAAGCCCTTCGCGAAGTCCGCGATGGCGACACCCATCTTCCAGAACATCTTGACCGAGCCGGTCAGGTACGCGGCCAGCGGCAGCAGCGACCACGCCGCGCCGCGCAGGCCCGCTCCCAGGCCACGACGCCGCATGACGAAGAAACTCAGCACCAGGCCGAGTCCGGTCAGCGCCGCGCACAGCGGCAGCGAGACGATCTGGTTGTAGGTGGACATCCGCACCTCCCCGCGGTTCTACCTCAAGTCTAGGTCGTGATCCGTACGGAATCCCTGGGGCTAGCCCCCCGGCTTGACTCTTATTCCGCCGGCGTCGGCGGTCAGGTCGAGCAGGGAGCGGGCCACGGTCCGGCCGGGCGCGGGCGGGATCGGGACCAGCGACGGCACGGCGAACACCCGGCAGCCCGCCGCCTCCGCCGACGCGACGCCGTTGGGCGAATCCTCCAGCGCGAAGCAGTCCCCGGGGTCCACGTCGACCAGCTTGGCCGCGAGCAGGTACGGCTCGGGGTCGGGCTTGGTGGCGGTCACGTCCTCGGCGCACACCAGCACGTCGAACCGCATTCCGGTGCTGGCCAGCACGGCGTCCATGAAGCCGCGCTCGGACGAGGTCACCAGCGCGTGCGGCAGGCCGGCCTGCCTGACCGCAGCGAGCAGTTCGCGCGCGCCGGGCTGGACCGGGACGCCGTCACGGCGGACGCGCTCGATGATGTCGGACATGAGCCACTCGCCGATCACTTCCGGCGCCGCGGCCCGGGTCGCCTTCGACAGCAGGTACCGCACCGAGCGCTCCAGGCTCCCGCCGAGCAGCTGCGCCTGGTCTTCTTCTGACCAGCTGGCCCCGAGCCTGGCCATGATCGCCGTCTCGGCCTCGAGCCAGAGCGGCTCGGAGTCGATCAGCAGCCCGTCCATGTCGAACAGGACAGCTACCCGCGCTTCAGACACTGAAGTACTTCGCCTCGCGATGGTGCAGGACGATCGCGTCGGTGGATTGCTCGGGATGCAGCTGCATCTCCTCGGAGAGCTCGACGCCGATGCGGGACGGCTCGAGCAATCGCATCACCTTGGCGCGGTCGGCCAGGTCCGGGCAGGCCGGATAGCCGAAGGAGTACCGCGCGCCCCGGTAGTTGACCCGGAAGAAGCCATCCAGGTCCTCGGGGTCCGATCCGCCGACGCCGAGCTCACGCCGGACGCGGGTGTGCCAGTACTCGGCCAGCGCCTCGGTGAGCTGGACGGACAGGCCGTGCAGCTCCAGGTACTCGCGGTAGGCGTTCTTGGCGAACAGCTCAGCTGTGGCCTCGGAGATCCGCGGGCCCATAGTGGCGAGCTGGAACGCGACCACGTCGGTCTGCCCGCTGCTCTGCGGCTTGAAGAAGTCGGCCAGGCACAGCCGCCGGTCGCGCCGCTGCCGGGGGAAGGTGAACCGCTCGAGCTGCGTCTTTCCATCCTGGCCGAGCACGATCAGGTCGTTTCCCTCGCTGGCGCAGCGGAAGTAGCCATAGACCACCGCCGCCTCGAGCAGCCCCTCGGTCTGCGCCCGCTCCAGCAACATGCGCAGCCGCGGACGGCCCTCGGTCTCGACCAGTTCGTCGTAGCTCGCCCCACCGCGGCCCCGTGACGGCTTGAGTCCCCACTGGCCCATGAACAGCGCCCGCTCGTCCAGGTAGGCGGCGTACTCGGCCAGCGGTACCCCCCTGATCACTTCGGTACCGAGGAACGGAGGCTGCGGCACCGGGCCATCAGTTGATATATCCGAACGGACCGTGGTACTTGCGTCCGGTCCGTCGGCCGCGGCGACCTGGGAGACGGCCCGGACCCGCCGGGTCCGCAGCTCGGGCAGCTTGGCCCCGGGGACGCCGCGCTTGACCGCCATCGCGGCGTCCATCAGGCGCAGCCCCTCGAACGCGTCGCGTGCGTACCTGACCTGGCCGTCGAACAGTGAGGCTAGGTCCTGCTCGACGTAGGCGCGGGTCAGGGCGGCACCACCGAGCAGCACCGGCCAGCGCCCGGCCAGGCCGCGCGAGTTCAGCTCGGACAAGTTGTCCCGCATCACCACGGTCGACTTGACCAGCAGGCCCGACATCCCGATGACGTCCGCGTCGTTCTCCTCGGCCGCCGCCACGATGGACGAGATGGGCTGCTTGATACCGATGTTGACCACGTCGTAGCCGTTGTTGGACAAGATGATGTCGACCAGGTTCTTGCCGATATCGTGCACGTCGCCCCTGACCGTGGCGAGCACGATCTTGCCCTTGCCCGACTGGTCGGTGCGGGCCATGTGCGGCTCGAGGTAGGCCACCGATGTCTTCATCACCTCGGCGGAGGTCAGCACGAACGGCAGTTGCATCTGCCCGGAACCGAACAGCTCGCCGACCGTCTTCATGCCGTCCAGCAGTACGTCGTTGACGATCTCCAGGGCGGGTCGCTGGGCCAGGGCCGCGTCCAGGTCCGCCTCGAGGCCGACGCGCTCGCCGTCGATGATCCGCCGCTTCAGCCGGTCCCACAACGGCAGCGCGGCCAGCTCCGCGGCCCGGCTGGCCTTCAGGTCAGCCGCGTCCACGCCCTCGAACAGATCAAGCAGGCGGGCCAGCGGGTCGTAGCCCTCGCGCCGCCGGTCGTACACCAGGTCCAGCGCCACCTGACGCTGCTCATCGGGAATCCGCGCGATCGGGACGATCCGCGCCGCGTGCACGATCGCCGAGTCAAGTCCGGCCCGGACGCATTCGGCCAGGAAGACCGAGTTCAGCACGGCGCGAGCGGCGGGCTTGAGACCGAACGACACGTTCGACACGCCCAGCGTGGTCTGCACGGCCGGGTACCGGCGCTTCAGTTCGGCGATCGCCTCGATGGTCTCGATCGCGTCGCGGCGGGTCTCCTCCTGGCCGGTGGCGATGGGGAAGGTCAGGCAGTCGACGATGATGTCCTCGACGTGCATGCCCCAGTTCCCGGTCAGGTCGGCGATGAGCCGCTCGGCGACGGCGACCTTCCAGTCGGCGGTGCGGGCCTGGCCCTGCTCGTCGATGGTCAGCGCGATCACCGCGGCGCCGTGCTCGCGGACCAGCGGCATCACCCGCGCGATCCGGGAGTCGGGCCCGTCGCCGTCCTCGTAGTTGACCGAGTTGATGACGGACCGGCCGCCGGTCAGCTCGAGGCCGGCCTCGATCACGGCGGCCTCGGTGGAGTCGAGCACCAGCGGCAGGGTGGCGGCGGTGGCCAGCCTGCTCACCACCTCGCGCATGTCGGCCGCGCCGTCCCGGCCCACGTAGTCGACGCACACGTCGAGCAGGTGCGCGCCGTCCCTGGTCTGGTTCCTGGCGATCTGGACGCAGTCCTCGAGACGGCCCTCGAGCATCGCGTCGCGGAACGCCTTCGACCCGTTGGCGTTGGTGCGCTCGCCGATGGCCAGGAACGCGGTGTCCTGGCGGAACGGCACGTGCGCGTACAGCGAAGCCACCCCCGGCTCGGGACGCGGCTTGCGCGCGACCACCGAGCGCCCGGCCACCCGGTCCGCCAGCACCGCGATGTGCTCGGGCGTCGTGCCGCAGCAGCCGCCGACCAGGGACAGGCCGAACTCCCTGGCGAACCGGTCATGAGCGTCCGCCAGCTGTACGGGGGTCAGCGGGTAGCGCGCGCCGTCGGGAGTGAGCATGGGCAGCCCGGCGTTCGGCTCGCAGGAGATCGGGATCCGGGCGTGAGCGGCCAGGTACCGCAGGTGCTCGCTCATCTCGCCCGGGCCGGTCGCGCAGTTCAGCCCGATCATGTCGATGCCGAGCGGTTCCAGGGCGGTCAGCGCCGCGGCGATCTCGCTGCCGAGCAGCATCGCGCCGGTCGTCTCGATCGTGACCTGCGCGATGATGAGCGCGTCCGGGGCCAGCTGAGCCGCCGCCCGCCTGCAGCCGATGATGGCCGCCTTAGCCTGGAGCAGGTCCTGGCAGGTCTCGACGATCAGCGCGTCGGCGCCGCCCCGCAGCAGCCCCTCCGCGTTGACCTGGTACGTATCGCGCAACTCGCGGAACGTGGTGTGGCCGAGCGTGGGCAGCTTGGTACCGGGGCCGACCGAGCCGAGCACCCAGCGCGGCCGGGCGGGCGTGGTCCAGCGGTCAGCCGCGGCGCGGGCGAGCGTGGCGGAGGCCTCGGACAGTTCCGCGATCCGGTCGGTCAGGTCGTACTCGCCGAGATTCCCCAGGTTCGCGCCGAACGAGTTGGTGGTGATGCAATCCGCGCCCGCTTCCAGGTACGCTTCGTGGACCGCGGTCACGATGTCCGGCCGGGTCACGTTCAGTATCTCGTTGCAGCCTTCGTAACCGGCGAAATCATCGACGGTGGCATCGCTGGCCTGGAGCATGGTGCCCATCGCCCCGTCGGCCACCACCACTCGCTCGGCCAATGCGGCCCGTAGTGCGCTCATCAGCCCCCCAATGTAGGCCATTACCGCCGGGATGCTCTACTTTCCCCCGCGCCCACCTTAAGCTATGTTGCCTCGCGCATGACACGCCATAGGTCACCCAACGAGTAGAGCCAACCACGTAGTCTTGACTATGACGGCCGGTACGGTGCCTGTGGAGGTGGGGAGTCATCGAGTTCAACGACGTCGGCGAACTCACCTCTCCGGTGGCCATCGCCGGTTTCGAGGGCTGGAACGACGCGGGTGAGGCAGCCAGCGGAGTGGTTAACCACCTCGGCATCGCCTGGCAGGCGACGCCGATAGGCGCCATCGATCCCGAGGATTTCTACGACTTCCAGGTCAACCGGCCGGTGATCGAGATCGAGGGCGGCCATACCAAGCGGCTGATCTGGCCCACGACCCGGATCTCGCTCGCGCGGGCCCATCCCGTCGACGGGTCGGTACCGCCGACCGGGCTGGCCCGGGACGTGATCCTGGTGCACGGCATCGAGCCGAACATGCGCTGGCGGGCGTTCAGCGAGGAACTCGTGCGCAGCCTGGAAAGCCTGGGCGTCGAGCTGGTCATCCTGCTCGGCGCGCTGCTGGCCGACGCACCACACACCCGCCCGGTGCCGGTATCGGTCGGTTCTTCGAACGCGAAGCTGGCCAGCGAGGTCGCGGGCGGCGGGGTCAGCCGGGTGGACTACAAGGGCCCGACCGGAATCCTCGGGGTGCTGCAGCACACCTGCACCGGCGCGGGCCTGCCCACGGTCTCGCTGTGGGCGCAGGTCCCGCACTACGTGGCGCAGCCGCCCAGCCCGAAGGCTACTCTCGCGCTGCTGCGCGGCGTCGAGGACATCCTGGACGCGCCGCTACCGCTGGCCGATCTGCCCGAGGAGGCCCGCGCCTGGGAAAGGGGCGTGGACGAACTCGCCCAGCAGGACTCCGAGGTGGCCGATTACGTCCGGACCCTCGAGGAGGCTAAGGACGCGATGGACCTGCCCGAGGCGAGCGGCGACGCCATCGCCCGCGAATTCGAGCGCTATTTCAGGCGGCACGGCGGCGCCGGAGAGTCAACGGGCCCGGGCGGTATCTGACCCGGCCCTAGATCGGGGGCCAGGGGACGGCGGGCCAGTCGGCCGGCGGAAATGGGTGGACGCGGTGCTTGAGCAGGGTCTCGACCCGGTCCTTGGTGGCGTCGATCTCGCTCGCCGTCAGCAGCCCGGACAGCTCGGCGACCAGCGGGCCTTCGGCGAGTTCGGCGTTCAGGCGGCGCAGCGCGTCCACCGAGCGCCGGGGCAGGCTCTTACCCCGCCACTGCCACAGCACGGTACGTAGCTTGTAGTCCTCGGCGAAGCAGACCCCGTGGTCGCACCCGTACAGGTGCCCGTCCACCACGGGCAGCAGGTGACCTATCTTGCGGTCGGCGTTGTTCACCACCGCGTCGAACACGGCCATGTCGCGCAGGCCCGCGTGGTCGGTGCGGCGGGACAGGGCGATCAGGTCCACGCCGGTGTCGTGGTCGATCCACAGCTGACACATGCCGGGCCCGAACGGTCCGTCCCGCATGACCGTGGGCGGGACCACATCCCACCCGGCCGCCCGCGAGACGACGTAGGCCGCTACCTCCCGCCCGGCCAGCGTGCCCGCCGGGAAGTCCCACAGCGGCCGCTCCCCCGCGATCGGCTTGTAGACGCACGCAACAGTGGCCTGCTGAGTCCGGACGTTCTTGGGGTTCTTCGGGTTTTTTGTGTTCTTGGGGTTCTTGGTGGCCCGGGGATCCGGCCCGCTGGTCGTGATCGTGCAGTACAAGGTGGCATTGGACGCGTCGACCAGGCGCCCTTCGATCTCCAGCGTGCCGTGGGTGAGCAGGTCAAGCGCGGCCTGTTCGCCGTCGTCGGTTTCCGGCCCGGCGCTGTTCGGATCAAACATGGCTGACGCGGTGACCGTTCTGCCGCGGGCAGATGTGCCCGTCGGTGTCCAGCGGCAGGCCGCACAGCGGGCACGGCGGACGGCCTGCGGAGACGACCTTCGCCGCTCGCTGGGCGAAGGCGCGCGCGGCGCCCGGCGTGATGCGCACTCGCAGCACCCCCGGGCCATCGGGGGGAATGTCCTCGGCCAGTGGCTCGACCGGTTCGTCCGATTCTTCCTGCGCCTCGATGACGACCATGCCGCCGTCACCATCCCAGGCCAGTGCGATCGCACCGACCCGGAAGTCCTCGAGCAGCGGCAGGTCGAGCGGCGCGTCGTCCTCGAGCGCGGCGGGTGCGGCGGCCGGCACCTCGGGCGACCCGCCGGTGCGCCTGAGCACTTCGTCCAGGAGCTCGTCGATCCGTTCGGCCAGCAGGCTGACCTGGAACTTCTCCAGGACCACGCTGGTCACCCGACCGCTGGCGGTCGCCTGCAGGTAGAAGATCCGTTCTCCTGGCTGCCCCACCGCGCCGGCCACGAACCTCTCCGGCGGGTCATAGAAGTAGACCGGCATAGTCCTATCCTCGCGTGTCCGCCGACGGTTGACGACTATCAGGAATTGAGAAAGTCGCGGAGGTCGAAGGGGTGGCGTTCGCCTGGCCGTTTGCGTGCTCGGCGTTCATGTGGTCGGCTCCGCCGGAACCGCCCCCGACCGCCGCGTCACTGGCCGAGGCGCTGGCCGCATCAGTGGCCGCGCCGGGACGGTGGCCCCGGACGTGCGGCATGAGGTCATCGACTCCACCCCCTCTGTCGTTCATCCGGACCAGGAACGGCCGCAGCGGCGTATACCTGATCACGGTCAGTGAGCAGGGATCGGCCTGGATCCGCTGGCACTGATCGAGGTGCAATCCCAGGCTATCGGCCACGATCGCCTTGATGACATCGCCGTGGGAGCAGATCAGGTAGGTGGCGTCCGGTCCGAGCCTGGCGTTCCAGTCCCGGACCGCGGCCACGGCCCGGTGCTGCATGTCCGGCATGGACTCCCCGTCGGGACCGGGAAACGTCACCGCGCTGGGGTGGGCCTGGACCACGCGCCAGAGCTTCTCGGTGGCCAGCTTCTTCAGCGGCTGGCCGGTCCAGTCGCCGTAGCGGCACTCCCCCACCCGGTCATCGGTGACGACCTGCTGACCGTCACGGCCTGCCGCGATCACCCCCGCGGTCTGCGCGCAGCGTTCGAGCGGACTGCTGACGATGGCGGCCAGCGGGAGCGGGGCGAGCCGCGCCGCCAGCGCGGCCGCCTGAGCCTGGCCGCGGTCATCGAGCGGGATACCGGGCGTCCAGCCGGTCAGCACGTGACCGGTGGTCGCGGTGAGCCCGTGTCGCACCAGCAGAACCGTCGTCACGGTCTCCGACTCTAGCTGGTTCCGCGACCTACTCCGGATCCGGCTGCGCGGGAGTGTCGTCCCGGATGACGAACATCGCCGAGCCGAACTGCAGCACGTCGCCGACCCGGACCGGGACCGGCTCGCGCACCAGCCAGCCGTTCACCCGGGTGCCGTTGTGGGAACCCAGGTCGCTGAGCAGCCAGCCGTCCTCGCCGCGGTCCAGCTGGGCATGACGTCGCGATACGGACAGGTCCGCGACGCGCAGATCACAGTCCTGCGTACGGCCGATGCTAAAGCTCGTCCCGCTGCCCGGCGGGAAGACCATCGGCGCCGGCTGACCAGGGTCTCGCGGTCCGCCGGGGCCGCCGTTAGCGTCGGTCCGGGGCACTGGCTGAGGGGGCCATCCCGCGGCGTCCGCCACACTGGGCGGCGTCCATACGCCGGGCGACCCTGGCGGTGCCGGGCGCCAGTCCGCACCCGCACCGTCCGGGTCCGGGTCGCGGCGACGGAAGGCAGACCGGATCCGGTCCAGGAGCCTGGCCGGCCGGGGTGGCAGGTCACTGAACAGCCCGACCAGCTGACCGCGGTGCCGCGCGCCGATCGCGCTCTGCACACGGAACATGAAGGTGTCGTGGGACAGCCGACCCTCGATGAACTCCTGCCGGAGCGCGTTGATGGCCAGATCGCGCTCCGCGTCGGAGGCGCGCAGGTACTCGGGCGTTGCAGGCGTGTCCGCCGCCGACCCTCCCATGAATGGAGTATCGACATCATCCGCGCCCGGGGCAAGAGAAAGCCGCGGATATCTGCGCCGTCGGCCCGGCCGTTACCGGTCCGGAACCCGCCTGGTGCCGGACCTCAGGCCGTAGTCATCGCGGGCGTGCTCACCGATGAGTTGTCCGGGGTCTGCAGCGGGAAGTGGCAGGCGGCCACGTGACCCGGGCCGAACGAGCGGAGCTGGGGCTCCTCGGCGGCACAGATCTCCTGCGCGAACTGGCACCTGGTGCGGAACCGGCACCCCGACGGCGGGTTCACCGGGCTGGGCAGCTCGCCGCGGATGGCCACGCCCTTCTTGGCCCGCTCTAGCGACGGCTTGGGCGCCGGAATGGTGGCGATCAGGCCGGCCGTGTACGGATGCGCAGCGCGCTCGTAGATGTCCTGCGCAGAGCCGAGCTCGACCAGCTTGCCCAGGTACATGACGCCGATGCGCTCGGCCATGTACTTGACCACCGCCAGGTCGTGCGAGATCACCACGTAGGTCAGCCCGTGCGAGGCCTGCAGCCGCTTCATCAGGTTCAGCACCTGCGCCCTGATGGACACGTCGAGCGCGCTGACCGGCTCGTCGGCCACGATGAGCCTCGGGTTCAGGGTGAGTGCCCTGGCCAGCCCGATGCGCTGCCGCTGGCCGCCGGAAAACTCGTGCGGGTAGCGCTCCACGGCGTTCCGCGGCAGGCCGACCTCGCCGAGCAGTTCGAACACGCGGTCCTGCTGGGCCCGCTTGCTGCCCACGTGCTGGATGGCTAGGGGCTCTCCGATGATCGCGCCGACCCGCATCCTCGGGTCGAGCGAGGAGTGCGGATCCTGGAACATGAGCTGCAGGTCGCGGCGCTTGCGCCGCAATTCGCCGCCGCTCAGCTTGGACACGTCCACGTCGCCGAGCGTGACCGAGCCGGAGTTAGGCTTCTCCAGCGCCACGATCACCTTGCCGATCGTGGTCTTGCCGCACCCCGACTCGCCGACCAGGCCGAACGTCGTTCCGGCCGGCACGGAGAAGGACACGTCCGACACGGCGTGGACGGCCCCCACCTTTCGCTGCAGCACGCCCGAGGTGATGGGGAATTCCTTCACCAGATTGGTGATCTGGAGCAGCGGAGCGGCACCGTCCCCGTTCGTCGCGGCCACCTCGACCCTGCGCTCGGTCACCTCGATGCGGCCATCGGCCGTCACCTCGAGGCCGGCCGCCACCACGATGACTTCCTCCCCTTGGACCTCCTGGGATTTCTCGGCCTTCGCAACCGTCTGGGGAACGTCCTGGTCGGCCGCGGTGTCCCCGAGCGGAGCGTCGGCCACGAACTCGGGCGTGTACCCAGCCTTGTCGGCGGGCCGAGCGGCCTCGGCTACGCTCTCGGCGTCCGACGAGACCAGGCCCATGCTCGCGGCGTCCGGGCCGCCCTCGCCGATCACGGCCAGGACCAGAGGCCCGTCAACCGGGTGCCAGCAGGAGAATCTGTGCTCATACGTCTTGCCCGACAGGGACGGTTCGTTGGTGCGGCACTTGTCCGTGGCCCGGCTGCACCGGGCCGCAAACCGGCAGCCCTCCGGCGGGTGCGACAGGTCGGGCGGCAGGCCGGGAATAGCGTGCAGCGCCTTGCTGGCATCTTGGTCGAGCTGCGGAATGGACGCGAGCAGGGCCTGGGTGTAGGGGTGGTGCATCTCGGCGAAGAGCGCGCGCACCTCGGCGGTTTCCACCACCCGCCCTGCGTACATGACGTTGACCCGGTCGGCGTGCCCGGCGATCACGCCCATGTCGTGCGTGATCAGCATCATCGCCATGCCCAGCCGCTCCTTCAGGTCCCTGAGCAGGTCGAGGATCTGCGCCTGAATGGTGACGTCGAGCGCGGTCGTCGGCTCGTCGGCGATGAGCAGCTTGGGCTCGTTGGCCAGCGCCATGGCGATCATCACCCGCTGCCGCAGACCGCCGGACAGCTGGTGCGGGTAGTCCTCAAGCCGCTCCTTCGGCCGCGGCAGCCCGACCAGGTTCAGCACCTCGACCGCCCGGTGGCGCGCCTCGGCCTTGCTCGCGCCCCGGTGCAGCAGGACCGGCTCGGCCACCTGGTAGCCGATGGTCTTGGTCGGGTCGAGCGAGGTGAGCGGATCCTGGAAGATCATCGCGATCTCATTACCCCGGACCCGCCGCATCTCTTCCTGCTTCAGGCCGACGAGTTCGCGGCCGTCGAGCTTGATCGAGCCGCCGACGACAGACCCGCCGGGCGGTAGCAGCCCCATGATCGACAGCCCGGTCATGGACTTGCCGCTGCCGGACTCCCCCACAATGCCGAGGGTTTCTCCGGCTTCGACGCGCATGTCGACGTTGCCGACCGCCTGCACCACGGAGCTGGTCAGCTTGATGTGCGTCGACAGGTTCTCGATCTCAAGGACGGGGGCCATCTGGCCGCTACCTCTCGTTGTGATGGCTGTTTAAGCAACGTACCCGACGGAGACGCGCGCTAACGGCGCCGCAGCCGCACGTCCAGGGAGTCGCGGAGCGCGTCGCCGATGAAGTTGAGCGCCATCACCGTCAGCACGATGCAGACGCCGACCGGGTAGATCAGCCACCAGTAGCCGTCCTGCATGTATCCGACGCCGTCGGAAATCATGTCGCCCCAGTCCAGGTTGGGGTAGTGCAACCCGAAGCCGAGGAAGCCCACGTAGGCGACTGCGAGGATCGCGTCGGCGACCTGGAACGTCACGTTGACGATCATCACGCCGAGCGAGTTCGGCAGCAGGTGCCTGCGGATCAGCCGCCAGCGGCCGGAGCCCGCCGTCCGCGCGGCCAGGACGAAGTCGCGTTCCCGGATCGTGAGCACCTCGCCGCGCACCAGCCGGGCCGGCACCTGCCAGGAGAACCCGCCGATGACCAGCGACAGGGACAGCACCGACGCGCCATACCTGGACGCCAGAATGAGCACCACGAACAGGAACGGTATCGACAGGAATATATCGACCACGCGCATCAGCACGGTGTCGACGATCCCGCCGGCCAGGCCGGCGACCGCGCCGACCAGCGCGCCGATGGTAATCGCGACGAACGCGGCGAAGAAACCGATCTCCAGCGCGGCCTGGCCGCCCTTCATCAGCTCGCCCAGGACGTCGAAACCCTGGGTGTCCGCGCCGAGCGGGTGACCGGCGCCCGGCGGGTCATGAGCGTTGATCAGGCTTACGTCCAGCAGGTCGGCGTGATAGAAGAACGGCCCGAGAAAACAGAAAACCACGAAGAACAGCAGGATGCCGACGCCGACGACGGCCAGCCTGTTCCTCACGAACTCGCGCAGCGCCAGCCGCCACCCGCTCTGGACCGCGCCGACCTCGCCCCCCTCGGGGGCACGGGTCGTGTCGAGCGGCGGGAGCGACGCCTGTCCGGTTGCCATCACTATCTCCTTGCTGCCGACCGGTCAGGCCAGCCGGATTCGCGGGTCCGCGACGGTAAGCGCGAAGTCCGCGACGAGGTTGCCCAGCACTACGAAGACCGCACCGAGCAGCGTGTACGCGAGCAGCACCGGATAGTCTTCCTTTTGCAGGCTGTTAAAGAACAGGAGGCCGAGGCCCTGGTAGTTGAACAGGGTCTCGACGATCAAGTTCCCGGCTAGCAGGGCGGGCAGGAACAACCCGATCAGGGTGATCATCGGCAGCGACGCGTTGCGCGCCATGTGCCGCGTCAGCACCAGGCGCTCGGGCAGGCCCTTGGCTCGGGCCACCTTGATGTAGTCCTGGGCGAGCACGTCGATCGATGATGATCGCATATATCTAGAGAAGTTGGCCACGGTGATCAGCACAAGGGTCAGGATCGGCAGGAGCATGTCGTGCCAGTCGCCGATCACGGTCCAGATCGACGTGGACTGGCTCGCCTCGAAACCCAAGATGGGGAACGAGAGCGCGAAGATCTGGATGAGGATGAGCCCGAGGAAGAACGACGGCATCGAGTACAGGATGAACGCCAAGCTGGTGGCCACGTTGTCACCGAGCGAGTTCCGCCGCACGGCCTGGAAGATGCCCAGCGGCAAGGCGATCAGGATCGCCAGCAGCAGCGAGATGCCGGACAGGTAGATGCTCCGGGCCAGGCGCTCGGCGAACAGGGCGGCCACGGTCTGGTTCTCGGCGTAGGAGTAGCCCAGGTTGCCGTGCAGCAGGCCGTTTATGTAAGTCAGGTACTGGTCGAACACCGGGCGGTCGTACCCGTTCGCCTTGTTGAAGGCAGCGATCTGCGCGTTGTTGGCCCGCAGGCCGAGCGCCACCCGGGCCGGCGACGGGAAGACCACGTGCAGCAGCAGGTACATGAAGATGGAGATGCCGATCAGGACGATGATGGACGTCCCGATCCGGCGCAGTAGGTAGGCGCTCACCGGTGGGATCCTTCCTTCCAGGCTGGTGGCCTGTCTCCCGGTTTATCACCGGAAGACAGGCCAGTCCAGCAGGTGACGCTCGCTACTACTACTACTTGGTTATGAACCAGAACTCTGGCGTGGGGTCGTACTGCGTCAGGTTCTCGAACGCCTGCGGCGTGGTCGCCGAGACGTTCGTCTTCCAGACGTAGACGTGGTCACGCAACGGCTGCCACAGCACCGGCTCGCTCGTGTTCAGGTACGACAGTTCGTTCACGACGGCGGCCGGGTCGGTGCTGGTGATGGAGGCGTTGATCAGCGAGTCGGCCTTCGGGTCGCTGTAGTCGCCGATCTGACCGGACCCGCCGGTGTTGAAGAGCCCGAACGAGGTGGGATAGGTGGAGAAGGACTCGCCGCCGAAGTCCATCATGGCCCACTTGTTGATGTTGGCCGGCGCCGCCGGGTCGATGTAGTTCTGGATCATGAAGTTGAAGTTGCTGGCCGACAGGTTGACCGTGACGCCGGCTTGCTTCGCGTTGGAGGCCAGGTCCTCGACTTCCTGGGTGATCGGCGAGGTGGCGTTGTAGATCAGGTTGAAGGACATCTTGGTGCCAGCCGGGATGCCGGCCCCGCACTGACCGGTGCCCGTGCCCGCGTTCGAGCAGGTGTCGGTCCCGTTCGGGTTGATGGTCCAGCCGTTCGACTTCAGCAGGCTGGTTGCGGTGGAGATGCTGAACGGGTAGAGGGTCGTCTTGCCGTTGGCCGGCAGGAACGGGCTCTGCGGGTAGGCCCCGATCGGCCCACCGAGCACGTCGCCGTCCCCGTTGAGGAAGGCCTTGATCTGGCCTGGCTGGTCTTCCAGGTGCTGCATGGCCTGCCGGAAGTAGAGCTGGTTGGCGATGTTGTTGAAGTCGCCGGTGGTGTCCTTGAAGTTGTAGGCCGCGAAGTAGTCGCCCCAGGCCGGCAGCCCGTAGTAGTCATAGCCGGTGCTCTTGAGCGAGGGGATCTCTGGGTTGTCCTCCGGCGGGAGGGCGGCGACATCGACCGACCCGCTCTTGATGGCGTTGAATTGGGCCGCGTCCGAGGTGAACGGGACCCCGACGAAGGTGGACTGGGGGTTGGCGTGCGGACCGCTGTACTCAGTGTTGGGCACCATGGTGAACGAGCCGGTGGTGGCGTTGAAGGCAGTCAGCTTGTACGGCCCGTAAACGACCTGCCAGAGCGGGTTGGTGGCGTAGGTGTTCACCGACTTGGACTGGGCGTTGAGGAAGTCCCAGATCTTCTTCGCGTTCGCCGGGTTCGTGTAGTCCAGGGTCGGCCCGCTCGCGGAAGCCTTGGCCCACGCGTGGGCGGGCATCATCCCGACGTCGATGATGTCTTCTTGCAACCAGGTCGGGTTGACCGGCTTGGACATGTTGAGCACCAGCGTGCTGGAGTTCGGCATCGACATGCTGGTGAGCGTGTCGGGGAAGTAGCCGGGCACGTAGTTAGCCCAGTTCGCCGGGGATTCCTTGATGGCGGCCTTGATCTCATCGATCGTGAACGCGAGGTCCGCGGCGCCGAGTGGCTGGCCGTCCGACCACTTCCAGTTCTTGAACGTCATCGTAAACGTCTTGCCGCCGTTCGACGACACGGGCGCGTTGACCGGACTCAGCGAGTCATTGACCGCCGGGCTGGAACCGTTCCAGGTGAACCACGTCGGCCGCCACATCTGCCACCCGAAGACGAAGCTGTTGTAGACCGAGTTGTCAGCGGCGGGAATGATCGGCAGGATCCAGTTGGGCGCGTTAGACGCCAGGTACCCGTACGTGATCGAGCCGGCCGTCCCGGAGGGCGTTCCCGCGGCGGGGATCGCCCCGATCGAGCCTGCCTGCGTTGTCACGCCCGGCGTGGTGGTCGTGGAACTGCTGCTGCTGCTACTGCTGCTGCTACACGCGGCGAGAGCGGTGATACCTGCTACCGCGAGGGCAATCCCGCCGATGCGCTTGGTCCCGAATCTGGTCATCGCCCCTCCCTCCTCGCGCTGTTCGCGCCACTGGTCCGTGCTGGGGTCATCAGCTTGTCGCCCTTCTCTCTCGCAGTTCGCCGGTGATCCGCTCCGCCACCGTTGCGGGGGCACTGGGTCGCAATCCCCCCCATACCGGTACGGCCCGTCTCCCCGGCACATCCGCGCCGGCCCGTGACGGGCCGGCCGGTCAGTTACCGGTGTTATGAGTTAGCGGAAGCGTAAGTTCCATATTGCATCGATCTCCAGGCAAAAAAGTCACAACTTGCCATCAATCCCTTGGGAGCAGCCTCCCGCCACGTCCGCGATAGCATCCGGACATTTCCGGATCTAGTCACTTTTGTAAAATCTAGTCCCAACTGACACAGAGAACCTCGGCTGCGTGAAGGCTTGCCGCGGATGCGGCGCCTGACCGCAGAATCTCCGTCCGCGGCTGCCGTCGCCGCCAAGAACGTCGGCGGAGGCACTCCCCCCGTGACACCCTGGGCCGGCCGCTGCGCTCCCCGTCGGTGACTACTAAACGTAACTGTATAGCGATAAGTAGGCAGATAGCTACTCTAAGTACTTGACGCCCGGGGAGCCGGGTTTGCGAGCGCGGGTCAGCGGAAGATCACCGTACGGCGCCCGTGCAGCAGGACGCGGTGCTCAGCGTGCCAGCGTACGGCGCGGGCCAGCGCGACCCGCTCGGCGTCGCGGCCGATGGCCGCGAGGTCCTCCGGGCTGCTGGTGTGGTCGACCCGGGCCACTTCCTGTTCGATGATGGGGCCCTCGTCCAGGTTGGCGGTCACGTAGTGTGCCGTCGCACCGATCAGCTTCACGCCGTGCGCGTGCGCCTGTTGGTAGGGCCGCGCGCCCTTGAAGCTGGGCAGGAAAGAATGATGAATGTTGATGATCCGGCCCGGCAGCTTGGCGCACAACGCGGGCGACAGGATGCGCATGTAGCGGGCCAGCACCACGAAGTCGATGTTCAGCTCGCCGACCAGGTCCAGCAGACGGCCTTCGGCCCGCTGCGCGGACAGCGGGTCGCGCGGGTCGGCGGGCACGTGCTCGAAGGCGACGCCGTGCGCCCTCGCGAGCGCGGCCAGGTCGGGATGGTTGCCGATCACCAGCGGGACGTCGATGCCCAGCGACTCGGCCGCCCGCCGGTACAGCAGGTCGTTGAGGCAGTGACCGGCCTTGGACACCATGATCAGCACCCGGGGCTGGACCGCGGTGTCGTGCAGTTCCCAGTCCATGGCGAACTCGGCCGCCACGGGGCTGAACCCGCAGTACAGGTCCTGGTAGGTGGTGGCCGTCGGCTGCAGGCTCTCCACGTGGACCCGCATGAAAAACCGGCCCGCGATCCGGTCGCCGAACTGCTGGCTGTCCAGCACGTTGCAGCCGGCCTGGTGCAGGTACGCGGCGACCGCGTGGACGATGCCGACGCGGTCCGGGCAGGACAGGGTGAGGACGTACTCGCTGTTGGTCTGGCCGCCTGCGGCGGCGGGGCTGGCCTGGGGCATCACGCGCCGACCGCGTGGACGCCGCCGTCGACGTGGACGATCTCGCCGGTCGTGGCGGGGAACCAGTCGGACAGCAGCGCGACGCATGCGCGCGCGACCGGCTCCGGGTCGGTGATCTTCCAGCCGAGCGGAGCGCGGTCGCCCCACACGCCCTCGAACCGGTCGAAGCCCGGGATCGACTTCGCGGCCATGGTCCGCAGCGGCCCCGCCGCCACTAGGTTGACCCGGACCCCCTTGGGGCCGAGGTCGCGGGCGAGGTACCGGGCGCACGACTCGAGGCCGGCCTTGGCCACGCCCATCCAGTCGTAGCCCGGCCAGGCCACGCTGGCGTCGAAGTCCAGGCCCACTACCGAGCCGCCGCCGCCCATCAGCGGCAGGGCAGCCACCGTGACCGCCTTCAGCGAGTACGCCGAGACCTGAACCGCGGTGGCCACGTCGGCCCATCTGGTGCGCAGGAAGTTCCCGCCAAGCGCCTCTTCGGGGTTGGCGTACGCGATCGCGTGCAGCACGCCGTCCAGGCCGTCCACGTGCGCGGAGAGCCGTTCAGCGAGCGAGTCGAGGTGCTCCTCGCTGGTCACGTCGAGCTCGAGGACCGGCGGCGGATCAGGCAGCCGCTTGGCGCTGCGCTCCACCAGG
>Ga0210389_10001082_pt1 | contig 22611 bp, 18 predicted proteins | sample IncBWH28OmetaG_FD_160127 | JGI IMG/M metagenome (GOLD analysis project Ga0210389, IMG submission 160127) | Forest soil microbial communities from Barre Woods Harvard Forest LTER site, Petersham, Massachusetts, United States - Inc-BW-H-28-O ...
ATGGGGTTGGTGCGGCGAGGCCGAACGCCGCCGCCAGGTCGGCGCCCTTGAAGGCGTTGCAATCGATACGGGTGAACGGCGGGATGTCGGCGCTGTCGGTGAACTGCCAGATCGTCGGGATGGCATCCCCGTAGGAGTCCCAGCCCTCGCCCGAATCCCCGCCGGCCTCGGCGTAGACCACGCGGGCGTCACCCGAACCGTCCGGGTAGCCCGACGAAATCAGCGTTGGAATGCCGGACAGGTCGCCCTCGCCTACCTCCGACCAGTACCACTGCGGGCAATACCCGACATACACCGTCACCCCGGCCGCTTCGAACGCCGCCGCCACCGCCTGATAATTCGAGAAATCGCCGCCGTTGGCTTCCCAGTCCGCCATGACAACTGATCCGCCGGTGTTGCCGAGCCATGTTTGGACTTGGCTCGCCGGATCGTCTTGGGTCACATAGTGGTATCCGAGGCAAACCACGTTGTTCTGCCGGCACCATTGCAGGACGATGGGCCAGTAAGGATCTTCGTAATAATCCCCTTCGGAAACTTTATGGACGACACCCGCGAATCCTTGTGGGATCAGTTGCTCTAGGAAGTCAATGGCGTCTTGGTCGCTGGACCAGTTGTTATTACTGACATCTGGGTAGAAGAGCGTCATGCCGCGAACCTCTCCATAACGAGGGCTGACGGCCATCGATCCCGGTTTCCGTAATTGAATGAACTGCAGATAGGGCGCAGGTTGCAGAGCATGTGCACGCCGCCCCTGATCAGGGGCTCAACTTGGTCGGTTTCGGTTGCTTCGGCGTGGCAGACGAATTCCGCCGTCGCAGCTGCGAGTAGGGTCCCGCGTCGGCGAGCGAGATTGATACGCACACGTTCCGGGTTGTTGATCTGCCACTGCCGCGCTGCGGTCCGTGAAGGGACGGAGTTTCTCCGGTACCACTCCCGATGGTTGCGTTGCGCGCGCTCGGTGTTTTCGCAGTACCAGACGAGCGATTTAGCCCGCTCACTCTCGACATTTCGAAGTCGCCAGTCACGCTCGTACTCGCGCTGGCAGCTTCGGCATGTCGACTTCAAGCCGAACCGGCCACCCTTCGCCTTGTTGAAGCTGCGAACTCCTTGTCAACGCCGCACTTGGTGCAACGCTTCGCACCGAGGACAACCACGTCAGCCATTCGCGGCCTTCCAGTGGCTGACCTGGGCCAGGCTGTGGGTGGTGCGCACCAGCCCGTCGCTGTGCCGCGTCACCTCCCAGATCAGGTTGCGATGCTGGTCGTGCACGGCGGTTGCGGTCGCGCCGGCCTGGTAGCGGACTTCGCCGAGTCGTTCGGGTTCGCCGGTGCCCTTCATGTCGCCGCTCCTGCCAGCATGTGGGCGTGGAGGTGCGCGATTCGGATGCGCACGTCGTTCGCCTCGACCGGACTGTAACGGACGGTGTGCTCGTTATCTTGGAAGTGCTCGGCCGCGTCGCTGCAGTTGGTGGATCCGGAGACCAGCCGGCAAGACATGCTGACGCACGGGGTTCTGGACGGGCCGGCGGATCTTCGTGGTGGTCGACGACATCACGTCCTGGCGGACTGCCGAATGTCCGCTGGCGAAGCTGGCCGGTTCGTCGAGCAGGCCCCCGACAGCTCGTGAAAACGGCGCTGAGCGGTTGTCCTTGGCTGTTACTATTCGTCGGCCGTCTAATAGCTCGTTGTTCCCTTCGCGGATGGAGGATTGAGTATGTCAGTGCTCAGCATCGCGCCGGACATCGTGGCAGACGCGAGCGGGAACCTAGAGGACTTGGGCTCCGCACTGCGGAGCGCGAATGCGGCGGCGGCAAGCCAAACGACCGCGATCGCTGCGCCCGCCGCTGATGAGGTGTCGGCGACGATCACGGCACTCTTTGGTGCGCATGCTCAAGAATTCCAGGCCCTTAGCGCCAAGGCGGCGGCGTTCCACGACGGGTTCGTGAACTTGTTGAATGGCGGGGCGGCCCAGTATCTGAACACGGAGATCGCAAACGCCCAGCAAACGGTGGTGAACGCGGTGAATACGCCCGCGCAGGCCATGCTGGGCCAGCCATTGATCGGGACGGGCCAATGGGCCGTAGGTGCTGCCGCTGCGAACCCGGCTGCTTCTGGCTTTCGGCAATGGGTAAGTAATGAGCTTGGACAGTTAGCTGCCAGTCGGCTGGGTAGCTCGATCTACAACGCCACTGTTGCCCTTGAAGCCGCAGTTAGTGGTACCGAAGCCTTAACTTTTACCGAAGGAGGCGGCGAGGTTGGCACTTTAATTGGTGGTGTAATTGGCGGTGCCATTGGGTCGTTTATCGGGCCGGAGGGTACCGTAATTGGTGCCGAGATTGGCGCCCAGTGGGGCGCGGCTGTTGGCCTCGTTGCCGGAACATACGGTCCAGGCTTGCTTGCGGGGGAAGTGCTTAAGTTGGGCGGTGTCGGAGATGCTATCGGATCGGAGGTTGACGCCCTGTTAGGCGGTTATACGAATGTGGGCTCTCTACTTATAGATAGTACAGCCGCTCAAATCGTGGACAATGTAGATTCAAGTGCCAATAATCTGGCCGTAGATATTAATTCTCTATTCGGCACGTCGCTTTCTGACGTCACGGGTACCCTGGGCGACCCTCAAGGCGCGTTAACTCAGTTGTCGAACTGGCCGACTCAGCTATCGAACTTCCAATTGGGCCCGAGCTTTACGATGACCAGCGACGTGACCTCCCCCTACGGCGTCGATGGCACACAGCAAAACATTACGGGAGTCTATACTCTCGGCGCTGGGCCATTTGGTTTGCAGGTTGGCTCTTTCCAGGGAAACACGGCTGCCGACCTATACGGCGGTCATGCAGTGGGGAGTGCCACCATTTTCGGATTTACCGAAACGGATGGCGTATACGAAACACCTGGAGGCGCTCCCCAATTTACCTTCTCGGAGTCGGTGTCTGCTTTTGGTCTAGGGATTTTGAGCACGCCACAATTTGGATTTTAAGAATCCCAGTCCGCTGGCGTCGTTTCCCGATTTCCTGAACTCAGACGAATCACGGTCAATTGATGACGGCGGATGAGCATGTGCCTGGACGGCGGTGGTCTGATGGGCACGGCGGACGTGCGTGTCTTCGAATGCTGCCGGTGTTGGCGGGCGTGGGTTCTGGGTTCGATGTCGGCACCGCCCCTGCAGATCCGGTGTCGCGGATCGCTGGGACCGTAGCCGACTGTGGCCTTAAGGACGCGTATGCGGAGGGCTCGACGAAGCCAAATTTCTCGTACAGATGGCCGTTTCATCGGTCATACCCGCAGTAGCCGCTGTACGATCCGCGCCGCGCTCCTCGCGAGAGACGTGCAGGTCAGCCAAGTATCTGTCGGGGAAGCCGCGGCAGAACCCCGGCTTGACGATCCGACAAGGTCAGAGGATTCCCACCACCTACACCGACCCCCGGGAACAAGATGCCGGCACTCGCCGTTAGGATGATCAAGAAGTTGAGCGAACTACACTCAAGTCTGGGTTTGACACCGCAGCGCCCGTGAGGGCAGGCTTGAGCGGGGTTCACTCAGCATAGTGCACGGAAGAAGCTCTAACTACTCAGGAGGAATCACTATGGCTCGTGCGGTCGGTATCGACCTCGGGACCACCAACTCCGTCGTCGCAGTTCTCGAGGGTGGTGACCCCGTGGTCGTCGCCAACTCGGAGGGCTCCCGGACGACGCCGTCCATTGTCGCGTTCGCGCGCAACGGCGAAGTGCTGGTAGGCCAGCCCGCCAAGAACCAGGCGGTCACCAACGTCGACCGCACGGTGCGTTCGGTCAAGCGGCACATGGGCACCGACTGGTCCATCGAGGTGGACGGAAAGAAATACACCGCGCAGGAGATCAGCGCCCGCGTCCTGATGAAGCTCAAGCGCGACGCTGAGGCCTACCTCGGTGAGGACATCACCGATGCGGTGATCACCACACCTGCCTACTTCAACGACGCCCAGCGTCAGGCGACCAAGGAAGCCGGCCAGATCGCCGGCCTCAATGTGCTGCGCATCGTCAATGAGCCGACTGCCGCGGCGCTGGCCTACGGCCTGGACAAGGGCGAGAAGGAACAGACCATCCTGGTCTTCGACCTGGGCGGCGGCACCTTCGACGTCTCGCTGCTCGAGATCGGCGAGGGCGTGGTCGAGGTTCGTGCCACCAGCGGTGACAACCACCTCGGTGGCGACGACTGGGACGACCGCGTCGTCAGCTGGCTGGTCGACAAGTTCAAGGCCACCAGCGGCATCGATCTGACCAAGGACAAGATGGCGATGCAGCGGCTGCGCGAGGCCGCGGAGAAGGCCAAGATCGAGCTGAGCTCGAGCCAGAGCACCTCGATCAACCTGCCCTACATCACCGTCGACGCGGACAAGAACCCGCTGTTCCTCGACGAGCAGCTGACCCGCGCCGAGTTCCAGAAGATCACTCAGGATCTGCTGGACCGCACCCGTCAGCCGTTCAAGTCGGTGATCTCCGACGCCGGAATCTCGGTGTCCGACATCGACCACGTGGTGCTGGTGGGCGGTTCCACCCGTATGCCCGCGGTCACCGATCTGGTCAAGGAGCTCACCGGCGGCAAGGAGCCCAACAAGGGTGTCAACCCCGACGAGGTTGTCGCGGTGGGGGCGGCTCTGCAGGCCGGCGTCCTCAAGGGTGAAGTGAAAGACGTTCTGCTGCTTGACGTTACGCCGCTGAGCCTGGGTATCGAGACCAAGGGTGGCGTGATGACCAAGCTCATCGAGCGCAACACCACCATCCCGACCAAGCGCTCGGAGACCTTCACCACGGCCGATGACAACCAGCCGTCGGTGCAGATCCAGGTCTATCAGGGTGAGCGCGAAATCGCTTCGCACAACAAGCTGCTCGGCTCCTTCGAGCTGACCGGCATCCCGCCGGCGCCCCGCGGCGTCCCGCAGATCGAGGTCACCTTCGACATCGACGCCAACGGCATCGTGCACGTCACGGCCAAGGACAAGGGCACCGGCAAGGAGAACACGATCAAGATCCAGGAAGGCTCCGGCCTGTCCAAGGAGGAGATCGACCGGATGATCAAGGACGCCGAGGCGCACGCCGACGAGGACCGCAAGCGCCGCGAGGAGGCCGACATCCGCAACCAGGCCGAAACGCTGGTGTACCAGACGGAGAAATTCGTCAAGGAACAACGCGAAGCCGAGGGCGGTTCGAAGGTTCCCGCCGACACGCTGAACAAGGTGGACGCCGCGGTGGCCGAGGCCAAGACGGCACTCGGTGGCACCGACATCTCCGCGATCAAGTCGGCGATGGAGAAGCTGGGCCATGAGTCTCAGGCGCTCGGACAGGCGATCTATGAAGCCACCCAGGCCTCGCAGGCCGGTGGCGCCGAGTCGGGTGGCCCGTCCGCTTCAGCCGATGACGTTGTGGACGCGGAGGTGGTCGACGACGACCGGGAGGCCAAGTGACCGCCGGAAATCAAAAAGCCGAAGACAGCCAGGAACAGGTGACGGTCACCGACAAGCGGCGGATTGACCCCGAAACCGGTGAAGTGCGGCACGTCCCCCCCGGCGCTGAGCCGGGGGGGAGGCCGGGAGGGACAGCCTCCGCCGGCGTGAAGTCCGACGAGGTAGCGGCTAAGGTCGCCGAGCTGACCTCCGACCTGCAACGGGTGCAGGCCGACTTCACCAACTATCGCAAACGGGCGCTGCGCGACCAGCAGGCCGCGGCCGATCGGGCCAAGGCCACCGTCATAAACCAATTGCTGGGCGTGCTAGATGATCTGGAGCGAGCCCGCAAGCACGGCGACCTGGATTCGGGCCCGCTGAAGTCGGTGGCCGACAAGCTGGACAGCGCGCTGACCGGGCTGGGTCTGACGGCGTTCGGTGCCGAAGGCGAAGACTTCGATCCGGTGCTGCACGAAGCCGTGCAGCACGAGGGCGATGGCGCGGACGGTTCCAAACCGGTGATCGGCACGGTCATGAGGCAGGGCTACAAGCTCGGTGACCACGTGCTGCGGAACGCCCTGGTGGGCGTCGTCGACACGGTCCCGGACGACAGCGGAAACGCAGTCTCCGCGCCTGACCCCGAAAGCCCGGCCACCGGCACCGCCGAAACCGGGCAACCCGACACGGACGATAACGGCCACACCTCCGGTGAATAAGCACAAAATCAAACAGAATCAAACAGACAAATAGATAGCGAGAGGTGAGAGGGGGTGACGCGACATGGCTCAGCGTGAATGGGTCGAAAAGGACTTCTACAAGGAGCTGGGCGTCTCCTCTGACGCCAGCCCAGAAGAGATCAAACGCGCGTATCGCAAGTTGGCGCGCGACCTGCATCCGGACGCGAATCCAGACAACCCGGCCGCCGGCGAACGATTCAAAGCGGTGTCGGAGGCGCACAACGTGTTGTCGGATCCGGCCAAGCGCAAAGAGTACGACGAAACCCGCCGGCTGTTCGCCGGCGGGGGCTTGGGCGGCCGCCGGTTTGACACCGGCGGCTTCTCCGGCTTCGGAGTGGGCGGTGACGGCGCCGAGTTCAACCTCAACGATCTGTTCGACGCCGCCGGTCGCAGTGGCGGCACCAACATCGGTGACCTGTTCGGCGGGTTGTTCGGACGCGGGGCCGGCGCCCGTCCCAGCCGGCCGCGACGCGGCAACGACCTGGAGACCGAGACCGAGCTGGACTTCGTTGAGGCCGCCCAGGGCGTCGCGATGCCGCTGCGGCTGACCAGCCCGGCGCCATGCACCAACTGTCACGGCAGTGGCGCGCGGCCGGGAACCAGCCCGAAGGTGTGTCCGACCTGCAACGGTTCCGGTGTGATCAACCGCAATCAGGGCGCGTTCGGTTTCTCCGAGCCCTGCACCGACTGCCGGGGCAGCGGATCGATCATCGAGCATCCCTGTGACGAGTGCAAAGGCACGGGCGTGACCACCCGCAGCCGCACCATCAACGTGCGGATCCCGCCGGGTGTCGAGGATGGACAGCGGATCCGGCTGCCGGGGCAGGGCGAGGCCGGGTTGCGCGGTGCGCCCTCTGGTGACCTGTACGTGACGGTGCACGTGCGTCCGGACAAGATCTTCGGCCGCGACGGCGACGACCTCACCGTGACCGTTCCGGTGAGCTTCGCCGAATTGGCTTTGGGATCAACGCTTTCGGTTCCCACGCTGGACGGCAAAGTCGGCGTGCGGGTGCCCAAGGGAACTTCTGACGGCCGCATCCTGCGGGTGCGCGGACGCGGTGTGCCCAAGCGCAGCGGCGGCAACGGCGACTTGCTGGTCACCGTCAAGGTGGCTGTGCCACCGAAGTTGGAGGGCGCCGCCGAGGAGGCGCTGGAGGCCTACGCGGCCGCCGAGCGGACCAGTGGCTTCAACCCGCGGGCGGGATGGGCAGGTAATCGCTGATGGCCAGAAGCTCTCGGGACCCCAGAAAAGAAGGATCCCGCACCTTCCTGATCTCGGTCGCCGCTGAACTGGCCGGTATGCACGCGCAAACCCTCCGTACCTACGATCGCCTCGGGCTGGTCAGTCCGAGCCGCACGTCCGGTGGTGGGCGGCGCTATTCCCAACATGATGTCGAGCTGCTGCGACAGGTGCAGCGGCTCTCGCAGGACGAGGGCGTCAATCTGGCTGGGATCAAGCGCATCATCGAGCTCACCAACCAGGTGGAGGCGCTGCAGTCCAGGCTGAACGAAATGGCCGACGAGTTGGCGACGTTGCGCGCCAACCAGCGCCGTGACCTCGCGGTGGTGCCGAAGAGCACCGCATTGGTCGTGTGGCAGCCGCGTAGGTCCCGCTAGCTCGCGGCTCAGACGCGGATGGAGAACACTGCAACCGCCGGCTCACCGGGACGCGCGCTTCGGTAGCCACCGCGGCGCAGCGCGTCGGTCGGCGCGGACATCGGCTCGAAACACACGATGGCTTGTTGAGGGTCCTCGCTGGGCGGCGCGAAGATCTGCGCCGCCGGGTATCCCTGCTCGAAGTGCACCTCCAGGCGGCGGCCGCCGCCGGACACCGCGAACACCGCGCCTTCGGCCACCTGGTCATAGGCGTCGTCAAAATTCTTGTCGCCCAACGGTTCTGATTGCGCCGGCTGCGCTTGCGATTCTCCGGTGGGCAGCCCTTGTTGGTCGAGGCGCAGATGCCGCAGCGGCGGTGTCTCGATGATCCACTCGCCGCGGGGTACGTCCGGCAGCCGCAGGTAGGGGTGGAATCCAAAGCAGAGCGGAACCGCTTGGTCACCGGTTGCGGTGACCGTGGTGCGAACCGTCAATGTGCGTTCGGCCAGCCGCACTGCCACATTCAGCACATGCGGATACGGGAAGCTGGCCAGCAGCCTCGGTTCGGAGCCGAAATCGACCTCGGCGATCAGCTCGTTGCCTGACTCCGTCGTCACCCGCCAGCCCGGGTAGGCGCCCAGCACGCCGTGGATCGGCAACCCGTTGGCATCGGGGCGGACGCCGTTTTCGCCGGGTGTCAGGGTCACCGTCTGGCCCTCGGCCGTGTAGGTGTTGGCGCCCAAGCGATTTGCCCACGGATACAGAATCGGGATTCCCATGGTCTTGCCCGCCGTCAGGTAGGCGTCCAGGCCGCGTCGTTGGCCGAGCAGCTCGGTCCCCGAGTCGGTCAGCGAAGTGCCGATCATGCCGGCGTCGGGCACGAACTGGGCGGCCACCGGGGATGACGGGTCGGTCAGGGTGACGATGTGCATGGTTTACCTCGGCTTACCTGGATAGTGGATCGTGTTGAATACGCTCGGGCGGGGCCCCTTTGGCGATCAGGGCCGCCTTGGTGGCGCGGACCATGTCCGGTCCGCCACAGATCAGGATCTGCCGTTCGCCCCAGCCGCCGTATTTGGTCACCACGTCGGGAAGGCGTCCGGTTTGGCGCACGTGCAGGCCGCGTGGCGGTGTGACGTCGGGATAGCCGGCGGCCCATTCGGGGTCGCGGCTGTACTCGGAGACCGGCGAGACCGACAGCCACGGATTGTATTGCGCGACTTGCCATAAAGTGGGCAGGTCGTAGAGCTCGCACAGGTACCGAGCGCCGAAGAAGAGGTGCACGCGTGGGTTCACCGCGTAGCGGCTGAGGTCCATGATCAGCGCCCGCAGCGGCGCCAGGCCGGTGCTGCCGGCAACCATCAGCACGTCCCCGCCGTCTCGGTCGACCCGCAGGCCGCCATGCGGACTGGATAACCGCCACCGGTCGCCGGGCCGGGTTTCGTCGATGATCGCGGTGCTGACCAGGCCGCCGGGCACCAGGCGGACGTGAAACTCGACGCGGCCGTCCGGGTCGGCCGGCATCGCGGGGCTCAGATACCGCCAGCGGCGCGGGCATTGCGGGACTTGGGCGTTGACGTACTGGCCTGGGTGGTAGTGCATCGGGCGGTCGAGCTGCAGCCGAACGACCGCAAGATCGCGTGAAACCCGCATGTGCTCGACGACCGTGCCGTCCCACCAGGCGGGCCCCTCCTCGGCGTCGGCGGCCCCGCTCATCACCCCGGTGATCAGGTTGAGCGACTGAACGGCCGCCGCGTCGACGGCGTCGGACCACGCCCCCCTGCCTGTATGGCCCAGGTGTTCGCGCAGGGTGGCATACAGGGCGCGGCGCAACGAGCCGTAATGGCTCGACAGCACACCGTATTTGCGGTGATCGCGGCCGAGCTGGGCGAGAAAGGCCACCGGCTCGGCGGCGCGCTGCGCGGCCAGTTCGCCGTACACCCAATGCAGTGCGTGGGCGAAAGCGGCTCGCTGGCTGCCCATTTCGGGTGGGAACAGGTCGCGGACCGAGACGTCGAGGGCAAACCAGCGGGTGTAGAACTCTTGGACAAGTTCGTCGGATTTGTCGCGGCCCGAGTCGTCCGGCCCGAAGGCGTCGCGCAGCACCCGCAACGCATCCCGGTCCTCTAGGCTCACGGGCCTCGATTCTAGGTGGGGCGCGCGCGGTCGGCCTTGCGATGGCGATCGGCGACGCGGATATGGCATCGGCGTGTGCCAAAACGGCATTCCACCACGCTGGGCACGAATATCGTCTGCGCTAGCGACTACTCAATGGCCAGTCAGCGATTGCCCCGGGGGGTGCGTGGCCGCGCCACCCCGGGAGGTGCGCGATGTCGTTTCTCATAGGTGCGCCGGACTACATGGCGGCGGCGGCCCGCCACCAACGTGGGGGGTGCGCTCCCCGGCGACGGAGGCGCCGGCGGGAACGCCGTGGGGCTGTTCGGCAATAGCGGGAACGGCGGGAACTCGGTGTTCAACGGGACCCCCGGCACAGGCGGTACCGCCGGACTGCTCTTCGGCAGGAGCGGGACCAACGGCGTGTCAACCTAGGGACGGTTTCCGGTCAGCCCGGCGGCTGAAGTTCGACGCTCCCTGGTAAATATTCCTAACTTGAGCGGAACAGACTCAACCTTGACGGCGTTGAACATCGCGACAAGCATTTTCTCTGCCCCCACTTTCTGACCCGAACGGAGGTGTCGTGGACTCTTTTAACCCGACAACCAAGACGCAGGCGGCCCTGACGTCGGCTCTACAGGCGGCATCGGCCGCCGGAAATCCCGAGATCAGGCCCGCTCATCTGTTGATGGCGTTGCTGACGCAGAACGACGGGATCGCCGCACCGCTGCTGGAGGCTGTCGGTGTCGAGCCCGCCACCATCCGCACCGAAGCGCAGCGCCTGCTGGACCGGCTGCCCCAGGCCAGCGGCGGCAGCTCACAACCGCAGCTCGCGCGGGACTCGCTGACCGCCATCACCACGGCCCAGCAGCTGGCCACCGAGATGGACGACGAATACGTCTCCACCGAGCACCTCATGGTGGGGCTCGCCACCGGCGACTCCGACGTCGCCAAACTGCTGACCGGACACGGCGCGTCCCCGCAGGCGTTGCGCGACGCATTCGTCAAGGTCCGGGGCAGCGCGCGGGTCACCAACGCCGACCCGGAGGCCACCTATCAGGCGCTGGAGAAGTACTCCACCGACCTGACCGCCCGGGCCCGCGAAGGCAAGCTCGACCCGGTCATCGGGCGGGACAACGAGATTCGCCGCGTCGTCCAGGTACTCTCCCGTCGCACCAAGAACAACCCGGTGCTCATCGGTGAGCCCGGCGTCGGCAAGACGGCGATCGTGGAGGGCCTGGCCCAGCGCATCGTCGCCGGAGACGTCCCGGAGAGCCTGCGCGACAAGACCGTCGTCGCCCTGGACCTGGGGTCGATGGTCGCCGGCGCCAAGTACCGCGGCGAGTTCGAGGAGCGGCTCAAGGCCGTGCTCGACGACATCAAGAACTCTGCCGGGCAGATCATCACGTTCATCGACGAGCTGCACACCATCGTCGGCGCCGGCGCCACCGGCGAGTCGGCGATGGACGCGGGCAACATGATCAAGCCGATGCTGGCCCGCGGCGAGCTGCGCCTGGTCGGCGCCACCACGCTCGACGAGTACCGCAAGTACATCGAGAAGGACGCCGCGCTGGAGCGCCGTTTCCAGCAGGTGTTCGTCGGTGAGCCGTCGGTGGAGGACACCGTCGGGATCCTCCGCGGGCTTAAAGACCGCTACGAGGTGCACCACGGTGTGCGCATCACCGACTCCGCGCTGGTCGCCGCCGCCACGCTGTCCGACCGCTACATCACCGCCCGGTTCCTGCCGGACAAGGCCATCGACCTGGTCGACGAGTCGGCGGCGCGGCTGAGGATGGAGATTGACTCGCGGCCCGTCGAGATCGACGAGGTCGAGCGGCTGGTCCGCCGGCTGGAGATCGAAGAGATGGCGCTGGGGAAGGAAGAGGACGCGGCGTCCAAGGAGCGCCTGGAGAAGCTGCGCGCCGAGCTGGCCGACAAAAAGGAACAGCTGGCCGAGCTGACCACCAGGTGGCAGAACGAGAAGAATGCGATCGACATCGTCCGTGAACTCAAGGAACAGCTGGACACGCTGCGCGGCGAGTCCGAGCGCGCCGAGCGCGACGGCGACCTGGCCAAGGCCGCCGAGCTGCGCTACGGCCGTATCCCCGAGGTCGAAAAGAAGCTCGACGCGGCGCTGCCGACGGCCCAGGCTCGGGAGAACGTGATGCTCAAAGAGGAGGTCGGTCCGGACGACATCGCCGACGTGGTGTCGGCGTGGACGGGTATCCCGGCCGGGCGGCTGCTGGAAGGCGAGACCGCCAAGCTGCTGCGGATGGAAGACGAGCTGGGCAGGCGCGTCGTGGGGCAGAAGAAGGCGGTGCAGGCGGTTTCCGATGCGGTGCGCCGCACGCGGGCCGGCGTCGCCGACCCCAACCGGCCGACCGGATCGTTCCTGTTCCTCGGTCCCACCGGCGTGGGCAAGACCGAGCTGGCCAAGGCGCTGGCCGACTTCCTCTTCGACGACGAGCGGGCGATGGTCCGCATCGACATGAGCGAGTACGGCGAGAAGCACTCGGTGGCCCGCCTGGTGGGCGCGCCGCCCGGGTACATCGGCTACGACCAGGGTGGCCAGCTGACCGAGGCGGTGCGCCGGCGGCCCTACACCGTCGTTTTGTTCGACGAGGTCGAAAAGGCGCACCCGGACGTGTTCGATGTGCTGCTGCAGGTGCTCGACGAGGGCCGGCTCACCGACGGGCAGGGCCGCACGGTCGACTTCCGCAACACCATCCTCATCCTGACGTCCAACCTCGGGTCGGGCGGCAGCGAGGAGCAGGTGATGGCGGCGGTGCGCGCGGCGTTCAAGCCGGAGTTCATCAACCGCCTCGACGACGTGCTGATCTTCGACGGGCTCAACCCCGAAGAACTGGTGCAGATCGTCGACATCCAGCTCGAGCAGCTGGGCAAGCGGCTGGCGCAACGACGGCTGCAGCTCGAGGTGTCGCTGCCGGCCAAGAAATGGCTGGCGCAGCGGGGATTCGACCCGGTATACGGGGCCCGGCCATTGCGTCGGCTGGTGCAGCAGGCGATCGGTGACCAGTTGGCCAAGATGCTGCTCGCGGGCGAGGTGCACGACGGTGACACCATCCCGGTGAACGTCAGCCCCGATGGTGACGCGCTGATCCTGGGGTGAGCGATCTCACACTCAGGTGTTGATCCTGTGATTGGGTTGTGACCTGGTCGCATTCTTGGTTACGGCCCCACAGCAGATACCCTGTGTGGAATGGTCCCGCTTTGGTTCACGCTCTCCGCACTGTGCTTTGTCGGTGCGGCGGTGCTGCTGTACGTCGACATCGATCGACGCCGCGGGCGTAGCAGGCGCCGTAGGTCGTGGGCGCGGTCGCACGGGTTCGACTATGAGCGCGAATCATCCGACATCCTTAAGCGCTGGAAGCGCGGGGTCATCTCGACGGTCGGCGATGTCTCCGCCCACAACGTCGTGCTCGGCCAGATCCGCGGCGAGGCGGTCTACATCTTCGACCTCGAGGAAGTCGCCACGGTGATCGCGCTGCACCGCAAGGTGGGCACCAACGTCGTGGTGGACCTGCGGCTCAAGGGACTGAAAGAGCCGCGGGAGAGCGACATTTGGCTGCTCGGCGCGATCGGGCCGCGGATGGTGTATTCCACCAATCTGGACGCGGCCCGGCGGGCCTGCGACCGCCGCATGGTCACCTTCGCCCACACCGCGCCCGACTGCGCCGAGATCATGTGGAACGAGCAGAACTGGACGTTGGTCGCCCTGCCGATCTCCAGCACCCGCGCCCAGTGGGACGAGGGCCTGCGCACGGTGCGGCAGTTCAACGACCTGTTGCGGGTGTTGCCGCCGACGCCCCAGGAGACCTCGCAGGAGGCGGGAACGCCGGCCGGACTGCGCAATGCGTCACCGAGCCGTCCACTGACGCCGGCCGGCCGCGTGGAATTGCCACCCAGCCGCGCGCAGCAGGATGTGGGCGGGCTGCTCGGCTCCGACGTTCAGGCGGGTCGTCGTGCCCAGGAGCCGATGCACCGCGACCAGGGTCGTTCAGAGGGTCGCACCGAGGCCGTTCGCCGGCCGCCGCCGACCGGGCGCAATGGCCATCAGGCCACTAACTACCAGCGCTGATAGCCTGCCGGGTGGGGCCGGGGAGGGTTAGGGCCCGGTCAGTACACTGTCGCTCGTGCCTCGCCCCGTAGCCCTTGTCACCGGGCCTACGTCCGGGATCGGCGCCGGTTTCGCGCGACGCTATGCGCGCGACGGCTACGACCTGGTTCTGGTCGCCCGCGACGTCGACCGGCTAACCCAGTTGGCCTCCGAGCTGGAGGCCGAGGGGGGCAATATCGAGATATTGCCCGCCGACCTTGCCGATCCCGCCGGCCGCACCAAGGTCGCCGACCGGCTCGCCAGGGGTGTGCGCGTGCTGATCAACAACGCCGGCTTCGGCACGTCGGGTGAATTCTGGACGGCGGACCCCAACCTGTTGCAGCGGCAACTCGACGTCAACGTCACCGCGGTGATGCAGCTGACCAGGGCCGCACTGCCGTCCATGCTCGACGCCGGGGCGGGCACCGTCATCAACATCGCCAGCGTCGCCGGCCTGGTGCCCGGACGGGGATCGACCTACTCGGCGTCCAAGGCGTGGGTGGTCTCGTTCACCGAGGGACTGGCCGGGGGGCTGCAGGGCACCGGCGTCGGTGTGCATGCCGTGTGTCCGGGATTCGTGCACACCGAATTCCACGAACGGGCCGGGATCGACCAACCCAAGGTGCCTTCGTTCCTGTGGCTCGACGTCGACGACGTCGTCAGCGAAAGCCTCGCGGAGATCGCTCGCGGCACGCTGATCATCATCCCGAGCATTCAGTACAAGGCGATCGTCGCGGCCGGGCGGCTCATCCCGCGAAACCTGATGCGCGCCGCTGGCAGACGACTCGGCGGCGGCCGTGGCCGGACCTAGGCGCGGCGACGATGCGCGCCGCGAAGCGGCGGGAGGAGGAGCCGGGCTCGGGGTCCTGCGGCAAGAGCTGGCGGAGCTGGTGCGCCGGCTGTCGGTGGTGCACGGCCGGGTCACGCTGTCGTCAGGCAAGGAGGCCGACTACTACGTCGACCTGCGCCGTGCCACCCTGCACCACCGGGCGTCCGCGCTGATCGGCACGCTGATGCGCGAGCTCACCAGCGATTGGGACTACGCGCTCGTCGGCGGCCTGACCCTGGGCGCCGATCCAGTGGCAACGGCCGTCATGCACGCGCCGGGGCGTCCCATCGATGCGTTCGTCGTGCGCAAGTCGGCGAAAACCCATGGCCTGCAGCGCCTTATCGAAGGATCCGACGTCGGCGGCAAGCGAGTTCTGGTGGTGGAGGACACCAGCACCACGGGTGCCTCCGCGCTGACGGCGGTGCACGCCGTCCAGGGTGCGGGCGGCGAGGTGGTCGGCGTGGCCACCGTGGTGGACCGCGCCACGGGCGCCTCCGAGGCCATCCAAGCCGAGGGATTTCTGTACCGCAGTGTGCTGGGGCTCGCCGATCTAGGACTGGGCTAGGCCCCCAGCGGGAGCACTGTGCGCATTTTCATCGCTTTGGCCGGAACCGTTGTGTGCTTGGCCTGCTGCGTGGCGGGGTGTTCGAGCGCCAGCCAATCCGTCCGCCCGTATGGCGCGCAGGGTGCGCGGCTGGGTGAATCGCTGGCGCTGCTGGGCTGGAACATGTCGGTGTCGAATCTGCGGTGGGATGGCGATTACGTGCTGATCGACATCTCGGCCAGTGTGGCGTCGGCGAATGACCCGCGCGCGCCGCACACCAAACCCGAGGACCTTCGCTTCGGGCTCTACGGCGCGCTGGCGCACCCGATGGAATCCACCGCTCTGGGCAGCTGCGATGACGCGATGGCCAGCGTGCACGACATCGGATCTCCGCTGTCGGCGCCGCCCGACCGGCTCACCGGCACGGTTTGCCTTGGGCCGCTGAAGGATCGAAGTCAGGTCCGTGGGGTGTACAGCTACTCGCCGCGCGACCGGATACCGAACTCGTCGGCCGCCTACCCCGCGGCGTTTCCGGTGGGACTGATGCCGACGAACGCAAACGACACCGGCCTGGTGGTCAAGACCACCAGCCTGTCGGCCTGGCGCGCCGACGGAACCCCGGTGACCAAGGCGCAACTCGGTGACCCGGGGGCGTTCACCGGCAACGGCTACATGCTGCTGGGATTGGAAGCCGACGCCGTCGCGGCCCGCTACCGCGACGACTCCGCCGCCCGGGGTGGCCCGATGATGCTGCTGGCGTCGCCGACCCAGCCCGGCCGCGGATTGAACCCCGCCTGCGCGACGTATGGGTCCTCGGTGCTGATCCTGCCCGACGCGTCGCTGGACTCGGTGCACGTCAACGCGTCGTTGTGCACCCAGGGCGAAATCAACGAGGCGTTGCTGTATGCCACCGTGGCGATCGACGGCACCCATGCCGGCGTGTGGACGCAGCGATGAGTGAAATGGGGCACGAACCAGGGCCCACCGAATGGGGGATACCGGCCGGCGGCGTCGGGCCGTGGGTGGGTGACTCGCCCGACGACCCGCGATACGATCCAAACCTGTTGGGCGAGGGTGACACTCGCAACGTCGTCGACGCCTACCGCTACTGGACCCGGGACGCGATCATCGCCGACATCGACCGGCGTCGTCACCCCCTGCACGTCGCGATCGAGAACTTCGGCCACGACGCCAACATCGGCTCGGTGGTGCGCACCGCCAATGCCTTTGCCGTGCACACCGTGCACATCGTCGGGCGGCGGCGCTGGAATCGGCGCGGCGCCATGGTCACCGATCGCTACCAGCGGCTCTGCCATCACGACAGCACCGCCGAGTTGCTGGAGTTCGCCGCCGGTGCGGGTTTGACCGTGGTCGCGGTGGACAACGTCCCGGGGGCGACGCGTCTGGAGGAGACGGCGTTACCGCGGGAGTGTCTGCTGGTGTTCGGTCAGGAGGGTCCCGGCATCACCGACGGCACCCGATCGGGCGCCACGCTCACGGTGTCGATCGCGCAGTTCGGTTCGACGCGCAGCATCAACGCGGGCGTCGCCGCCGGGATCGCGATGCACGCGTGGATCCGTCAGCACGGTGACCTGTCCCGTGCCTGGTAGTCGTATCGAGTGTGCTTTGGCGGCTTTCAGTGTGAAGTAGCGGCGGGATTTCCGCGATGTTCCCGCCCAGGGCGCACACCCAACACCCCAGGCGCACACTCGATGCCACTAGCTCCACAACGTGACATGTACCTTCGGGCGAAACCTCGTCACCCCGACCCCGGACCCCCGGATCATCGCCTGAATACACCTCGGGGTGGTGATGAAGCGGACCAACTCGGAGACGGCGGGCTGGCGGGCCGACGGCGCCAAGGTCGCCGCGCACCACTGGCCCGACCTGTCCAGCCCGGGGCCCGTCAGATGTGTCAACCGCCCGGCGGCCAGGTCCTTGGAGACCGCGAAACCGATCGTCAGCGTCACCCCGCCGACCCGCTGCACCTCCTCGAGCGCTGCGGCGTCGCTTTGGAAGATCCGTTGTTGTGACTCCGGAATGGCCAAGTCGCGCAACATGGTTGCGATCTCGCCGCCCACGCTGCCCGCCGACGGGCCGAGCATCCACTGCTGCTGGCGCAGCAGGGCCGGCGTCGGAACGCCCACGGCCAGCGGACTATTGGGTCCCACGGCGGCGATGATCTGATACTTCAGGAAGGGCCGCACGAAGATCGTGTCGTCGGGACCCAGCGAACCTACCGAGTTTTCCGAGGCCGGGCCGATCGCGATGTCGACGGCGCGTGAACAGATCAGGTCGCGGAACCGGCTCGTCGGATGCACGCTCAACTCCACCGACAGGTCGTCGGCCCGCGACGAAAACAGCTCGATCAGGCCGGGCGCGGCGTGTTCGGCGAACGCCGTGGACGCGGCGATGCGCAACAGCCGACGTCCGTGGGCGGCCTCGGTCACCTCGATCGCGGTTTGCTGCTGCAGACCCAGAATCTCGACAGCGCGGCTGGCCAGCCGCAGCCCGCCGGGCGTGAACGCCAGCCCGGCACCCGTCCTGGTGAACAGCGGATCGTCGAGCTCCTTGCGCAGCGCCGTCACCAACAGCGAAACCCCGGCATCGGAAACACCCAGCTCCGCGGCCGCGGCTCGGACCGACCCCAGGCGGACCACCGCCGAATAGGCCCGAAGTTGAGCCGGAGTCATAGCAGTGAGCTTACGTCTGGGCCTACTTTGGGAGGGTGCGGGACGTGTTGGCCGAGCTGATGTCGATCTGGCGTGCCGGTGACACCGCGGGGCTGGGGACGGTGGTGCGAACCTTTCGGTCCGCTCCGCGGCCGCCCGGAGCCTCGATGCTGGTGGCGCCGGACGGTTCGGTGACGGGGTCGGTGTCGGGCGGTTGCGTGGAGGGCGCGGTCTACGAGCTCGCCACCGAGGTGGCGAAAACCGGGACGCCGCGACTGGAGCGCTACGGGGTCAGCGACGGCGACGCGTTCGCGGTCGGTCTGACGTGCGGCGGCATGATCGACATCTTCGTCGAGGCGATTTCGCAGGCGACGTTTCCCGAACTGGGCGCGGTCGCCGACGACGTCGCCCAGCACCGTCCGGTGGCGATCGCGACGGTCGTGGCACATCGGGACCCGCGGTGGGTCGGCCGCAGGCTCGTCGTCCGGCCGGACCCGAACAGTCCCGTGGCCGGTTCACTCGGTTCGGCGCGCGCCGACGCCGCCGTCGCCGACGATGCGCGTGGCCTGCTGGCGGTGGGCCGCAGCGAGGTCCTCGAGTACGGAATCGATGGGCAGCGGCTGGACGAGGGCATGGAGGTGTTCGTGTCCAGCTGCGCGCCGCGCCCGCGGATGCTGGTGTTCGGCGCCGTCGACTTCGCCGCCGCCCTGGCCAAGCAGGGAGCGTTCCTCGGTTACCGGGTCACCGTCTGCGACGCCCGCGCGGTCTTCGCCACGCCCACGCGCTTTCCGACCGCCGATCACGTCGTCGTCGACTGGCCCCATCGGTATCTGGCCGCCCAGGCCGAGGCGGGTGCCGTCGACGAGAGCACGGTGATCTGCGTGCTCACCCACGATCCGAAGTTCGACGTGCCCGTGCTCGAAGTGGCGCTGCGGCTCGGCGTGGGATATGTGGGGGCGATGGGGTCGCGCCGCACCCACGACGACCGGATGAACCGGCTGCGGGCCGCGGGCCTGACCGACGCCGAGCTGAGCCGGCTGTCCAGCCCGATCGGGCTGGACCTCGGCGCCCGCACTCCGGAGGAGACGGCGGTCTCGATCGCCGCCGACATCATCGCCCGGCGCTGGGGTGGCGGGGGCCGTCCACTGACCCAGATCGTGGGGCGAATCCACCACGACGCGCAGGTCGAGGGCGAGTTAAAGGATTACTTAACTCAGCGTTGACGCCGATATCGGGGCGGCTGACACTGGCTCACATGCAAGTACCCGGACCCTTCGAATACGAACGCGCGACCAGCGTCGATCACGCTGTCGGACTGCTGGACCGGTTGGGGGAGGGGGCGCGGATCGTCGCGGGCGGGCACAGCCTGTTGCCGATGATGAAGCTGCGTATCGCCAACCCGGAATACCTCGTCGACATCAACGACCTGGCCCCTGAGCTCGGATATGTGATCACCGATCCGACGCTGGTGCGCGTCGGTGCCATGACCCGTCACCGCGAGATCCTCGAGTCCGACGCCCTGGCCACCGTGTGCCCGATCTTCCGCGACGCCGAGCGGGTGATCGCCGATCCCGTGGTCCGCAATCGCGGCACCCTGGGCGGTTCGCTGTGCCAGGCGGATCCGGCGGAGGACCTGGTGACGGTGTGCAGCGTGCTGGGTGCGGTGTGCCTGGCCCGCGGACCATCGGGTGAGCGCGAAATACCGATCGACGATTTCGTGGCGGGGCCCTACGAGACCACGCTGGCCTACAACGAGATTCTGATCGAGGCTCGGATCCCGGTGCGGCACAACACCTCCAGTGCGTATGCCAAAGTGGAGCGCCGGGTCGGCGACTGGGCGGTCACCGCGGCCGGAGCGAGTCTCACCCTCGCCGGCAAGGAAAAAGAAGCCGCGATAGCCGCCGTCCGCGTCGGCCTGACGGCGGTGAACCCCGACCCTGCCGCATTGGCCGAGCTCGCCGCGGCGCTGGTCGGTCGGCCGGCCACCGACGAGACCTTCGCCGAGGCGGGACGCCGCGCCGCCGCCGCGTGTGATCCGGTGACGGACATCCGGGGCACCGCGGAGTACAAGCGGCACCTCGCCTCAGAGCTGACCATCCGCACGTTGCGCACGGCGGCCGAACGGGTGCGCAACCAGCCTTAGGCCCGAAGGACCGCAGAAAGGTATAGCCATGCAGGTGAACATGACCGTCAACGGCGAGCAGGTGACCGCCGACGTCGAACCGCGGATGCTGCTGGTGCACTTTCTGCGTGATCAGCTGCGGCTCACCGGAACTCACTGGGGTTGCGACACCAGCAACTGCGGAACCTGCGTGGTGGACGTCGACGGGGTCCCGGTGAAGTCCTGCACCATGCTTGCGGTGATGGCGTCCGGGCACAGCGTCCGCACCGTAGAAGGGCTAGCAGGGCTAGACGGCGCTCTGGACCCTATCCAGGAAGGGTTCATGCGCTGCCACGGGCTGCAATGTGGCTTCTGCACACCGGGAATGATGATCACCGCCCGTGCCCTGCTGGACCGCAATCCCAATCCCGACGAGGAGACCATCCGGGAAGCCATCTCCGGGCAGATCTGCCGCTGCACCGGATACACCACCATCGTGCGCTCCATTCAGTGGGCAGCCCAGCATCCGACAGAGGCGGTGACGTCATGACAACGATCGAGTCGCGTCCACCGTCACCGGAAGACCTGGCCGACAACGACCAAAAGCCTTGTGGCCACGGCCGGATGATGCGCAAGGAAGACCCCCGGTTCATCCGGGGGCGAGGCACTTACGTCGACGACATCGCCCTGCCGGGCATGCTGCACCTGGCGATCTTGCGCTCACCCTATGCGCATGCCCGCATCGCCGGCATCGATGTGACTGCGGCTCTTGCGCATCCGAAGGTCAAGGCCGTGGTGACGGGTGCGGACCTGGCCGAGAAGGGCCTCGCCTGGATGCCGACGCTGTCCAACGACGTGCAATCTGTGCTGGCCACCGACAAGGTGCGATTCCAGGGGCAAGAGGTCGCGTTCGTCGTTGCTGAGGACCGGTATTCGGCGCGGGATGCACTCGAGTTGATCGACGTCGACTACGACCCGCTGGACCCGGTCATAGATGTCCGCGCGGCGCTCGATCCAGACGCGCCGGTGATCCGGACCGACCTCGACGGCAAGACGGACAACCACATCTTCGACTGGGAAACCGGTGATGCGGCCGCCACCGACGCCGCGTTCGCCAAGGCCGACGTCGTGGTCAAGCAGGAGATCGTGTATCCGCGCGTACACCCCGCGCCGATGGAAACCTGCGGCGCGGTAGCCGATTTGGACCCCGTCACCGGCAAGCTGACGCTGTGGACCACCTCCCAGGCCCCGCACGCACACCGCACCCTGTACGCACTGGTCGCGGGTCTGCCCGAACACAAGATCCGGGTGATCTCACCCGACATCGGCGGCGGCTTCGGCAACAAGGTACCGATCTATCCCGGTTACGTGTGCGCGATCGTCGGCTCGCTGGTGCTGGGCAAGCCGGTGAAGTGGATGGAAGACCGCAGCGAGAACCTGACATCCACCAGTTTCGCCCGCGACTACATCATGGTCGGCGAGATCGCCGCCACGAGCGACGGCAAGATCCTCGCGATCCGCACCAATGTGCTGGCCGATCACGGCGCGTTCAACGGCCAGGCGGCGCCGACGAAATACCCGGCGGGCTTCTTCGGGGTGTTCACCGGCAGCTACGACATCGAGGCCGCGTACTGCCACATGACCGCGGTGTACACCAACAAGGCGCCCGGTGGGGTGGCCTACGCGTGCTCGTTCCGCATCACCGAGGCGGTGTACTTCGTGGAGCGGCTGGTGGACTGCCTGGCCTTCGACCTGAAGATGGATCCGGCCGAGCTGCGGTTACGAAACCTGTTGCGGCCCGATCAGTTTCCGTATCGGAGCAAGACCGGCTGGGTGTACGACTCGGGTGACTACGAGGCCACCATGCGCAAGGCCATGGACATGATCGGCTACGACGGGCTGCGCGCCGAACAAAAGGAGCGACGGGCGCGCGGCGAGCTGATGGGCATCGGCATGTCCTTCTTCACCGAGGCCGTGGGCGCCGGCCCGCGCAAGGACATGGACATCCTCGGCCTCGGCATGGCCGACGGCTGTGAGCTGCGCGTGCACCCGACGGGCAAAGCCGTTGTGCGACTGTCGGTTCAGACCCAGGGCCAGGGCCACGAGACGACGTTCGCCCAGATCGTCGCCGAGGAGCTGGGCATCCCGCCCGACGACATCGAGGTGGTGCACGGCGACACCGACCAGACCCCGTTCGGGCTGGGCACCTACGGCAGCCGGTCGACCCCGGTGTCCGGGGGGGCCGCGGCGCTGGTCGCCCGCAAGGTCCGCGATAAGGCGAAGATCATCGCGTCGGGCATGCTCGAGGTTTCGGTCGCCGACTTGGAATGGGAGAAGGGCTCGTTCCACGTCAAGGGCGACCCGTCGGCGTCGGTGACCATCCAGGAGATCGCGATGCGCGCCCACGGCGCGGGCGATTTGCCCGAGGGTATCGAGGGTGGCCTGGATGCCGAGGTGTGTTACAACCCGGAGAACCTCACTT